>Ga0066696_10001212_pt1 | contig 11002 bp, 10 predicted proteins | sample GraSoiAngelo_145_FD_71412 | JGI IMG/M metagenome (GOLD analysis project Ga0066696, IMG submission 71412) | Grasslands soil microbial communities from the Angelo Coastal Reserve, California, USA - 14_1009_05_20cm | ecosystem: Environmental > Terrestrial > Soil > Grasslands | place: USA...
CTACATCGTGATGGAGTTCGTGCAGGGGAAGGACCTCCGCGTCATCCTGCGCGACGAGTGGCCGCTCGCGGAGGATCGCCTCTGCAACATCATGGCCCAGGTCTGCGCCGCGCTCTCCGAAGCGCACGCGCACAACATCATCCATCGCGACCTGAAGCCCGAGAACGTGATGGTCGAGGACCGGCGCGACCAGCAAGACTTCGTCAAGGTCCTCGACTTCGGAATCGCCAAGCTGCTCGACGCCGAAGGACCGGGGCTGACCAGCGTGGACGTGGTCTGCGGCACCCCGCAGTACATGGCGCCGGAGCAGGCGACCGGAACGCATCTCGATGCCCGCTGCGACCTGTACGCGGTGGGCGTCATCCTCTACCAGATGGCGACCGGCCATCTTCCGTTCGACGGCGCGAACTCGATGGAAGTCCTCACCAAGCAGGTGCACGACCGTCCCATCCCGCCGCGGCAGCGACAGCCGGACGCGCCCATCAGCGAGGCGATGGAGACGCTCATCCTGCGCTCCTTGGAGAAGGACGCCGGGCGCCGCCCGCAGACGGCCGAGCAGTTCCGCGACGAGCTTCTCGCCGTCCCCGGCAAGGCTCGCGAGAAGCGAGCGTCGCTGCAGGCGGCGGAGCCGCTCCTGCGCGTTCCGACGCCGCCGACGTCGCCCAAGGCCCAGAACGCCCCGCAGGGGGAAGGACCGCGAAAGGGGCGACGGTGGTGGTGGCCGTTCCCATCGGCCGGGTCCTGACGATAATTCAATACTAATTTCGAATCGTTGCGAGTCGTTCGCCGCGCCGTTACAGTTGTGTGCGCAGCCGCGTTGCATTCCCATCGCTTCCGGTTGACAGCGGCGCTCCCGCTTTGCGACGGTGCGCTCCACGATGGCGCCCGCTAGAAGGCTCCACTCGGGGGGAGGTTCTTTCGTGTGCAGTCACCACCGGTGCTCCGCCCTTCGGGCTCCGCCCGTCGCGGGCAAAGCCCGCTCCTCCCGACGCTCCACCCTTCGGGCTCTGCCCGTCGCGGACAAAGCCCGCTCCTTCCCCGGCGTCCTTCCGGACGCGATCAGGAGACTCGCCGTTTGAGACCAGCCCGCGCCATCCCCCAGCCTGCACTGCGCGGGTACCGCATGCCGGCGGAATGGGAAGCCCACGCGGCCACCTGGATCGCCTGGCCGCACCAGGTCGCGGACTGGCCCCGCAAGTTCGCTCCCATTCCCTGGGTCTTCGCAGAGGTGGTCCGCCACCTCTCGGTCGGCGAGCGGGTCCGCATCCTGGTCAACGACGCCACCTCCGAGCGCTCCGCGCGGCAGTTGCTGGAGCGGACCGGCGTCGATCTCGCGCGCATCGATTTCTTCAAGATCCGCACCGACCGCTCCTGGACGAGGGACTCGCTGCCGCTCTTCTTGCACAAGAGCGACGGCGGCACGGTGCTGCTCAGCTTCCGTTTCAACGGCTGGTCGAAGTACCGCAACCACAAGAACGACGCCGCCGCCGGCGACCGCCTCGCCAAGGCGCTCGGCTTGCCGCAGGCGTTCCCCGAGGTGGAGGGGAAGCGCGTCGTCCTCGAAGGGGGCGCAATCGACGTGAACGGACGGGGAATGCTCCTCGCCACCGAGGAGTCGCTGCTCTCGCCGGTGCAGGCGCGCAATCCCGATCTCTCTCGCGAGCAGATCGAGGACGTCCTGCGGGAGAGCCTCGGCGCCCGCCACATCCTCTGGCTCGCCGAAGGCATCGCCGGCGACGACACGCACGGGCGCGTCGACGACGTCGCCCGCTTCGCCGGTCCCCGCACGGTGCTGGTCTCGCAGGAGGACGATCCTCGCGACGAGAACCACGAGCGGCTCCGCGACGCGCGGCGCCGCCTGGAACTGGCCAAGGACCAGGACGGCCATCCGCTCCACGTGGTTCCGCTCCCCATGCCTTCGCCCCTCTATTTCGAGGGGCAGAGGCTCGCCGCGAGCTACGCGAACTTCTACGTGGGCAACGAAGTCGTGCTGGTCCCGACCTTCAACGACGCCCACGATCGCCGCGCCCTCGAAGTGCTCGGGCAGGCTTTCCCGGACAGGCGGGTGGTCGGAATCCACTCCGTGGACCTGGTCTGGGGACTCGGCGCGGTCCACTGCATGACGCAGCAGGAACCGGCCTAGACCTCTTTCAAGAGAACTTCACCCGCAGCAGCACCGCTCCGAGCTGGAGCACGTCTCCGTCGAAGAGCTGCAGCGGCTCGTTGGGGCGCAGCCGCAAGAGGACGCCGGAACGGGCCGATCCCAGATCGGCCAGCGTCACCGTTCCGTCGGGGCCGACACGGATCTCGGCGTGCTTGGCGGAGATCCGCTGGTCGGTCGGGAAATTGAGGTCGCAACCGGAGCGCCCGACGGAGATGACCGGTCCCTTCCGGTAGCAGATGCGTCCCGTCGCTCCTCCGCGCAAAAGCTCCGTGACGCGGAGGACGGGGCCCTCGGGCCGGGCGGCGCCGAGGAACCCCGGGGCCGGAACGTCGGCTGAGAAATTGACCGCTCCGTCGTACCGGACGACGCGCTCGCCCGCGATGAAGTGATCGCCGCGGCGCAACCGGGCGGGTTCGCGCAGCTTGAAGTAGACGCCATTCACCGAGCCGTCGTCCCGGACGTAGAGCCGGTCCTCCTCGAAAGTGAGCAGGCCGGCGCGCGCGCCGACGAAGGGATCGGCCGAGAGATCGACCTCTGCCTTGGCCCCGAGGAGCGTCTCGCGGCTGCGGAGCGGGAAGGTGGTCCCCGACCCGGGACCTTCCTCGATGTAGAGCCGGGCCGGGAACGGAGCCTGGTCCTCGGGGGGAGGAGGCGGCTCCGACTCCTCCGCTTCCTGCGCGAGCTCCGCAAGGCGGGCCCGGATGTCCTCGCGCGCTTGCTCGTTGTCGAGGTCGACGCGCTCGGTGGCGTCCGACCAGTCTGCGAACGGATCCTGCGGCTCGGCCACCGGCGGCGGAGCCAAGGGCTCGCGGCCGAAGGGCCAGCCGCAGTGGAAACAGAAGTTCGCCCCGGCGGGATTCTGCGTCTTGCAGCGCTCGCACGCCTTCGTCGCTGCGTCGGCCATCGGAATGGGGCGCGGAGTGTAGAGGCGGCCCAATCCGGGGTCAAATCGGCCTGCAAGCTTGAATCCCGCGGCATTGCGACGCGTCAAATGAGGACGTGGCTCGTTTGCTGACCGCCCCGCCGTGGGCTACGCTCTCCTTCTTACGCAGCGCGATGATCCGGCTGAACGACATTCTGGAGCGCGTCGCTCAGTACCGCCCTGACGCAGACCTGGACCTCATCAAGAAGGCCTACGTCTACAGCGCCAAGGTCCATCAGGGCCAGGTACGGAAGTCGGGAGAGCCTTATCTCATCCATCCGCTCGAGGTGGCCGGGCTGCTCGCCGAACTGAAGCTCGACGAGGCCAGCATCGTCGCCGGGCTCCTCCACGACACCATCGAGGACACGCTCGCGACCCCCGCCGAGATCCGCGAGCTGTTCGGGGACGAAGTCCTTTCGCTCGTCGAGGGAGTGACCAAGCTGGGAACCTTCTCCCACGGGCCCACCACGCAGGAGGAGAAGCAGGCCGAGAACTTCCGCAAGATGCTGGTCGCGATGGCGAAGGACATTCGCGTCATCCTCGTCAAGCTCGCCGACCGGACCCACAACATGCGGACCCTCGAGCACATGAAGGCCGAGGCGCAGAACCGCATCGCGCAGGAGACTCTCGACATCTACGCGCCGCTCGCCAACCGGCTCGGCATCCAGTGGATCAAGATCGAGCTCGAGGACCTCGCCTTCCGCTACCTGCAGCCGCGGGACTTTTCCGACGTCGAGCAGCAGGTCGCGCAGACGCAGAGGGATCGGGCCAAGTTCATCGGAGACGTGGTGCAGCTCCTCAAGACCAAGCTCGAGGAGGCGGGCCTCGAGGCTTCCGTGCAGGGGCGCCCGAAGCACATCTATTCCATCTGGAAGAAGATGCGGAAGAACGACCTCAACTCGGTCTCCGAGGTCCACGACATCGTCGCCTTCCGCTTGATCCTGAAGTCGGTCCCCGCCTGCTACGAAGCGCTCGGCCTCATCCACTCCCTCTGGAAGCCGGTGCCGGGACGCTTCAAGGACTACATCGCGATCCCGAAGCCGAACATGTACCAGTCGCTGCACACCACGGTGATCGGGCCTACCGGCGAGCGCATCGAGATCCAGATGCGCACCGAGGAGATGCACCAGGTGGCGGAAGAGGGGATCGCGGCGCACTGGGCGTACAAGGAAGGGCGGAGCGCCAAGGACGAGCAGAAGTTCGCCTGGCTGCGGCAGCTCATGGAGTGGCAGCAGGACCTCAAGGACCCCCGCGAGTTCCTCGAGACGGTGAAGGTCGATCTCTTCACCGACGAAGTGTTCTGCTTCACGCCCAAAGGCGACGTGCGCAGCCTCCCCCAGGGGAGCTGTCCCATCGACTTCGCCTACGCCATCCATTCCGAGGTAGGCGCCCACTGCCAGGGGGCGAAGGTCAACGGCAAGATCGTGCCGCTGCGCTACAAGCTGAAGAACGGCGACTCGGTGGAAATCCTCACCGCCGCGAGCGTCCGGCCCAACAAGGACTGGCTCGCGTTCGTGAAGACCAGCCGGGCGCAGGCGAAGATCCGCAACTTCATCAAGATGCAGCAGCGCGAGCGGTCGCTGGAGATCGGACGCGATCTGCTCGAGCGCGAGTTCCGCCGCTTCGACCTCACCTTCTCGAAGATGGTGAAGACTTCCGACTTCCAGAAGGTGGCGAACGAATACGGCCACGCCCGGTCCGAAGATCTGGTGTCCGCGGTCGGGTACGGAAAGCTCTCTCCCGCGAGCGTCTTGCAGCGCCTCCTGCCGCCGGAAAAGCTCGCCGAGAAGAAGCCGCAGCAGGACGGCGACAGCGCCGCCAACGGGCATCCGAGCCGGCTCACCGAGCTGTTCCGCCGCGTCGCCCAGCGCAATCGCGCGGGCGGCGGCGTGCGCATCGGAGGCGTCGACGACGTGCTGGTGCGCTACGCCAAGTGCTGCAATCCAGTGCCGGGAGACCAGATCACCGGCTTCATCACCCGAGGCCGCGGCGTCACCGTCCACACCCGCGCGTGCAAGAAGGCGCTGGAGACGGATCCCGAGCGGCGGGTGGACGTGACCTGGGACGTGCACGGCGAATTCAAGCGCGCGGTGAACCTCCGCGTCCGCTCCGACGACCGCAAGGGCCTGCTCGCGCGCATGAGCGAGACCTTCGCCGACGTGGGCGTGAACATCCTGCAGGCCAACGCCCGCTCGAACGGCGAGAAGGGCGCCATCTCCACCTTCGAGATCGAGATCGTCGACGTGAAGCAGCTGAACGACGTGCTGCGCGCCATCGGCGCCATCCCCGGCGTACATTCCGTCGAGCGCGTTTAAGAGCGCTCCGTGCTTGACCCGCCGCGGGCCGTCCGGTATCCCGCGCGCCCATGGCGAACCAGGTGATCGCGACGGACGAGGCCCCGAAGGCCATCGGACCCTACTCGCAGGCGATCGTGTCCGGCGATCTCGTCTTCACGAGCGGGCAGATTCCGCTCGATCCCAAGACGCAGGAGATGGTGAAGGGCGACATCCGCGCGCAGGCCGAACGGGTGATGGAGAACCTGCGCGGCGTGCTCGAGGCCGCTTCTGCCTCCTTCGCCCAGGTGGTGAAGACCACCATCTTCCTCGCCGACCTCGCCGATTTCGCGGTCGTCAACGAGGTCTACGGCAAGCGCTTCAGCGGCTCGCCGCCCGCGCGCTCGACGGTGCAGGTCGCCGCGCTGCCCAAGGGGGCGCGGGTAGAGATCGAGATGATCGCGGTCCGCCGGTAGCGCTTCCCAGCCGCCGTCTTTCGAGGTCCCGGCATCCGCCACCTGACGGTGTGCGCTCCGTCACTTGACCGCTGTGCCGTGCCACTCCGCCCCGGCAAGCTTCCCGGGTCTCGTCATCGCGCGTCTGCCGGCCCTGGCGGATCCGTCGCGAGACGAAAGGGGGCATCGTGCAGCGTTTCCGTTCCTTCCGGTTCCGGCGGCTGTTCGCGGTGGCGCTCGGCGCGGGTTTCGTATGCGCGTCGGCGGCGCGCGGCGAAGACGCGGGCAAGGCGCGCGAGCACTACGCGGTGGGCCTGCGCGCCTTCGACCTCGGCAAGTACGACGAGGCCATCGCCGAGTTCGAAGCGGCTTACCGCTACAAGGACGCGCCCGGGCTCCTCTACAACATCGCCCAGGCGTACCGGCTCTCCAACCGTCCGGAAGAGGCGGTTCGCTACTACCGGACGTATCTCGAGCGGAAGCCTGACGCCGCGAATCGCGCCGAGGCGGAGTCGAAGATCGAGCGGCTGGCCTCGATCCTCGAAGAGCGCAAGGTGAAGAATCCAGCGCTCGCCGAGGCGCCTCCACCGCCGCCCGGCGCGCCGTCGATCGCGGCCATGCCGCGCACGCCCGCTCTCGTGGCTCCGGCGGCCGCACCTGCCCTGCGCGCCGCGCCCCCCGAAGCGGTGGCGGCGAAGGCGACAGCTCCGTTCTGGACGACCCGCCGGGCGGGGTGGATCGCGACGGGGGCCGCCGCCGCCTCCCTCGCGTTCGCCGTCTACTTCGGCCTCGAGGCGCGCGGCGCGGCGGCTCAGATGCAAGGCGACGCTGCCGCGGGCCGTCCCTTCGACCCGGGCCTCGATGCGAAGGGGCAGAAGGCACAGACGCTCTCGAGGATCCTGCTCGCCTCGGCTGCCGTCGGATTCGGCGCGGGCGGTCTCCTCTTCCGGGCGGCCTCGCGGCCCCTGATCGAAGCGGTCCCTTCCGGCGAGGTCGCGCGATGAAGCGGACCCTTCTCGCGGCGCTTGCCTTGGGCCTGTGCGCGGCATGCTACGACCCGAACCTCCGCAGCGGCCAGATGGCGTGCTCGGCCGACGGGCGTTGCCCTTCGGGCTTCCAGTGCGCTCCCGACCGGCGCTGCTGGAAACCGGGCGACGCCGACGTCGGCCGCGCTCCGGTGCAGGTCGTCGGCGCGTTCTCGAGCGGCGGCGGCCTCATGCACTCCCGCTCCTATTCGATGGTCGGCTGGATCGGGTCCTCCAAGCTTTCCTGGATTGCGCAATCCCCCACGCACCGGACGCTGGATGGCGTCTCGTTGCAAACGAAAGGGCGCTGAAATGAGCTTTTCGGTTCGAGTCCTCGCTGCCGCTCTGCTCGCTTCATCGGGAACGTTCGCGAGCGGCGTACCTGCGCAACTGATCTACCAGGGGCGGCTGCTCAAGGCGGACGGGTCGCCCGTCAACCAGACCCTGACCATCACCTTTGCACTCTACGAAACTGCGTCGGCCGGGGCGCCGCTCTGGTCCGAGCAGCATTCCGTGGACCCGTCGGACGGCTTCTTCGACGTGGTGCTGGGCGATTCCTCGGGCGGCGCAACGGCGTCGAGCCAGGTGTCTCTCGCAGCCGTCGTCGATGGCCGGCAACTGTGGCTGGGGATCACGGCCGGCTCCGATCCGGAGATGGCGCCGCGGACGCCGCTGGCGAGCGCGCCTTACGCGCTACTCGCGACGCCTGCGGCCCACGCGCAGACGCACATGAAGGGCGGCGGCGACGAGATCGCCTCCTATGAGGCGGCCGCGGATCGGATTCCCATGGCCGGACTCTCCGGGACGCTGGATTCGGCATGGGTACCTCTCTTGCCTCTCGCCAAGGGTGGCACAGGAACGGCGACGCCGCGAATCACGCGCAACCTCTGCGTCTACCTTGCCGCGGCGTCTGCGTTCGCCTCGCCGCCGACCATTCCCGTATCGCCTGACCTGCGGTCCTGCATCGCTACCCGTGCTTTCGCTTCCGCGCGCGAGGCGCCGAACGTGACGTTCTCCTTCTCCACCTCGGCCGGACCGCTGTTTGCCGACGTCGCCTGGGCGAGCGGCACGCGGGTCGATAGCGATCTCCCGAATGTCACAGTCGCTCCCGGCGCCGTCGTCTGGCCCGTCGTGTCGACACAAGCGGCCTTCCTTGGCGCGACCTTCTGCCTCCAGGTGAGCTGCGAGGCGAGCTTCTGAGCGGCCGCGAAGAACGGGGGATTTCCATGGCGAAACTGGTTGCGACGGCTTTGGTGCTCGTCTCGCTCGGCTGCGGAAGCGGCTCGAACGAGGTCGCTCCGCCCGGAGAACGGACCGCTCACGCGATCGTGGTCGACGGCCCGTGCACCAACACCCCCGAAGATTGCGGGGTGAAGGTCTGCGAAGACTGCACCGCGGGTATACCCCCCGGCTTCGTAGCGGGTTGTCTCAGAGGCAGATGCACTTTCCGGTGCGGAGCGGCCGGATTCCACAGTTGCGGACAGGACTGCGTCCCGCAGGACGAGAGCAGCTGCGGACCGACCTGCGCGCAGTGCGGCGCGCCTCCGGGCGGTTCGCCGATCTGCGTCTTCGGCTCGTGCGACTTCACCTGCATTGCGGGATTCGAGAAGATTGGCGGGAACTGCGTATCGCTGTCGCTCTCGATCTCCTACTGAGCGGTCATTGCAACAGGTCGCCGACGAAGTCGCCGTCCGCGGGGAGCGGGCGGCGGCCGGCGAACCCGCCGTGCAGCTCGTGGTAGTGCGTGATGGCCTCTTCGCCGAACCGCCAGCAGAGATAGACGGTGCGGCCGTGCAGGCGGCTGCGGAAATCGGCGAGGCCGTCGGCCGCTTTGACCTCGATGCCCAGCTCGCCGAGCCCGCCCAGGATCCCGACGATCTGGCCAAAGAGGTCTTTCGCCACCCGCTGCAGTCGCTGCACCGCGGCGGGGGCTCGCGGATCGACCTCGTGGGGCTCGGAAATCGGGTGACCCAGCGAGGCCAGCTGGCCTTCGACGGCGAGAAGCTCCGAGCGCAGCTCGCGGATCTGCTCGAATTGCTCTTGCAGCCGGGGCACCAGCGCGTTCGCCTCCCGCAGCGAGAAGATCCGTACGTGCTCGAGCGGATTCACCAGTGCAACGTACACGACCATGGGCAGCGAGCGACAGCGACGGGCGGAGCGCGAAGGCGCGGAGCATCCACAACGCCCCACCGGTTTTGATAGAACGGACGGCGGCGATGGAAGAGCTGCGCGAGCTTTCCGGGGCGGAGCGCGACGCCTACTTCCGCGGGGTCCACCCCATCTGGGGAGGAGGGCTCTCCGAGGACCGGTTCATCGCTTTCCAGCGCCGCCTGGCCGAGGCCTGCGAGGCGGGCGAGCGGCATCGTCTGATCGGGCTCTTCGAAGGCAGCCGGCTGCTCGCGGCCATGAAGGCCTACGACCTGCGCGGCACCTGCGCGGGGAAGCCCTTGAACATCCTCGGCGTCGGCGCGGTCTTCACGCCTCCGGTGCTGCGGCGGCGAGGGCATGCGCGAAGGATGCTCGAGCTCGCCATCGCCGATCACGCCTCCCGCGGCGCCGATGCGGCGATCCTCTTCAGCGACATCGGCACCGCGTACTACCAGCGGCTCGGATTCCGGCCCTTGCGCAGCGAAGAATGCACGGCCGATTCTTCCGATCTGCCGAGATCGGGTGCCCAGGATGCGGTGCCGGCGGACGAGGCCGGGCTCACCCGGCTCTTCGCGCGCAGCCGGGCGAACAACGGCGACTTGACCCTGGCCCGCGACGGCTGGGTGCTCCGTTTCCAGCTGCGGCGGCTGCGCGAATTGGCGCGCGCTCGCGGCGTGGCAGAGCCGGAATGGGGAATCGCGGTGCGGGACCAAGGCGGGGAGGGAGCGGCGATGGTCCGCATGGCGCGCGATGCCATCGACGTGCTCGATGCGGCATGGACGAGCGAAGGGGCGCGCGACGCCCTTCTCGCCCGCCTGCGCGAGGTGCTGGTGCGGAGCGGTCGGCACCGGATCCGTCTCTGGCCTTCGCACCAGTTGCGCGGGCTCTTCCCGGCGCATCCGCGCGCCTCGGCCCTCGCCATGGTGGCGCCGCTCAGGCCCGGCGTGGTGGTCTCTGCGTCGGGAGCGCGAGCCGACCTCGCCCTCCTCGATCACATCTGACGGGCGGCCTGCTCCCGCCACCATCTCTGCCCGGACTCGGGCAAGAGGTAGATGGGGTCGTAGTACTCGTACTTGCGGGTGAGGGCCTCCGGATCGTCCTCCTCGATCCCGGTCCGGTAGTTCTTCGTCCAGTACGAGATCCCCTTCTCGTGATCGTACTCGGCGACCTGGTGCACCCAGCGCTTTCCCACGAAGGGCACGTCGCAGACGATGCGCGGGGTGGCGAATCCGGGCAGATACCCCATGATGTCGTGCTGCAGCTTCTGCGATTCCGCCACGCTCGTCCGCCAATGCTCCGAGTTGGGAATCATGTCGCACATGTAGAAATAGTAAGGAAGGACGTGGGCGTGATCCTGCAGCATGAAGCAGAGCTCTAGTAGCGCCTTTTGCGAATCGTTGACGCCGCGCAAGAGGACACCCTGGTTGCGGACGTCGCGGAAGCCCATCTCCTGGAGCTTCTTGGCCGCCTTGCCGAAGAGCGGCGTCACCTGGTTGGCATGGTTCACGTGCGTGTGCAGGGCGAGGGAGATGCCGCGCTCGAACGCCTTGTGGGCCAGCCGATCGAGCGCCTGCAGGACCTTGTCCTGCAAGAAGTGCTGCGGGATGCCCATCAGTCCCTTGGAGGCGAGGCGGACGTCGCGGATGTTCTCGATGTCGAGAAGCTGGGAGACGAACGATTCGAGCTGCTCGATGGGCAGGTTGGCGATATCGCCGCCGGAGACGACCACGTCGCGGACGCCGGGGTTGCTTCTCAAATACTCGAGCATTTGCGAATAGCGGTCCTTCGGCGCCAGCGCAAATCGGAGCTTCTGTACCTGCGGTACCGAATTGCCCACCAGATCCATGCGGGTGCAATGCCCGCAGTATTGCGGGCAGGTGGAGAGCATCTCCGCGAGCACCTTGGTCGGGTAGCGGTGGGTGAGGCCTTCCACCTTCCACATCTCCGCCTCGTGGAGCGAGTCGCGCGAGGCCTTGGGGTGGCTCGGCCAGTCGGTGCGGCGATCGTCGAAGGCC
>Ga0066696_10001226_pt1 | contig 10939 bp, 8 predicted proteins | sample GraSoiAngelo_145_FD_71412 | JGI IMG/M metagenome (GOLD analysis project Ga0066696, IMG submission 71412) | Grasslands soil microbial communities from the Angelo Coastal Reserve, California, USA - 14_1009_05_20cm | ecosystem: Environmental > Terrestrial > Soil > Grasslands | place: USA...
AGGGCGACGGTACTGACGGCGCGAAGGAAGTGCGCGTCGCCGTCGGGCAGCCGGCGAGCCTCGCGGTGACGCCGGCCGTGTTCAACACCGTCGTCGCCGCACGCGGCCAGAAGCCGATCGCGAACCTGTTCCCGGTCTGCAAAGTGGCGGGCGACGGCACCGTCTACGTCGCGTACTCGGACGGCGGCGACGCAATCTACGTCGCGCACTCCTTCGATCACGGCAGCACGTGGGCGCTTCCGGTCCGCGTCAGCGACATGGGGCCGGGCGGCGTCGCGCTCTTCCCCTGGATCGAGACGGGCGATCGCCCCGGCAGCCTCGCGATCGTCTGGTACGGCGCCGCCGCGGCCGATAGCGAGGACGGCGCCGGCGGCAACACCGATCGCGCGAACTGGAAGGCGTACTTCGCGCAGACGCTCAACGCGACGGCGGCCACGCCGACGATCTTTCAGAGCGTCGCGAGCGATCACGTGATCCACGGCTCGAACATCAGCCTCGCAGGGTTCACGACCGGCACGAGCCCGAATCGCAACCTCGCGGACTTCTTCCAGGTGGCCATCGATCCGCAGGGCATGGCGTTTGTCTCGTGGGCCGACGACTCGGCGGACTTCTCCGGCCATGCGTACGTCGCGCATCAGATTGGCGGCTACAACCTGAACACCGGCAAGTCGCTGCGAATCAAAGGCGCGAACCCGGCGGCGCCGATCGCCACCGCGGCGCCGCAGGTCTTCGACTTCCGCCACGACGCGCGCGCCGTCAGCCCGCCGCCGGTGATGCCCGATCAGGATTCGCCGGCCGACATCCTGACGATCGGCTACGGCTGCCAGATCGTGAACGGCGCGACCTGGATCACGGCGACGATGACGGCGTCGGGTCTCGACACCGTGCCGCCTGATGCGCTGTGGCGGATGAATTTCGCGACGAACCCGACGAAGCCGGGCCTCGTCGATCGCGCGGATCAATGGTTCGTCGAGGCGGATACCGACGCGGGCGGCGTGCGGACATTCTCGTGGGGCACCGCGGCGCGGCAGAGCAACGGGTCGATCGTCTACACGATCAAAGGCGCGGCCGATTCCGGCGCGTTCGATCTCACCAGGCGATCGGTCACGGTGAAAGTCGACGCGGCGAAGCTGAACGCCGTCCAGACGCGCGGCCCGGTTGCGGCCGGCACGGTGCTGATGGGGCTCCGCGGATCTGCGACCACGGCGCGCACGGTCGTCGCCGGCACGGCATCGGCCGGCTTCTCCGACTCGACGCGCGCGGGCGGTACGTTCACAATGGGCTCGTGCCAACCGTAGGACGCCTGCGCTATCTGGAGAGAACGCCGCCCGCAGGCACGCGCGCGCGCGGCGCTCTCCTCCTCCTTCACGCATTTCCGCTCAACGCGCGCATGTGGGAGCGGCAGCTCGCCCTCGCCGGCGACGGCTGGCGCGTCGTCGCGCCGCAGCTGCGCGGCTTCGACGGCGGCACTGCGGATCCGCCGGCGGCGGCGATCGACGATTACGCAGGCGACGTCGTCGATCTGCTCGACGCGCTCCACGTCGACGAAGCCGTGATCGGCGGGCTGTCGATGGGCGGCTACATCGCGTTCGCCGTGCTGCGCCACGCAGCCCGGTACGTCCACGCGCTGGTGCTCGCCGACACGAAGCCGCAGGCCGACTCGCCGGAAGCGGTCGACGGCCGCAAGCGGCTGCTCCAGGTCGTGCACGAGAAAGGCGCCGCGGCCGTTGCCGACGAGATGCTGCCGAAGCTCCTAGGCGAGACGACGCGCCGCGAGCATCCGGACGTCGTGGAGCAGGTGCGCGCGCTCGTCCTCTCGAACTCGACGCCCGCCATCGCCGGGGCGATCACGGCGCTGATGACGCGGCCCGATTCGACGCCGCTCCTGTCGACGATTCACGTGCCGACGCTGATTCTCGTCGGCGACGAGGACACGGTCACGCCGCCCTCCGCGGCGGAGGAGATGCACCGCGCGATCGCCGGGTCCGAGCTCGTGCGGATTCCGGGCGCCGGCCACCTCGCGAACCTCGAGCGGCCGGATCTGTTCGATGCGGCGCTCGCGCGCTTCCTCGGTCACCGGGTATAAACTTCGAGGATCATGCGCTTCGCGACCATCGCGGCCCTGGTGGCCGCCTCGATCGTCGCCGCGCCCGCGGCGCAGGACTCGCTCGGCGACGCGGCCCGGCGCAAGAGTTTCGATCAGGTCCTCGACCTGTACGTCCGGGGTGGCGACGTCTACTACCGCGCGCTCAAGAGCGACCGCGGCAAGCTCGACGGCTACCTCAATCTGATCGCGACCGCGGCGATCGACAAGCAGCCGCGTGAGGAGCAGCTGGCGTTCTGGCTGAATGCCTACGACGCGCTGGTCCTGCGAACCGTCGTCGATCACTATCCGATTGCCGGACATGCGCCGCAGTACCCGGCCAAGAGCATCCGCCAGATCCCGGGCGCCTTCGAGAAGACTGCGCACCGCGTCGCCGGCCGATCGCTGACGCTGGACCAGATCGAAAAGGACGTGCTGCCGCAGTTTCACGATCCGCGCGTCTACTTCGCCCTCGGGCGCGGGGCGGTCGGCAGTGGCCGGCTGCGCAGTGAAGCGTTCGTGCCGGGGCGGATCGAGGAGCAGCTTGCGGACGTCGCCGCCGAGTGCGTGACGCGCGCGCAGTGCGCCCAGCTCGACCGCGAGGCGAACCGGATCAGCGCGAGCGCGATCTTCTCGTGGCACGAGAAGGAGTTCGCCGACGCGTACGCCGAGAAGGCGCCGCCGGCGCTTGCCAGCCGCAGCCCGATCGAGCGCGCGATCGTCGTCTTCGTGTCGCCGAAGCTCCTGACTGCCGAGCGCGACATGATCGCCGCCAACACGTTCCAGGTGGCCTACAGGCCGTTCGACTGGACGCTGAACGATCTGACCGGCCGGGGCGGCCGGTAGCGCCCTCGACCACCTGGATCCGATCCAGGATCTGATCCTGGATCTGGTCCTGGATGTGATCCAGGATCTGATCCTGGATCGGATCCAGGATCAGAATCCCTGTTCGAGCGTATGGATCTCCAGCTTGCCGACAGGATTGCCATCATCACAGGATCCAGCAAGGGGCTCGGCTTCGCGAGCGCTCGGGCGCTCGTGGCCGAAGGCTGCCGCGTGACGATCTGCGGGCGCGGCGAGGCAGCCCTGAGCGCCGCCGCGGCCGAGTTGGGCACCCTCGCGCAGGACGACTCGCGAGTGCTTGCCGTCGCCGCGGACGTGTCGACGCCGGACGGCGTGGAAGCGGTCGTGCGCCGCACGACGGACGCCTTCGGCGCCCTGGACATCCTCGTCAACAACGTCGGCCTGGGCAGAGGCAGCGGCATCGTCGAGACCAGCGACGCGGAATGGCGCGAGGCGTTCGATCAGACGCTGTTTCCGGCGGTGCGCGCCTCGCGGCTGGCGGTCCCCCTTATGCGCCGCCGGGGCGGCGGCGCGATCGTGATGATCGCCTCGATCTGGGGCCGCGAGTCAGGCGGCCGGATGACGTACAACGCGGTAAAAGCGGCCGAAATCAGCCTCGCGAAAGCGATGGCGCAGCAGCTGGCGCCCGACAATATCCGCGTCAACAGTGTCGCGCCGGGGTCGATTCGATTTCCGGGGGGAACGTGGGACCGTCGAGTGCAGGAGGATCCGGAGGGGATGGCGGCGTTCGTCCGGCGGGAGCTGCCGTTTGGACGCTTCGGCCGCCCCGAAGAGGTCGGGGCGGTCGTCGCGTTCCTCGTGTCGCCGCGTGCAAGCTGGATCAGCGGGGCAAGTGTGCCCGTTGACGGCTGCCAGTCACGCTCCCTGATCTGATCTGCGGATCGGTCGTCTCGATCTGGCTCGCCGTGCGCGACCGGCCGTTGCCGATCTGACGGCGCTCTCTGCGGGGGGCGACGCGGACGCGAACGCCGAATCCCTCTGGATTCTCGTGTTCACCGGTGTCCGGCTCATTGCCGTCGGTAGAGTGCAGGAAGAAACCTCGGCGCCGCACGTGCGGCTCGCGTACATCCATCTTCAGATCTCCTTCCACGACATATCGGCGCGTCAAAAGCAGAGTAACAGTTCCGCGCCGCGGATCAAGGAAAAAAATACACAAAGCGTGCGCGCGGACGTCAGCGGCGAGCGCCGCGCGCTCCGAACGCGATGAAGTAGACCGGCACACCGGCGAGAATCAATGCGAAGGTGATGCCCGTCGGCACTGGATCGTGCACGAGCGAGTTCAGCACGAAGCCCGCGACCGCGATCACGAAGATGGCCGGCACCACCGGGTAGCCGATCGCGCGATAAGGACGAGCGAGATCGGGCCGCAGGCGCCGCAGCCGATAAATCGCGGCGACGCCGAGCGCGTAGAAGGGCCAGATCGCGAGCACAAATGTGTCAGTGAGCGCCTCGAAGCTTCGGCTCAGCACGAGCGCAATTCCGAGCACCGCCGCGAGCAGGATCGCCACGTACGGCGTCCGGTAGCGCGGGTGCACCTTCGCGATCGTCTCGAAGAACAACCCGTCGTCGGCCATCGCGAAGAAGACCCGCGGCGAGGCGAGCATGCTGCCGTTCAGCGAGCTGAACGACGAGATCATGACGAACACCGAGACGAGCACGACGCCCGCGCGGCCGAAGAGCACCAGCATCGTGTCGGCGGCGACGAGCCGCGACTGCGCGACGGTCCCGATCGGGTTCACGTAGAGGTAGGCGACGTTGGTCAGCGCGTAGATCACGATGATCGCGAGCGTGCCGAGGATGATCGCGCGCGGCAGGTTCCGCTGCGGATCCTTGACCTCGCCCGATGCGAACGTCAGGTCGGCCCAGCCGTCGTAGGCCCAGAGGATGCTGACGAGCGCGAGACCCATGCTTCCCAGCACGAGCGGCGCGCCGGTGCCCGTCGTCAGGTTGGCGACGGTCGCGCCGCGGCCCGCGCCGAGGAGAAACGCCGACAGCGAGAGGACGAGCAGCGCCGCGAATTTCGCCCACGTCGCGATGCCGACGATGAACGCGCCGATGTTGGCGCCGCGGACGTTCGCGACGGCCGCGAACGCGATCGCGCCGCCGGACAGGCAGCGCGCGGCCACCCAGTGGTCCACCGGATCGACGCCGAGGCTGCGCAGCAGATACTCGCCGAAGACGACGGCGATGCCGCCGAGCGCGTTGGCGCGGATCAACACCAGCTCGGACCACCCGAACAGAAAGGCCGGCATGCGGCCCCAGCCCTCGCGCAGATACGCGTAGAGGCCCCCTGTTTCCGGCAGCGCCGCCGCGAGCTCGCCGAGCGAGAGCGCGCCGCACATCGTGATCGCGCCGCCGAGCCCCCAGAGCAGCAGCATCACCGTTGGATGCGGCACTCTCTGGGCGATGCCGGCAGGCGAGCGGAAGATCCCGGACCCGATCGTGATCCCGACCACGAGCGCGACCGAGCTCCACAGGCCGAGCGTGCGCGGGAGTCTCTCCGCCGGCTTCGCCGGCGTCGCCGTCATGGCTGATGGCTGAGGGCTCATGGCTATGGCTGATGGCTATGGCTGATGGCTATGGCTGATGGCTGATGGCTGATGGTTGACGGGATTATGGCCCATCAGCGAAGTCGGCGATTTGCCATTCGACCATCAGCCATAGCCATCAGCCATCAGCCATGACGACAATCCAGATCCAGCCATGACGATCATCCAGCAGCACGGCACGCATGATGAACGTCATGCCGGAGAAGGAGCCACACCATGAACTCGACCGTGAACGTGGCCGGCGTCGAGCGCTGGGCCTCCGCAATCGGCGGCGCAGCGCTGGCGGCGTACGGCGTCAAGCAGTTGAAGGATCGGTCGCCCGCGGGCGCGGCGCTCGCCGCCGCCGGCGGAGCGCTCATCTACCGCGGAGCGACAGGACACTGTCACGTCTACGGCGCGGCGGGGATCAATACAGCGGCGGACCGCGACGATACGCGAGCGGCGCTGTCGGGTTCGCGCGGCGTGAACGTGGAAGAGGTCGTCACCATCAACGCCGACGCGGATGCGCTCTTCGCATTCTGGCGGCGGTTCGATCTGTTGCCGAGCTTCATGACACATCTCATCTCGGTCACCGAGATCGACGAGCGCCACTCGCATTGGGTGGCGAAAGCGCCAGCTGGCCGCACCGTGCAGTGGCATGCGGAAATCATCAACGAGGTCCCCGGTGAGCTGATCGGGTGGCGCACGCTGGACGGCGCGGACGTTGTCAGCGCCGGTTCGGTGCGGTTCATGCCAGCGATCGGCGGCCGCGGCACCGAAGTCCGCGTGCGGCTGCAGTACAACCCGCCCGCCGGGAAAGTCGGCGCTGCGCTCGCGTGGCTGCTCGGCCACGATCCGGCGGCGACGATTCGCGAAGACCTGCGGCGGTTCAAGCAGCTGATGGAAGCGGGCGAGACGCCGACCACCGCCGGCCAGCCGCGCGGCCGGCAGTCCATCCTCAACTACGACTGAACGGAAAAAAGGGGTACGACCCCTTTTTCAGAAAAAAGGGGTCGTACCCCTTTTTTCGAGAGGTCACATGAAGGCACTCGTCTGGCACGCTACCAACGACGTCCGGATCGAACGCGTTCCCGATCCGACGATCCTCAACCCGCGCGACGCGATCGTGAAGGTCACGACGACGGCGATCTGCGGCTCCGACCTGCACCTGCTCGACGGCTACATCCCGACGATGCAGGCGGGCGACATTCTCGGCCACGAGTTCATGGGCGAGGTCGTCGAGGTCGGCAAGGAGAACACGAATCTGCGCATCGGCGATCGCGTCGTCGTCCCATTCACGATCGCATGCGGCCGCTGCTTCTTCTGCCAGCGGCAGATGTGGTCGCTCTGCGACAACTCCAACCCGAACGCGTGGATGGCCGAGAAGGTCTACGGCTACACGACGTCTGGGCTGTTCGGCTACTCGCACCTGACGGGCGGCTACGCCGGCGGACAGGCGCAGTACGCGCGCGTGCCGTTCGCCGACGTCGGTCCGCTCAAAGTCCCCGACAGCCTCGCCGACGAGCAGGTGCTGTTTCTCTCCGACATCTTCCCGACCGGCTACATGGCCGCGGAGAACTGCGAGATCCAGCCTGGCGACACGATTGCGATCTGGGGCTGCGGCCCGGTCGGGCAGATGGCGATTCGCAGCGCGTTTCTCCTCGGCGCCGAGCGCGTCGTCGCGATCGACGACGTGGCGGAGCGGCTGCGGCTCGCGGAAGAGGGCGGCGCGGAGACGCTGAACTTCGACGACGGCGACATCTTCGAGCGGCTGCGGGCGATGACCGGCGGCCGCGGACCCGATGCGTGCATCGACGCGGTCGGCCTCGAGGCGCACGGCGCGACGCTCGACGCGTACGTCGATCGCGCGAAGGCGGCGGCATTCCTCGCGACCGATCGTCCGAACGCGCTGCGCCAGGCGATCCACGCGTGCCGCAAGGGCGGCATCGTCTCAATCCCCGGCGTGTACGGCGGCTTCCTCGACAAGATCCCGTTCGGCGCGGCGTTTCAGAAGGGGCTGACCTTCAAGATGGGGCAGACCCACATGATGAAGTACATGCGGCCGCTCCTCACGCGCATCGAGCGCGGCGAGATCGATCCGTCCTTCGTCATCACGCATCGCCTGCCGCTCGACGCCGCGCCGGAGGCGTACAAGATGTTCCGGGATCACAAGGACGCCTGCATCAAAGTCGTCCTGAAGCCGCACGGGGAAACGATTCACTGAACTCCGCAAGTCAGGAAGGCAGGAAGGCAGGAGCGCAGGAGGGCAGGAATTCAGGGACGGAAGGCCGAACGGTCGAAATGACGAAGGCGGGAAGGAAGAAGGCGGGAGGGCGAAGGCCGAAAGGCTGAGGGTTGAAAGACCGTGCCTTCCTGCCTTGCCACTATCAGCTAGTGCGGCAGCTGATTGTTTTTGGCTGCTGCACGCTCCGTCAGCGCAGTCAGCTTCGACGGCGCCGCGTCGGACAGGCTCTGCCAGCCGCTGTGGCGATGGTCGCCTGACGAGTCAGTCGGCTGCGGCAGGACGATCCGGTTGGCGAGCGCCATCATCGCCGCGACGGCTTCGGGGAGGACGCCGTTGATCATCACGGCGAGCTTCGCCGGCAGCGTGATGACGAGCTCCGCGTCGCCGTGGCGGCACGCGTCGATCACCTGCGACGCCGCGCGCGCCGAATGGATCGACATGCCGGGGATCGAATCCGAGATCGTGAACCACGTGAACTCGTCGCGGTGCCGTCCCTTGAACCACGCGTTGAAGGGCGAGCCCGTCCGCATCATGCCCGGGCAGACCGTCGTCACGTGGATGTGGTCCTTCGCCACCTCGGCGCGGATCGATTCCGACAGGCCGGTGAGCGCAAACTTGCTCGCGCAGTACGGCGCGAGGTGCGGGACGCCGATCTTGCCGCCGATCGACGAGATGTTCACGATGCGTCCGCCGCCCTGACGTTTCATCTCGGGGATCGCCGCGAACATCGTGTGCAGCGGCCCCCAGAAGTGCACCGCCATCGCCTCCTCGAAGTCGCCGCGCTGCATGTGCTCGAGCGGCCCCACCTGGATGACGCCGGCGTTGTTGATCAGCACGTCGATCCGTCCGGTCCGCGCGACGACGTTCCGTACGAGCTGCTGCGCCGCCTCGCGGTTCGTGATGTCGCAGACCACGGTCGCCGCGTCGATGCCGCGATCGGCGAGATCCTGACGCGCGCGATCGAGCTCGCCTTCGACGCGGGCCGCGATGGTGATCCGCGCGCCCTCGCTTCCGAGCTGGCGCGCCATCTCGAGGGCGAGCCCGCGCGCGCCGGTAATCACGACGACCTTGTCACGAAAATCGAGCGCGCGCGCCGCGCGCATGCCGCGCGCGAGCAGCGCGGCGCCAAGCGTCAATGCTCCAGCCGCAACGGCCGTTTCCTGTGTCTTGGTCATGCGCGAGCGATGAGCAATCCGTATGCCCTGAGATGGCTGGTGGCTGATGGCTGATGGCTATGGTCGATGGCTGATGGCACGGCTGGTGGCTGTGACCCTTCTTGGTCATGTTGCGTATGCCATGAGCCATCAGCCCTCAGCCATGACGAGATTTGCCATCTGTTCGCCCCGCTGGTACGATGCTCCGCCATGCTGCCCGCCGCTCGAGATCGACGCGAACACGCGCTCGATGCCGCGCTCGAGCGTATCGGCGGCCGCGACCTCGTCGATGCACGATCGAGTGCGCCTGCTCACCGCGAGACCTCTTCGCCTGATGCGCGCGTCACGGCCATTCGTCGTCTCGCCGCTGTCGCCGCACAGTACACGCCGTTCCCCGACGCGCTCGACGCTCGGCTGACCGGCGCGCTCGCCGCGCGGGGCATTACAGAGCTTTACACGCATCAAGGCGAGGCGATCGAACACGCCCTCGCGGGACGCCACGTCGTCGTGGTGACGCCAACCGCGTCGGGGAAGACGCTCTGCTACAACGCGCCGGTATTGAACGCGATCGTGCAGGATCCGTCGAGCCGCGCGCTGTATCTGTTTCCCACCAAAGCGCTCGCGCAGGATCAGCTCGCCGAGCTCCACACGATGTGCGAGACGCTCGCAAACCGGACGCCCGGCCGCGAGCCGGACGGCGGACCCGCAATCGGCGTGTACACCTACGACGGCGACACGCCGCAGGACGCGCGCCGCTCGATACGGTCGCGCGCGCAGATCGTGCTCAGCAACCCGGACATGGTGCATTCGGGCATCCTTCCGCACCACCCGCGCTGGGCGAAGCTGTTCGAGAACCTGCGCTTCGTCGTCGTCGACGAGCTGCACGCCTACCGGGGCGTGTTCGGCAGTCATCTCTGCAACGTGCTCCGCCGCCTGCGGCGCGTCTGCCGTCACTACGGCTCCAGTCCCGTGTTCATCTGCTCGTCGGCGACGATCGCGAACCCGCGCGAGCTCGCGGAGCGGCTCACGGAACAGCCCTTCGAGCTCGTCGAGAAGAGCGGCGCGCCGCGCGGTGAGAAATTCTTTCTGTTCGTCAACCCGCCGGTCGTCAATCATCAGCTCGGCATCCGGCGCTCGTATCTGAGCGAGACGCGCCGCGTCGCGGCGGAGTTCCTGAAGCGGAATCTGCAGCTGATCGTCTTCGCGCAGAGCCGGCTGTCGACCGAGCTGCTGACGACGTACTTGAAGGAGGATTTCGCCGGGCTGCCGGGCGCGCCCGATCGGATTCGCGGCTACCGCGGCGGCTACCTGCCGAACCGGCGCCGCGAGATCGAGAAGGGACTTCGCGACGGCGAGGTGCGCGCCGTCGTCTCGACCAACGCGCTCGAGCTCGGGATCGACATCGGCGCGCTCGACGTCGCCGTAATGGCCGGCTATCCTGGAACGATTGCCGCCACATGGCAGCGCGCCGGGCGGGCAGGACGCCGGAGCGGGCCCTCGGCGGCGGTGATGGTTGCGAGCAGCGCGCCGCTCGATCAGTTCGTCGTCCGCAACCCGTCGTACTTCTTCGACGCGTCGCCCGAGCGCGCGCTGATCGATCCCGACAACCTGCACATCCTCGTCGATCACATCAAGTGCGCCGCCTTCGAGCTACCGTTCGCGGCGACCGAGGCCTTCGGAAAGCACGACGTTCAGGAGATTCTCCGCATCCTCGCCGAGCAGGGGCTCGTGCACCAGGCGGGCGAGGACGCGCCCTGGACGTGGACGAACGAGTCGTATCCCGCCGACGCCGTAAGCCTGCGGTCCGTTTCGTCGGACAACTTCGTCGTTGTCGATACGACGAGCGACGCGCGCGTCATCGGCGAGACCGACTTCACGAGCGGTCCCGCAACGCTCCACCCGAAGGCCATCTACATCGTCGAGGGGACGCTGTATCAGGTGGAGAAGCTCGACTTCGAGGGGCGCAAGGCCTACGTGCGCCAGATCGACTGCGACTACTACACCAACGCGATCACGTACACGCGCGTCACGCCGATCGACGAGTTCGCGCGCGACACCCTCCGCT
>Ga0066696_10001235_pt1 | contig 10912 bp, 10 predicted proteins | sample GraSoiAngelo_145_FD_71412 | JGI IMG/M metagenome (GOLD analysis project Ga0066696, IMG submission 71412) | Grasslands soil microbial communities from the Angelo Coastal Reserve, California, USA - 14_1009_05_20cm | ecosystem: Environmental > Terrestrial > Soil > Grasslands | place: USA...
ATGCCGAGACGGACTTGAGGCTCACCGACGAGTCCCCACAAAATGGTCAGGCCTCCTCCCTCGCCAATGGCCGCGAAGGAAAGCCAGCTCACGCCTAGCATCACGATATTGGCAATCAGCAGAACCGTGGTGACAGGGGCTTCGTTATCGCCAAAGATTCCGGAAAGCTGTTTGCTGAGGGCGGCGAGAGAAAAGCGCAGGCTGGCGCCGCATTCGTGGCAGCGAGTCGTGTTGATCCCCACGAGCGAGCCGCAGACGGGGCAAAGTTTCGGGCGCGGTTGCTGCTCGCCGCCGCCAAAGAATCCTCGCAGCGCGTTTTTCCAGCGTTCCATTCGCCACTGCCAACGGTAGGGTAGGGGCAACCGTCCTCCTTGCGGCCAACTGAAGGCGTTCCTATAATACAGAAAACGCGCAGAATGTCGCGGAATGAAGGCAAGGGGTAGCCAATGGGGCGGTTCGAGGAATTCGGAAGGCGCATCGACAACGAAGTCGCCCGGCTGAAAAGCATGAGAAACTTCGAAGATTTCGGGAAACGCGTGGACGAGGAGCTGTCGCGCATCAAGGCATTTTTGAAGGAAGATGTTGCGCCGGAAACGGAAAAGCGCACAGCGGAGTTCTTACGCGAAGTGTCCGAAAAGCTTGGCGAAGCGGCGAGCTGGATCGAAGAGCGCAACGCCGCGCGCAATTCGCAGAAGCCGACCGGCTCCTCCAAATCCTAAACACGAGCAGGCTTTGAAAAAGCCAACCACAAGACCTCGCAAAGCGCGGAAGGCGAGCGGCCGGCGAAGCCGCTCTCCTGAAGCGCGGCGCGTGCGGGCGATTCTCTATTTTGGCTCTACAAGCTTGTTTTTGCTGGCGTTGATTGGCTCGGGGTGCGCGGGACGCAAACCGATTGCGAGCCGGTCACCGACGTTGCCTACGGCCACGCCGCCGGGCACGGCGGAATCCGCGAAGCGCTCAACGGATGTGCCGGAAACGCCTGCGAATCGCCCAGTAGGGACGCCCAAGCGCGACCGGCCGATGGCGGCGCCCGCTCCGGCCGGGTACAGCGAAGAAGGAAACGCGTCGTGGTACGGCGAACCGTTCAACGGGCGGCGGGCTTCAAACGGCGAAATTTACGATATGTATAAACTGACGGCGGCGCACCGCACGCTGCCGTTCGATACCATGGTGCGGGTGACGAACCTGAACAACGGAAAAAGCACTGCAGTGCGCATCACCGACCGCGGGCCGTTTGTGGAGAACCGCATCATCGATCTTTCGCTGGCGGCGGCTAGGGAGATCGACCTGGTGGGGCCGGGAGTCGCGCTGGTGCGCGTGGAAGTGCTGAGCAGCAACGTGGATCCAACGGCCGGATTCTTCACGGTGCAAGTGGGTGCGTTCAAGGACCGCGGAAATGCTGAGCGGCTGCGCGACCGGCTGAACGCTTCGTACTCGCCGATTTTCATCCAGCAGTATGATGCGCCTGAGGGAACTTTCTACCGGGTGCGCGTGGGCAAAGTTTCCGGAGAAGACGCCGCGCAGCAATTCAGCGAGCAACTACGCTCGCGTGAAGGCTTTATGCCTTTCGTGGTTCGCCTGGACGAATAGTTCCCAAGCCCCTCTCACGAAAGCGCGATTCGCACGTCTAAGCTTGCAACGCCGAGAACAGGCTCTTTCTCTTATTCCCTCCGACAAGAAAGGAAGTGACCATGCGCAATTTCCTCTTGGGCCTGCTCCTGGGAATCATTTTCCCCCCTGCCATTCTCGCGTCATTGAGCCTTATGGGGCGCCTTCCGATCAATGCGAGGGAGGAGCCTGCAAATTGGGAGAAGAAATTGCTTCAAGCCGCCGTTGCCCGATCCGTGGCACACCAGGCGCCGGTGCTGAAAAATCCTTATCCGGTAACCGATGGAAACTTGCTTGCCGGGCTGAAAGAGTTTCACGACGATTGCGACGGGTGCCACGGAACGGGTGAAAAGAAGAGCATCTGGGGAACTTCCGACTTTTATCCGCGCGTGCCGCAATTTGGGTTTGATCCTCCGCGTTTGCCGGACTGGCAAATCTACTGGGTGCTGAAGAATGGTATTCGGTACAGCGGCATGGGCGGCAACGATCCGGGCATTTCCGAGGAGCATGCCTGGAAGCTTGCCATGTTTTTGAGCCGCTTGGATTCTCTGCCACCTGCGGTGGAGGCGGAATGGCGTAGACGACCGAAATAATTTCGCACTTCCACACACTTCTTGCCGTCAGAACGCGGCAAAACCAGCGGCAGGTCTTTGGCTTTTCCTTATACTGGTTTCTCGCTATGCTTGCGTTGCGAGGAGCAAGTGATGGATGCCAACTGCCTGTTTTGCAAGATCGGAGCGAAGCAAATCCCCTCAAAAATCGTATATGAGGATCCCGACCTGTTCGCCTTTGAAGACATCAGCCCACAGGCGCCCACGCACATCCTGATTTGCCCGCGAAAGCATTTCGAATCGCTGACGGAAGCAGGAGCCACGGATCAAGCCGTGCTGGGAAAGCTGCAACTGGTGGCGGCACAGCTTGCGCGCGAGCGCAAACTCCTCGCAGGCTACCGGACGGTGTTAAACAACGGCGAAGGCGCGGGGCAGTCGGTATTTCATCTGCATCTGCATCTGCTGGGCGGGCGACAGTTTCGCTGGCCGCCGGGTTAAGGGAGTTTGCCGCTTACCGTTTGCAGTTTGCCGTTCTTAGTTCTTGGTTTTTGATATTTGGGTTTTAGCCTCTTCTTGCAAACCCACCAACGAAATGAGCCTTAGAGTGCGGTGAGGTTCGGCTTGCTCATGGTTGCGCTGACATTGAAACCAAGTCCTAGTTGATTTCTCTCGAATACTTTGTAATAATGTATGTACCTCCATTTGGACAAGGCCCGCCATGACCACCACTGCGAAAGCTCAACTGAAAGTTGCCGACGAAGTTTGGATCGCCACTGCTCTTCTTCACAGGGAACACCCGGAAGCAGCTGATTTTTCCATTGAAGAGATAGTGGAACGAGTTCGCAAGGAAGGCCTTCACGAAACGATGCGGCCCGGAATCTACGTGCATGTCGTACAGCATTGTGTGGCCAACCGACCTCCGAATCCGGGGCGCTACCGCATGCTATTTGAAACGGCGGGAGGCAGACGCCGGCTCTTCCGAAAAGGTGATCCATCTCATCCGGACCGGGAAGGGGCAAAGGTAACGCCTCGTGCTGAAGAACTCCCAAGAAAGCACGCCGAACTTCTGGGTTGGTACGAGAAATGGTGTGATGAGGCGAATCGCAGCCGCGTCGAAGACGATCCTTTGTTGAAACTGAAGGGCCTGGGGGCTCATCTGTGGGCGGACGAGACTCCTGATGAATACGTCGAGCGGTTGCGCGAGGGCTGGGAATGAGCCGCGTCTTTTGGGACACCAATCTATATATTTACCTGATCGAAGGCCGAAGTGCGTTGGCGGGAAAGGTCGAGGCTTTGCGGAAAAAAATGCGAGACCGCGGCGACGAACTGCTTACTTCGACGCTTACCCTTGGAGAGGCGCTGGTCAAACCTCTTGCCCAGGGCGATTATGGACTAGCGGCCGCTTTTCAGAAAGGTATTGCGGCCTCGTCGGCGCTCATTGCCTTTGATGATAAGGCGGCGTGGACGTATGCACGGCTTCGCAGGGATCGCTCGCTACGCGCGCCCGACGCGATACAACTTGCGTGCGCGGCGACGGCGAGCGTGGATCTCTTCATTACAAACGACACGAGATTGCACTCCAAGCAAGTTGCTGGGATTCAGTTCATCGTGCCGCTAGATCGCGTCCCTTTCTAGCATTCTTCAGGAGCCAGCGGACTTAGTGGACGCCGAAATATTCGACGTGGACGGAGCGGCCCAAGCGCGCGTTGAAGAGCAAGTACCAGCCCGGGTGATGGTCGTCGTCGTAGACGTAAACTTGATCGCGTTCCCACTGCCAGTCGCGGCAGCGGCCCGCATCGTAAGAGGCCACGACCCAATCGGAATTATCGTGCAAAAAGATGTGCCGGGTGCGGGGATCGAAGCGGCGCGCGACGTAGACTTCCCTCAGGTGTTCGTAGCGGCCGTGAGGATAGGCCCGGCCGGGGCGGATGCGATCATGATCGGCATCCCAGTCGCGATGGTCGTCGCGGTCGTGCTTGTCCCAACCCTTGTGCTTGCCGTTGTCGTGGCGATCGTCGTCATCACGGTCGCCGTGTTTGTCCCCTTTATGCTTGCCATTGTCATGACGCTCGTCGCGGTCGCGGCGGTCGTCGCGATCCTGAGGGGGCGCGGCGAGCGCGAGGGTGCCGGTCAGGGCCATGAAAACCATTCCTGCAAAGAATTTGCGCATGAGTGTTCTCTCCGAAAGTGCGAAACCGGACCGGCATTACGTTGCTTGATTGTCTGGATGATTCCGGACCGGCGTTTCGCAGGACGATTAGTTATCCTCCCTATGTTTAACACACTTTCCGGGAAATGGTTTCCCAAGGTGCTTATTCAGTATGCGGCAAACGCATTTTAGGGCAAGCCGCGCAACCTCTTGCGACCAGAGGAAAGTCTCTAATCCTTTTTCGGCAAGCCTTATAATCCCCTGCACTTGGAGGTTTCCTTGCTAAAGAAAGTGATGATTTGTGTGGCATTCACCGCGATGGTTTCGGTGTGCGCACCGGCGCTGGTTGAGGCTCAGCAAAATCCGCAGGAAAAAGAGCAAATCCTGTGGCAGAAATTGGCAGCCACGCTCAATGACGTGGACGGCAAGCTCGACGGCGTGCTTGCGGTGGCGGTTCTGGATCTTTCCACTGGACAGAAATACCTGCTGCACGCCGATGAAGTGATGCCGACGGCGAGCTCGATCAAGATCGCGATCCTCGCGGAGCTTTACCGGCAGGCGCAGCAAGGCAAAGTCAAGCTCACCGATTTTTACACGCTGCAGCAGTCGGACATGGTGGGGGGAAGCGGAATCACCAGTGTGCTGACGCCCGGAATGACAAAGCTGACGCTCCGTGACGTTGCCGGGCTGATGATTTCGGTGAGCGACAATTCGGCGACCAACGTGATTATTGACCGCGTCGGGATGGAAAATGTGAATGCGCTGCTTGATTCGCTGGGGCTGACACATACGCGCCTGCGGCGGAAGATGATGGACATCAAAGCGGCTGCGGAAGGCCGCGAAAATGTGGCCACGCCGCGCGAAATGATGCTGTTGCTGGAAAACCTCTATCGCGGCAAAGTTTTGAACAAGCCGATGACCGAGGACTTTTTCAATCTGCTGAGCGTGCACAAGGAGAGCTACATCCCCAGAAATCTGCCCGAAGATGTGAGAGTGGCGAACAAGCCGGGCGAACTGGAAGGTGTGCGCAACGATTCAGGGATTGTCTTCACAGGCAAACGGCCCTATGTCATCAGCGTGATGACGACCTATTTGCGGCGGGAACGAGACGGAGGCGAAGCGATTACCAAAATTTCGGATGCGGCTTACCAAATGTTCGATCGCTTAAGCCGCGCGTCGGAGCTAGGGCGCGTAGTCTCGCCACACGACACGGGGAATCCCTGAGCAAAAGCTTTCCCTGGATACTGCGCCAAACTGGCACAGGGCCGCAGCCTTATGGCGCGACAACGTCTTTCAGTTTGGTTTTGACTTGGACGGCGGCCAGACTGGAAGCGTCCCAGCCGCCGCCTAGAGCCTTGATGAGCAAAACGCTGGTGACCAAGCGCTGGCCGCGAATCGCGGCTAGCTGCTGCTCGTTGTTCAAAAGAGTTTGCTGCGCGGTGACGACGTCGAGGTAGTTGACGAGGCCCCCGGTGTAGCGATCCGTGGAGATATTCAGCGTGCGCCGCGCCGCGTCCACAGCCTGCTCCTGCGAATGAAAAGCCTGGTCGAGCACCATCAGACCGGTCACGTCATCCTGCACTTCTCCAAAAGCGCTGAGAACGGTGTTGCGATAGGAGGCGACGCTCGCGTCGTAACCCGCTTTCGCGAATTGCGCTTGCGCGCGGCGCGAGCCGCCGGTAAAGATGGCCTCGGCCGCGTTGGCTCCGACGGCCCAGAAAGCGCTTTGAACATTCAAAAGCTTTGCGATGTCCGCGGCCTGCCATCCGCCATTCGCAAAGAGATTCAGCGTGGGGAAGTAGGCGGCGCGAGCTACGCCGATTTGCGCGTTGGCGGCAGCCATCTGGCGCTCGGCCTCGCCGATATCTGGCCGGCGCTCGAGAAGATCTGAGGGCAGCCCCGCATCGAGCGCGGGAGGTTCGGCGTTCAATTCTTTTGGCGCGAGATGGAAATCCGGAGCGGGTTTTCCGAGCAGAACGGCAATTGCGTCCTCGAACTGCTTTCTTTGCTGCTGAAGCAAGATGGCTTGCGTCCGCGTCGTGTTGAGGAGCGTTTCTTCCTGCGCGACATCGAGGCCGGAGGCGACGCCACCCTTGTGGCGGGAGTCCACCAGTTGCAGGCCCTTTTGCAGCGTCTCGACAGTACGGTTCAAAATGCCTAGTTCCGTGTCGAGTTGGCGGGCGGTGAAGTAATCGCCCGCAAGTTCCGAAGTGATAACCAGCCTTACATTTTCCAGATCCGCGGCGCTGGCCTGGTAGGCAGCCTGTGCAGCTTCGATGCTGCGGCGGCGCCGGCCAAACAGGTCGACTTCATATCCGGCGGTGAACGGCAAGGTGAAGCTGTTCTGGGTTAATGCGGAGGTGACGGGGAAGGAGCCGCCGGCAGGGCGGTTTCCTGAGAGGCGCTGGCGCTCCGGCTGAGGCGCAGTGATCAGCGCAGGGAACTGCGTTGCAATCTGCACGGCGGCTGAGGCGCGAGCCTGCTCCAAGCGAGCAGAGGCAATTTTGATGGTTTGGTTGGCGTCGAGAGTTTGCTTTTCAAGAGCGTTTAGTTCTTCGTCGTGAAAAACGCTCCACCATTCGCCTTTAGGCACGCCATCTTTCGGAGCGCCCTCGCGCCAAGGTTCAGAGACGTCCCACTTGGCGGGCACGGGAGCCGATGCGCGCTGATATTTTGGCCCGACCGTACAGCCGGCGGCCAAAACAAAGACAGCAATGCTATTCAGGACCGCAATGTTCTTCAGACTTCGCATTATTGTTTGTTGGAAGCCGGCGCGGGCGCCTGCGGCTGGCCGGGAGTGGCGGCAGGCTCGGCATTCATGGCGATTTCTTTCACGCGAACTTCCTGGCCTTCATCGAGGGAATCCGCGGGATTCACGACGATCCAGTCAGAGCCTTGCAGGCCCTGCAAAACTTCGAGCGACGTGCCGTAATCGCGGCCGATGGTAAGAGGGCGCAGGTGAACCTTGTGATTCGCATCCACGACCAGGGCGCGAAGCCCTTCGGAGCGGAACAAGAGAGCGTTGACAGGAACGGCCAGGCGCGCGGTGGTTACCTTCACCTGCAGATGCACCTGCGCGTATCCGCCGGGAAGAAGCGCGCCGTTATGGTTGGGCACGTCCACTTCGGTGAGCAAGGTGCGTGTGGCGGGATCAATGGCTTCGGCGGTGCGCACGACTTTGCCTTCAAATGGCTGGCCGGGATATTGCGTAAGATCGAGATAGGCGCCGAGCCCTGTGCGGACCGAGGGCGCCGAGGTTTCTGGAACGTTCAAGTACACGCGGATGGGGTCGGTCTGCGCCAGGAAAAAGAGCTGCTGCGACGAGCCTCCATTGCCGGCATTGATCAGCGTGCCGATGTCTACGTTGCGCCGCGTGATAACTCCGCTGAAGGGCGCGTAAATGTGCTTGAAGGATTCCAACTCCTCCAGGCGGCGGACGTTGGCCTCGGAAGATTGCACAATCGCTCGCTTGGCCTCCCAGTCGCCTGTGGCGTTGTCAACTTCTTGTTTGCTCACGCCGTCGGTCTTGATGAGTTCGGCGTAGCGCGTGGCGGTGATTTCGGAGAGATGGGCGTTGGCTTTCGCAGTGTTGAGATCGGCGCGGGCCTGGGAGAGCTGCTGATCCACTTCCGGTGTGTCGATGTCCGCGAGCAAAGCGCCCTTCTGGACGCGGCTGCCGATGTCGTGATACCACTTCTGCAAATACCCGCTGGTGCGCGCGTAAATGGGGGATTCCACATAGGCCTGCAGGGTTCCGGGGAGGACAAGGTCTTCCTGCGCCGCTTCCGCGGTCGGATGAATGACGGCGACCGTGGGAATCGCAAGGGTTTCCGTTTCCTTGGCCAGGGCCTGATACTGCGCGCGGCGTTGGAACAACGTGAATCCGCCAAGGACGACCAGCAGAATCACAAAGAAGAAAAGGAAGGTGAAAATCCGCCTGCCTTTGCTGTACTGCGTCTCCTGATGTTCAGAATCCATCGAAACACCGCCTCCCATCATGGGCCAAACGACCCCTAACTTCCATACCGAAGAATTTCAAGGCGCGACCGGCTCCGGTGGTGGCTCGTGCCCAGGCCTCCGCTCGCGCCGCCCGTGAATCATCGAGAAAACGCAAGGGACGAAGAAGAGCGTCGCGAAAGTCGCAAAGAGGAGTCCGCCAATCACGGCGCGTCCCAGCGGCGCGTTTTGCTCCCCTCCTTCTCCCAAACCGAGAGCCATGGGCAGCATGCCGATCATCATAGCCAGCGCGGTCATTAGCACCGGACGGATGCGTACAAAACCTGCCTCGAGAGCCGCTTCCCGCGCGCCCTTGCCTTCCTCCATCTGTTCGCGCGCGAAGGAAACCATAAGGATGCTGTTGGCCGTGGCCACGCCCATGCACATAATCGCACCGGTAAGTGAGGGGACGTTCAGCGTGGTATGTGTGAGCAGCAGTATCCAGCAAATGCCGGCCAAAGCGCCCGGCAAAGCCGTAATGATGATAAAAGGATCCAGCCAGGACTGAAAATTGACCACGATAAGCAAGTAGGCGAGAACGATCGCGCCGAGCAGTCCAAAGCCCAGGCCCTCGAACGAATTCTTCATCGTTTGCACCTGGCCGCGAACCAGGATGTGGCTCCCCGGCGGCAAGCCATTTTTCTCAATGGCCGCAACGCGCTGCAGCACCTGGTCTGCGACGCTTCCGAGGTCACGGCCATCCACGGCCGCATATACGTTAATCATGGGCACGCTGGTGTAGTGAGAGACCTCCGCGGGGCGCGTCGTCGTGTGCGTCTGGACCAGATTTCCGAGAATTTGCGGCGCGGCGCCGGGAGCGCTTCCGCTGATAGGCGTGTTTTGCAGCGCCTGGTAAGAATCCACGCGGTATTGGGGCTCCTGCACGGCGACGGAGTATTCCACGCCATTCTTGGGGTCCAGCCAGAATGCCGGAGACGTCTGGAAACTCGAACTCAGGGAAACGAGGACGTTTTGCGCGACGTCGCGCGACTGCATGCCCAGAGACTGGGCCCGTGCGCGATCTATCTCCATAAACAGCGTGGGATCGTCAAATGCCTGGTGAACGTGGACGTCCACAGCGCCAGGAATATGACGCATCTGGGCGGCAAGTTTTTCGCCGACGAGATAATTCTCCCTCTGGTTGATCCCGGTAATTTCCACATCAATGGGCGCCGGCGTTCCGAAATTCAAAATTTGCGTGACGATGTCTGCCGGCTGGAAGAAGAACTGCACGCCAGGAAACTCCTTCGGGAGCCTCTGGCGCAGGTCGTTGATATACCCGGCAGTGGACTTGCCACGTTCTGCTTTCAACTGAACGAGAATTTCCGCATCGGATGTTCCGATGGTGCCGGCATTGCTGTAAGACAGATTGATGCCGCTGTAAGGAACGCCGATATTGTCGAGAAGAGTGGTGATCTCTTCCTTTGGAATGGTTTCGCGAATGGCGCTATTCACCTGATCCGCAAGGCGCGCGGTTTCTTCGATGCGCAGGCCGGTGCGTGCGCGCAAGTGCAGGCGGATCTGCCCGGCGTCCACTTTAGGAAAGAAATCGCGGCCGAGCACAAAAACAAGCAAGACGGAAAAGATGCAGAATCCCAGAAATGCGGCCGTGAAAAGACGAGGAAAGTGCAGCGCCGTGTGCAGCGCGCTCTGGTAGGCTTCGCGGAATTGCTCGAATTTCCTTTCGAACCCTTGCTGATACCGGCGGAAGAAGCCCATCCTCTCCCCAACGTGCTCTTCCGCGTGATACTCATCCTCGGCGGTCAGGAGATACATTGCAAGAGTCGGAACGATGGTTCGCGACCACATGTAGGAAGCCAGCATCGCAAAACTCACGGCCTCTGCCAACGGCACGAACAGATACCTTGCGACGCCCGAAAGAAAAAACATGGGAATGAAGACGATGCAAATGCAGAGCGTGGAGACGAACGCGGGCACGGCAATCTGTTGAGCGCCGTCGAGAATGGCTTGCACGGTGTCCTTGCCCATGGCCAGGTTGCGATTGATGTTCTCGATTTCCACCGTGGCATCATCCACGAGGATGCCGACAGCAAGCGCGAGGCCTCCAAGAGTCATGATGTTGATAGTCTCGCCCAGGGCGCTGAGGCAGAGCACGCTTACCAGGATGGATAGCGGAATTGAAACGGCAATGATGAGCGTGCTCTTCCAGTTGCCCAGGAAAAGCAGGATCATGATGGCCGTCAGGCACGCCGCGATGAGCGCTTCGCGCAGCACGCCTTGAATGGAGGCCCGGACGTAAAGCGACTGGTCGAAGAACAAGTTGACCCGCAGATCTCTGGGAAAAGCCCCTTTGTTGTACTCCAGCATGTTCTTGACGCGGTCCACGATGTCAATGGTCGAGGCGCCGCCGGTTTTGTAAATGCTCATGAGCACGCCACGCTGGCCGTTGGCGAGAACGATATTTGTCTGAGGAGAGAAGCCGTCGCGGACGTGCGCCACGTCCTTCATGTAGATGGTGGCGCCGTTGATGGTTTTGACCGGCAGGTCGTTGAGTTCCTGAATGGTTTGCGGGCTCCCATTCATCTCGACGTTGTATTCGAGCGGGCCGAGCTTGGCCGTGCCTGTGGGAAGAATCAGGTTTTGCGCA
>Ga0066696_10001239_pt1 | contig 10899 bp, 9 predicted proteins | sample GraSoiAngelo_145_FD_71412 | JGI IMG/M metagenome (GOLD analysis project Ga0066696, IMG submission 71412) | Grasslands soil microbial communities from the Angelo Coastal Reserve, California, USA - 14_1009_05_20cm | ecosystem: Environmental > Terrestrial > Soil > Grasslands | place: USA...
GTCGTGCGGAGCTTGGAGTTGTAGAATGGAACGGCCGACAGATGCGCGACGGCCGCGCTGTCCGGCGGATCCTTCAGGACGCCGCGCATGTCGTCGGCGAGGGACCCGCTCTCGAGCGCGGCCGAGCGCTCGAAGAACGTCCGGGACACCTCGTTCAGCTTGACTGGGAACTGATACTGCGCGAGGCGCTCCAGCACCGGTGCGAGCCGGTATACGGGATTGTCCGCGGGCCGCGGGAGGGAGCTGTGCCCGCCCTTGTCGGTGGCTTCGAGCACGTAGGTCGCATAGACCTTTTCGCTCGCCTGGACCACGAACATCACGCGGCGCCCGTCGCGCAACACTCCGCCGCCCGCGTCGGTGTTCAGGGCGAACTCCGCGTCGATCAGATCGCGATGTTTCGCCACCACCCACGCGATGCAGCTGCCCGCGGTCTCTTCGTCCCCGTTGAGCATCAGGATCAGGTCGCGCCGCGGCTTGAACCCCGCCTGCTTGAGCCGAATGAAGTCGGCGACGAGCATCGCGGCTCCGGCCTTGTTGTCGGTGGTGCCGCGCCCGTAGAAGTAGCCGTCTTTCTCGAGGAAAGTGAACGGGTCGACGGACCAGTCCGCCCGCCGTGCCGGCACCACATCCAGGTGCGCGAAGACGATGATCGGACGCCCCCCCCCGCCCACCCCGGTGCCGCGGTAGCGCGCCACGAGGTTGCCGTGCTTCGCATCGGGGCCGAGCAGCACGCGCACGTCGGCCGCCGGGAATCCGGCGGCGAGGAGCCGTTGCGCCATGGCGCGGGCGGCGCGCGGCGTGTTCCCCAGCGAGTCGGTCGTATTGATCTCGATCAGCTCGCGGAAGATGCCGCGCGCCAGCTGGCTGTCGGGGGGCGTGCGCCGCGATTGCGCGGCCGCCGGGCCGGGAACCGCAACCGCCGCCACGAGAAGCGCCCACAGCAGGACCCGCGGTGGATTCATCTGACCCTCGCGATCGCATCGATCTCCACGCGCACCGCCTTCGGCAACGCCGCGGCCTGGATGGTGGAGCGTGCCGGCTTGTGCGTCGCGAAATACTTCGCGTACACCTCGTTCATCGCCGAAAAATCGGCCATGTCCACGAGATACACGGTCGTCTTCACGACCAGGTCGAATCCGGACCCCGCGGCTTTGAGGATCGCCCCGAGGTTCTTGAGCATCTGCTCGGCCTGCTCCGCCGTGGTCTTGCCCACGATGCCGCCGGTTTTGGGATCGAGCGCAATTTGCCCGGCCGTATACACTATTCCCTCGACCACCACCGCCTGGCTGTAGGGGCCAATGGCCGTCGGGGCGCCTTCCGTCACGACGATTCCCAGGGGCTTCGCGGCCATTAGAAGAGTCCCTCGATCGTTCCGTCCGGGTGCACGCGGATCCTTTCGGCCGCGGGTGTCTTCGACAACCCCGGCATGGTCATGATGTCGCCCGCCAGGGCCACGACGAACCCCGCGCCCGCCGAGGGCAGGATGTCCCGGACCTGAAGCGTGAATCCGCTCGGCGCACCCAGCTTGGTCGGGTCGTCCGAGAACGAGTATTGCGTCTTCGCCATGCACACCGGTGTCTCGCCCAACCCCATCGCGGGCAGCTGCTCGAGCGCTCGCTCCGCGGCGGGGGCAAAGGCCACGGCCCCGGCCCCGTAGATCTCCTTCGCGATCGTCTCGATCTTCTCCCGGATCGGCCGTTTCTCGTCGTACAGAGGCTTGAACTTCGCCGTGCGAGCCTCCAATAGCTTGAGCACCGCTTCGGCCACCGCCACACCGCCCTCTCCGCCCTTCTCCCACACCTCGCACAGCTCGACGCCCACACCCTCCGCGGCGCACTCGGCCCGCACCGCGTCGAGCTCGGCGTCGGTGTCCGTGAGGAAGCGATTGAGGGCCACTACCACCGGGACGCCGAATTTCTTCACGTTCCGGATGTGGCGGCGCACGTTCGCCGCGCCCCGCTTCACGGCGTCGACGTCGGCCTTGCCGAGCGCATCCTTCTTGACGCCGCCGTGCATCTTGAGCGCCCGCACCGTGGCGACCACGATCGCGGCCTCGGGGACGAGGCCGGCCATGCGGCACTTGATGTCGAAGAACTTTTCGGCGCCCAAGTCGGCGCCGAAGCCCGCCTCGGTGAGGACCACGTCGCACAGCGCGAGGGCGAGCCTGGTCGCCACCACCGAGTTGCAGCCGTGGGCGATGTTCCCGAACGGCCCGCAGTGGATGAACGCCGGTCCGCCTTCGAGCGTTTGCACCAGGTTGGGATTGATCGCGTCCTTGAGCAGCAGCGTCATGGCACCCTGGGCCTTCAGGTCGCTCGCGCGCACCGGCTGCTTGTCGGACGTGAGCCCCACGATGATACGCGCGAGACGCTGCTCCAGGTCCTCGATCCCCGTCGCCAGCGCCATGATGGCCATGATCTCCGAGCCCGGGATGATCACGAACCGCTCCTCGCGGGCGGGGCCGGCGTTCAGCCCTCCGAGCCCCACGATGACGTTGCGCAGGGCGCGATCGTTCATGTCGATCGTGCGGGGCCAAGTGATGCGGCGGGTGTCGAGACCGAGCGCGTTGCCGTGATGCAAATGCGCATCCAACATCGCCGACAGCAGGTTGTGGGCGCTCGCGATCGCGTGGAAGTCGCCCGTGAAGTGCAGGTTGATGTCTTCCATCGGGACGACCTGGGCGTACCCGCCGCCGGCGGCTCCACCCTTCACGCCGAAGACCGGTCCGAGCGACGGCTCGCGGATGCAGAGCGCGGCGTTCTTCCCGATCTTTCGGAGCGCCTGCGTCACCCCCACGGTCACCGTGGACTTGCCCTCGCCCGCGGGCGTGGGGTTGATCCCGGTGACCAGCACCAGCCGTCCTTTGAGCTTGCGGTGCGCCACGGCGGAGAGCCGCACCTTCGCCTTGTACTTGCCGTACAGCTCGATCTCCTCGTCGTCGAGCCCCAGCTCGGCGGCGATGTCGGCGACCGGGCGCAGCTCGGCCGCCTGAGCGATCGCGATGTCGGTGGGTACCTTGGCCGTCGTGGTCACGGATGCTCTCGGCTAGAGGGTCGTCGCGAGCCGCGCTCCGAAGAGCCGGCGCGCGTTGTCCGTGGTGCGTTGGCCGATGGCTGCGACCGACTCTCCCCGGGCGCGCGCGAGCGCCTCGGCCACGGCGCGCACGAAGGCCGGCTCGTTGCGCTTCCCGCGATGGGGCACGGGAGCAAGATACGGGCCGTCTGTCTCGACCAGCAGACGGTCGGGCGGGCAGGCGGTGAGACGGTCGGTCATCGCCCAGTTCTTGAAAGTGATCATGCCGCTGAAGGAAAAGTACGCCGCGATCGCCATCCCCGCCTCGAATACCCCCGGCCCCGAGCTGAACGAGTGCAGCACGACCGGCGTATCCGCCCCCCGGAGCATCGCCGCGACGTCGTCGTCGGCCTCGCGCGCGTGCACGACGACCGGCTTCCGCACCTCGCGGGCGAGGGTGAGCTGGGCCTCGAAGGCGCGACGTTGCGCGTCCCGCGGCGAGTGGTCGTAATGGTAATCGAGCCCGGTTTCCCCGAGCGCCACCACTTCGGGTAGGGCGAGCAGGTCTCTCAGGCGGGCGGCGGCCGCGGCCGACCAGTGCCGCGCCTCATGGGGGTGGATGCCGGCCGTGGCGGAAAGGCCGGCGTGAGCCTGGGCGAGGACTACCGCCCGCTCGCTCTCGGGCAGGGTGGCGCCGATGACCACGACGTGGCCGACGCCGGCCTCCCGTGCGCGCGCGAGGACGGCCTCGCGGTCGGGGTCGAACGCCGCATCGCCCAGATGGCAGTGGGCGTCGACCAGCCCCGTCACACGGCCGCTTTGGAGCGGACCCCGGAACCGCCCCCGCCCCCAGGTGCCGCGGGAGGCGGGTTGAGCGGGACGGATCCTGGGGGCCGGAGCACCCGGGCGCCACGCGCGTCCTCACCCGGCCAGCGCTTCTCGATGTACATCAGGAGCGGAGCCGCGATGTAGATCGACGAGAACGTGCCCGTGAAAATCGCGAAGGTCATCACCAGCGCGAACGGCCGCAGCACCTCGCCCGCGAGCAGCACGAGCGCGATGGTGGTCGCCATGGTGGTTCCGTGCGTCAGCACCGAGCGCGGCAGCGTTTCGTTGATCGAGAGGTTCAGGATCTCGTACAGGTTCTGGCGCCGGAACTTGTGCAGGTTCTCGCGAACGCGGTCGAAGATGATGATCGTGTCGTTGAGCGAGTAGCCGACCATGGTCAGGACCGCGCCCACAACCACGAGACTCACCTCGAGGTCGAGATAGCGGATGAACGCGATCGTGGTGAGGATGTCGTGGAACGTCGCGAGCACGGCGGCGAGCCCGAAGCGCCACTCGAAGCGGAACGCGAGGTAGACCAGGGTGACGATGAACGAGAAAAAGATCGCCAGGAACGCCTTGCCTTGGAGCTCGCGGCCCACCTTCGGCCCGACCGCCTCGGTGCGGACGATGGTGTAGTGCTCGGGCCCGGATCCCAGACCCCGTGCCAGCGCGGAGTCCACTGCGGCGGCCGTCGCCTCTGTCGACCCCTCGGCGACACCTGCTTTGGCGATACGCGCCTGGATCTTGTATTCGGTGGGCCCGCCGAACTGCTGGATCTCCGCGTCGCGAATCCCCGCCGCGTCGAGGGCGCTTCGGATCCGCTCGGTGCCGACCGCTTCCTTCGTTTGCACTTGAATGAGCGTGCCGCCGGTGAACTCGATCGAGTAATTCAGCCCATGCACGAGGAACAGCGCGAATCCGGGGATGATGATCGCCGGATTCGCGCTGTTCCTCGTGCATGGGCTGAATTACTCGATCGAGTAATTCAGCCCATGCACGAGGAACAGCGCGAATCCGGGGATGATGATCGCCGCGGTGAGCCCGTAGGCCCAGCGGCGCCACTTGATGAAGTCGTAATTGGCGTTGGCGAAGAGTCGGATCATCTCAGACGCTCAGGGTGGCCATGTCCGGCCGGCGGTCGAGCCAGATCATGTAGAAGGTCCGGACCACGAACACGGCGGTGACAAACGACGCGAGGATCCCGATGATCAGCGTGATGGCGAAGCCCTGCACCGGCCCGGTCCCGACGAGCCACAGGATGAACGCGGTCAGGAGGGTGCTCACGTTCGAGTCGATGATGGCGCTCATGGCGTGCTTGAAGCCCTCGTCCACCGCAGTGCGCACCAGCTTCCCGTGCTGCAACTCCTCGCGGATGCGCTCGAAGATCAGCACGTTGGCGTCCACCGCGATGCCGACCGACAGCACCAGGCCGGCGAGTCCGGGCAGGGTGAGCGTGAACCCGAAGCCCGCCAGCCCTCCGAGCGTGAAGACCACGTACAAGACCAGGGCCGCCACGGCCAAGAGACCCGAGACCCGGTAGTAGACCACCATGATCAGCACGACGAGGGCGACCCCGACGATCCCCGCATGGATGCCGTCCCGGATCGAGTCCTGGCCGAGCGACGGTCCGATGGTACGCTCTTCGATGATCGTGAGGGGGGCGGGGAGCGCGCCGGCCTTGAGCACCAGCGCCAGGTCCTGAGCGTCCTGCAGCGGCTTCGCCCCCAGCTCGATCTGGCCGCGCTGGCCGATCTGGCTCTTGATGATGGGGGGCTGGCCCTGCACCCGACCATCGAGGATGATCGCCATGTAGTCGTTGACGTGACGGCCGGTTTCGCGCTCGAAGATCCGCCCGCCGGCACGCGACAGCGTGAAGTTCACCACCGACTGGTTCGTGAGCGGGTCGCGCGTGGCTTTCGCGTCCTGGAGATACTCACCCGTGATGATCGGCCGGTCCTCCCCGGCGTACAACGTCCGGTAGCTCCGGCCGGCGCGCGACAACACTTCCGTGCCCCACCTGAGCTCCAGCCCTCGCGGGATGAGCCGCTGCACGTCGGGCCGCGCCAGCAGACTCTCGGCCACCGGCACCTGCTCTTCCGGCACGAGATACTCACCGGGCAGCTGGCCCTGGAACAGGAGCGACGAAAGGGGGCCCGGAGCGTTCAGGTCGGTCGTGTCCTTCGCCGCCGCCTTGCCTTTCTGCGCCTTGCCCTTCGCCTTCGCGGTGTCCGTCCCGAACAGCTGCGTGACGCTCGCCGCGGCCGCCCCCTGGCCGGGCGCCCGCACCCCGGCCCGCCGCAGCGCCTTGTCGATCTCGGGCAGCCCGTCGCGGAACAGGTTCTTCATGTCGGTGATGCGAAACTCGAGAAAGGCCGTGCGCTGGATGATGCTCTTGGCTCGGGCCGGGTCCTTTTCGCCCGCCAGCTCGACGATGAGGCGACAGCGTCCCTGGATCTGCACGACGGGCTCGGTCGTGCCGAACTCGTCGATCCGCGTGCGTACCACCTTCTCGGCGAGCTGGATGGCGGTGGCACAGTCGGGCACGGGACCCTTCGACTGGTCCACTTCGAGCGCCAGATGAATCCCGCCTTGCAGATCGAGCCCGAGATTGATGGGGACGCGCCGGATCGTGGTGTCCTTCATGCGCCCGGTCGTCGCGTCGCGCACCCGCTGCGTGACGTTGGTGGGAATCAGCTGCCACACCGCGATCGCCAGTAGGATGCCGATGGCGATGAGTCGTGAGCGGATCGTACGCATAGGAGTCTCTACCCCTTGAGGACCGCGCGCGCCGCGATCGCGTCGCGCTCGATCTGGTCCACCAGCGCCTGACGCGACGGGAAGGTCTGGGTATCCCGCAGCCGGCGCGCCCACGCCACCGTCACCGTCGCACCGTACACATCACCGGTGAAATCGAACAGATGAATCTCGAGGCCGCGCGCGTGCACGCCGAACGTGGGCCGCGCGCCCTGGTTCATCATCCCATCGTACCGCTTGCCGTCGATCTCGACCCGCACGGCATATACGCCATCCGGCGGCAGCAGCTTGCGCGGATCGGGCGACGTGAGGTTGATCGTCGGCACCCCGATCGTCCGGCCCCGCCCCGCGCCCCGCTCCACCACGGCCCGCAGGCTGTACGGGCGACCCAGCCCGCGCTCGGCCGACGCCAGGTCGCCGTGCGCCACGGCGGTCCGGATGAGCGACGACGAGATCGCCTGCCCGTCGTCCGTCACGGCCGGGACGACGTCCATGACAAACCCGTCCTCGCGCGCCAACCGCCGCACCATCTCCACGTCGCCCGCGCGCCCGCGCCCGAACCCATGGTCGTACCCCAGAACCAGCTCCTGCATCCTGAAGCGCGCCCGCAGCACGTCGCGCACGAACGCCTCGGGAGCGAGCCGCGCCAGCTCCCGCGTGAACGCCACCACCTCGACCCGCTCGATGCCGAGCGCCGCCGCCAGCACGCGCTTCTCGTCGGACAACGTGAGCAGCCGAGGCGCGGCGCTCGGGTTCACGACCTCGAGCGGGTGCGGGTCGAACGTCACGAGCAGGCTCGTGCGCCGCCCCGCCTGCTCCGTGCGCCGCACGACCTCGCGCAGCACCGCCTGGTGTCCGCGGTGGATCCCGTCGAACGTCCCGACGGTCGCGACCGTGGCGACTCCGCTCCCCGTCATTGCTCCACCACGACGACGCGGGGCTTGAGCACGTCGTCTACGCGCTCGGCCACGGCGACGAGAGCCCCGTTCGCAAACAAGGCTACCCATCCCGCATCCCGCATCTCGCTTCCCGCCGGTACCGGACGTCCGTGCACCACCGCAGCCCGACCGGCATCGTCCAGCTCCCGCGCCGGCAGCTCGCGGACGAGCTCCGCCGGATCGCGCAGCGCGTGCGCCGTCACGGCATCGGGCGCGACGGCATCCGCCAGCCGGAACGGCCCGACCCGCGTCCGCCTGAGGCTCGCGAGATGCGCCCCGCAACCCAGCACTTCACCGACGTCGCGAGCCAGGCTGCGCAGGTACGTCCCACCACTCACCGTGGCGCGGAAGCCCACGTCGGGCGGGGCGAAGGTCTCGAGCTCGAGCTCCGTCACTTCGACGCGCCGCGGTCGCAACACCACGCCCTCGCCGCGGCGCGCCCGCCGGTACGCTCGCTCGCCCGCCACCTTCACCGCCGAGTACGCGGGCGGCCGCTGGTCGTACGCCCCGCGGAACCCGGCGAGCGCCTCCTCCACTCGCCCCCGGTCCACGCCACGCCACGCCTCCGAGGTGGCCACCGTGGCGCCGGTCGTGTCGTCGGTGGCGGTGGTCGTGCCCAGCCGGATCATGCCGTCGTACGCCTTGGCCCATCCCACCGCGAACGGCGCCAAGCGGGTGGCGCGACCCAGCACCAGCACGAGCAGCCCCGACGCGAACGGATCGAGCGTCCCCAGGTGCCCTACCCGGTCGGTCCCGACGGCCCGACGCACGGCGTCGACGACGTCGTGCGACGTGGGTCCCTCGGGGCCGCCCGGCTTCGCGACCAGCGCCACGCCGGAGATCAGCCCGTGCCCTCCTTGAGCCCGCGCAGCAAACGGTCGATCTGCTGGGCGTGCTCGAGCCCGCGGTCGAGCTCGAAGCGGAGCTCCGGCGTCACGCGTAACGGCAGTTCCTTGGCGAGCTGGGCACGCAGAAAGCGGGCGGCGCTCGTCAGACCCTCGAGCGATTTCGCTTTGTCCTCGTCGTTCCCCATCACGCTGACACGCACCCGGGCGTACGCCAGGTCGGCGGACACCTCTACTGCGGTGACCGTGACGAACCCGACGCGCGGGTCGCGCACGCTTCCGGTGAGAAACGCCGCCACCGTTTGGCGAATCGCCTCCGCCACGCGCTCGGGGCGGTGGCGGGTCCGTCGCTTCATATCAGAAGAAACTCTTGCTCGTGTCCACGATGCGCGCGCCGTCGGCCGCCTCGATCATGCGGTCCGCCTCCCGTAGCACACTCTCCGCGTGAGTCCGGTCGGTCGACACGACACACACCGTCAGCTCGGCGCGCTGCCACAGGTCGTGATGCGCCGTCTCCGCCGCGGACACGTTGAAGCGGTTGTGGAGGCGGTCCTTGAGGCTCTTCAGCACGTGACGCTTGTCCTTGAGAGAGTGACACGCCGCGAGATGCAGCTCCCACGTCATGACCCCCACGATCACGCGGGTGTCAGCGAGCGCGCGACTTCCTCGATCCGGTATGCCTCGATCAGGTCGCCGACCTTCAAGTCATTGAAGTTCTCGACGCCGATGCCGCATTCAAACCCCTCGCGCACCTCGCGGACGTCGTCCTTGAAGCGCTTGAGCGAGGCCAGGGTGCCGTCATACACCTCGACGCCGTCGCGGACCACCCGCACCCGCGCCGTCCGCGGGATGACGCCCGAGCGGACGAAGCTGCCGGCGATCGTGCCCACCTTCGCGATCTTGAACAGCTGGCGGACTTCCGCCTCGCCCAACACCACTTCCTTCTTTTCGGGAGCGAGCAGGCCCGCCATCGCCGCCTTCACCTCTTCCACCGCCTCGTAGATGATGCGGTAGGTGCGGATCTCGACCTTCTCGCGCTCCGCCGAGGCGCGCGCGTTGGAGTCGGGCCGGACGTGGAAGCCGATGATGATGGCGTTCGAGGCCTTGGCCAGCAGCACGTCCGAGTCGGTGATCGCCCCCACGCCGCGATGCACGACCTCGACCTTGACCTCGGGTGTCGAGAGCTGCGCCAGGGCATCCGCCAGCGCCTCGGCCGGGCCGCCCTGATCCGCCTTGATGATGATCCGGAGCGCCGCCGCGCCGCCTTCCACCCGCTCGGCCATGAAGTCCTCGAGCGTCTTCACGCGACCGGTGCGGCGGTGCTGTGCTTCCCGCTCGAGGCGCTGGCGCTTCTGCGCGATGTCGCGCGCCGCCGCCGCGTCCGTCATGACCTGGAAGGTGTCCCCCGCCTCGGGCACGCCTTCGAACCCCAGCACCTGCACCGGCGTGGACGGACCCGCTCCGTCCACCGTCTGGCCGCGCTCGTCGTACATCGCGCGCACGCGCCCGTAGAACTGTCCGCAGATGAAGTCGTCTCCGCCGCGCAGCGTGCCGTTCTGGACGAGGATCGTGGCGAGCGGGCCCTTGCCGGGGTCGAGCGTCGCCTCGAGCACCGTGCCCTGGGCCCGGCGGTCGGGGTTGGCCTTCAGGTCGAGCAGCTCGGCCTGCAGGAGAATCTGGTCGAGCAGCTCCTGCACGTTCTTGCCCGTCTTGGCGGAGATCGCCGTGGCCAGCGTCGTGCCGCCGAACTCCTCGAGCACCACACCGTGCGCCAGCAGGTCCTGCTTCACTTTCTGCACGTTGGCGGTGGGTAGATCGATCTTGTTGATCGCCACGACCAGTGGGACGCCCGCGTTCTTGGCGTGCGAGATCGCCTCGATCGTCTGGGGCATGATGGCGTCGTCGGCCGCGACCACCAGGACGACGATGTCCGTCACCTGTGCGCCGCGGGCACGCATGGCCGTGAAGGCTTCGTGGCCCGGCGTGTCCAGAAACGTGATCGAGCGCCCGTCTTTCAGCGTGACCTGATACGCCCCGATGTGCTGCGTGATGCCGCCCGCCTCGCCCGCCATGACGTTGGCCTTCCGGACGTAGTCGAGCAGCGAGGTTTTGCCGTGGTCCACGTGGCCCATGACCGTGACCACCGGGGCGCGCGGCTTGAGATCGCCGGCCTCTTCCTTGGGCGGCTCCTCGGACGCCGCGAGGGCATACTCTTCCTCGCGCACCGCCTGGAAGCCGAAGGCCGATGCGATCAGCTCGATCATGTCGAAATCGAGGCGCTGATTGATCGTCACCATCTGCCCGAGCTCCTTGAAGGCGAACCCGACGATCTCCTTGGCGGGCACCTTCAGGATGTTGGCGAGCTCGGAGACCGTGATGAACTCGGTCACGCGCACCAGCGTCTTCTCGCGCTCCTTCTCGTCGCGCCGCTTCTGCTCCTCGACCTCGCGGAAGCTCGGACCTTCCTCGCGGCGGTGCGCGCCCTTCTTCGCCACGGGCCCTTTGATCGACGCCAGGGTGCG
>Ga0066696_10001244_pt1 | contig 10860 bp, 14 predicted proteins | sample GraSoiAngelo_145_FD_71412 | JGI IMG/M metagenome (GOLD analysis project Ga0066696, IMG submission 71412) | Grasslands soil microbial communities from the Angelo Coastal Reserve, California, USA - 14_1009_05_20cm | ecosystem: Environmental > Terrestrial > Soil > Grasslands | place: USA...
ATCGTATTCGACCAGCAGCCGATCTTTGCAGGTGGCAGGCTCGCTCTCGTCGCCGTTGATGAGAATGTATTTCGGAGCTTCAGATTGCTTGGGAATGAACGACCATTTCATTCCGGTGGCGAAGCCGGCACCTCCTCGACCGCGCAACCCAGATGCCTTTACTTCATTGATGATGTCGTCGGGCTGCATCTCCAGCGCTTTGCGGGCAGCTTTGTAGCCGCCGAGTTCAATGTAGCGATCGATGTTTTGCGCGCCGTGGCCAAAACGCTTCGAGATAATACGAACCTCGTCGGGATGTGAGGCCAGCGGCGTTGGCGTGTAGATCGTCTTCACTGTTGCGTCTTCTTCTGATAGCTGTCGAGGATCTGGTCCATCTTCTCCGGCGTTACTTCCAGGTGAAAGTCATAGTTCACCTGCACCGCGGGAGCCCAGCTGCAAGCCCCAATGCACTCTACCTCTTCGACTGAAAATGTTCCGTCGCGGGTGACCTCTTTGTGATCGACTCCGAGCTTCTGCCTGCAATGATCGAATACGTTCTCAGCTCCTCGAAGCATGCAACTGATATTTGTACACACTTGAACGACGTATTTGCCCGCCGGCTTCGTGCGCAAAAGGGAGTAGTAGCTGATCACATTGCGAACTTCAAGCTCGTTCAGATCAACTCTTTTCGCGATGTCAGAAACCACGTCATCAGACAGATACCCGACTTCATCCTGCGCATAGAGCAGCAAAGGAATGAGTGCCGAACGTTTCCACGGGTATTGGGTAACTAGCTTTTGGAACCTTTGCTCGAGCTCGCGCGAGTATTGCATCAGCGGTCGATCTCCCCGAGCACAATATCGATGCTTCCGATTGCGGCGACAACATCGGCTAAAAGTCTGCCGATACAAAGCTTTTCGAGGGCTTGCAAATTCGCAAGACACGCTGATCTCATATGGACGCGATATGGCTTGGCGGTCCCATCGCTGCGAATGTAATAGCCCATCTCTCCACGCGGCGACTCCACACCTTGGTACACCTCGCCCGCCGGAACCGAAAAGCCCTCCGTAACGATTTTAAAGTGATAGATGAGCGCTTCCATCTGGGTCTTCATCTTTTCCCGATCCGGGAGAACTACTTTGGGAGCCTCAGCCTTAAATGGGCCCTCAGGCATACCTTCCAATGCCTGTCGCGCAATCTTGTTTGACTCGCGCAATTCCTGTACGCGCAATAGATAACGAGCATAGACATCGCCCTCTTTAGAAACGGGTACTTTGAATTGGAACTTCTCGTAGCCCGAATAGGGCATATCCCGACGCAGGTCCCAATCAATTCCGCTGCCACGCGCACTCGGACCAGTTACGCCAAGGGCAGTGCAGTCTTCGGCGGTAAGGTATGCGACACTGCGAGTACGTTCGATCCAGATCGGATTGGAAGTCAGCAAACCCTCATATTCATCAACACGATCCGAGAATTTATCGATGAAATGCTTTACCTTGCTCCAGAAGTCCAGGGGTGGATCGAGAGAGACGCCTCCAATGCGGAAGTAAGAAGTCATCATTCGCTGGCCGGAAACATTCTCGAAGATCTTCAGAAGTTCTTCGCGCTCGCGGAAGCAGTATAGGAACACCGTCATCGCGCCGATATCGAGCGCGTGGGTGCCAAGCCAAACCAGATGCGAATTGATACGGGTAAGCTCGTTTAGTAGAACCCGCAAGTATTGAGCTCGAGGCGGGATTTCAAGCTGAAGAAGTTTCTCGACAGCCAAACAATACGTAAGATTGTTGGTCATCGGGCACAAGTAGTCGATGCGGTCCGTTAGTGGAACCACCTGCTGATAGAACTTCGCCTCACAAGTCTTCTCGATTCCGGTGTGGAGATATCCGATATCGGGAATGCACTTGATAACTGTTTCGCCGTCAATCTCGAGCAGGAGTCGCAACACTCCGTGCGTTGACGGATGTTGCGGGCCCATGTTCAGGATCATCGTGCGATCCTGTGCTGGTTCCAGTAGCGGTGTGGGATTGAGATGCGCCATTTTAGCGATATCCCTCCACTGGGTAATCCTTACGGAGCGGATGACCTTCCCAGTCCTCGGGCATCATGATGCGCCGCATATTTGGGTGTCCCACAAAGCGCACACCGAAAAGATCGAAGACCTCGCGTTCGAAGAAGTTCGCGGAAGCCCACAAACCCATGAGCGATTCGATCGAAGGGTCTCCCCCTGGAAGCTTGGCGATTATGCGGACTCGTTCTTTTCGCGAGTGTGAGAGCAGGCTATAAATCACTTCAAAGCGCGGCTCAGAAGGGAAGAGGTCGACGCAAGTAATGTCTGAAAGAAAGTTGAATTTAGTCTGCGTGTCCTCCCGCAGAATCTCACAAGCACGCCGGATGTCGGCGCGGTTGACATAAATCGTCAACTCATCGCGATCGAATTTCGCAGCTTCCAAGAGTGAGGCAGACTGGAGCGCCGCTGCTGCCGGTCTGTCTTTGAGTTGGTCAATTTCGGTGATTGCAGGCTGTAACGGCATCTAGAAGTCCGTCTTCTCCGTTTTGTTCCAATCAAGCGCGCCCTTTTTCCAGATGTAGAAGAAGCCGACGAGGACGACGCCGATGTAAACCAACATCTCCCAGAAACCGAACATGCGCGCGCTAAAGTCCCCAGGAGTGCCGCCCAGCGCGGGAGCGATTGCAGCCGGCAACTTGCGGTAGATCACAGCCCAGGGAATAAGAAAGATCGCCTCAACATCAAACAGGATGAAGAGCATGGCGACCATGTAGAACTTCACGGAGAATCGTTGACGGGCATCGCCAGTACCGACCATGCCGCACTCATACGCCTGCATTTTCGTGCGGCTGTAGCGATGCTTTCCGACCAATGCGGAAAGACCGACCATGCCTCCAGCCACCACGCAAGCCACAATAATCTGCAGCAAAACGGGCAGGTAATTGACGTAATAAGGTAGAGGCTGGTTCGGCATAGAGGCCGTTATATAATGCGCGCCAACAGAGACGGTGAAACATTTGACTATAAGTTTCGCCGCGACGGAGTGTCAAGCGCAGGACACGCAATGAGAGCTCTGATGAGCGACCACCTCCACGCGAGCAATTAACAAGATTGAATCTCCCGTGCTGCGCGATCACAGGACCCGATGATTTTTGGTTTTAACACCGACGTAAAACACAATCAGACCATCTACCACGTCCAGAGTGAAGCACGAAAGGCAGACTTGCTACTGCAAACGATGGTATTCGTGAAAGGGCACTGCATCGGCAAATACGGTTCGTCGTATGCTGAGCAGGTCGGCAATCCGGGATTCTCAGAGGAGCATATTCACGATCTCTTAAAAAAGCAGCATCGCGAGGTGCTCGATGTGATCAAGGCCGGCTCAATCGAGCAATTCTTCCGCGATCAGACTGAAATTCGCGATGCCGAGGGCGAGAGCCTGGCTGTCACCTGGCTCAACTCCGACGAACCAGTTCTCGAGAAGAAGCTAACCATGCGATTGCTAGTTAGCGATTCTGGTGTAGCCGTTGATGGAGCGCTGGTCACTTCACGATTGCAATATCCGGCTGGAGTTCCGATTCACTCGCAGGCCGTCAGCGAGCCCGACGGTCGAGTGGCGATCGATTTGGACCTGGAACAAGTGGGCAGTGACGCTCGTGATCCAGTTGTATTCGTTCGTGCGACGCACGGAGAGCGCTCAGTGACCAGAAAGTATCGCCTGAAGGTCGAAAACAAACTCGTCGGTTGAGTTCTGGACAGCGAAGATTTGAGCACTGCTTTAGAAGCTCTGCAGAGGGCACGAGAGTGCCTCCTCTGCATTGAGCTAGATTCGATTTAAAGAAATGATCAGAAGTCGTGCAGGTTAGAAATTTCCGGGATTACGCGTCTCAGTACTGTCGGGAAACCAGGACTAGTGAATGGCGAGCAGGACGCAGCATGCAGCTATCCAGCTCCAAAAGGCGAGGGTGTGAACGCCCATTCGAAACCACAGGCTGTCGAGTAGCTTGTTGTTCTCAAACATCCAGATTTGCTCCAAAGATAGGGGTAGGTAACGGCGGCGATTTCTGCTGCCTCAATTATTAAGCTTGAAGAGTGGCTGGATCGGAACCCGTAAACGCGCGTTGCGAGTCACTTTGGTAACGGAGTACACACTGATCCTGTTCCAAATTGAGACTAGCCGCGGTTGCTCAGCACAGTACTCTTCGGCCTCTTGGCAGTAATTCGCGGATAATCCGACCTCAAACCGGACACGGACGAAAGTCATCTACCCCACACCGCAATTGAAACCTAATATGAAGCGGGCTGGTCCGCGAAAGCGCAAGAGAAGTGTCTCCCCATGCGGGCGATGGACCGATTAGAGATCGATATTGGAGGACATCTTGGGCGCGAAGCTTCTGCGCGTAGTCTATCGCCTCGTAGTTCCTGGTGGGCTTATTCTCTTGATCTCAGCCCTTGCGATGGAATCTGCCCGGTCTCAGGGGATGGTAGCCTCTTTTTGGCATTACTATCCATACGTCATCTTCGGTATTGGATTGCTGCTCAGCGCCGTTTTCAACTGCAGCCGCCTGTTCTTCGCTCTCTTGATCGTCGCAGCATCTGATCGCGCTCTGGTGTGGCTCGTACCAAGGCTTTCCTCTGCTGGCGTGCGCACGATCTTCGACGCAGTTGCGTTGCTGCTTCCACTGAATCTCCTTGCGCTTTATTTCATGCGGGATCGAGGAATTGTTTCTTCGCGCGGAAGACGTCGCGTGGCGTTCATTCTCGCGCAAATCGGAATTATAGGAATCATCGTTCTAGTCCATCCGATCCAAGTGCGCGCGGCGAATCTGATGCACGGCGAGATTATTCCCGGCGGCTATTTCGAGTGGAACCACATGGCGCAGCCCGCGCTCCTGGCGTTTCTGCTTGCGGGTGTTGTGATGCTGATTTACCTGCTCAATCGTCGTCGGCCAGTCGAGAGCAGCCTATTCTGGGCTTTAGTCACGGCGTTCATCGCGCTGAATGCAGGCGGGGCAACTCATCTCTCTTCCGCCTATTTCGCGAGCGGAGGTCTGATCCTCGGCATTGCTGTGCTCGAGACCTCATACACGATGGCCTTCCACGACGAGCTCACGCAGCTTCCCAGCCGCCGCGCGCTCAATCAGGCACTGCTGAAAGTGGGTGATGCGTATACAGTGGCCATGGTGGATGTCGATCATTTCAAACAATTCAACGACACCTACGGACACGAGACTGGCGACCAGGTCCTGCAGATGATTGCGTCTCGACTGGCCGATGTAACCGGAGGAGGCAAGGCATTTCGCTACGGTGGAGAAGAGTTCGCAGTGATCTTTCCAAACAAATCGGTAGACGAGGCATATCCGAGCCTCGAGACTCTGCGCAAAAAAGTCGAGTCAACTCCGTTCAAGGTTCGCGATCACGATCGTCGTGACAGACGCAAATCGAAGAAGAGAGATGCCCCTAAGCTGCATGCCAAGAAGCGTGTTCGCGTCACCGTAAGCATCGGAGCAGCTTCGTGCGATGGCGACGAACGCCCTGCTGACGCAGTACTTCAGGCAGCCGATAAGGCGCTGTATCGCGCTAAGAACAATGGACGCAACTGTACAGTAGTGAGCGCCTAATAAGGAATCAGCGAAGCGGACGATTTCTTTTAAGCCTGAAACTTGCCTTTCAACAGCTCAAGTCCTTTTGCCATCAAATCACCCTGTGGCACCTGACCATCTGGAGTGTGATCGATCATCTGCGGCAGGATCTGTGCGAGCTGCATTCACTGCCTCTGACGAAAGCCCGGCTTTCGCAGCGATGCCTGGACCTGTTGGGATCCAAGAATGCTGTGCAGCTGCTCGCGAGAGATAGGAAGGTTCTTTCCCGTTCAATCCAGGACGAAATAATGTGCCCGAGGCCCTGAGCAGCAAACTGCTGCGCCAGGCCGGAGATACCTCCAGTCTGTTGATTCGAGAGCATGGAGAGAGCTGCCGAAGCTAAAGAAGATTGGAATCGCCCGAGGGCCGGAGCAGCGCCGGTAGCAGCTTTTAGCATGCTGTAAACAAGTTCATACCTTCTCCTTGAACAGACCAGAAGGCGCATGAAACCGGCTTCCTCACTTCTGCTTTGCGATCACCATCGAAGAGATTTTTTTGTACGTGGCCTGCGGAATCACCTTTTTCTTTACCAAATCGGTCTTGGCCTTGTAGGGACGATTGTCGATAATTTTTTGCGAATAGACGTCGCCTATTCCCGGAAGTACAGAGAGCTGTTCCTTTGTGGCCGAATTCAAATCAACCAGCTCTTTCGCCGAACTGGCCGGCGCGGTCTCCGTACTGGCCTTCTTATTCGCGGTTTTTGCTTTAGTCTGCGCCGTTGCTGGTCCTGCTGCCAGGAACAGTGAGCAGAGTGCGATCATGAGGATTGAGAATAATCCGGGGCGTTTCATCTTGGTCCCTCCTAGCGCTTTGCTTCCTTGTAGCCGGCCTTTATGGCATCGGCTTCGGTCATGAACTTGCCATTTTTCGTCTTGCCATACCATCGACCGCTCTTGTGGTACACGCCGCTGTCCGTATTCACCCATACCATTCCGGGCTGCGGAGGCGCCTGAGCGGCAGCTGTAGTTGTCGTCGACTTTGTACTTGCCGCGCTGCTGGATTTGGTTGCAGCAGCCGAAGGAGAGGATGGATTTCCCGAAGTTGCACTTAGAGATTGCGGCGCTGAAGGAGCGGACACAGGCGCGGCTGCTTGGGTACTAGCTGTGTCGCTCGTTCCCCTGGACTTTCTGGATTTCTTCGTGGCCGTCTGCTGTTCAGTTGTGCTAGTAGTGCTCGTAGTGGCCCCGGAGTTTGAGTTGTCCGCTGTCTTGGATTTCCTGGACTTCTTCGTAGTCTGCTGATCGTTAGTAGCGCTGCTGGCACTGGTGCTCGGTGAGTTCGAGTCGTCTGCAGTCTTGGATTTCTTCGATTTCTTGCTTGTCTTCTGGTCTGCAGCGCTAGCGTCAGCGGTTGTCGTGGATGAATCGGCAGCCTTTGCCTTCTTCGACTTCTTTGACTTCGTGGTTTTACTATCGTCAGTGCTGGAGCTAGTTGCGGCGCTCTGAGTAGTGTCGCTGGGCGAAGGTGTCGCCGGCCCGTCCGCCTTCTCCTTCGAAGCAGCGAAGGCTGGGGTAAACGCGAGACCAAGCACCAAGGTCAGGATTGCTCTGAAAGATGCATGGCGGACTCCTCGAAATATCATAGATCTCTCCTATTCAAGACGCTACGCGATGGAAGTTCAGCTTCACTTTAGGCTGATTTCTTGGAAAAGAACCGCACAATCGACGTGAGGATCACGGCTCCGAGAATGGCGATGATAATGGTATAGATCATGCCGCCCTCCCCCTTGAACCCCAGCGTACGCATGATAAAGCCACCGAGAATCGCGCCGGCGATGCCGATCACGATATCCATGAGGGTTCCGTAACCTTCGCCCTTCATGATCTTGCCAGTAGCCCATCCCGCGATCAGACCCACGATTATCCACCAAAGGACATGCATGCGTGTATGTTCGCCTTTCTCGTCAATTGTGACCACTGTCGGGCGTTACAAGCGCTAGTGCGCGAGCGATAACCCTACAAATCGCGTGCACTTTGTAGCACGTGAACACCTGTGGCGCAAGAAGGAATCCACACAAGTTATGCGGCGAGACCGCGAAAGCTGGCGAAAGATTAGTCGATTGGAATTCGGCATAGACTCGCCTCCATGTGACTTATGGACCTACGCCGCTCCAAACACACTCTTCGCAGTCGCGCCCGCATTGGAGTTTCGCGACAGCTTTGGCCGTAGATGAAAGTATCCTAGCTGACCTACTGCTCCACGCCGCAGCTCTCCGCATAAGCTTTTGCGCATTTCATAACGTTTTGATGGCCAGACCGGTCAGGCTGTTCGTATGAATTCGGGAGTGTCGCTACTATGAAGAAGAGCAACGGCAGGAATCGCACCGTGGTGATTACGGGAGCGTCGTCTGGGTTTGGACGCGGCATAGCCGAGCGCTTTGCCAAAGACGGCATGAATCTCGTGCTCGCGTCGCGGCGTGAAGGACGGGTGGAGGAACTAGCGCGAAAGTGCGAAAAGCACGGTGCGCGAGCTCTGGCCGTAAAGACGGACGTGAGCCTCCGCGAACAAGTCGAGGAGTTGGCTCAAAGAGCCAGATCTCATTTCGGAAGGATTGATATCTGGATCAATAACGCCGGGGTGGGAACGTTTGGCCGTTTCACAGATACCCCCATTGCAGAACATGAACAAGTTATACGAACGAATCTGCTTGGTGCAATCTACGGCTCCTGGATGGCGATGAGGGAATTTCAGCGTCGCGGGCAAGGGATTCTTATCAACATCGCATCCATGGCCGGCATTTCCGGCACGGCTTACGCGTCCTCTTACGCTGCGTCGAAACATGGCCTGCGTGGGCTGGATAAGAGCCTGCGACAGGAGCTCAAAGCCAATCATGAAAAAACGATCCGCGTGTGCACAGTGATGCCTACCTCCATGGACACTCCGTTCTTTCAGCACGCCGGTACACACCTCGGTCATCCTGTTCGGCCAATCCCCCCGGTCTACGATCCAAAGAAAGTGATCGATGCGATCTACAGGCTGGCTTATGAGCCGCAGGACGAAGTAGTGATCGGAACCAGGGGACACGTTGGCCGTTTTGTCGGGAAGATATCGCCCAAGACGATCGAAAAAGTAATGACAAAGAGTATTCATACTGCCCAAATGGAACAGAAAGAAACTGCGCCAGAATCCTCCGCAAGCGTGTTTGAGCCAGTGTCATACGGCGATAGTGTATATGGGGGATGGAAGACGAGAAGCGCAAGCAAAGCAGCACTAAGCATTGCTGCCAGCGCCGCTGTTGCCGGAGCCCTCTGGTGGAGACGTCGGGCGGCCTGATAATTCCAATCCCTCCTCACCCGGTTGGGTAATGGCGCGCCGGTGACTCGGCAAGGCCTCGAAGCCCATCCGAACATGAAGCGTTACTAAAACCTTCGTAATGTCGTAACGCGGAATTTTCCGTGTTACAAGCCTCGGTTGCCCGGATATTGATGAGATCGAGGCAGGAATGAGAAAACCCCAAGTACTAATAATGTGCGTGGCCCTCTTCTTTGGGGCAAGCGCATTTGCTCAGAACAGCGGAGACTTGCGCGGACGCGTCCACGACAAGAACGGAAAGCCTATAGTCAGTGCTTTCGTGATTGCCCAGGATACTCATACCGCGGTGATACGCGCTGCCAGCACGAATGAATCGGGCGACTTCGAGATCGCGGCACTCCCCGTTGGGGAATACGTCATGCAAGTCACCGCAGATGGACATGCGAAGCTTGAAGTTCCTGCCATCCACATGGGCATAGGGCAAGCCGTAAATCTCAACCTGGTTCTCGATGCCGGATACATAAGTGAGGCTGTGGATCGATCCGGTAATGCCGGCCTGAATGTTGAGTCAGCCAACACGCAATTGGGAGTAGTGATGGATGACATCGCTGTCTCGAAGCTGCCGCTGAAGGCCCGGGACACTTACGAGCTGCTCCAGCTTCAACCTGGGGTTGAGAGCACAGTAGGAGCGAACCTGTTTTATGGAAGCAATCAGCCGGGAGTGGTTTCGGTTAGCGGAGGCCGGGCACGTTCGAACGACTACAACGTAAATGGCACGCATTCTGCAGAGTTGTTTGTGAACTCGCCTGCGGTGCAGCCATCCCCCGATTCGATCCAGGAGTTCCGTGTCATATCGCATAACTATGATGCCGAATTGGGAAACAATTCCTGGTCAGTACTGAATGTAGTCACGAAGTCAGGCACTGACAACCTTCATGGTACTGCCTATGACTTCCTACGGAACGACTCGCTGAATGCCCGCGGCTACTTCGATCCGCAAAAGAACGCATTTCGACAGAACGAGTTCGGTGGCACCGTAGGTGGTCCGATCCGCAAAGGGAAAACGTTCTTCTTCGCCTCTTATGAAGGACGCCATGTAACGAAAGGAATTACCTCTAACGTTGTGCCTGTTCCGACCGCGCAGGAGAGAGTTGGTGACTTCTCAGGTGGAACAGGTTTCGCCGGCACGCTCACCGATGCAACGGTTGCTCAAGTTCTAAATGCGAGACAGGGATGCGCCGCTGCAGTCACGGCTGCTGGCGGAGCGCCGATCACTGCGAATACGCCGTACGTCAACATTTTCCCGAATTCTAAGATCCCCACTCAATGTTTCGATCCGACTGCGAACGATTTGCTCTCCTCGCTGATACCGCTGCCCAATCTTGGAACCAACATTTATCGGACATCCTCCAATTCAAATCAAAGACAGGATCAGGGCACGTTGCGGCTCGACCATAGCTTCAGCAGCCAGCAAAAGCTGGGTCTTTATTACTACGTGGCCGACGGCTACGTGCTTAATCCCTTTTCGACATTCCAGGGCGACGGAGCGAGCATACCGGGCTTCGGCGATCAGACGGCGAGCCGCTTCCAGCAATTGAGTCTTTTGCACAGTTGGACCTTGGATGCAAAAAATACGAATGAGGCGCGACTCGCATATTTCCGGCAAGGCCAGGGACAGTTTCAATCCCCGCAGGCCACGCATCTCGTACAAAACTCCTGCGCGAACGTGTCATCGTCCTCGTGCTTTACGGATCCAAGCAATCCCGGATTAGGAATTACTCCGGGCTATGGGGCAAACCGTGAGGGTACGCCCTTTGTGAACATTGCAGGTGGATTCACCGTCGGTAACAACAAGAACGGCAGCTTCTCGCAGGGAGCAAACGTTTACGAAGCGTCGGATGCATTTACGCGTGTGCTCGGCCAGCATACGTTGAAAGTAGGCAGCGACTGGCGTAACGAACGAATGACGCAGATTTTCGC
>Ga0066696_10001245_pt1 | contig 10858 bp, 8 predicted proteins | sample GraSoiAngelo_145_FD_71412 | JGI IMG/M metagenome (GOLD analysis project Ga0066696, IMG submission 71412) | Grasslands soil microbial communities from the Angelo Coastal Reserve, California, USA - 14_1009_05_20cm | ecosystem: Environmental > Terrestrial > Soil > Grasslands | place: USA...
CGCGGTGCTGCTGCTGCTGTTCGCCGCACGCAACCATTGGACGTCCGAACGGAAGCCGAAGACCCTTGCGGTGCAGGTAGCCTGGCTGGCGAGCTGGCTGCTCTTGACGGACGTTGTGTTGACCGTGCTATAGCCTTCCAGCAACCGCAACCAGCAATCGGAGATCACCAAATCACCAATTCTCGCAAACTGAGCTCGGCTACGTGGACGGCGCGTTCGGACTCCGGCGCCTCGCGGGCCGGCGGAGTCGATCACGCTCGCGGGCAACGAGCGCATTGGCGAGGTGACCGTGCGGCGGTGGAAGCACGCCGCGATCCCGGGAGCCGCGACGCGCTCGGCGCAGATCCGACGCGGTCGTCGTCATAGACGGTTAGAAAGCCATTTCGCGCGATGGCGAGCATGCTCCGAGTGCGCCCAAACGCGGTCCGGAGAGCATCACTCCGCAGCCAACGTCAATCAAGGTCCCAACAAAAAACGGGCCTGAAATCGTCGATTTCAGGCCCGTTTTGTGAGCCGCGGACGGCAGACGGCCGGTCGCGCTCGATTACGCCATCGTGGACCTCGGCGCGGAGAAGCTCGTCGCCAGGTACGTCGGCGCGCTGGAACAGCTCGCGTTCAACGCCAGCGTCCTGCGGGAATCGCTGACAAGCCTCGAGGGATCTCGATTTCTTGCGGGCGGCATCGAGCGCCTCGACTCGCTCGAGTGGACGACTGCGCCGATCGCGATCGGGCAAAGATTCTGGCCGGTGAGCTGGCAGATGTGATTGCGGCGATCTGTGCCGGCGTCGCATATGCCAACGTGCATACGACGCTATCGCCCGGCGGCGAAATTCGCGGTCAGATCAAGGCGTCCAACGACAAGGATTAGCTGGCAGCCGCGGCGCCGCGTCGTCGACGAGCGCCAGTCGACAGTCGGCGGTCACCACGTGAGTGGGCCGCCGACTGCGCGACATCTTGTGAGGATCCAGCGACCTTACTTCTTGCGGCTGCCGGCCTTTTTCGCGCGTTTCCGGCCGCCGGTCTTTCGCGCGGCTTTACGCGCGCCCTTCCGCGCAGCCTTCTTCGCGCCGCCTTTCCGCGCGCCGGCGCCCTTGCGTCCGCCGCCGCCGCCTTTGCGCGATCCGCCGCCGCCCGCGCCCTTGCGGCTGCTGCCCTTGGCGGCTTTGCTCGATCCGCCCGACTTCCGCGCGCCGCCGCCGGACGATTTGCGCGCCCGCGCGCCGCCCGAACGGCGGCCGCTGTCGGTGCCCCCCTCCTCCCCTTCCATGTCGTGGCCGCCGGCCGCGCCCGTGTCCGACTCGCCCGACCCGCCACCCAGCTCGTCGTCGGGGATGCCCATTCCGTGGTCGAAATCGTCCTGCATGTGCGCCCTTCCAGTCTGAACCAACGGCAGGCGTGACGCCTGCGTACGAAGTGCGTTCGGGCGCCTAGTCTTATGTATGCGCCGACGCGGCGTCAAGCGCGATGCGCGCTCGCGTACAGGTCGATGATCTGCGCGATCGCGCGGCGGCACACGGCGCAGAACGGCACGTTGTCGCGCGTGAACATGATGCAGTCGGCCTGCGGACGGTAGTAGCCGCGCGCCTCGTAGTTGGCGCCTTCGAACGCGCCGACTTTTCCCGCGTGCGGCCCCTCGTTGAGCAGCGTCGTGTCGCGCCGCTCCTCGTCGCGAAACAGCGCGTCCATCTCGGACTCGGGGCGATCGGCCGCGCGAATCGCGCGGCGCTGCTGCTGAATCTCCTTCGTGTAGCGCTCGAACTCGTCTTTCGGCCACGGCGTCGGGATCGCGACGCCCTGCGTCAGGAGATCCTGCCACTTGAGCGCGGGCGGATCGACGAGCGCCGTCACGTTCGGCTCCCACGGCTCGACGCGATCGGCCGCGGGAAGGTACGCGACGTCCGAGGTGTAGTACTCGTCGGCGAGTCCCGCGATGTGATGCCCGAACTCGTGGACGAAGATGTACGGCGCCCAGACGCTGTCGGCCGCGACGGTGCTGTACAAGCCGAAGATGCCGCCGCCGCCGTACGTCGCGCTGTTCACGAGGATCTCCACGGCGTCGTACGGCGCGTTGGCCGCGATGTCGCGGAACGCCTTGTTGTCGAACGTGAGCACGTAGCGCTCGGAGTCGAACGCGTCGTAGGTGGCGCCGATCGGCGAGCGGCGATAGATGTGCTGCGACGGCCGCGAGATCCCCGACTGCCGCGCGGCCGGCGCGAGGCCCCACACGTTGACGTCGCGCTCGCGCTCCTTGAACGGCGAGGTCGCGAACAGCGTGGCGACGAGGCGCCGCGCGTCGCGCTCGAACTTCGATCGCTCGCGCGCCGTGTAGCCGTCGCCGAGGATCAGCAGATCCAGCTTCGTCGCCGGATCGCCGCTCTCGTGGAGCGCGATCAGCCCTCCGGCGTCGGGCGAGGCCGTGCCGCGCTCGACGAACTTGTCGGCGGGATCGACCGTGAGCGTCCAGACGTTCTCGAAGACGTTTCGCGCGTCGCGCTTCTTCAGCACGATGCGCACCGGCCGCTCGGGCGCAGGAAACCGCAGCGACTCGGAGAACGTGCGGTTGATCTGCTTGGCTTCGGCCGTCGTCTCCCACTCGCCGTAAATCGAGCTGAAGCCGCGCGAGTACGTCACGCGTCCGTTCGCGGCATCGGCCACTTCGAAGAAGTACTTGCCGCGATCGGTGTCGTCGATGGGCCGCGCGGGATTGCCAGGCCACGCGAGCGGCTCGACGACAACGCGATCGAGGCTGAAGCGCTCTTCGGTGGCGTTGCCGGTGTGGTAGTAGTCGACGCGAAGCGTTCGCGGTGCCGGCGCCGGCGGCGGCGCGCTCCGCTGTCCGGCGTGCGCCGCGGGCGCGGCGGCGAGCGCCGCGGCGACGACGATCGCCGCCACGGCCGCTGCACGACGGCGGCCGAGCAGGTACACCACGACGCCGACCGCGACGAGCAGGAGCGACGATCCGACGACTTTCACCACGGCCAGCATCTTGTTCGGCTCCTCGTCCGGCGGCACGGCCGCCAGCACAATCGAAATCGCCGTCACGACGAACCCGACCGACGCGAGCAGGATCGCCGCCGGCCGGCCGCCGGGAACGCGCATCACGTCGGGCCCCGCCGGCTCGCGCTGCAGCACGATCATCGCCGCGAACATGAAGAGGAACGGGATGAAGTACGCGATGATCCCCATGCTCACCAGCGCGTCGTACGCGCCGCGCACCGACGTGCCGGCCTGGCCGAGGAACACGAACAGCTCGGCAATCGCCGCCTGCACGAGCAGCGCCACGTACGGCGTGCGCCAGCGCGGGTGCAGGCTGCCGAACGCGGGCGGCAGGAACCGATCGATGCCGGCGACGAACGGCAGCCGCGCCGTCGCCGCGAACCATCCGCCGACGCCGCCGAGCGCGTTGATCGTCACGAGCGCCGCCGCGAGCGGCACGACAGCCTGCAGGCCGGCGCGCATCGTGATCGTCTGTATCGCCTGCATGATCCCCTGCAGTCCGGTGACCTGCTCCCTGGGGATCGCGAGCAGGACGCTGAACGTGCCGGCGATATACAAGACGGTGATGAGCGCGCCCCCCGCGAGGATCGCGCGGGGCACGGTGCGCCGCGCGTCCTGGATCTCATCGCCCATCGTCGATCCGCTCTCGACGCCGCCGAACGCGAACGCGATCGTCGACCAGAAGATCACATCCTTCAGGCTCATGCTCGGCGTCAGCGTGTGCGCGTCAATCGGCGTCGCCGATCCATAGCGGCTCCACGACACGGCGCCGAGGACGATGAGCAAAGCCGCCGGTCCGTAGCTGGCGAGCGCGCCGACGTTGTTCAGCCACTTCCCGACGTTCAGGCCGACGACGTTCATCGTCACCGCGATCGCGAGCCCCACGGTTGCGACACCGATGAAGTACGCGCTGTTGTTCGCGAGCGCCTGCCACGAGGGTCCGCCGATGAACAGCACGTTCGCCGCGGCGAAGTACAGCAGCCCCGGAAAGTACGGCAGGTTCGATCCCCAGTAGGTCCACCCGGTGATGAACGCGGCGAAGGGGCCGAACGCGCGCTTGCTCCAGACGTAGATGCCGCCTTCTTCCGGGTAGCGCGACGACAACTCGAGCACCGTGAAGACGAGGGGCACGAAGAAGCCGAGCGCGGCGACGACCCAGATGACGAGCGCGCTCGGACCGGCCGCCGCAGCGGTCGCGATCCACCGCAGGCTGAAGCCGGTGACCGAATAGTAGAGCAGCAGATCGCGAAACGTCAGGACCCGCTTCAGCTGCGGCGTCGCCTGCCGATCGCGCGGCGCCGGCGCCCGCGTCGTCATTTGTAGAGCGCCGCGGCGTTGTCGTGCAGGTAGCCGCGCGCGATCGCGAGCGCGCGCGGTTCCGAGATCTCGCGCGCCGCAATCATCTCCGCGAGCGCGGCGGCCAGCGCGGTGCGCGACGTGTGAACGCCGATCCAGTACACCTCTTCGACGCCGAGCGCCTCGTTGTACGGAAAAGCGTCAGTACCGAACGTCACCTTCTCGGGAAACGTCTCGAGCCAGACGCGCAGGACGTTCTTGAACTCGCCGGGATACAGGACGAGCTCGGTGCCCGAAGAATCGAGGTACACGTTCTTCATCGACGCGAGGAAGATCGCCTGGCGATCGAACGGGTACCCGCCGTGAATCAGCACGAAGGTCGTCCCCTGATATCGGGGATCGCGCACGACGTTCTCGAGATTCAGCACGTTCACGTTGCGGAGGTTGAAGTAGTCGCCGCCGCCGGCGTTCGTGTGAATGTGGACCGGCAGGTGCAGGCGTCCCGCCTCGACGACGATGCGCCGGAAGATGAAATCCTGAAAGTCGGTGTATTCCTGCGGCGACGGCACGCCGCCGCCGCGGTATCTGTCGTACGCGGCCTGCGCGCGCTCGCGCGGCGGATCGTCGAAGTAGAGCGATCGAAAGTACGCCGCCTCGAACTTCACCGCGACGCCGCCGCGCTTCTGGTTCGCTTCGAGCGAGCGCGCGACGAACGTCAGGTACCCATCGAAGGTCGGCGGCAGCGCCTGCAGGCCGGCCTCCTGCTCGTACTTCCGGAGGAGCTTCGTCTGCAGCGGCATGTACACCGCCTCGTCGCCGTTGCGCGCCGCGAGCGCCGAGTTGTCGAACGGGAACATCAGGCAATCGACGAAGAACACCCACTTGAAGCGCGCCGGGTTCAGGTAATCGGCCATCGCGACGCGGTTGGCCATCGACGTCTCGATGCCGAGCCGATCGAGGATGTCGTCGAAGTATTTCGCGCCCGCGTGTGCGCGCTTGAGCGCCGCCTTCTTGTCCACGAGCCACTTGCCGTGCGCGCCCTTCATGTCGGCGAAGGGGAACGCGAACAGATCCCGCGCGGCTGCGCTCGTCTCGGGGTTGTCGTCGCGCAGGCGCAGCGGCGTCTGGCCGGGCGGCGGCGGCGCGATGTCCACGTCGTCGTCGCCGGGGAACGCGGGATGCGCGTGGTGATCGAACAGCTTGATTTGCGAGATCTGCGGGAGCAGACGCTGGTAGATCGCGCCGGCGGCCGGCGGCACGAGCGGACGCGACTGCGCGGCGAGCGAGAGGCTGCCGAGGAGCATCACGACGGCCGCGCGCAGGGTCGGCATGCGCGAATCTTACGTGCGCGCGCGCTCGGCGCGCCAGCGCTGGTCGACGAGGACGAAGCGCGTCTCGACCGGCGGCTCGTCGCCGGCCGGATCGGGATGCAGCGGGTCGCCGGGCAGCAGCAGCAGCCGGCGGCTCTCGTCCTCCACGACGTGCGGCATCCGGCGGACGATGCGGCGGCCCGCGGCCCAGGCGAGCGCGGCGTCCACCGACGGAAAGCGCTCGAGCTCGCGGAGCGTCGTCCACGTCGGCGGCGGCAGGACGATCGCGCCGTCGATGGACTGCGCGATCGCGTCCGCCGGGCGAATCCACGCGCCGTGCGTCGTCTCCGTCTCGTCGTGCGCCGGCGTCTGGCGCGGGGGGACGCGCGTCATGAAGAACCGCGTGTCGAACTGACGCGTGTCAATCGGGGGCGTCACCCAGTGCGCGAACAGCACCAGCGCGTCGAGCGCGAGTCGAAGCCCTTCGCCGAGGACGAGGACGCGCAGCGGCGTGGCGCCGGCGTGCACGGCGCGGCGCGCCTGCTTGAAGCGATCGTGATCGGCGCCGGCGAGCGACACGAAGGCGCCGGCGCGATCGCGCGCGAGCAGCACGCCCGCTTCCTCGAACAGCTCGCGCGCCGCGGCGACATGAAACGCCGTCGCCTCGCTCGGCGGCATCGAGGGCAGCTGCGCGAGGGCGTGCGCGACGCCGTCGCACCACGTGTCGTCGGCTGTCGCATCCGCCGCGTCGACGCGGCCGCCGGGGAACACGTGCGCGCCGCCCATGAACGCCGTCCCCTCGTGGCGCCGCACCATGAACGCCTCGGGACCCTCCGCGCCGTCGCGCAGCACGACCACAGTCGCCGCAGGGCGCGCGTTCGGGGGGAACGTGTGGGCGCTCGCCACAACGACATATTAGTAGAGCCGGCCGGGGCAACGCCCGGCTGGCGCCGTGCGCCGCAATCAAGAATTAGGAAGTAAGAATTGAGAATGCGCGCAGGCATCGACATGAACGGGAAGATCGCGGCGCTGCTGCGGGACTTCGCCGCCGTGCAGAAGTCGAAGCAGAGCATGTGGGGCTACAAGCGCGCCGCCCGGGCGATCCTCGCGCTCGAGGAGCCGATCGAGTCGCTGCTGCAGCCCGACGGCACGCTCCGCAAGATCCCTAACATCGGCCCTTCTTCGAGCCGCGTGATTCTCGAAGTGCTCCAGACCGGCACGTCGCCGACCGTGGAGCGCGCGATCGCCGAGAGCGACCAGGCACCGGACATCGAGCGGCAGCGCGATCTGCGCGGGCATTTCCTGAGCCGCGCGCAGGTGCTCGCAGCGCTGCGGAACGCGAAGCTCGTCGGACCGCGCCTCGCCGACTATCGCGGCGATCTGCAGATGCACTCGACGTGGAGCGACGGCAGCCAGACGCTCGACGAGATCGTCGCGGCCGGCATCGAGCGCGGCTACAGCTTCTGCGGCGTCACGGATCATTCGTACGGTCTGCCGATCGCCGGCGGCGTCTCGATGGCGAAGCTCTTCGAGCAGCATCGCGCGATCGATCGCCTGAACAAGAAATACAAAGGCGCCTTCCGGTTGATCAAAGGGATCGAGGCGAACATCCGCGCCGACGGATCGGTGGACATGACGCCGTCCGAGCTCGCGCAGCTCGAGCTCGTCGTCGCGGCGCCGCATTCCTCGCTGCGCGTCGCGACGGATCAAACGGCTCGGATGGTTGCGGCGGTGAAGACCCCGGGCGTCCACATCCTCGGCCATCCGCGCGGCCGCATGTACGGGTCGCGGCCGGGCGTCACGGCGGATTGGGATGGCGTGTTCGAGGCGGCGGCGCGCGCGAACGTCGCGGTCGAGATCGACGGCGATCCGGCGCGCCAGGACGTGGACTACGACCTCGCGAAGCGCGCGGTCGCGGCCGGCTGTCTGTTTGCGTTGGACAGCGACGCGCATTCCACGGGCGAGCTCAGTTACGCGGAAACCGCGATCGCGCACGCGCGGCTTGCCGGCGTGCCGCCTGCCCGCGTCGTCAACTGCTGGCCGACAAAACGGCTGCTCGACTGGCTGCAGTCGCGCGCGGCGCGAGCCACAACGAGCGCCCGGTGATCTCGCGGTGATCGAGGCCGGCCGCGCGATCGAGCTTCGCGACGATCGCCGGAAGCTCGGGTCTGAATCGCCACTGGTCGCTGCGCCCGCCCGCCGACTCGAACGCGGCGCGCCAGCGATCCCACCAGCGCGCGATCGAGCCTGCGATCGGCTCGACGATCAGGATTCGATCGCCGCGCGATCCGCGATCGAGAAGACGGCCGAGCAGCGCGGCGCGCGCGCGTTCATCGAGCTCGTTCACGGTGAACGCGGCGAGGATCGCGCATCGAGTGGACGGCAGCGCCGCCGTGGCGGCGTCGCCGCGATGCACCGCCGCGCTCAACCCTAACGTGCGATACGTCTGCGCCGCTTCCGAGACCGCCCACGGATGCCGGTCGACTCCGACGATGCGGGGAGCGCGCCCGCCGCGCGCGCGCGCGCAGGCGAGCGCCCACGCCGCGCCTGCCGCGCCGGTGCCGCAGCCGAGATCGACGAGCGTCGAGTGCTCGCCGGCCGCGCCGGGCAGCTCGCCGGCGATGTGCGCGACGAGCAGGAAGTGGAGCGGCCCATAGAACATCGCGAATGCCGCACGCTTGCCCGCGCCCGCGAGCGCCGCGCCTTCGGCGATCTTCTGCCGCCGTTCGACGTAGGTGGCCGACAGCGCGCGCAGCGCGCGCGACACTTCGGGGAACGTGAGCTCGGCGAGGTGGCGCCGCTCGAGATCCGCGAGCCAGCGATCGTACGCGGCCGAGTCGCCACGCTCCGGCATCGCGATGAGTATGCCTCACGCGCCGCCGCGCGCCGTCAGCTCTGCGAGATGTCGCTGCCCGAGACGCGCGTGCCGGCGATCGATCGCGCGATCGTCTCGACGCTCTGCCAGCGCTGGCCGATTTCGTTGACGAGCCGATCGGGATCGAAGCCGACCACGAGCGCGCTCGCGATCCGCGCGGCCTCGACGGTGGACAGCGGCCGGCTCTCGACGATCACGTGGCCGTTGGCGATCGCGTGGCAGATCGCGTCGGGGTTCTTCTCCGCGTCGATCAACGTGTAGGTCGTCCCGAGCTGCATCAGCCGATGGACGTCGCCGTTGCCGACGACGGGCTTGCCGTGCTGCGCGGCCCAGCGCTCCGCGCGCCGATTGAAGTCCACCGCGCGCGTGTACATCGCGTTGCGCTCGACGACGTCGAACAGATCCGCGTGGCGTTCGAGCTCGCCGCGCAGGCACGACGTGCTCGGAAAGTACGCGTGCGGCGCGATCACGAGCCCGCGGCGGCGCCGTTTCAGCCGCGCGAGGTCCGCGAAGGTCTTGACCTCGTCCGCGCCCTCGCTGAAATTCAGCAGCAGCACGTGCCGGCCTTCGATCGTGCGCTCGACGCCGGGCACGAGGACGATGCCGCGCTCGGCCGCATGCGCGGCGAACGGGCGGACGTCGAGTTGCCGCTCGTGCAGCGTGATGGCGAGCGCCTCGTAGCCGAGCGCCTCGGCGCGGTCGATCAGTTCGAAGGTCGTATAAGGAATGTCGTCGACGGGGTCGTCCCCCGTGTGGATATGGAGGTCAGCCTTCAGCATCGCGCCGAGTGCTACTTCACGATCCGGGCCGGCCGGACGGACCAGAGAATCAAGCACTTAGCGGCGTTGCCGCCGTTGGCGCCGGAAAAAGTCTTCCATCAGGTAGACACCCGGTCGCTACCGGGTGCCGGCCGGGCAGACGGGCGGAGGCAGTTGACGGCCGGAGTACGATGCGTCGGCTTCGACCTATGTCTTCGGCAGACGTCATCGTCCGGCTGCTCCTCGCGACGGGCCTGGGCGCGGCGATCGGGCTCGAGCGCGAGATGCGCCAGAAGCCGGCCGGCCTGCGCACGAACATGCTGATCGCCGTCGGCTCGGCGCTGTTCAGCCTCGCATCGATCGCGATGGTGCACTACGAGGGAACGTCCGATCGCATCGCGGCGAACATCGTCACCGGCGTCGGCTTCCTCGGCGGCGGCGCCATCCTGCGCGGCGACAAGGGCGTCCACGGGATGACGACGGCGGCGACGATCTGGGTGAACGCGGCGATCGGGATGGCGGCCGGGATTGGGGAATTCCGCCTCGCAGTCGCGGCGACCGGGATCACGCTGATCGTGCTGATTCTCCTGCCGCCGATCGAGCGTTACTTCGAGGAGCGCGCGGGCATCATCGACGTGCGCGACCACACGAACCGCTGACGTGCGCGACATGTCGCCGTTCGGGCGGCGGACGCGTCTGGTTCCCGCCGTCGCGCTGGCGAGCCTCGCGGCGACGCTGATCGCGTGCGGGCCGGCGCGATCTTCGTCCGCCGCGAGCGCGCGCGAGCGCGCGTACCGCGAGAGCAACGTCGGCGTCGCGCGGCTCGAGCAGTTCGACTACCGCGAGGCGGCGGCGGCATTCCGGCGCGCGCTCGCCATCGATCCGTCGCTCTCGATCGCGCATCTCGACCTCGCGATCGCGTTGTTCTACGACTCGCAGCTCGACGAGGCCGAGCGCGAGGCGCGGCTGGCCGCCGACGCGATGCCGTCCGCGCCGCAGCCGTCGTACGTCCGCGGGCTCATCGCGCGCGCCGCCGGGCGCGACGACGACGCGGCGGCGGCGTTCGGACGCGTGCTCGCGATCGATCCCCGCGACGTCGGCGCGCGCATCGAGCGTGGGCAACTGCTCGTCGCCCAGAGGAATTACGCGGACGCCGCGGCGCTCTTCGAGCAGGCGCTCGCCGCCGAGCCGTTCAACGCGACGGCGGCCTACGGCGTCGCGATCGCGCTCACGCGCGGCGGCCGCGCCGCTGACGGCCGCGACGCGATGGCGCGCTTTCAGCGCCTGCGCGACAATCCGGCGAGCATCACCTACGACAACGTGTACATGGGACAGGGCCGCTACGCCGAAGCGGTCTCGTCGACGGGCCTCGAGCCCGAGTTGATCGATCCGGCCGTGCCCGCCGTCGCGTTCGTCGACGCCGGCGCGCCCGCCGGCGATCAGGCGACGCCGCCGCGCCCGGATCCGGCGATTGCGTTCGGCGAGCCAATCGACGTCACGGGCGGCGCCGGGCCCGCGCTCGCGCGCGCCGCGGCGTCGCTCGCGCGCAGCGTGACGCTCGCCGATCTCGACGGCGACGGCGCACTCGATCTGATCGCGCCGTCAGGCGACTCCGTCGCAAT
>Ga0066696_10001258_pt1 | contig 10797 bp, 9 predicted proteins | sample GraSoiAngelo_145_FD_71412 | JGI IMG/M metagenome (GOLD analysis project Ga0066696, IMG submission 71412) | Grasslands soil microbial communities from the Angelo Coastal Reserve, California, USA - 14_1009_05_20cm | ecosystem: Environmental > Terrestrial > Soil > Grasslands | place: USA...
TCGACGGAAGCGTGTGGTGCTCGGGCATCGGCGTGAGGGATACAAAGCTGGTGCGCTTCGAGCTCGGGGCCAATCCGCCGCAGACGTGCAAGGCAGAAGTCTACGTGCCGCCGCCCGACAAGATGCCGCTGCCCGGATCGGGCGGCGTGGCCATCGACAGCAACGGTCTCGTCTGGCAGAACTGGCGCGGCGCGCACCAGATGCTCAGCTTCGATCGTCGCAAGTGCAAGGTGTTGAATGGACCCACCGCCACCGGCCAGCAGTGCCCCGAGGGATGGACGGTCTACACGAAGCCCGGCCCCACGTTTCACGGCGCGGCCGACTACGCCAGCACCGACATGCTCTACATGACCGAAATCGATCGCGACGACACGCTCGGTCTCGGAAAAGATGTCGTGCTGTCGGGCGACGTGAACGCGGACTCGTTCTTCGTCGTGATGCCCCACGGCGGTCAGACGACAACGCTGACGCTGCGTGTGCCGTATCCGCTCGGATTCGCCGCTCGTGCGGGATCGGGACGCATCGACGATCGCACCGGAGGCTGGAAGGGTCGCGGGTTCTGGTCGAGCTATTCGATGTACACGCCCTGGCACCAGGAAGGCGGCAAGGGCTCGAGGCCCAAGGTCGTGAAGTTTCAGGTGCGGCCGGATCCGCTCGCGAAATAACGCTTCAGCCGCCTGCGATTCGCGGCACCAGGTGCACTTCGCTGTCGGCGCGCAGCGGTTGATACCCGGGATCCGCGTAGATCTCGCCATCGATCGCGATGGCCATCTCCTCCAGACGATCCGCGATCTGCGGGAAGCGGTCGCGCAGCGCCGCGATGAGATCGGGCACGCGCGAGGCTTCGACGTCGACGGTCTCGACGCCGCCGGTGTGCCGCGTCAGACCGCTCGGCAGATGCACTCTCGCCACGGCAGTTACGCCTCGACCGGGATCGCGGCCGCCGCTTCGATCGCCTCGAGCACGCGCGGCGGCGACAGCGGCAGCTCGGTGAAGCGAATCCCCGTCGCGTCGCGCATCGCGTTGGCCACCGCCGCGAGCGGCGGCACGATCGGCACCTCGCCGACGCCGCGGACGCCGTACGGGTGCAGCGGGTTCGCCACCTCGACGATCACCGTCTCGATCATCGGCAGATCCGATGCGACCGGCATCCGGTAGTCGAGGAAGCCCGCGTTCTCCATCACGCCGTCGGCGGAGTAGATGTATTCCTCGTTCAACGCCCACCCGATCCCCTGCGCGACGCCGCCCTGCATCTGGCCTTCGACGTAGCTGGGATGGACCGCCTTGCCGACGTCCTGGAACGCGGTGTAGCGCACGATCCGGCTGCGGCCGGTTTCGGGATCGACCTCGAGGTCGCAGATGTGCGCGCCGAACGCGGGCCCCGCCATCGGCGCGTACAGCGACGCGCGGCCGACGATCGGTCCGCCCGTCTGCGTCATCTTCGCGGTGAGCTCGGCGACGGTCATCGGCGACGCTTTCTCGGTTCCCGCGGGCGGAATCGCGCGGCCGTTCTCCCAGCCGACGGCGTCCTTGCTCACGTTCCAGATCGTGGCGGCGCGCGCGCGCAGCTGTTCGCGCGCGTCCTCGGCCGCGCGGATCACGGCCATGCCGGTCGCGTAGCACACGCGGCTGCCGCCGGTCACATCCGTGAAGCCGCTGCCGTCGGTGTCGCCGACGTTCGACCGCACGCGCTCGACCGGGATGCCGAGCTCCTCGGCCGCCATCATCGCCTGCGCCGCGCGCGTGCCGCCGATATCGGGATTGCCCGTGACGACCGCCGCGCTGCCGTCGCTGTTGAGCGTGACGGTGGCGCTGGAGTTCATGCCGGCGTTGAACCAGAAGCCGACCGCGAACCCGCGCCCCTGGTTGGCGCCGAGCGGCGCGCGCCAGTGCGGGTGCGCGCGCGCGGCTTCGAGAATCTGCGCGAGGCCGATCGGCCCGTACTTCGGCCCGTACGGCGCCCGATCGCCTTCCGCGTTCGCGTTCATGAGGCGCAGCTCGATCGGATCGATCTTCAGCTCGCGCGCGATCTCGTCGACGACCGACTCCACCGCGAACGCCGCAATCGGCGATCCCGGCGCGCGATACGCGGCCACCTTCGGCTTGTTGACGACGACGTCGTACGCCTCGATGAAGAAATTCGGCACCTTGTACGCCGCGAGCATGCACATCGCGCCGGCGCCGACCGGCGAACCGGCATACGCGCCGGCCTCGTACCACAACGACGCCGAGGCGGCGACGATCGTCCCGTCGCGCTTCGCGCCGAGCTTCACGCGCACTTTCGATCCCGACGTCGGCCCCGTGGCGCGGAAGACGTCGTCGCGGCCCATCACGATCTTCACCGGCCGCCGCGCCTTGCGCGCGAGCGCGAGCGCGAGCGGCTCGAGATAGACGACGATCTTGCCGCCGAAGCCGCCGCCGATCTCGCTCGGGACGACTTTCACGTTCGCCGGATCGAGGCCGACGATCGCCGCGCACGCGTCGCGGACGACGAACGGCCCCTGCGTCGTGCACCACACGACCGCGCGGCCGTCCTCGCCGCACCGCGCGATGCAGGCGTGCGGCTCGATGTAGCCCTGGTGGACCATCGGCGTCCGGAACTCGCGCTCGACGACGAGGTCCGCCTCCGCGAATCCGGCGTCCACGTCGCCGCGCTTGAGCTCCATGCGGGACGCGATGTTGGTCGGCCCGCCGGCGTCCGGCCCCGCCGCGCCCTTCGTCACGAGCGCCGGATGCAGGATCGGCGCGCCCGCGCCGAGCGCGCGATCGATGCCCGTCACCGGTTCGAGGACGTCGTACACCACTTCGATCGCCGCCGCCGCCTCGCGCGCGATGTCGATCGTCGTCGCCGCGACGGCCGCGACCGCGTGGCCGTGGTAGAGCGTTTTCGTCTTCGCGAGCACGTTGTCGCCGATGTCGCGCAGATCGATCGCCGCCTCTCCGAGCGCGATCGTCGCGGTCGTCTCCGGCAAGTCCTTGCCGGTAATCACGGCGTGCACGCCCGGCACCGCTTCGGCCGCACCTGTGTCGATCGAGACGATGCGCGCGTGGGCGTGCGGGCTGCGCAGGACGAACCCGTGCAGCATGCCGGGCCACGCGGCGTCGGCGCCGTAGCTGGCGCGCCCGGTCACCTTGTCCACCCCGTCGTGGCGGATGGGACGCGTGCCGACGTACTTGAAGTCGCGTGGGGCCGTCATGCCGCGGATCCTTTCATCTCCGACGCGGCGTCGAGCACCGCGCGGACGATCTTGTCGTAGCCGGTGCACCGGCACAGGTTGCCGGCGAGCCAGTAGCGCGTCTCTTCCTCGCTCGGCTCCGGCGTCGCGTCGAGCAGCGCCTTGGCGGCGACGATGAAGCCGGGCGTGCAGATGCCGCACTGCAGCGCCGCGTGCTCGAGGAATTTCTGCTGCAGCGGATGCAGCGCGTCGCCGCGCGACAGCCCCTCGATCGTCGTGATGGTGCGCCCCTGCGCTTCCGGCGCGAGCACGAGGCACGCAGGCACGAGCCGGCCGTCGAGCAGAATCGAGCAGGCGCCACAATCGCCGGTCGCGCAGCCCTCCTTCGTCCCGGTGAGGCCGAGGCCGTTGCGAAGCGCCGACAGCACCGTTTCGTGCGGCTCGCACAGGAACTCCGCCGGCTCGCGGTTGATCGTCGTCTCGATGTGCAGCTTGCTCACGGGTGGCTCCCTTGTTCTCTGGCGCGCGCGGCGGCGATCGCCGCGGCGCGGCGCGTCAACACGCCGGCAACGGTGCGGCGATAGGCGGTCGTGCCGCGCTTGTCGTCGATCGGCCGCGCAGCGGCGCTGGCCGCGTCCGCCGCGCGTTTCAGGGACGCTTCGTCGAGCCGCGATCCCACGAGCGCCTGCTCCGCGGCCGGCACGCGCAGCGCCGTCGGCGCGACTGCGCCGATCGCGACGCGCGCCGTCGTGCAGAGGCCTGCCGCGTCGAGCGTCACGCTCGCGGCGGCGCCGGCGACGGCGATGTCCATTTCGGTGCGCGGGATGAGACGCAGGTACGCGTCGGAGGTGCGCGCGGCCGGGCGCGGCACGCGGATCGCGACGAGCAGCTCGCCTGGCTGGAGGACCGTGCGGCCTGGCGCGATTGAGAATGCTTCCACCGGCACCGTGCGCTCGCCGTTCGGTCCGGCGATCACGCACTCCGCCCGGTTCACGATGAGCGCGCACGTCGTGTCGGCCGCCGGCGACGCGTTGCACAGGTTGCCGCCGACGCTGCCGCGCCCTTGAATCTGCGTCGATCCGATCAGCCGCACCGATTCGGCGAGGCCGGGCCAGAGACGGCCGAGCTCGGCATGTTCGCCGATGACGGCAGCGGGCGTCGCCGCGCCGAGACGCAGCCCGTGCGCGTCGATCGCGATCGACATCAATTCCGGAATGCGCTTGACGTCGACGAACGCGGACGGCTGACGCACGCCGGTGCGGAACTGCACGAGAAGATCCGTGCCGCCGGCCAGCACGCGCGCGCCGGGATCGGCGGCCATGAGGCGCACGGCTTCCGAGACGGACCGGGGTGTTTCGTAGCGAATGGCGACCATGGCCCGATTCTACTTCGAGGGCCGGAATCGTGTTTTCGTGGTTCTTTCAGCCGCGGCCGCGCTTCGCGCGCTCTTTCAACCTGCGGTCGGCGGCGCGAGGCGGCAGATCGACGGTGAACGTCGAGCCCACGCCTGGCTCGCTTCGCAGCGACATCGTGCCGCCGGATTCGCTGACGATGCGGCTGGTGATCCAGAGGCCGAGGCCGAAGCCGTCGTAGCGGCGGTCGGAGACGGCGCGCTCGAAGCGCTCGAACACGCGCGCCTGATGGTGCGGCGCAATGCCGATCCCGTGGTCGGTCACCTCGAGGCGCGCGCGGCCGTCGTGCGTCGTCACGACGATCTCAATCGGGCGGCCCTCGCCGTACTTCACGGCGTTCGAGACGAGGTTCGTGACGACCTGATCGAGGCGCACTCGATCCCACATTCCGGTCGTCGCATCCAACCTGGTGGAGATTTGCGTCCGCTGCTCCGGCTCGAGGCGATCGACGACCTCGCCGACCACCTCGGCCAGATCCACGTTCTCGAGCATCAGCGGCAGGCGGCCGCTCGCGACACGCGAAACGTCCAGCACGGTGTCCACGAGCCGCATCAGCCTGGACAGCTGACCGTTCGCCCGCGACAGCCGCGCGTGGATCCACTTGATCGACGCGTTGTGACTGTCGCGTTCGACGCGGCTCAGGATCGCGCTGAACTGCAGCTGGAGCACGTGAATGGGGTCGCGGATTTCGTGGGACGCGGCGGCGAAGAACGCGTCCCGCAGCACCTGCTCGGTGACGTCGAACGCGAACATCATCACGCCGTCGACGCTGCCGCCGACGGTCGATGGCGTGTAGACGAGCTTGTAGTGGCGCTCGCCGAGCGCGATCGTCTCGCACGCCGTCTCGCCGGAGCGGCGGACGCCATCCGCGGCGTCGAATACACCCAAGCTCGTCAGATCGCGATCTTGCGTCAGCGCGGTGAACGCGGGGTTCGCGTAGTCGAACGATCGACCCGCGCTGCGCGCGATCGCGATCGGCAGCGGCGCATTGTCGAAGCATGCGCGGAGCGTCGCGAGATCCGGATCAGCGGTCGAGACGGCCTGCGTGCCCGCCGGGAGATCAGCGGCCACCGCCGCGGCAAGCGCTTCGACAGCGGCAGGCGCTTCGAGCGCTTCAGCAGGAATCGCCGGCCCAACGGCGTCGTCCTGCGGCGCGCCCGGTTGAGACCGATCGCCGGCCGGCGGTGCCGGCCGTTCGGTAAGCGGGGCCATGCCGCCCTGAACCACGACGTCGGAAGGAGATGGCTGGTCTGAGACAGACGAGGACGTCGCGTCAGCACTCGCCGGCGTGCTGGTGGGAGCCGGCAATTCGGCGTCCATAAAACCAGCCCATAAGCAGCAACAGCTGTTCCAACTCGTGGGAACGAACGGAGTCCGAAGAGGAGCGCCGGGCGCGGCGGCCGTTGCGCATCGATCGCGAACCATGACCTCGAATGGACGTCACCGGGTGGACGGAGTCCGTCTACCTGGACGCAAACGCGCTCGACGCGCGTGTTCGTCGCGCCGGCGATCGAGGAGTAAGCTTTCCCAAGCCCGATGCTGGTCTACGTCGGCACCTACACGGGGCCAAAGAGCCAGGGCATCTATGTCTTCAGGCTCGAGGCCGAGACGTCCGCCGTCTCGCAGAACATCACGCTCGCGCCGGTCGGGTTGGCCGCCGCCTCGCCGAATCCTTCGTTCCTCGCGCTCGATGCGAAGCGGCGCCTGCTGTTCGCGGTGAACGAGGTCGGCGAGTTCGGCGGCCGGCCGACCGGCGCCGTGAGCGCGTTCGCGATCGACGCGCGGAAGGGGACGCTCGCGCTCATCAATCAGCAGCCGTCGATGGGCGCAGGCCCGTGCCATCTGGCGCTCGACCGGGGCGGCCGGCACCTGCTCGTTGCGAACTACGGCAGCGGCAGCGTGTCGGTGCTGCCGGTCGCCGCCGACGGCAGGCTCGGCGCCGCGAGCGACGTCGTGCAGCACACGGGCAGCAGCGTGAACCCGGAGCGCCAGAAAGGTCCGCACGCGCACTGCGTCGCGATCGATCGCGCGAACCGCTTCGTGTTCGTCTGCGATCTCGGGCTCGACAAGGTGCTCGCGTACCGCTTCGACGGGCAGCGCGGAACGCTGACGCCGCACGATCCGCCGTTCGCGCAGGTGAAGCCCGGCGCCGGGCCGCGCCACATGGTCTTTCGACCCGACGGAGGCTTCGCCTACGTCGTCAACGAACTGACCTCAACGGTGACGGCGTTCCGGTACGACGCCGGCGCCGGCGCGCTCCACGAGGTGCAGACGATCTCGTCGCTGCCGGCACACTTCGACGGCGCGAACTCGGGCGCCGAAATAGATGTGCACCCGTCGGGGAAATGGCTGTATGTCTCGAATCGCGGCCACAACAGCGTCGTGCTGTTCGACATCGACGCGACGAGCGGCACGCTCACCTACGTCGAGGAGCAGGGGACGGGCGGATTCACGCCGCGTCATTTCGGGATCGATCCCTCGGCCGCCTATCTCGCCGTCGGCAATCAGAATTCCAACACGATCCTCGTCGCGCGCATCGACGGGGCGCGCGGACGGCTGAAGCCGTCGGGCATCCTGGCCTACGCACCATCGCCGGTGTGCATGGTGTTCCTGCCGCGGAGCCAGAGGTGACGCGATGAACGGGATCTCCCGGCGCGTCGTCCTCCGTGCCGCGGGCGCCGCGCTCGCCTTGCCGTGGCTCGAGTCGCTGCCGCTCCACGCGTCGCCTCACGACGGGCCCCGCAAGTTTCCGAAGCGGTTCGCCGTGCTGGTCATGGGCAATGGCATCAACGGCAACCACTGGTGGGCGCGCGGAAGCGGCGCCGCGATGCAGCTGAGCCGATCGCTCGAGCCGCTCGAGCCGGTGAAGCACAAGGTCAACGTGATCAACGGCCTGTTCAACGAGCCGGCCGTCGGGACGGGCATCCACCCTGCGCAGACCGGCAATCTTCTCTCCGGCGCATCTCTCGGCGCGGGCGCGATCGTGCGAGCGGGCGTGTCCGTCGATCAGGTGCTCGCGCAGCGCATCGGACAGGCAACTCCGTCCAGCCTTGTGCTGTCGTGCGAGCCGGCGATTGGCGGGACGCACGAGACAGGCTTCTCGCTGACCTACAGCTCGCACATCTCGTGGCGGAGCGCCGATGCGCCCGCGCCGCAGGAGGTGCATCCATCGCGTGCGTTCGATCGTCTGTTCGAGCGTCGCGCGTGCGGGCCCCGCCGCAGCCTGCTGGACCTCGTGCACGATTCCGCCGCGCGTCTCCGGCGGACGGCGAGCGCGTCTGACAGACACCGGCTCGACGACTACCTGACGAGCGTGCGCGGCGTCGAGATGCGCGTCGACAGTCTGCGAGCCGAGGCGCCGCAGGATCTTCGCGAGCGCACGCGGCTGATGTGCGACATCGTCGCGCTGGCGTTCCAGACCGACCGGACGCGGATCGCGTCGCTGCTGCTCGCGCGCGATCTCTCGTCGCTCTCGTATCCGTTTCTCGGCGTGCGCGGCGATCATCACGCGGCGTCGCACGACGATCTGTCGGACGCCTACCAACGCATCGTCCGCTTCCACGTGGGCCGTCTCGCGTATCTGGCCTCGGCGCTCGACGCGATGCCCGAGGGCGAGGGGACGGTGCTCGACAACTGCTGCCTGCTCTGGCTGTCGAACATGTGGTCGGGATGGAAGCACGACAACAGGAAGCTGCCGGTCGTCATGGTCGGCGGTCTCGGCGGCACGCTCGAGACCGGCCGCTCGCTCGAGTATCTGTACGCCGGCGACGACAAGCGGAAGTTGTGCAGCCTGTATCTTTCGATCATGGACAGGATGGGCGTCGCGCTCGATCGCTTCGGCGACGCCGACGCTCGGCTCGAAGGAATCTGATCGCGATCTCACCGATCGGCGAAGACCAGATCGCCGAACCGCTCGTACTCGTGGAACGACTTGTCCACGTGCGCCCATTCCCACTGCGAGCGTTTGCCCTCGTCGTAGTCCATGCGGTAGACGTTGACGCGCCACTTCGTCCCCGGCTTCGGCGGCACGTTCTGGAGCGGCCGCAGCAGCGCATACGGAATGAAGAACTCGGCGCGCCACCCCTCAATCGCCGCGCGCGGCTGTTTCGGCCCTCCGATGATCGTGGTCGCTTTCCGCGTCAGCCGATCGCGCTCGTAGTGCCACGGCCGCCACCCGAGGAACTGGCCGCCGAAGTTGGGAATCAGGATCGGGAGCTCGTGGTTGAGCGGCGAGATCTCGTACTCGAAGTACGCGGGGTAGCGCTCGTCGGTCCAGAGGAACACTTCGAACACGTCCTCGTTCCACAGATCCATGAAGTCTTCGTTCATGGTCGCGGTGAGCGCGCGGTCGGTGCCCTCGATCAGAAAATACAGGCCGGTGCCCGAGTTCACGGTCTTGAATCGCGTGTCGTAGGCGTGGCCGCCAGGCTCGCGGCGGCCGAGCGGCACCCAGTCGGCCTGCCGCCACGCGGCGTTCTCGCCCGCGCCGGTCACCTCGAAATCGCCGACCGGCCGCACGGACAGCCGCGGCCGCTCGCCGCGCTGCGCGTGCGCGGCGGGCTGACAGAAGAGCGCCAACGCGGTCGATGCGGCGATGAGTACGGTCTTCACGCCGTGAGTATAATCGCGCGATGCGCGTCCGGCTCGATTACGGCGCCGACGGGCTCGACGTCGATGTCCCCGACGAGCGCGTCACGGTCATCGAGCCGCGGTTCCGTCCGTCGCTCGAGGATCCTCGCGCCGCGCTCCTCGCCGCGCTTCGTGCGCCCATAGACGCGCCGCCGCTCGGTGAGCTGACCGCGCGCGGCGGCACTGTCGCGATTTCGGTCTGCGACATCACGCGCGCGCAGCCGCGCCGCGAGATGCTCGGGGCGCTCTTCGAGGAGATGCCGGCCGTCCTCGCAGAGGACGTCACCATCCTCGTTGCTACCGGCACGCATCGCCGCAACACGCCGGCCGAGCTCGAGGCCATGCTCGGCGCCGACATCGTGCGGCGCTGCCGCGTGATCAACCACGACAGCCGCGACGCGTCGGCGCTCGTCCACGTGGGCGAGACGACGACCGGCGTGCCGGTGTACCTGAATCGCCTGTGGCTCGACGCCGACCTGCGGATCACGACCGGCTTCGTCGAACCGCATTTCTTTGCCGGGTTCAGCGGCGGTCCGAAGATGGTCGCGCCCGGACTGGCGGGCCTGCAGACGACGCTCACGCTGCACGACGCGAGGCGGATCGGACATCCGATGGCGGCGTGGGGCATCACCGTCGGCAATCCGATTCACGACGACGTCCGCGAGATCGCGCGGACGACGGGCGTCCACTTCGCCCTCGACGTGACGCTGAACCGCGCGCAGCAGATCACGGCCGTCTTCGCCGGCGAGCTCTTCGCCGAGCATCGCGCGGCGTGCGCGGCGGCGAAGCGCGACGCGATGCGCGAAGTCGAATTGCCGTTCGACGTCGTGCTCACGACCAACTCCGGCTACCCGCTCGATCAGAACCTGTATCAGGCCGTGAAAGGGATGTCGGCCGCGGCACAGGTGGTGAAACCCGGCGGCACGATCGTGTGCGCCGCCGAGTGCCGCGACGGCCTGCCGGCGCATGGATCGTACGGCGAGGTGCTCGCGTCGCGGCCGGGGCCGCGCGAACTGCTCGCGATGATCACGGCGCCCGGGTATTCGATGCCCGATCAGTGGCAGGTGCAGATCCAGGCGCAGATACAGACCAGGGCGAGAGTCCTCGTGAAGACGAGCGGCCTCACCGACCGCGAGATCCGCGCCGCGCACCTCGAGCCGATAGACGACGTCGCCGCGGCCGTCAGAGACGCGCTGGCGGCCGCGGGGCCGAACGCCACGCTGTGCGTCCTCCCGCAGGGCCCGCAGACAATTCCGTATCTTGCAATGAGGAGTCGATCACATGAAGACACTGCCCATGTGGAGTCGACGACGCTTTCTTGAGATCGCCTCGGGGCTGCCGCTCGTGGGAGGCCTCGTCGGCGCCGATGCCGCGGCGGCGATCGCCGCGCCGCCAGGCGGCGCGCGCGATTACTTTCGCGAGCTCGGCGTGCGGCCCTTCATCAACGCCGCGGGCACCTACACGGCGATGACCGCGTCGCTCATGCCGCCGCAGGTGATCGACGCGATCACCTACGCGTCCAGACATTACGTGATGCTCGACGAGCTCCACGATCGCGTGGGCGCGCGCATCGCGACGCT
>Ga0066696_10001261_pt1 | contig 10794 bp, 11 predicted proteins | sample GraSoiAngelo_145_FD_71412 | JGI IMG/M metagenome (GOLD analysis project Ga0066696, IMG submission 71412) | Grasslands soil microbial communities from the Angelo Coastal Reserve, California, USA - 14_1009_05_20cm | ecosystem: Environmental > Terrestrial > Soil > Grasslands | place: USA...
TCGCCGCCCACGGGCAGGCCCCGCGCGATGCGTGTGAGCTTCACGCCGAGCGGACGCAGCAGGCGCGCCAGGTAGAGCGCGGTCGCCTCGCCCTCCACGTTGGGGTTGGTGGCCAGGATCACCTCGGTCGGCCCGCCGGCGTCGAGCCGCGCCAGCAGCTCGCGGACCTTGATGTCGTCGGGCCCGATGCCCTCCAGCGGCGACAGCGCGCCGAGCAGCACGTGGTAGCGGCCCTTGTACTCGCCGGTGCGCTCCATGGCCAGCAGATCGTTCGGCTCCTCGACGACGCAGAGCAGCGCCGCGTCGCGCGCGGGGTCGGCGCAGATGCGGCAGGGGTCCTGGTCGGTGACGTTGAAGCAGGTCGAGCAGGAGACGATGCGCTCCTTGAGGGCGACGAGCGCCTCGGCCAGCTCGCGCACCTCGTCGGCCGGCCGCTTGAGGAGAAAGAACGTCATCCGCTGGGCCGTCTTGGGCCCCACGCCGGGCAACCGCTGGAGCGCCTCGATGAGTCGCGCGACGGGCTCGGGGTAGTAGGCCACGGCCCTCCTACATTCCGAGCCCGGGGATCTTCAGGCCGCCGGTGAGCTTGCCGAGCTCCTGCTGGACGAGCTCGCGCGACTTGCGCAGCGCCTCGTTGCCGGCGGCCAGCACGAGGTCCTCGAGCATCTGCACGTCGTCCTTGCTGACGACCTCGGGATCGATCTTGATCGAGACGATCTCTTGCTTGCCGTTGGCGACCACGGTCACCATGCCGCCGCCGGCCGTCGCTTCCACCGTTCGCTTGGCCACTTCCTCCTGCAGCGCCATCATCTGCTGCTGCAGCTTCTGCGCTTCCTTCATCATGTTGCCGAAGCCCTTCACTGGCCTTCTCCTTCCGGCAGGCGCGGCCGCACCGCCACCACTTCGCCCTGGAACTCCGTCATCGCCGCCTGCACCGCGGGGTGCCCGATCACGGCGCTCCCGCCGCCTTCGTCTTCGCTCACGACCCGCATGCGCTCGGCGCCGGCCACGTTGCGCCGGATCGCCTGCTGGACCAGCTCGCGATTCGCGCTGTCCGCCAGCATCTCACGGTGGAAGTGGTTTCCGGTCAACACGACGACGAGCTCGCGGTCGCGGACCCCGGACGGGCGCGTCTGCGACAGCACGGCGCCGAGCGTGGGCTTGCGACGCATGACCTCGTCGACGACGCGCTGCCAGCCGCTGGCGACGTCGTCGCTGGCCGGCGCCGCCGGCGCCGGGGACGGTACCGGGCGCGTCGGCTGAGCCGGCGCCGCGACACCGCCGGGTGCCGCGCTGGCGGCGGTCGGCGCCGCCGGTCGTTCCGCGGAGGACGCCCGTCGAGGCTGGGGCGCCGCCGCGCTCGGCTCGGCCGACGGCAGCAGGCTGTCCTGCGTCCGCGTCAGCGCCGCCCCGCCCGGCTGGCGCAGGCGCTGCTCGGCGTCTTCCACGCGCTTGAGGACGTCCTCGAGCGCGCGCGGCTGGGGCCGCCGGGTGGCCCGCACGGCGGCGATCTCGAGCTCGACGCGCGGATGGGGAGACTCGCGCATCGCCTCGTCGGCGTCGAGAAACGCGCGCAGGACGTAGAGCAGCTCGTCGAGCGACGTCGCCTCGCCGAGGGCGCGCAGCTCGTTGGCCTCGGCGTGGGGCACGTCGGCCAGCCTGGCCGCCGGCGCTGCCTTGAGGACCAGGGCGCGGCGTAGCAGCTCGATCACGTCGCGCGTGAACGCCCCGAGGTCCTCGCCCTCGCGGGCGGCGCGATCGATCGCCTCCAGCGCCGGGGTCGGCTCGTGGCCGACGAGGGCGCGCGCGAACGCCCGCACCTCGGCCGGCGCCGTGCTGCCGAGCAGGGCGGCGGTGGTGTCGGCCGCGAGCTTGCCGTTGCCGTACGCGATCGCGGTGTCGAGCAGCGACAGGGCGTCGCGCAGCGAGCCCTCGGCCGCCCGCACGATCGCCGGCAGGGCCGCCGGCTCGAAGACGATCCCCTCCTGGCCCAGGATGCGCTCGAGCGTGGTCGCCAGCAGGTCGGGCGCGATGGGCCGGAAGTCGAAGCGCTGCACGCGCGACAGCACGGTGGCCGGGATGTCCCGCGGATCGGTGGTGGCCAGCACGAACACCACGTGGGCGGGCGGCTCCTCCAGCGTCTTCAGCAGCGCGTTGAACGCCGCCTCGGTGAGCTGGTGCACCTCGTCGATGATGTAGACCTTGAAGCGCCCGCGCGCCGGCGCGTACTTGACGTTCTCGCGCAGGGTTCGGATCTCCTCGATGCCTCTGTTGGACGCGCCGTCGATCTCGATGATGTCCACCCCGGCCGCGGCGTCGCCGCACGCCGCGCAGGCGCCGCATGGCTCGGCGCCCTTGCGCTCGGGGCACAGCAGCGCGCGGGCCAGCAGCCGGGCCGTCGTCGTCTTGCCGACACCGCGCGGACCGGCGAAGAGGTAGGCGTGGGCGATCCGCCCGGACGCCAGCGCGTTGCGCAGCGTCCGGGTGATCGCGTCCTGACCGACCACCGTGTCGAAGGCGGCCGGCCGATATTTCCGGGCGAGGACCTGATAGCTCATCGAATCAAGTGACCGTGCACCCTCCGTCGATCGGTACCGTACTGCGATCTCCCCGCAGAGCCGGCTCCAGCCAGGTACTCCCACGGCACACGAGAGGGTCGCCTTACCGTTGCTCCCTTCCGGGCCTGGCGGGGTTCGACGATTCTCATTGCGTGGGGCCCAACCTTCAACGCCGTCCCACGAGGCTCACTCAACACGGCCCGCCCTCGAGAGGGGATTCGACCCCGCTGAAGCGGATTGCGGGCTACAGGGCACCGCTAACTCCCCGTCTAGCACGGCCACGTCGCAATGATGGCGGAGGGGGTGGGATTTGAACCCACGGCACAGGGGTTCGCCCCGCGCACGGCATTTCCAGTGCCGCACCTTCGGCCGCTCGGTCACCCCTCCGGGCAGAGCGAAAAAATTGGCGGAGGGGAGAGGATTTGAACCCCCGAGGGACCTTCTGGGCCCCTATCCGATTTCGAGTCGGACGCCTTCAACCGGGCTCGGCCACCCCTCCGCGCCAGCATCACCATCCAGTGCTCGTGCGCTCGCCTCGCTTACGCAGTGGGTAAGTCTACCCCAGCGCTCGCCCGACCGGAAGCGGAGGGCGCGCGGCACCGCCCGCTCAGGCGTCGAGGGGAACGCGCAGGTCGAAGAGCGGCGCGTATTGTTGGGCGCCGAACACGTCCCGCTCGCCGGGGCTGCCGCTCGGCCGGTCGCGGCGGATTGTGAACTTGATCGCCGGCGCCGGATCGTACTCGACGAACGCCGTGATCCGCTCGCGGGGAATCGCGTAGAGCCGGCTCACCACGTCGGCGGTGAGGGCGCCGCTGCGCTTGACGAGCTCGTAGCTCTCGCGGTCGGCGAAGATGACGTCGAACGTGATCTGGTCCACGCCGGCGTTCTTGCTCCGGATCGTCTTCGCCAGCTCCACCAGCCGCTTCGTCCTCACGCGCCCACCACCTCCGTCTTGAGCGTGCACAGCTCCAGCGGGTCGGCCAGCGGCAGGACGTGGTTCACCGTCCATTCGTAGCCGGGCTTGCCGCGCAGGACCTCGTCCATCATCAGCGCCGCCGTGCCCGCCGTCCCCTTGACCTCCGGCAGGCGCGCGTAGAACAGGTTGCGCGTGCCCAGCGCGCAGATGACCTCGGCGTCCTCCCAGCGCGGGGCCACCGCCTCCACCACGACGCACAGCTCGTGGCCGGGCGTGCGCTGCGGCTCCCACGGCCCCATCACGCCGTCACGCCCGTAGAGGTGGTAATAGAGCTGATAGCGCGCGCCGGGCTCACCCCAGCGCTCGCCCACCTTGGCGCGGGCCCAGCCCACGACCGCGTCGATGTTCTGGATCGTGTACGGGTCGCGGATGCCGGCGATGGCCACGGCGCGCTCCCCGACCTTGCCCGCGCCCTCCAGCTTGATGCGATAGACGGCGTCGCGCCGGAACGTGAAGCCGGTCACCCGCGTCGTGCGCTCGTCGACCTGCTCGTAGCGGCAGCCGGTCATGTCGAGGACGCCGCCGGCCACGTGCTCGAAGAACGGATTGGCCCGCTCGTACATGGCGTGGCTCGCCACCGAGGCCACCGTGCAGCGCTGTGCCGGATGCATCGCGGTGACCGTGACGGCATCCCGCGTCACGGTGCCGATGATGCTCTCCTTGCCCATGAACGGCTCGGCCGCGAACGAGGCGCACTCGAGCACTTTGCCGAGATAGTACGCGGCCGCCTCGGGGAAGCCGGCCCGGATCGCGGGGGCGGCGAAGAGGCAGGAGTCGCTCGAGCGTCCGGCGATGACGACGTCGGCGCCCTGATCGAGCGCGCGTATCAGCGGCTCCACGCCCATGACCGCGACGAGCCGGTCGGTGCGCGCGAGGACATCGGGTGCCAGGTCCGCGCGGCCGTCCAGTCCCGCGATCCGCGTGCCATGGCGCAGCCGGCGCGCGACCTCGTCGCGACTGACCTCCGAGTAGATCGTCGCCAGCGTGAAGGGCGCCAGCTCATGGCGCTGCGCGAGCCCGCGGATGATCTCGGCGTACTGGTTGACGCCGCGGTCGGTGCCGCTATCGGACGCCGAGCCCACGATCATCGGAACGCCCAGCCGGCGCGCCGCCAGCAACATGAGCTCGAGGTCGTGCCGCTGCCAGTCCTCGGGGCTGCAGGGCTCGTCGGCGCCGAGCGGCTGGGGACCGATGTCGCAGCTGCCGGAGTCGGCCACGACGGCGTCCGGGCGGCGCGCCACCCCGAGGTCGAAGCTGCCGCGCTCGATGGGCGTGAAGCCCAGATGTCCTGTGGGCGACAGGATGCTCATGCGATCCGACGCGGCCGGAATCACCCGCGGACGGACCGGCTCAGCGCCGGCGCCTGTCGAAGAACTCGCGCAGCAGCGCCGCGCTGTCGGCGGCCAGCACATCGCCGGTCACCGCCACGCGATGGTTCAGCCGCGCGTCGTCGAGCAGACGATAGAGCGACTGCACCGCGCCCGCCTTGGGATCGGCCGCGCCGTAGACGACCCGCGCGAGCCGCGCCTGGATCGCCGCGCCGCAACACATCGCGCAGGGCTCCAGCGTCACGTAGAGGGTCGCGCCCGGCAGCCGGTAGTTTTCGGCCTTGCGGGCGGCCTCACGCAGCGCCAGCACCTCGGCGTGCGCGGTCGGGTCGCTCAGCGCGACCGGGGCGTTGTGGGCGCGCCCGACGACGGCGCCATCGGCCACCACCACGGCGCCGATGGGCACCTCGCCGGCCGTTCGAGCGCGCTCGGCTTCGACGAGCGCCTCGCGCATCCAGGCCTCGTCATCGCGCAGAGAATGGTGCGCCCTAGAGGATTCGAACCTCTGGCCTTCGGATTCGTAGTCCGACGCTCTGTCCACCTGAGCTAAGGGCGCATGGCGGAGAGGCAGGGATTCGAACCCTGGACAGAGCTTTTGGCCCTGTAACCGCTTAGCAGGCGGCTGCCTTCGGCCGACTCGGCCACCTCTCCAACGGCAAAGCCCCCGTAGTATACACCGCCGTCACGGCGGGTTCCGGCCGTCGGCGCCGCTGGATCACGAACGCGCCCGCCGTCGCCTCCGCGAGGCGCCAGGGGCGCGTCCGATGCTCCCCTCAGGGCTTCTGCATGGAGCGGGGCGGCGGCGGCGGATTCGGGGCCGACGTGGCGCCCGCCGGCATCCAGACCCAGTAGTACGGCGACGTGGTGGTACCGTCGCCGTGCAGCTCGTAACGGCCCTCGGGGTACGTCACGACGCGGCTGTTCGCGGGCGCAACCACGACCGTGCTGGCCGGGCTGGCCGCGGGAACGGTCTTCTCACGGTAGACGCAGCCGCCCATCGCGACGGCGCCGCTCAGGGCCAGCAGAGCAATCGAGAGCAGTCGTGTCTTCATCGCTGACACCTCATCAGGCACGGTTGTATTCCGGTCTCCGACACTGCGGTGCAACCGCCCTGCCACCGACGAGCGGCGGGCGGGTGCGATGGGAGGGCGGTCAGAGCCCCGTGCGGCGACTGGCGTCGCGGTAGACGCACCACGCGCACAGCGCGGCACCGCCCGGAGGCTCGGGCCGCTCGAGAATGGCCAGCACCTCGGCGAGGAATCCGAAGAGCGCACCATCGTCGCGCGCGATCTCGACCCAGCTCACGGCGCCGCTGAGCGTGCCGGCGCCGCTGGCCTCGCCCGTGAACTTCTGCGGCTCGAAGACGACCATCCCCAGGCGCGTGATCGGGCCCAGCACGGTGGCGCCGGGCGCGGGGTGCTCGAGCGCGTAGGCGCCGGCGTTGAGCCGGCGGCCGGGGGCGGCCGCGTGCTCCGGGCGGCGCTCGCCGGTGGTGACGGCGACCAGCGCGTAGCCGCCGTCGTCGAGCCGCACGAGCGCGTCGAGCGGGCCGCGGATGCGGCACCGATAGACCGTGTCGGGCAGGTGCACGTCGATCACCTGCGAGTCCACCGAGCGCTCGCCGCGCTCGAACACGCCGGCCGGCACGTCGGCGGCGATCGCCTCCGTCCGCCGGCCCTCGCAGCACGCCCTCATCTGCGCGTCGATCTGCGCGACGAGCTTCGACAGGACCGGGCGCGGACGAGGAAAGCCGCGCGCAACCTCGAGATAGACGCACCGCGGACACTCCTCCCACAAGGAGGCGACGTCGGACGGGCTCAGCGTCCAGCAGCGGCTGCTCATGGACGACGCGTCAGGCGCCGGCGGGAACGGCGCCGTCGACCACGGTGCGATAGTTCGGGTCCCGGCGCAGGCGCCACACGTAGGCGTCCACCACGAAGTGATGGATGTTGATGACGGCGACGACGAGCTGCGGCGTCAGCCGGACGTCGTAGCCGAGCGCGACGTAGGCGTCGGGCCACGCGACGAACAGCACGTAGGCGAGGGCGACGCTGGCGCCGTAGAACGTGCCGGCGTGGACGAGCGGGGCGTGGCGGTTGCCGGGACGGCGCATCCGCTCGCGAACGTGGAAGATGGACGCGATCGCCAGGTACTGCACGCCGTGGAAGAGCGCCGCCCAGAAGAACGCGTTGATGTAGTTGAAGGCCGTCCACCAGATCGCGTTGACGACCACGAGGCCCAGGCTGATCAGCGGCAGCGAGCGGCCGCGCCGCCACAGCAGCGCGACGACGGCGAGCGGCGCCGCCAGCGCCAGCGTGGACACCGCGGCGCCGGCGCCGAAGCGCAGCGTCTCCAGCACCGGTGGGCCCGCGACACCGAGGTGCCGCAGGACGACCCCGATGCCACCCTGCGGCCGCAGCAGCGCCCAGACGAAGGACAGCAGGCACGCCGCGCGCAGCAAGCGCTTGTCGTCGTCGTCGAGCCGACAGTCCGATCGATAAGCGTACATCGAGGCCAGGCCATACGTCTGCGCCGCGTAGTGATACGGCGACCACACGAGGAACACGGCGAAGACGTAGGGAACGAGCCAGGGCACGAAGGTCAGGATCGCCGTGAACGCGACCAGGCACGTCACCGGAAACCCGAGCGTCAGGAACGGCCACCGATGGACGGCATCCGGCGTGGCGTACAGCCGCACGGTCGACGCCGCGAAGTGGGCGAAGTTGCCGAACAGGAGGATCGCCGGCACGTGAGCTTGGCTCAGGCGAAAGCCGCTCGCCCAGGCCGTCGCGCCGACGATCAGGCTGAGGCCGCCGCCGATGACGAGGAGATCGAACAGGGGGCTGACGAACGGGCGGCCCAGCGCCATGCCCCGGACGGCGGGCGCTGCCGGCTGAGCGGCCGCGGAGAGCGTGCTCATGCCCTTCGCTCCACCTTAGCCGATCGGTGCCTGGCGAAGAAATATCGCGTCGGCACGGTTATGCTGAGCCATGGAACGCGAGCCGCCACACGGGTTTCTGTACCACGGCGACGTCCTGAGCGCGGCCGAGGAGGCCGACCTGGCGTCGCGCCTCGCCGCCCTCGAGTTCGTCGCCGTCACGATGCGCGGGCAGGTCGCGCGGCGGCGCACGGCACACTTCGGCTGGATCTACGGCTACGAATCCTGGCGCATCACGCCGGGTCCGGCGCTGCCCGGGTTCCTCGAGCCGCTGCGCGAGCGCGCGGCCGCGCTCGCCGGCGTCGAACCGGCGTCGCTGGCCGAGGCCCTGCTGACCGAGTACTCGCCCGGCGCCGGCATCGGCTGGCATCGCGACGCGCCGCAGTTCGGCGTGGTGGTCGGGATCTCGCTGCTGAGCGCGTGTCGGATGCGATTTCGGCGCGGTACGGGGCCGGCGCGCGAAGCCCGCGCGGTCATGCTGGCGTCGCGCTCGGCTTATGTGTTGACCGGCGAGGCACGCCAGCAGTGGCAGCACAGCATCCCGCCGACGCCCGCGCTGCGCTACTCCGTGACGTTCCGCACGCTGCGCCAGCGCAGCCTGGCTACTCGAGCCGCTCGAGGAGCCCGACCGTGAGGGCGACGGTGACGTCGGTCATCGCGATCGGGCGCTGCCACGACTCCCACGCGTGCGTCTCGAGCGACAGCGTGTCGCTGACGTGGCCGAGCCAGAGGCTGCGGACCCCGCAGACCGCCGACGCCGCGTAGAGCGGCGCCGTCTCCATGTTGATCGCCTCGGCGCCGAGCGCCAGCCAGCGCCGCACGGCGGCCGGCGTCTCACGATAGAGCGCGTCCACCGTGGCGACCGTCACCGGCGTCATCGCGACGCCCAGGGCGGTCGCCGTCGTGGCCAGTGTCGCGGCCAGGCCGGCGTCGGGCCCGACGTCGGCGGCGCTGGTATATGCGCGGCTGGTGCCGTCGGTGACGAGGCCGCGCGCCGCGACGATCTGGGTGCCCTTGCCCAGCGCGCTCACGAGACTGCCGGCCACGCCGAACCCGAGGATGGTGCGGATGCCGAGGCAGGCAAGCTCCTCGACCAGGATCGCCGTCTGGGGCGCGCCCCAGAGACAGCGGCCGACGAGCACGATGCGCAGCCCGCCGAGCGCCGCCTCGTGGACGAACGGGCGCTCCCGCGATTCCTCCAGACCGTAGAGCACCTTCGTGCCGACCGGGCGGGCGTTGAGCTTGCGCACGAGCGCCTCGCCGCCCGTATCGCCGCGAAAGCAGAGGATCGCCGTGTCCCACGTCGGGCGCGGGCCGGCGCCGAACCGCAGCCCGAGCAGGGCGTCCGGAGTGATGTAGCGCGGCCCGTCCGTCGTCTCCATGGCTCGGCCCTCCCGGCGCGAGTGCCGTCGCGGCCCGCGCGGCGGAAGTTACTGACCAGTTCCGCGCGGGGTCAGCAGGTCACCGAACAAGCGCTTGCCGAGGACGAACGCCTGCGCGAGCGGCGTCGCCACGCCGGGCTCGTCCGGGTGCCTGCGTCGCCAGCTTCGCACGTGGTCTTCCGACCGGAAGAAATTGAGGAGCGTTCAGAGCGAGGTGCAGACGCGCCCGCCCTCCGCCCGCCGGCCGACCCAGACCAGCATCTCCTCGCCGCCGGCCGGACCCGTCGGCCCGATGTCGAGCGCCAGCGGCTCGTCGCAATCGTGGCAGCGTGCGCGGATCCCGACGCGGCGGCCGAGCATCGGCGCCAGGCCGAGGGCGTCGATGGCACAGCAGGCGTAGCGCGCCCGGCCGTCGCCGAAGTCCACCGCGAACGCATTGGGCGTCGCCGAGAACGGATAGGCCACCGCGACGCGGTCCCCCTCGAGGACGATGAGGTCATCCGCGTCCAGGCGCTCGAGCGCGGCCCGCACGTCCGTTACCGCTCGCTCGCGCAGCCGGCGGGCGACGTCGTCCACGCTCACGGGGGCGCCCGCCTCCACGAACACGCGAATCACCGCCGCGAAGACCGCATCCTCGCGGGCGGCCCGACGACTTGTCCAGCGGGCCTCGAGCTCCGGGCTCACCAGCTCGTCGGCGCTCTTGATCTCGAATGTCATGGCGATCCCCTCGTCACAACCGTCCGATGAGCTTCGAGCCCACCTCGTCGACATAGCGTTCGAGCCCGGCGGCGTCGAGCCGAGGCGGCGGCATCAGGATCAACCGGTGCACGCCCAGCGACGCGAACTTCTCGGCCGTGGCCAGATCGATCGCGGCGCCCCGGCCCGGCGTCACGCTGATCTCCAGCGCGCCGAGCGCCGGCGGCCGGCCGGCCGAGGCGCCGGCCTGCCGGAGTCCCTCCAGCGCCGCGGCGGTGGCGTCGACGTCGAGCGCGAAGCCGTACCAGCCGTTGCCGCTCTGCACCGCCCGGCGGAACGCAGGCGGCGTGCGGCCGCCGATGACGATCGGCGGTCCCGGCTGCTGGACAGGCTGCGGATGCGCCTGCACGTTGGCAAAGGAGACGAAACGTCCGCGGTGCGCCGGCTTGGCCTCGGTCCAGATCGCGCGCATGGCCGCCAGATAGTCGTCGGTGACGGCACCCCGCTGCTCGAACGGCGCCCCCAGCGCGCGGAACTCCGGCTCGAGATAACCGACCCCGATGCCGACGATCGTGCGCCCGCCGGAGAGGGCGTCCAGGCTGGCGAGCTCCTTCGCGAGCACCAGCGGGTTGCGCTGGGGCAGGATGATGATGCCGGTGCCCAGGCGCACGCGCGTCGTCACGGCGGCGCAGTAGGTCAGTGCGATGATCGGATCGAGGATGCGCTCGGTCGGCGCCATCGGCGACGGCGGCGCCTGCGGATCCGGCAAGACGACGTGCTCACCGCCCCACAGCGACTCGAATCCGGCCGCCTCGGCTGCGCGCGCGATGCGGGCCACGACGTCCGGATAGCTGCACGCGTACGCGTTGATCGAGAAGAGACCGAAGCGAAGGGCCACCGTGTCCTCCCCAGCGTC
>Ga0066696_10001264_pt1 | contig 10779 bp, 14 predicted proteins | sample GraSoiAngelo_145_FD_71412 | JGI IMG/M metagenome (GOLD analysis project Ga0066696, IMG submission 71412) | Grasslands soil microbial communities from the Angelo Coastal Reserve, California, USA - 14_1009_05_20cm | ecosystem: Environmental > Terrestrial > Soil > Grasslands | place: USA...
CCGGCGCCAGTATCGGTGGCGGCCGCTGGACTCGCAGGCGAATGAATGAGATCATGGCGAGCCGCCTGTCGGCCACCTCGGCGCTTGTTGGGGCGATTCGCCAACTGCCTGGCGACGGGCGACCCCGCGTGCTGGTCAGCGCGTCCGGGGTCGATTATTACGGCGACCGGGCGGAAGAGACGGTCACGGAAGATAGCGGTCCGGGCGACTCGTTCCTGGCCATGGTCACGCAACAATGGGAAGCCGCGGCGCAAACAGCGGAGTCGCTCGGCGTCCGTGTGGTCCGCATTCGAACCGCCTTCGTCTTTGGTCAGGGCGCACCCGCGTTTCGGTTACTGACGCTGCCCTTCCGGCTCTTCGTCGGCGGTCCACTCGGCAGCGGCCGCCAATGGTTCACCTGGATTCATGTTGCGGACCTGGTTGGACTCTATGAGCTTGCGCTACGAGAAGCCACGCTCAGCGGCCCCATCAATGCGGTCGCTCCCGATATTCGCCGGCAAGCCGACGTGGCTCGTGAGATCGGCCACGTCCTTCACCGGCCCTCCGTCTTTCCCGCGCCGGCGCCGATGTTACGACTGGCCCTTGGGCGCCAGGCGGAACTGTTGCTCGACGGGCGCCGGGCGAGCTCGGCGAAGGCGCAGGCACTCGGGTATCGTTTCCGGTTCGCGAACTTGCGCGCCGCGCTCGAGGATGTCCTTCGCTGATTCGCGCCGCGGGTGCTGTCAGAGGCCCTGGATCGCTTCTAAGCCGGCGGTCGCCGCTTCCAGGTCCTGTTCTGGCCGGCCGCCGCTGACGCCGATCGCTCCGATAAGCCGGCCCGCAGCCATCACCAGCACCGAGCCGAGTCCCGGAACCAGGGGGCGCCGGCTCAGGGCTGAGGCTGCCGTAAAGAACCCCGGTCGTTTCTCGAAGTTGTCGGCCAGCACGTCGCCTGGCCGACCCATGACGGCAGCGCCGGCGGCTTTGGCTTCGGCGAGCTCGGGGCTGAGTGCCGGGGCGCCGTCCATGCGGCTCAGCAAGATCAGGTAGCCGCCCTCATCGACCACGGCGACGGTGACGCGAATGCCGATCGTGCTCGCCCGCCGTTGCGCTGCCTCGACCGCTTGCCGCGCCTGATCACTGGTGATCGGCATTCATCGGCTATCGTCGCAGGCGTTGTGTGCTGGTCTTGACAAATACACAGATATGTGTAAAGATGGCAGGCGTTGCCGGCACCCAGCGCAGTCGAGGAGTCCTGCATGCACCCATCGTGGAAATTGGCAGTCATCGGCGGCGAGGTGACCCTGCTCGCAGCCTTTGCCGGGGTTGGAATTCATCTGGCGATGCAGCCGCATCGCGTCGCGTTTCGTCCTCCACCGCTGGTGCTGCCGAGCCTGCACCCACCGGTGCTCCCGGCGGTCGCTGCGCCGCCACTGCCGCCACCTTCGCCAACGGTTGCCGCCCCGAGTCCGTCGCCGTTCGTCCCGCAGCTGTTCGCGAAGTTCGGCCAGCAGGACCGAAACCTGCTGCTACAGCAGTGGGACATTTTGCAGCACCTGACGACCGCCATCGCCCACTACGTCGAAGCTCGCGTCATCGAGCAGGTGGACAAGAAGCACTGATGGACGCGCTCAAACACCTGATCGAGGTCTGGACCGGATATGCCCAGGGTCTCACCGGCAGCATCGGTGCGCTCGCCTTTGTCTGCGCCTTCATCTGGAAGATGGTCGCGATCGAGCCCCGCAGCGTGATGGAGGCCAAACGCTGGATAGGGCGCATCGTGTTCGGCACGCTCGGCGTCGAGATGGCGGGATTGCTGGTCCGGGTCCTGGTGGATTCGGTCAATCACTAGCCCGCTTGAAGACCGGCTTGGCCGCGGAGCGCCGTGCTAGAGATTTTCACCGCGCTGGTCACGGGCTTCTTCAACAAGCTGATCAGCGACGTTCAGCAGTCGGTGGCCGGCTCGGTCGAAACTTACCTGTTGAGCACCCACGATCTTTCAACGATGACACCACGGCCGCTGACCGAGGAGCCGGCGCTCCAGGCCATGTTCCACCTGACGCTGGCGATGACGGATCTCCTGCTCGTTCTGGTCTTCACCTGGGCCTTCTTGCGCAGTCAATGGGAGCACACCTCCTTCCGTCCGCACTACACGTTAAAGGTCATCCTGCCACGCGCCATGGCGGCGATTGCCATGGCACACTTCGCGTTGCTCTTCGGCCAGATGGCGATCGACCTGAACAACGCGATGGTTCACGCCGTTTGGACGCAGCCCTTTCCCGGCGGCCCGCCAACGTTCCCCTGGAGCTTCGCCTTGAGCAACGGGTTCGGCCAGCCGCTGTTCGAGATTGTGATCCGCCTTGCCATCGCGGTGATGCTCGTCATCGTCGCCTTCACCTACGTCGTCCGCTTCGCTTTGCTGGCGGTCCTGCTCGCCGTCGCGCCACTGGCGGCACTATGCATGATCCTGCCGGAAACCAAGCTGTACGCCCGCGCCTGGATGCGGCTGTTCCTGCTGACGGTCTTCATGCAGTTCGGCCAGGTGCTCGTACTCCGATTTGCCAGCTTGTTCGCCGATCAGATCGGGTCGCGGCCGCTTGAGGCGCTTTATGGTCTGGCGGTTCTCTATCTCCTGCTCAAAGTGCCCGGCTTGATGAACGCCTCCGCGCACCTCGAGCTCAAGGCCGAACACCTGGGAGAGGGCCTGGTCAAGAAGGCGATGAAAGGCGCGATGGCGACGAGCCGGGCGGCACGCGCGTCGTGACGTTCATGACCGCCGGCCGGCTTGCACTCTTCGCCTGGTCGTGGCGACGTCTGCTGATCGCGACGGGGCTGGCGCTGCTTGCGGTGCCGCTGATGCTGGCCGGGCTGGTCGTGCAGGCGCAGCAGGCGTCGGCGGTTTCGCTGGTCCTTCCGGTGCGCAATGCCACGTTGACCCAGCCCTTCGGGTGCACCTCGCTCTCAATCGAGCCCTGGTCGGCGCAATGTCCGACTCACCATTTCCATAGCGGTGTGGACTTCGCCGCCACGGTGGACACGCCGGTCTACGCCGCCACGGAGGGGCACGTTCTCCTCCAGCGGGAGCGTGGCGGCTACGGCCTCTACATCATCGTGGTTCGCGATCCGCGCTTGAGCACGCTGTACGGGCACCTCGACATTCCGCTCGTCCAGCCGGGCGACGCCGTGGTGGCGGGACAGGTGATCGCTCTGATGGGATCGACCGGCAACAGCACCGGACCGCACCTCCATTTCGAGGTGCGCATCGCGGGTGTCCCGGTCGATCCACTCCCGCTGCTCGGTCTGAAAGGAGGTGGTCGCTAAACGCAAGCTTCACCCTCCCCTCTGCGGGTGGGGGCGTTCGAGTACTCAAAAAGGGAGAAACACATGGTCAATCGCGTGATTCTGGTCGGCAGGCTTACCCGCGATCCCGAGATCGTCGTCAGCCCGAAGGGGCTCACCATCGCCAAGCTGCGGCTGGCGACCAACGGCTATTCGAAGGATGACGCCGGCAACCGCCAGGAAGACGTGCAGTACCACTCGCTGGTCGCCTTCGATCGGCTGGCGGGGATCTGCCAGGAATTCCTGACGCGCGGCAAGCTCATCTACGTGGAGGGCCGCCTTCGCAGCCACGAATGGGACGGCAAGGACGGGCTCCGGCGCTACACGACCGAAGTCGTCATCGACCAGATGAAGATGCTCAGCCCGAAAACGGAGAGCACGTTGGAGAACGTCCAACCGATCGGCGAGCCGGTGCCGGCCGCCTGAGGAAATGAACCATGATTCCTGAACCGCATCCGTACGACCCGGATGACCCCACCTACGACGGGCTCGACGTGGACCTCGGCTACCTGCTGCCCGACGGCAGCCAGCGCGGTGACGTGATCGATCCGCTGGACCCAATGGAGTACTAGGGCGCCGCGTGAGCCTTTGACCTAGCATGGGCAAGCCGCGGATATGCCGCCGTGGACGTCGGGTTGACAGAGGAGGTCGCGGATGGCGGTGCAGGTCGCCCTCGATGAATGCCTTTCGATTCGGGATGGCAGGCTCTTTATCGAAGAGCTGGATGCCGACGTGCTCGCCCGCCAGTTCGGTACGCCGATCACCGTCATCTCGGAAGACCAGCTGCGCCGAAATGCCCGTCGCTACCGGCGGGAATTTGGAGCTCGCTGGCCGGAAGGAACGGTGGCGGTCCTCGCCTCCATCAAAGCGAACTTCGCCCTCGCGACGCGTTGGATCCTGAGCCAGGAAGGGATCGGATGCGATGTCTTCGGTGGTGGCGAGTTGTACGCCGCCCTCCAAGGAGGCGTCCCACCGGACCTGATTTCCGTGAATGGCTCGATCAAGAGCCGGGCGCTGCTCGAGACGGCGGTCATGGCCGGCGCCCGGATTACCCTCGATAGTGCCGCGGAGCTCGACCTGGTGCGCGAGGTCGCGGGCCATCGGGGCCGCCGCGCCACGATCCGGTTTCGGCTTCGCCCCGACTTCGCCGCCCTGACGGAGCCCACCGATTGGTACGAAGAGCCAATGCCGATCGCGGAAGCGGCGCGCCTTTACAAGGCGGGCATCCCAACGGACGACGTCATCGAGTTGGGATGGCGGGCGCTTGGCATGCCGGAGGTCGACCTGGCCGGCGTCCACGCGCATATTGGGCGTCATACCAACCGAACTGAACAGTGGCCGCGAATCATCGAGGCGTACGTGGGACTGCTGGCCAGGCTCCGCGATGCCTGGGGCGGATGGGCACCCCGCGAGATCAACCTCGGCGGTGGGTATCCGGTTCCCCGCGATCCATTCGGCCGCGGCATGGCCCGCCTCCAGCATCGGAGCGACCATGCTCCATCGCTGTCCGAGTACGCGTCCGTTGTCACCACGAGCCTGCGCGACGCACTTGGCGCCCACGACTTTCGTGCTGACGGCCTGCGACTCGAAATCGAGCCCGGACGTGGGATGTACGGCGACGCCGGTATTCATCTCGCCACCGTCCACAACATCAAGCTCCAACGAACACCGCGGCTGCAACGCTGGATCGAGACCGACTCGTCTGACATGTTCCTACCCGACGTCGTGTGGGAGCACAATCGCTGGACCGCCATCGTCACCACCAAAGCGGATCGTGAGGCGACGACAGTCGCCGATGTCGTCGGACTGACCTGTCAGCCGGACCGCATCGTGCCCGATGCGCTGCTACCGGACGTGGCGATCGGTGACACCATCGCGGTGCTCGACACGGGCGCTTACCAGGACGGTCTCGCCTCGAACTTCAATGCGCTGCCGCGGCCAGGCATGGTGCTGGTCAGCGGTAGCGGCGCCGAGTGGATCAAGCGTAGCGAGACCATCACCGACGTCTTCGCTCGCGACCTGGTCCCCGACCGATTGCGGCGCCCGGCGACGACCACGCCTCGATGAGCCTGGGCGTTGGCATCGTCGGCTTGCCCAACGTGGGGAAAACCACGCTCTTCAACGCCCTGACGCGCGCCGGCGCCGGCGTCGCATCCTACGCGTTCAGCACGGTGGAACCGAATACGGCGATGGTCGAAGTCCCCGACAAGCGCCTGGAGGTGCTGGCGCAGATGTACCACCCGAAGAAAGTCACGCCCACGGTGATGAAGTTCGTCGACGTCGCCGGCCTCGTCGCCGGTGCGAGTCGAGGCGAAGGCATGGGCAACCTTTTCCTGTCGCACATCCGCGAGCTCGATGCGCTGGCGATGGTGATCCGATGTTTCGCCGATCCCAACGTCCAGCATGTCGACGCCAGGCTGGATCCCCGGCGCGATATGTCGATGGTCAACCTCGAACTCGCCCTCGCCGATCTCGACGTCGTCAACAAGCGGCGGGAGAGGATCGCCGGAACGGCGCGATTCAAGCCCGCGGCCAAAGAGAAAGAGGAGCTCGACCTGCTCGACCGGCTTGCGGCGCACCTCGACGACGGCCAGCCCATCCGCACGCTGTCCTTCAACGAAGAAGAAGCCAAGCTTTTGAAGAGCTTTTCCTTCCTGACCGCCAAACCCGTGATCTACGTGGCCAACATTGGCGAGGGCCAGATTGGCAAGGAAACACCGGAACTGCAGGCGCTTCGCGAGGAGGCGGCCGCCGAGAACGCCGAGGTCGTCGTCCTGTCGGCCCGTCTCGAAGCCGAGATCCGGGAGCTCGCCCCCGACGAGGCGCAGGCCTTCCTCGAGGATGCCGGCTTGACCGAGCCGGCCCTCGACGCGTTCATCCACGCCGCCTACAAACTGCTGAGGCTGGTGACCTTCCTCACCGCCGGCGAACCGGAGGTGCGAGCCTGGACGGTTCGAGAGGCGACCAAAGCCCCGGAGGCAGCCGGAGTGATCCATTCCGATATCGAACGGGGATTCATCAAGGCCGAGGTTGTCGCCTATCAGGACCTGGTGGCCGCCGGTTCGTACAACACGGCACGCGAGCGCGGCAAGGTTCGGCTCGAAGGCCGGGAGTACGTGATCAAGGACGGCGACGTGTGCCTCTTTCGATTCAATGTCTGATGCAAGGTGGCGGCTGCTCCGTGATGGGGCCGCGCGCGGCGACTGGAACATGGCGGTCGACGAGGCGCTGCTCGAGGCGGTGCTGTCCGGCGGCCTCCCGACGCTGCGGTTCTACGATTGGCAACCGGCGTGCCTCTCGCTCGGCTACTTCCAGCGTTTCGAGGTGGTCGACCCGGCTGGCTGCCGCGCCCAGGGTGTCGACATCGTCAGGCGTCCCACCGGCGGCCGGGCAATCCTCCACGATCGCGAGCTGACTTATAGCCTCAGCCTGCCGGCCGCCGCGTTGGGCCACGACGCGGGGGTCCTGCCGTCGTACCACCGGATCAGCCGGGCTCTCCAGGCGGGCCTGGCGTCGGCTGGCGTCGACGCGACGATGGCATCGGAATCGGCGGCGCCAACCACAGCGGACCACGGCCCGATCTGCTTTGATCGCCCATCCGCGCATGAGATCCTGCTCGACGGCCGGAAGCTGGTCGGCAGCGCGCAGGTCCGACGGGGGAATGCGCTTTTGCAGCACGGCAGCATCGTGATCGAGCCGCAGACCGAGCGCATGCTCGCCTGCCTTGCCAACCATAAGTCGACCGGCCCCCGGGATCCCGATTTGCGGTCGCGTGTCGCCGGCCTCTCCGAGGTTGGCCTGATCGATCGCGATCAGCTGGCTGGTGCCATGACCGCGGCGTTCGAGCGGGAGTTCGGGGTCGAATGCATCCCGGGCCGGCTCACGCCGGCCGAAGCGGGGGAGGCGACGCGCCTGGTGACCGCGAAGTATGGGACACCCTCCTGGACCGAGCGCCCGCTCCTCGAAGCCGCCATCAATACAACAAGGACCAGATGAGGAGGGGCGTTGCAGCGGCGATGGCAGGACGGCTGCAGGATCTGGCCCTTGTTGGCTCGCGGCTTCGGGTACGCTATATGTTGTACCCGGGGCCGTTTGTACCACAGCCCATTGGACGTGTCAAGCGCTTATCCACTTCCGCGCTAAACTCGCTTTCGCCGACGAACTGATGGCCAGAAAGAACAAACGCTCGCAGCAGCGCAAACCCCAGCGCGGTCCCGGTGGTTCGGCACGGGCGGCACGTCCTGCCGGTCTTCCAGCGGCGCCGACCGCGCCTGCCGGGGAGCCTTCGACCACGCCGTCAGCCCAGGCGGCGGCCGCGCCGGCCAGGATGGTGCAGCGGCCCTTGCCCCGAGCTCGGGGGCGCCAGGCAGGACCGCTGCCGAGCGAAGACGCCACCATCCCGCTCGAACGCGTCCCGTACTTCACGGCGGATATCCGGCGGATCGCCATCACGGCGGCGCTGATGCTCATCCTCCTGATCGCGGGGTCGATCGTGCTCCGCGGCATGCTTTCGGCCTGAGAGCAAGAAACGCCGACCGGTAACCGTTCTGGCACAAGGCGATAACAAACCTGCCAGGAGGTTCTGCGTGTTCGAAAAGAGATCCCCGCGCGAAGCGGCACCAATCGTGGCTGAGACGGTGCTCAGCAACCAGATCAAGCTCGAGGGCCGGCTGCAGTCGACCTCGAATATCAAGTTCGACGGCGAGATCATCGGCGATCTGACCACCGAAGGCGATCTCTCGGTCGGTCAGAACGGCCGGGTCCAGGGCAATGTCGGCGGTCGTAACGTGGTGGTCGGTGGCACGATCCACGGCAACGTCAGCACGAGCGGCCGCCTCGAGATTCTCGCGACCGGCAAGGTGTTCGGAGACATCGTGGTCGGCTCGCTGATCATCGACGAAGGGGGCATCCTCCGGGGAAAGAGCGCCGTCCACGGTGAAGAGGCCCACGCGTCGGTCGTCTCCGTCGGCGTTCGCCTCGAAGGCGCGGCCGCCACGGCTTAAGCTTCGGGTTTCATTCGATCGTTGAGGGCTCCGGGCAACCGGAGCCCTGTTGGTTTTCGCCGATACTTATCGGCATTCGATGCTGCTGACCAACCCGCTGCAGTTCGTCATCAACGCCATCTACCTGCTGCCGGCGCTCGTGGTCGGGATCGTCGGCCACGAGCTCGCCCATGCCGCGGTCGCCGTGGCACGCGGGGATCAGACGCCGCGCCTCGACGGTCGCCTCTCGATCAGCCCGCGTCAGCACCTCGATCCGCTCGGGACGATCGCCGCGTTCTTCATTTACTTCGGCTGGGGCAAGCCCATACGGCTGAACCCCTACCGAATGCGTACCGCCTGGGACCCGGCGCTGGTCTGGCTGGCCGGCCCGCTCGCCAGCTTCTTGATCGCGATCGCGATCTCCATACCCTTGAAGCTGCTGCTGACGTCCGGCGTGCTTGGCCTTGAATCGCCGCCGGTTCAACTTCTCCTCGTCGCCTTCTATTTCAACGTCTTGCTGGCGGTCGTCAACATCATTCCAATCCCCGGGCTGGACGGGTACCACTTCCTGGGGGCGCTGCTCCGGCGCCGTTTCAGCAAGCTCTTCTTTCAACTGGACAGCAACCGGCAGGTCATCCTGCTGGCGGTGATCGTCGTCCTGATCTTTGCGCCGCTCCTGCTGGGGGCAACCGTTCTCGACTATCTCTATGCACCGGTGGCGCAGTTGCTCCTTGGCAGCGGCGTCCGGCCGATCGGATTCTGATGGCCATGCTGCGGGCTCTGCCCAGCGTCCATCAGCTGCTCGAAGAACCGGAGGGGGCAGCGCTGACGCGGGCCAACGGCCGGCCGCTCGTGCGCTATGCCATCCAGCAGGTGCTCGACGAGGAGCGTCGATCGGGCAGCGTCAGCGACGGCATTGCTCGCTGGGCCAGAGTCTCCGCCAGCGTCCAGGCGTTGCGTCTGCCACGCCTGCGCCCGGTGATCAATGCGACCGGCGTGCTTCTGCACACCAACCTCGGGCGCGCGCCCCTGGCGGCGGCCGCCGCCGATGCTGCCGCTCGGATCGCCACGCGCTACTCGACGCTCGAATTCGACCCCGCAACCGGGCGGCGCGGCCGGCGGCACGACCTGGTCGCCGATGCCTTGCGCCACCTGACCGGCGCCGAAGCGGCGGCGGTGGTCAACAACTGCGCGGCGGCCGTGCTGCTGATGCTTACCGCGCTCGCCAGAGGGCGCGAGGTCATCGTTGGCCGTGGCGAGCTGGTCGAGATCGGCGGTGGTTTTCGGATGCCCGAGATCATGCGGCTGTCGGGAGCCCGCCTCGTCGAGGTGGGCACCACCAACCGCACTCGGCTCGAGGATTATGCGGCGGCGATCACCCCCAGGACGGCCGCCATCCTGAAGGTGCACGCCAGCAACTTCCAGGTGGTCGGGTTCACCGAGAGCGTCGATCTCAAGCCGCTCGCCGACCTTGCGAGGGCCCGGGGTGGTGTCCTGCTGCTGCATGATCTCGGCAGCGGCAGCCTGCTCGACACCGCCGCCTATGGCCTGCCTGCCGAACCGCAGCTGCCGGACAGCCTCCGCGATGGCGCCGACCTGGTCGCCGCCAGCGGCGATAAGTTGCTCGGGGGGCCGCAAGCCGGCCTGCTGCTCGGCCGCAAATCGGTCGTCGACCGCGTGATGAAGCATTCGCTGGCCCGGGCGCTACGCGTCGACAAGCTGACGATCGCGGCGCTCGCGACAACGCTCGATCTCTACCTCATCCAATCGATCGACGCGTTGCCGGTGTGGGCCATGATCGCCGCCTCGCCGGAATCGATCGCCCGGCGAGCGACGGCATGGCGGAGCCGCCTGCTGGAAATCGGCGTCGAAGCCGAGCTGATGGCCTCCAGCTCCGCGGTCGGCGGTGGCTCGCTGCCCGGCGAACGGCTGCCGACCACCGTCCTCGTGCTCGCCACACGTCGCGGCCGGGCTTCCGACCTCTTGAAGCGTCTGCGCGACCACGAACCACCCGTGATCGGCCGGATCGAGGCAGAGCGGGTCCTGCTCGACCCCCGCACCGTGCTGCCCGGCGAGGATGACGCGCTGCTCGAAGCGATCGCTCGAGCGATGCCGTGAGCCCGCCCTCGGCGAATTCCTTTATTCTCGGCACCGCCGGCCATATCGATCACGGCAAGTCGACGTTGGTCAAGGCGTTGACCGGCATCGACCCGGACCGCCTCGAAGAGGAACGCCGCCGCGGCATGACGATCGACCTCGGTTTTGCCTACCTGGATCTGGCGGGCGGCCAGCGGGTGGCGATCGTCGACGTGCCCGGTCATCAGCGGTTTCTCAAGAACATGCTGGCCGGGGTTCATGGCATGGATGCCGTCATGCTCGTGATTGCCGCTGACGAAGGCCCGATGCCCCAAACCCGCGAACATCTGGCGATCATCGACCTCTTACGGATCGAGCATGGCGTGGTGGTGTTGACCAAAAA
>Ga0066696_10001271_pt1 | contig 10762 bp, 9 predicted proteins | sample GraSoiAngelo_145_FD_71412 | JGI IMG/M metagenome (GOLD analysis project Ga0066696, IMG submission 71412) | Grasslands soil microbial communities from the Angelo Coastal Reserve, California, USA - 14_1009_05_20cm | ecosystem: Environmental > Terrestrial > Soil > Grasslands | place: USA...
GCGTATTCGACGGCCCTGGTCTCCCGGACCACTGTGACCCGGATCTGGCCAGGGAAGCTGAGCTCTGACTCGATGCGCTTGGCGATATCGCGAGCCATCAGCTGCGCCGCCGTGTCGTCGATCTGTTCCGGTTTGACCAGGATCCGGACCTCGCGTCCGGCCTGGATCGCGTACGACTGCTGGACGCCCTGGAAGGAGTTTGCGATCTCCTCCAGCTTCTCCAGCCGCTTGACATAAGCCTCGAGTGACTCGCGGCGAGCCCCAGGGCGAGCCGCTGAGATGGCGTCGGCCGCGATCAGGAGGAGAGCCTCCTGGGTGCGCGGCTCCTCGTCGTAGTGATGGGCCCGCACCGCATGCACGACCGGAGCAGGAACCCCGTTTCGCTGGAGCAGGTCTGCGCCAATCACGGCGTGTGATCCCTCGACCTCGTGGTCGATGGCCTTGCCGATGTCGTGCAGCAGGCCTGACAGCTTGGCGATACGAACGTCGGCCCCGATCTCGGCGGCCATCATCGCCGCCAGATACGCGACCTCTTTGGAGTGGTTGAGCACGTGCTGTCCGTAGCTGGTACGGAACCTCAGGATGCCAAGATGCCGGACCACCTCAGGGTGAAGACCCTGAAGGCCGACCTCCAGGACGGCGGCCTCGCCCTCTTCCTTGACCCTTTGCAGGACCTCCTGGCGGGACTTGGCCACGATCTCTTCGATGCGGGCCGGATGGATCCGGCCGTCGACGATCAGTTTGTTGAGCGCGACCCTCGCCACCTCGCGGCGGACTGGGTCGAAGCCGCTGATGATGACCGCCTCGGGCGTGTCATCGACGATCAGGTCGATGCCGGTCGCTTGCTGAAGGGCGCGAATGTTGCGCCCCTCCTTACCGATGATGCGACCTTTCAGCTCGTCTGTTGGCAGCGGCAGCACCGAAACCGAGACCTCGGCGGTCTGGTCGGCGGCGATCCGCTGGATCGACTCGGTGACGATCTCGCGAGCGCGGCGCTCGCTTTCGTCCCGGGCCGCGAGCTCGGACTCCCGGACCTTGCGCGCGACCTCATTGCGTAGCTCTTGCTCGACCTGCTCCATGAGCAGGCCATGGGCTTCCTGGCGGCTCATCTTGGCCACCCGCTCCAGCTCGAGCTGCTGCTGGCGCTTGATCTCTTCGAGCTGCGCTCGGAGCTCGTCGAGGCCCTTCTCCTTGTCGGCGAACTCGCGCTCGCGTCGAGCCAGATCCTCGTTCTTACGATCGAGGTTCTCCTCTTTCTGGAGAAGGCGCTTTTCGATCTGCTGTGACTGTGCCCGGTACTCTCGGGCCTCTTGCTCGGCGGCGGTACGGGTCTTGACCGCCTCCTCCTTGGCCTCGAGCAGCTTCTCCTTGGCCTGAGTCTCGGCCTCGGAGAGGGTCTGCTGCGCTTTGGCTTCGATGACGCTCGCGCCATCGCCGGCACGACGCCGGAGGATCAGGTACGCGGCGCCAAAGCCGGCCAGGAGTGCCACCACCAGTGCTGGTACGAAGACGTAGACAGGCATGTGACATGCACCTCATGTATTCGCTTGTCAAAGTGCGGAACCGTCGCAGGCTCCCGGACGATCCGGGTCCCACGACTGGGTTGGCTCGATGACCGGAGGCGCCCAATCGCGCCTCGCGTGGAGTCAAATTTTAGGCCTCAGAGCGGGGCCGGCGTCCGGGTGGGCTAGGCGGCGGGGTCCGGCGTCCCCTGGCTGAGGACGGCGCGGCATGCCTGCCGGACGATGCCCGCCGAATAGCCCCGCCGCATCAGCTTCGAGCCGATCCGATCGAGAGCCTCCCGGTATCCAAGGGGAGGGCCGGCCGCGTACAGGCGTTCGGCAATCCGTGTTGCCGCCTCCAGCTGTGCCTCTGGGGCGAAAAGCGCAAGGGCCGCCTCCGCGAGGCTCCGTTCGATGCCCTTGCCGGCCAGCTCGGCGGACAGAGCCAGCGGCCCTCGACTGGAGCTTCGGCGGCGAACCAGGCCGGAGGCGAAAGCCGCGTCGTCCATGTAGCCAAGCTCGGCGAGCCGGATCAACGCCGAGGCGATCTCGTCGGCCTCGTGCCCCCGGCGGAGCAGCTTGCGCTCCAGCTCGCGGCGGGAATGGTCCCGCCGGGCGAGCAGCCGCAAGCCCGCCTGAAGTGCCGTGCCGGCCGGGGGGGCCTTGGCCCTAGAACTCCTCCGCGGCACCGGCGGCTGCCCTCAGGGGAACCACTCCCTTGAACGGCTGTGCTCCGGCGGCGGCCTTCTCCCTCACCTTGGCTTCGATCTCCGCCGACAGAGTGGGGTTCTCGCGCAGGTAGTTGCGGACGTTCTCGCGCCCCTGGCCGAGCCTCTGGTCGCCGTAGGAAAGCCAGGTCCCACTCTTGTCGAAGATCCCGTACTCGAGGGCTGCGTCGATGAGCGAGCCCTCGCGCGAGATGCCTTCATTGAAGAGGATGTCGAACTCGGCCGCGCGGAATGGGGGCGCGACCTTGTTCTTGACGACCTTGACCTTCACCCTGGCTCCGACCGAATCGAGCCCGTTCTTGATCACCTCGACCTTGCGGATGTCGAGCCGCACCGACGAGTAGAACTTCAAAGCCCTGCCGCCCGGCTGCGTCTCCGGGTTTCCGAACATGATCCCGACCTTCTCACGCAGCTGGTTGAGGAAGATGACGGAACAGTTGGACTTGGAGATGGCCGCCGTCAGCTTGCGCAGGGCCTGCGACATGAGTCGGGCCTGAAGACCAACGTGAGCGTCGCCCATCTCGCCCTCGATCTCGGCCTTGGGCACGAGCGCTGCGACCGAGTCGATGACTATCACGTCGACCGCGCCCGAGCGGACCAGCACCTCGACGATCTCCAGTGCCTGCTCGCCGGTGTCGGGCTGGCTGATCAGCAGGTCGTCGATCTTGACTCCGATCCTGGCGGCGTACAGGGGATCGAGCGCGTGCTCGGCATCGACGAATGCGGCGATTCCGCCTTGCTTCTGGGCTTCGGCGATGACGTGCAGCGCCAGAGTGGTCTTGCCCGTGGACTCAGGCCCATACAGCTCGGTCACGCGCCCGCGGGGGATGCCCCCCACTCCCAGCGCCAGGTCGAGCAGGAGCGCGCCCGTCGGGATGACGGTGATCTCGCCGCGCAGGGCGGCTTGCTCACCGAGCTTCATGATCGCGCCCTTGCCGTAGCTCTTCGTGATCTGCGAGATCGCAGTGTCGAGTGCCTTTTCCTTTTCCAATCCAGATGCCTCCTAGGTCGTTGCGGCGAGTGTTCTACGTCGAGGTGGTGAAATCAATCTCGTCTTAACAGCGCCGTTCGCCGAGATCATAGCGAACAGGTGTTCGAGCGTCAAGCACTCTTGACCTGTCCTGACGCGAGCTCCCGAGCCGCCGCGATCAGGAGCTGCAGCGCCTCGCCGGCGGCCTGGCGCCGGTTGGTCCAGCGGTCACCAGGAAAGTTGAACTGGTGCGCCCTCGAGCCGGCCGGCGACGCGACCGCTACGTACGTCAGCCCGACGGGTTTGCTCGAGCCATCGGAATCAGGTCCGGCGATCCCGGTCACGCCGGCAGCGAAGGTAGAACCGAACCTCGTCCGCGCCCCCTCGGCCATCGCCACCGCGACCGGCCCGCTGACAGCGCCATGCCGCTCGAGGAGGTCGGATGGGACTCCGAGCTGCGTTCGCTTGGCCTCGTCGGAGTAAGCGACCACGCCGCCCAGGAAGTAAGCCGAGCTGCCCGGCTGGTCGGTGATCATGGCCGCCAGCAGCCCGCCGGTGCACGACTCCGCGACCGACAGCGTGAGGCGGCCATCCTCCAACAGCTTGCCCAGGGCGGCGGCCCTCGGATCGACAGGCGATTCCGCGCCCGGGGCTCCACCGGACGGTGCCGCGGCCGCAGCTGATGCAGCCGTGCCGCCTGGAAGCAGGACGTGCCGCCACCGCCACAGGTAGTCCACTCCGCTCGAAAGCGTGAAGACCACCGCGAAGCCGACGGCAAGTGCCGCCGGCAGCCCAAGCTCCGGGTACGGACGCTGCAGGATCAGCAGCGTCACCGCCACCACCTGAGTCACCGTCTTGGTCTTGCCCAAAGGGGCCGCTGCAAGGACCCGGCCCTGGCTGGCGGCGACAGTTCGCAGCAGCGTGATCAGGAGCTCCCGCGAGAAGATGACGACCACCACCCACGCGGCCACCAGCTCCTCCTGCACGAGCACGATCAGCACAGAGAGCACGAAGAGCTTGTCCGCCAGCGGGTCGAGGAACTTGCCGAGGTCGCTGACTGAGCCGCGGCGTCGTGCGAGCTGCCCGTCCATCGTGTCGGTCAGCGAGAACACGACGAACACGGCAGCCGCGATCTGGTCGTGATAGTCAAAACGCGCCAGGACGAGGAACATCAGGGGCGGGATCGCCACCAGCCGGCTGATGGTGAGCGCGTTGGGCAGGTTCAACGTCTATCCCAGACTACTGGCTCGCCTTGTACTCGCGCGTTACGACGCCATTGCCCATCGCGCCGATCGGTCGATCGTCGATCGTGATGAAGGTGGCCGCCGCCTTGCCGCTGGTGATCTTGATGTCGAATCCCTGGAACGAGACCTCAGCGCCCGGCTGGAACACGTGGCCCGAGTCCGAGTACTGAGCTTTGCCGTCGACGATGACGTTGAGCCACACGGTGTCGGTCACGCGGACTCCGACCACGATTGCGTGCCGGATCGGTGAAGGTGACGGCAGCGGAGTGGTCGAAGGCACCGCGAGCGCTCGCGCGGCGGCCGGGGATGTGCTGCCGGGATTCACCGACTCGATCTGACGCCAGGCGTAATACCCGAAGGCCCCCGCCAGAAGGGCGACCGCGAGGGCCACGGCCACGGGCGTGGTGAGCGTCAGGCGGGCGTTGGGCTGCGACCCATCCAGCGCGAGAGACCGCCGAGCATGAGCCGGCGGGACCGGAAGCATCAAAACCATCTCGTCCGGGTCGAGCCCGAGGTAGCGAGAGTAGGTGCGGACGTAACCGCGCGCATACACGAAAGCAGGTAGACGATCGAATTCACCATCCTCGATCGCTGCAAGGTTGGCGACCCTCACGCGCGTCGCCGCCGACGCCTGCGCCAGCGTCGCACCCAGGTCAAGTCGACGGGATCGAAGCAAAGTACCGAGGGGGGAGTCGGCAGCGGGTCCGACTCCGTCAGTCACTCCAGGCCCAGACGCTCCAGGAGCTCATCGACGTCGGGTAAGTTCATCAGCACCTCGCGTGACTTCGAGCCTTGATATCCACCGATGACCCGATGGTCCGCGAGCTGATCGACGATCCTGCCCGCTCTCGAGTAGCCGACGTTGAACTTGCGCTGCACGAGCGAGACCGACGCGCCGCCCTCCGCGGCGACCGCCCTGGCGGCTCGAGGGAACAGTGGATCCAGCTTGCGCTCGGTATCCCGCCCCGCCCATTCGCTGCCGGCGCCCTCTTCCAGGATCTCCTCCATGAATCGCGGCGCGCCCTGCGACTTCCAGAACGTGACGACCTCCTCGACCTCCTGGTCGCTCACAAAGGCGCCCTGGATCCGGGTCGGCTTGCCGGCGTCAACGGGCTGGTAGAGCATGTCGCCGCGGCCGAGCAGCTTCTCGGCTCCGCCCGAGTCGAGGATCACGCGGCTGTCGACCTGCGAGCCCACGGCGAATGCGATGCGTGAGGGGATGTTGGCCTTGATGAGGCCGGTGATGATGTCGGTTGAGGGCCGCTGCGTCGCGATGATGAGGTGGATGCCGACGGCGCGGGCGAGCTGCGCAATGCGGCATATGAGCTCCTCGATCTCGCCGGCCGCGACCATCATCAGGTCTGCGAGCTCGTCGATCACGATGACGATGTAAGGCAGCTCGCGCGCCAGCTTGAGCCTCGCCTTGTCGTTATAGGCGGCGATGTTGCGGACGCCCTCCGCTGAAAACAGCTTGTACCGCCTGTCCATCTCCGCCACTGCCCAACGCAGCGCGGCTGCCGCCTGGTGCGATTCAACCAGCACCGGCAGCGCCAGGTGCGGGAGCCCGTTGAACCCGGTCATCTCCACGCGTTTGGGGTCGATCAGCAACAGCCGCAGATGGTCTGGTGTCGTCTGAAATAGGAGACTCGTGATCAGGGCGTTGATGCACACGCTCTTGCCCTGACCAGTGGCACCGGCGATGAGCAGGTGGGGCATTCGCGTCAAGTCGCCGACGATCGATGCACCTGAAACGTCGTTGCCGAGCGCGAGGGCCAGCGCGTGAGTGCCCTCGCGGAAGGCTGCGGTCTCGAGGACCTCGCGAATGGTGACCAGGCTTGCAGACTTGTTCGGGACCTCGATGCCGACCGCCGACTTGCCGGGAATCGGTGCCTCGATCCGGAGCGGTGCGGCCGCGAGTGCGAGTGAGAGGTCGTTCTGCAGGGCGGTGATGCGCTTCACCTGCACACCTGGTCCGGGCTGCACCTCGAACTGAGTGACGGCAGGCCCTGGGTTCACCCCGACGACCTTGGCCTCGACGCCGAAGGTCCCCAGCGTGGATTCGATGACCTTGACATTGCGCTTGATCTCGTCCGCCATTCGCTCGCGGCGGGCGGTGACCGTGTCGAGAAGGGCGATCGACGGCAGCTTCCACTCGATCTCCGGCTGATCGTCCTCCGGCTCGGCCACGACGCGGAGGACGGGAGCGGCGCCCGACTCCGGCCGATCCCGATCCTCGTGGTCATCGTGATCGGGCGTCTTGGTGGCCTTCGGCGCCGCGTCCGGCTCAGGCTCGATCTCCCACGGTCTCGGCGCGGTCGGGATAGGCGGATAAGCAAGCCCGATCCCCGCGCCGGCGGCCGCTCGCGCCGTCTGCGCCTGCTTGGCGGGCTCCTGAGGAATTGCGACCAGTCGCTCCAGCCGCTTGCGCTCGGCATACGCGGCCTGGCCGGCGTTCAGGACGATCTGGACGACCGCCCCAGGACTGAAGTGAATCGTCACGATGAGCCCGATCACCAGACCCGCCACGAGCAGTGCCATGGCGCCCCACCAGCTCGCGACCTCGATGAGCGCGCGATCGATCCCGTCACCGAGGCCGCCCCCCGCGTGCTGGGCCATGCCGAAGATCCCGATCAGAGACAACACGGCGATCAGCCCGGTCACGAGGTCGAGCGGGCGCGGTCTGGGTGCGTTCGGCCACAGGAGGTACGCGCCCACTCCGAAAGCGAGCGCATCCGGCACGAACCATGAGTGTCCGAAGCTGCCGAGCAGCCATGAATGGATGCCGTCCAGGATCGAGCCGGGATTGCTCGCGGCGGCCAGCAGGCCGAGCAGGCCCACCAGGATCAGCAGCACCGCCGTGATCTCGCGAACCTGGCGAGGGTCGAGGCGCGGCCGGGTCGTGCGGCGTCCACGCGCAGTGCGATGTCGCGCTGAAGAGGAGCGGCGCGCGCCGTGTGTGGAAGAGCGTGAGCTGCGTGCGGTGGTACGAGGCATGCTGCGTTGCCGGCGCCCGGCTGCCGCGATCTTACACCGGACCCAACACGCGTTCGTGCGGCGAGATACTCTCCAGACCGTGGCTGTGGACCCTTTCGCGGAAGCTGAGACACGCTACCGCACACTGGTCGACGAGCGGCGTGCGGGCAATTTGCAGCCGCGAGCGTTCCGGCTCGCGGTCCGCGACCTCGCGGTGCTCGACAGCGAAGGGCATCGATGGATGCTCGGGCCGGAGGACGGGATCTGGTACCGGCGCGAGCACGAGCGCTGGCTGCAGGCGGACCCGCCACGAAGGCTCGTGTGCAACGCGTGCGGACATCACAACCTCGGGCGGCACAGCTTCTGCGTGGAGTGCGGGACTGCGCTGAATCGGTAGGGGCAGCAGCGGTGCTTTTGCGCGCAAAAACACGGTATCAGCGCCGCAAGACGTGATTTTGTACGCAAAAGCGCGTCAGCGCAGCGGATGCAGCTCGGCCCAGATGATGCCTGAGATGAGCGCGGCCGCAAGCGGGATCAGCGCGACCAGCAGCCACAGCCGCCACCAGATCGGACGGTCCACACCTCGCACGAGCTCGTGTCCGCAAAACCCGCAGAACCGGTCAAACGGGCCCGCCACGCCGTGACAGCTGCCGCATCGATGCAGCTGCAGCCCGCAGTGGGCGCAGGCCTGGTCTTCATACAGCGCGAGCACCATCGCCGGCTGATCGCAGCGAGGACAGAGACTGGGCGCGACGAGCGCGAGCGGCGGAAGCTTCAAGTCGACTAGATCTCCGTTACCACCGGAATCACCATCGGACGCCTGCGGGTCTGCTTGTACACGGTCTTGGAAACCGCGTCGTGGATGGCCTCTTGCAGCAGGTTCACGTCAGCGTGGGTCTCGCGCATCTTCCTGATCGCTTCCATCGCGGCGCGTTTGGCGTCGGCCATGAGGCCTTTGGACAGCTCCGGCTCGATGACCCCCCGTGACAGCAGGTCTGGACCTGCGCGCAGGGATCCGGTGTCCCGGTCCAGCGCAAGCGTGACCACCAGGATGCCGTCCTCGGCGAGATGGCGCCGGTCGCGCAGCACCACCTGCTCGACGTCGCCGACACCCAGCCCATCGACGAAGACAAGGCCTGTGCTCACCTTTTCCCCGCGCTGGATCGACTTCGAGTCCAGCTCGACGGCCTCACCGTCCTCCACCACCACCACGCGTTCATCGCCGATGCCGGCTTCGCGCGCCAGCTCTGAGTGCTGGAGAAGCTGGCGGTATTCGCCATGCACCGGGATGAAGAAGCGCGGCCTGACCGCGTCGAGCATCTCGCGCAGCTCATCCCTCTGCGCATGCCCGGTGACGTGCACGTTGCCAACCTCTGAATAGAAGACGCGCGCCCCGTGGCGATAGAGGTTGTTGACCGTCTGATGAACCATTCGCTCGTTGCCTGGGATGGGCCGGGCCGAGATGACCACCCAGTCCCCCGTGCGGACGTTCACCACCGGGTGGCGCTGCGCCGCGAATCGTGTGAGCGCCGACATCGGCTCTCCCTGGCTTCCCGCAGTCAGCAGCAGCAGCCGCGAAGGCGCGATCCGATCCGCTTCCTCGAGTGGGATCGTCAGGCCTTCAGGGACCTTCAGGAATCCCAGCTCGCGCGCGGTCTTGAAGTTCTGCTGAAGACTTCTGCCCACCACAGCCACCCGCCGGTCGAACTGGACCGCCATGCGCACGAGGTGCTGGATGCGGTGGATGTTGGAAGCGAAGTTGGCGACGATGATCCGCCCTGGCGCCTCACCGAAGATGCGCTCGAACGGAGCGTGCAGGTCACGTTCCGAGCCGGAGCGGCCGCTGCGCTCTGCGTTCGTCGAGTCGCTCAGCAGCAGCAGCACGCCTTCATCGCCGATGCGCCTGAATCTCTCCATGTCGGTCGGATGGCCGTCGGGTGGCGCGTCGTCGAGCTTGAAGTCGCTGGTGTAGACGACCCTTCCCACGGGCGTCTCGATGGAGAGACCGACCGCGTCAGGGATGGAGTGGCAGACGGCAACCGTCTCGACCCGGAATGGGCCGAGCTGCACCGCGTCGCCCACACGCACCTCGCGAAGATCGGACTCACGCAGGATGCGGTGCTCCCTGAGCTTCGGCTTGAGGAGGCCGAGCGTGAGGCGGGTGCCGAAGACGGGGGCGTTCAGCTTTTTCAAGGCGTAGGGCAGCCCGCCGATGTGGTCCTCGTGGCCGTGCGTGAGGAAGATGCCCACGACCTCCTTGCCCTTGCCCAGTAGGTAGGAGATGTCGGGCAAGACCAGGTCGATGCCCAGCATGTCCTCCTGCGGGAACATGAGGCCCGCATCCACCACGAGCAGCTTGTTCTCCCATTCGAGCGCCCACATGTTGATGCCGACCTCGCCGAGGCCGCCAAGCGGGACATACCGCAGCCTGGAAGCCATCTACCGGGGGAATCTCACAGCAGGTTGAGCTGCTCGGCTTCCTGTTTGGGCACGGGCGGAGGCTCAGGAGGCGGAGGCGGCGTGAGGAACCTGTCCAGGTACTTGCGCACGCTGTCGAAGTCACGCTCGAGGTCAGCCACCAGCGACCCGTTGTGCAGCGCCGCCGCCGGGTGGTAGAGCGGCACGTATGCGATCTCGCCACGCAGGACCAGGCTGCCGTGAACTCGCGAGATCGAGCCCTGGCCGGGCAGGAGCCGTTCGAGCGCATGCCGGCCCAGGATCAGCACCACCTTGGGCTTGATCAGCCGCAGCTGCCGCTGCAGGTATGGCTCGCAGGCCTCGGCCTCGTTCGGCATCGGATCGCGGTTTTGCGGGGGACGGCACTTGAGCACGTTGGTGATGTAGACCTCGGCGCGGCTCATGCCGATCCGGGCCAGCAGGGTGTCTAGGAGCTTGCCCGCAGGTCCCACAAACGGCTCGCCCTGGCGGTCCTCGTTGAAGCCGGGAGCCTCGCCGACGATCATCACGTCGGCCGGACACGGGCCCACACCCGGCACCGCCTGCGTACGGGTCGCATGCAGCCCGCAGGCCTTGCAGGCCCTGACCTCGGCGTGGAGCCGTTCGAGCTCGGTCGCGGCGCTAAGCGACTTTGACTCCAGTCTTGAACGTGATCAGGTCGCCGGCTGCCTTGACGGTCGTCATCACCGACTGGAGCTGCTCGTCGGTGAGCGGGACCAGCGGCAGCCGGAAGGGACCCGCGGCAAAGCCCATGGCGTTCAACACGGACTTGATCGGCACGGGATTGGCGGCTGTGGTCATGAGGCTCTTGATCACCGGCAGCAGTCCGAGATGGATGCGCCGGGCCTCGTCGTTGTCTCCACCCAGGTACGCGTCGATCAATCGCTT
>Ga0066696_10001284_pt1 | contig 10713 bp, 5 predicted proteins | sample GraSoiAngelo_145_FD_71412 | JGI IMG/M metagenome (GOLD analysis project Ga0066696, IMG submission 71412) | Grasslands soil microbial communities from the Angelo Coastal Reserve, California, USA - 14_1009_05_20cm | ecosystem: Environmental > Terrestrial > Soil > Grasslands | place: USA...
CGGCTGCCCAGCGTCGCCTCCGGCTCGCCGATGCCGAGTCCCGGCGTCCCGCGCTCGACGAGCGCGGCGACCGCGCGGCCGTCCTCGTCGACGGCGCGCACCAGGAAGCAGGCGGCGCGCGGCGCGTTGTCGGCGAGCGCGGTGGCGCCGTAGAGCAGCAGGCCGGGCGTTCGCCGGGCCGCCACGTCGCCGCCGACGACCGCGGTGGCGAGGCGCTCGCCGCGCGTCAGGGCCGGCAGCCGCGCCTCGCGCTCGGCCGGCGGCGCCGCGCGATCGAGCGCGCGCGCGCAGCCCAGATGGCCGGCGACGGCGGCGGCGACCGTCGTCCAGCCGCGCGCCAGCTCCTCGAGCACCATGACCGTGCCGGCGGGGTCGAGCCCGAGGCCGCCGACGCGCGCCTCGACGGTCGCGCCCAGCAGGCCGAGCTCGGCCAGCTCGCGGACGATCGCTTCCGGATAGCGACCGGCCGGCTCGTGATCGGCGACCGCCGGGATCAGCGACTTCTCGACGAACTGCCGCACGGCCAGGACGATCTGCCGCCGCTCGTCCGGCTCGCCCTCGCGGGAGGTGAGCGCGCCGAGCCGTTCGCCGTGACGCTCGACGAGCTGGCGGGCGATGAGCGTGCGCTGGATCTCGTTGGTGCCCTCGCCGATGAGCATCAGCGGCGTGTCACGGTAGTGGCGCTCGACCTCGAGCCGGGCGAGCACTCCGGCCTCGCCGTGGGCGCGCAGCGCGATCACCGCCGCCTCGTGGGCCGCCTCCGAGGCGAACAGCTTGGCCATGCCCGCCTCGAGATCGCAGCGCTCCTGACGGTCCTTCATGCCGGCCGCCCAGTAGGTGACGACCCGCGCCGCCTCGACGCGGGTGGCGAGATCGGCCAGGACCGCGGGCGCCTCGCCGGCGGCGCGCGCGTGCGCCAGCGCGCTGTCGAACGCCGCCTGGGCGACGCCGACGCAGCGGGCGGCGATGTTGATGCGCCCGGTCTCGAGCCCGCTCATGACCTGTCCGAACCCGCGTCCCTCGACGCCGCCCACGAGATTGGCGGCCGGCACCAGGCAGTCCTCGAACAGCAGCTCCACCGTGTCGACGCCCTTGTAGCCGAGCTTGGCGAGCGATTTCACGACGCGGAATCCGGGATGGGTCTTCTCGACGAGGAGGCACGACATGCCGCGGTGACGCGGCTGCGCGCGCGGGTCGGTGACGGCCAGCAGCGCGAACGTGGTGCCCTCGCGGCCGTTGGTGATGAACATCTTGCTGCCGTTGACGACGTAGTGGTCGCCGGCGCGTCGCGCCGTCGTGCGGATCGCCTGCACGTCGGAGCCGGCGTGCGGCTCGGTCAGGCACAGCCCGCCGCGGGCCTCGCCGCACGCGAAGGGCGGCAGGAAGCGCCGGCGCTGCTCGTCGGTGCCGTGGTGCAGGACGATGAGCGCCGCCATCGTGTGGCTGTTGAGGACCCCGGCCAGCGACATCCAGCCCCGGCACAGCTCCTCGATGACCCGCGCGTAGGTCGTGACGTCGAGCCCGAGGCCGCCGTACTCGGCCGGCACCAGGGCGCCGAAGAGCCCGAGCGCCCGCAGGCGGGCGACGAGGCCGTGAGGATAGGCGTCGGCGTGCTCCAGCGCGGCGGCGACCGGCCGCACCTCCTCGTCCACGAAGCGCCGCACGGCGGCCACGATCGAGGAGGCCATCGCGAGGGGATAGTACAATGATTTGCGCGGATGTCTCTCGACGACCTCGCCCTGTGGCTTCAGCACTGGCTCGACCGGCTCGTGCGACGTCTCCGTCTGGGACGCGCGCCGTCGCCGGGTCGCCGCCGGCTGCTCGTCGTGCAGATCGACGGCCTGTCGCGCGCCGTGCTCGAGGACGCGCTCGCCGAGGGCCGCATGCCGTTCCTCAAACGCCTGCTGCAGCGGCGCGGCCATCGGCTGGTCCCGATGTCGGTCGGACTGCCGACGTCGACGCCCTCGTTCCAGATGGCGGCGATGTACGGCGTGTCGCCCGACATCCCGGGCTTCCACTACCACGACAAGCGCCGCCATACCGACGTGTACTTTCCGCGGGCCGGTGACGCCGCCGCAGTGGAGGCGGCCCACACCACCGGCCGCCGCGGCATCGTGGCGGGCGGCAGCACCTACGGCTGCGTGTTCACCGGCGGCGCCGTGAACACGCTCTTCACGCTGACGATGATCAAGCGGCCCTCGGGCGCGGGCCTGGTGCGCGCGCTGTCGGCCGCCGTCGTGCTGGCGTGGGTCGTCGTGAAGAGCGCGATCGTGTCGGCCGTACGGATCGGCCGCGCCCTGCTCGGCTTCCTGGCCGACCCCGTGAACGCGCCGCGCGGCTGGAAGCTGCTGGCGCTCAAGATCGGCGTCTCGGTGTGGGTGCGCGAGCTGTTCACGCTGTCGGCCTCGCGCGACGTGTACGCCGGCGCCCCCGCCGTCTACGTGAACTATCTCGATTACGACGTGCTGTCGCACGCCTACGGTCCCCGCGACCGCCGCACGGTGCGCGTGCTGCGGGCGGTGGACCGCTCGATCCACCAGCTGTGGCGCACGGCGCGGCGGGTGCGCGAGCACGCCTGGGACCTCTATGTGCTCTCCGATCACGGCCAGGCCCACTGCATCCCGTTCGATCGGCTGACCGGCGGCCGCCGCCTCGAGCGCGTGCTCTTCGAGGACTTCCTCGGCCCCTCCGGCGCCCACGAGGTCGCTCCCGGCCACTCGGAGGGCCGCCGGCTGAGCAGCGGCATCAAGGCGATCCGCAGTGGGCGGGAGCAGGGGGTCATCCAGCGCTTCTTCAACTACCTGGGACAGGACTTCCCCCGGCTGCTCGGCGAGCTGAAGGAGGCGCGCGAGAGCGGCGGCGTGCGCGTCATCGCGGCCGGGCCCAACGCGTTCGTCTACTTCCTCGACGATCCCCAGCCGCTCACCCTCGAGGCCATCGAGCAGCGGTTCCCCTCGCTGTCCGACGAGCTCTCGCGGGCGCCCGGCATCGGCTTCGTGCTCGTGCGCTCGGCCGGCGGGCCGCTCTGCATCTGGCGGGGGAAGCGCTATCGCCTCGACGCTCTCGGCGAGGGACCGTTCGCCGGCCGCGCCGATCTCGCCCTCGTCGCCGCCGGCATCCGCGATCTCATGGCCATGCCGAGCGCGGGCGATCTCGTCCTCTACGGGCTGGAGGCGCCGCCCGGCCACGTCTCCTTCATCGCGGAGATCGGCGCCCACGCCGGCCCCACCACGGACGAGATGCAGACGTTCGTCGTGGTGCCGCCCGACGCGGCGCTGTCGACGCCGATCACCCATCCCCTGCAGCTCTACCCGTACTTCGCGCGCTACCAGGAGGCCGCGTGACGCCGCTGGTCGTCGCCAGCTACAACATCCACCGCGGGGTCGGGCTCGACCGCCGGCGCGACCTCGAGCGCATCGCGCGTGTCATCGGCGAGATCGCGCCCGACGTCATCGGCCTGCAGGAGGTCGTGCGCGAGAACGGCCTGGCGGCGGCCGACCAGGCCCTGTACCTGGCCGCCCGTCTGGACATGACGCTGGTGATGGGCGAGACGCGGGCCTTCGGCAGCGCCGGCACCTACGGCAACGCCGTGCTGACGCGGCTGCCGGTGCTGGGCTCGCTGCGCTGCGATCTGTCGTGCGACGGCCGCGAGCCGCGCGGGTGCCTGCGCGTCGACCTCGGCGTCAACGACGCCGCTCTGCACATCTTCAACTGCCACTTCGGTCTCGGGTTCCGCGAGCGCCGCTCGCAGGTCGACCTGCTGGCGGGCTTCCTCAAGGCGGCCGACTGCGAGGGGCCCCGGCTGGTGGTCGGCGACTTCAACGAGTGGCATCGCGGTCCGGTGACGCGCGGATTGCGTCGCGAGTTCTCGTCGCCGATGCGACGCATGCGCCGCACGCATCCGGCGTGGTTCCCGCTGTTCCGGCTCGATCGAATCTACTGGGACGTCGAGCTGGAGGGCGAGGAGTTCCACGTCCACCGCAGCCGGCTCGCCCGCGTCGCCTCCGACCACCTGCCGGTCGTCGCCCGCCTGCGCGTGCGACCCCGCGCCCGCACCGTTCCCTACGTCACCGGCGACGCGCTGCCGCCCGCCGAATAACGACCGCCACGGACTTTCCACCGTCCGATCCCGGGCTGGTCACCGATCCCGTCGTCGTCGCTCCGACGCCGGCGGCGCCGGCGCGCGCGCGTCGCTCGCGCGCGATCACGATCCTGTCGGCGGCGCTGCTGCTGGCCTTCGCGGGCTTCCTGGTGCGCCTGCACACGGCCGAGCCGCGCCTGGCCGGCGTCGCCGAGCCCGAGCGCGCGCTGGCACTGCTGGTCGGTCGCACGATGGACGTCGAGACGGCGCTGACGGCGGCCCCGGGCTGGGAGCGGCGGCTCTACGCCCTGACGCTCGGCGACTCCGGGCGCGAGATCGACCAGGCGATCGCCTGGTACGAGGAGCTGGCCGACTACTCGCTGGCGCCCGAGGTCGACCTGCGGCTGGCGGTGCTCCGGGGCGAGGCCGGCCAGCTCGACGCGCTCCGGCGCACGGTCAGCGAGTGGGAGACCCGCGGCGAGCCGCTCTCGAGCTACGCCGCCGTGCTCGCGGCGGTCTATCTCGACGCCGACGAGGTGGATCCGGAGGACGTGGGGGCGGCGCTCGAGACGCTCGGGCCCGGCTGGTTCGCCGACGCGCTGGCGCTCCGACTCTCGGTGCGCTTCGACGAGCCGGGGCTGGGCGAGGCGGCGCGGCGCTCGATCGCGTCGCGTGCGGGGCCCCTGCTGTGGAAGCTGCGCGCGCTGACGGCGTTCGACGTCGCCCTCGTCGTCGCCGGCCTCCTCGCCCTGCGCGCGCTGCGCCGCCGCCCGCCCCAGGCGCGCGCGGTCGCCGCGGCGCCGCTGCCGCCGCCGTGGCCGTTCGGCGCCGGGCTCGCCGCGCTCGTCCGTGGCGGCGCCATCTCCGCGCTCGCCCTCGTCGCGCTGCTGGCCGGCGACCCATGGCTGGCCCAGCGACCGCTGCTGGCCGAGGCGCTCGACGCGCCGATCCTGTACTTGCCGGTGGTGCTGCTCGCCTGGCGCACGCTGGTGGTGCCGAGCGGCACCCGGCTCGTTGACGCGTTCGGGCTTCGCCCGTGTCCGGGTGGCTGGCAGCCGCTGCTGCTGGCGACGGCGGCGCTGATCGCGGCCGGCGCCGTGCTCGACGTGATGGTCGGCCTGGCCAGCGGCTGGCTCGGGCTCGAGTCGCACTGGGCCGAGTGGTTCGACGCCGACCTCGCCTGGGGCCGCCCGGCGGCCGTCGCGCTGACGCTGCTCGGGACGGTCGTGCTGGCGCCGGTGTGCGAGGAGCTGATCTTCCGCGGCCTGCTGTACGGCACGCTGCGCGTGCGCCTCGGGCGGTGGCTGGCCGCGCTGGTGAGCGCGACGATCTTCGCCGTCGCTCACGGCTACGGTGCCGCCGGCTTCGTCAGCGTCTTCGCCTCGGCCCTGCTGTGGGCCTGGGCCTACGAGCGGACCGGCAGCCTGCTGCCCTCGATGGCCGCCCACGTCGCCAACAACGCCGCTGTCGGCCTCACGTTCCTCTGGCTGCTCCGGTAGTGGGGGCCCTGCTTCGGTAGTGGGGGCCCCGACACGGCCCCCCACACCCCCGGACGTTCGCAGCGCCCCGGCAGAGCCCGATGCGCTCCTCTGCTGCGCTCATTGCGCTTCGGCGAGCTCGAGGGCGGCGGCGAGGAGCGTGTTGGCGCCGTGCTCGATGTCGTCCATCGGCGTGAACTCTTCCTCGCAGTGGCTGCGGCCGTCGCGGGAGGGGACGAAGACCATGCCGGTGGGGGCGATCGCCGCCATGTACTGGGCGTCGTGGCCGGCGCCGGAGAGAATGCGGCGGTAGCCGGCGCCGGTGGCCCGGGCGGCCTTCTCGATGGCCTCGACGACCTCGCGGTGAAAGGGCGTGGACGGCACCCGCCAGTAGTGCTCGAGCGCGTAGGTGACGCCCTCGCGCTCGCAGGCCTCGCGCACGACGCGGTCGAGTATCGGCAGCGCGCGGTCGAGCGTGGCGTCCCGCGGATCGCGCATGTCGATCGACAGGGTGACCTTGCCCGGGATGGCGTTGACGATGTTCGGGCTGACGGTCAGGTTGCCGACGGTCGTCACGAGATCGCCGCCGATGTCCCGGGCGATGCGGCGGACGCCGGCGACGACGTCGGCGGCGGCGACCAGGGCGTCGTGCCGGACACGCATCGGGGTCGGTCCTGCGTGGTCCTGCACGCCGTGGATCGTCAGCCGCGACCACGAGATCGCCACGATGCCCTCGACGACGCCGACCGCCAGCTTCTCCTCCTCGAGGAACGGGCCCTGCTCGATGTGCAGCTCGAGGTAGGCGCGCAGCGGCCGCGGCACGCACGGCTCGGGCCCGAGATAGCCGATGCGCTCCAGCTCGTCCACCAGGCGGAGGCCGTCCTTGTCGCGGGCGTCGTAGGCGTCCTCCAGCGCGATCTTGCCGGCCATCACGCCGCTGGCGATCATCGCCGGCTGAAACCGCGCGCCCTCCTCGTTGGTGAAGACGACGAGGGTGACCGGATGCCGCGTCCGCGCGCGCTGGTCGTCGAGCGTGCGGATCGCCTCCAGGGCGCACAGGACCCCCAGCTGCCCGTCGTACTTGCCGCCGGTCGGGACCGAGTCGGCGTGCGAGCCCATCATGACCGGGGGCCGGCCCGGCTCGCCCGGTCGCTCGCCGAAGATGTTGCCCATCTGGTCGACGGTGACGCGCAGCCCGGCCTCGCGCATCCAGCGAACGAGCAGGTCGCGACCGCGCTTGTCCTCGTCGCTCAGCGCCAGGCGGGTGAGGCCGCCACGCTCGGTGGCGCCGATCCGCCCCAGCTCCTCGATGCTCTGCTCCAGGCGCTTGCGATCGATCCTCATGTCGCCTCCCCCAGGGGATTCTAGAACCACACAACTTCGTTGACCAACCAGCGGAGCGTCACGCTATCCTTGTCGGGCGCAGTTGGAGGGATGCCGTGACGCTTCGCGCGCTCGCACTCGACGTGATGATCAGCCTGGTCCTGGTCGGCGGCGCCGTCGCCGCCGAGCCCCCGCGCGCGGACCTGCCCACGTATGCCCTCGGCGAGAAGTGGATTCGCAGCGACGGCCTCTACGAGCTGGTACGCGTCGAGGACGGCCTCTACGTGTTCACGTCGGGCCAGGGTCGCGAGGTCCGGCTGACGAAGAGCCTCGGCCCGGCGCGGCTGGTGCGCGGCCAGAACACGATGGAGTTCGCGCCGCCCTTCGAGCTGAAGTGGCCGCTCAAGGTGGGCGAGCGCACGGCCACCCGCGGCACCTGGCACCTGCCGCCCCGGCACGACCGTCCCCGCGCGATGGACGTCCCGGGGACGTTCATCGCCACGGTCCTCGGCTGGGAAGAGGTCACCGTCACCGCGGGCACCGTCGGCGCGTACCGGATCGAGTTCGCGGCGCGCAACGAGCGTTCGGGGCGCGGCGGCACGTTCGAGGCCTGGTACGCCCCGTCCGTCCGGCAGTACGTCAAGATTTCCAGCGCCGAGGTCGGCATCGTGCCCTTCGAGGTGGTGGCGTTCGACCGTCCCGCCGGCGCGCCGCTGGAGCTCGTCGTCGAGCAGCCGCGCGACCAGGCCCAGGTCGCCGACGAGCACCTGCCGGTCCGCGTCAAGGTCCGCTCGTCGCGCGGCGTGAGCCGCGTCGCGCTGAGCGTGAACGGCGCCGAGATCGCCGCGCGCGACGAGGCGGCGCCGAAGTCCGAGGTCTCGCTGAGCCAGACGGTGCCGCTGCGCGAGGGGCGCAACGTGGTTCTGGTGACGGCGACCGAGAGCGACGGCACCCGGCGGCAGGAGTCGCGCGTCGTGACCTACGAGCGACCGGCCGCCGTCGCCACCCCGCCGCCGCCCGCGGGCGCCGCCGCGCCCGCCACGCGGGCGGTTCCGCCGGCGCCGGTGGCCGTGCCGCTGACGATCGCGCTGAGCTCGCCGGTCGACCGCGCGCGCGTCCAGCAGGACGCGATCACGCTGGCCGGGGTGGTTTCGGGCGGGCACGGGATCGCCCGCGTCACCGTGGCGCTGAACGGCGGCGAGCTCACGCGTCACGACGAGTCACCGGCCGCCCGCGCGGTGCCGCTGAGCCTGCCGATCACGCTGCGCGAGGGACAGAACACGCTGGTGGTGACTGTCACCGACATGGACGGCGGCGTGCAGCAGGAGGTGCGGGCCATCGAGTACGCCCGGCGGACGCCGTTGAGCGTGGCGGTGCGCTATCCCGAGGACCGCGCCCGCCTCACCGAGGAGTCGAGCGTGGTGGCCGCCGTCGTCACGTCGAGCAAGGGCGTCGCCAGGGTCAGCGTGACGCTCAACGGCGCCGAGGTCGCGCAGCAGGCCGAGCGGACGCCGCCGACCTCGCTGGCCGTCACCGTGCCGCTCACCCTCAAGCCGGGTCCCAACGCCATCGTCGTGACGGCGGCCGAGACGGACGGCACCACGCGCCAGGAAGTGCGCACGGTCACCTACGACGCGCCGAAGGTCGTGGCGGCGGTGCCGCCGCCGGCTGCGCCGAAGCCGGTGCCGAGCCATCGCTGGGCGGTGGTGATCGGCGTGGGCGACTACGAGAGCGCGGCCATCCCCCGCCTGCGCTACACGGTGGCGGACGCCGAGGCGGTCTACCAGACGCTGATCGGGCCGGCCGCGTTCAAGAAGGACAACGTCCTGCTGCTGACCGACCGCAGCGAGCGCAAGCCGACGCTGCGCAACATCAAGTGGGCGCTGGGGACGTTCCTCGGACGCTCGGCCCAGAAGGACGACACCGTCCTGATCTTCTTCGCCGGCCACGGCGCGCCCGAGGTCGACTCGCGCGGCCTCGAGCGCGACGGCCTGGCGAAGTACCTGATCCCGAGCGACGCCGACCCCGACGATCTCTACTCCACCGCGCTGCCGATGGACGAGTTGCAGACGATCTTCGCCCGCATCGAGGCCGAGCGGGTGGTGGCGTTCCTCGACGCCTGCTACAGCGGCGCGGCGGGTGGGCGGACCTTTTCGGCGCGCAAGACACGGGCGGCCGGTATCGACGAGCTCTTCCTCGAGCGCCTCACGCGCTCGAAGGGCCGGGCCATCGTGACGGCGTCGCGCACGAGCGAGGTGTCGATCGAGCTGCCGGAGCTCGGCCACGGCATCTTCACGTACTACCTGGTCAACGGCCTCAAGGGCGCCGCCGACTTGAACCGCGACGGTATCATCTCCCTGCAGGAGCTGTACGAGTACGTGGAGCAGCAGGTGTCGACGAAGTCGCGCGCGGTGGGCGGCAACCAGCATCCCGTGATGAAGGGCGAGCTCGAGGGCGTCCTGCCGCTGGCCAAAGTCGGCGGCAAGTGAAGGGCGCCCGCCGCCGGGGGGCGGGGCTGGTCCTGGTCGTCGTCCTCGCGGCCCTCGCGCCCGGGCTGGCCGCCCAGCCGAGCGCCGAGCGACCGAGCTACTCGATCGGCGACACCTGGCCGCTGGCCGACGCCACCTACCGCCTGGCGCGCATCGAGAAGGACGTCTACGTCTTCACCGCCGAGGGCGATCGCGAGATCCGCCTGACGCGCGACCTGGGACTCACCTTCGTGCGGCGCGGCGCCGAGTCCATCGAGATCGTGCCGGCGCCGCGCATCCCGTGGCCGCTGCAGGTCGGCAAGTGGGGCAGCCAGGCGGTGTTCATCCGTCTCGGGGGAAGCACGAGCGGCGCCGCCGACGGCTGGCTGACCTGGCGGGTCGAGGCGGAGGAGCCGGTCACGGCCGGCGGGCAGACGCGCTCCGCGCTTCGCATTCGCTACGCGATCGGCAGCGAGCGGCCCGGCCGCGGCTCCGGGCGCGACGCCGCGCTCCGGCTGGGCGATCTCGCCCGGCAGATCACGTTCGACGTCACGCTGTGGTACGCGCCGCAGGCGCAGCGGATCGTCAAGGCGCAATCGACGAAGGAGCTGCTGACCTTCGAGATCGCCGGCGGCGCGGGCGCCGTCGCCCAGGCGCCGACGACCGCGCCGCCCCCGGCCGCGCCGGCGCCGTCACCGGCTCCCGCCGCGCCCGCCAAGCCGGCGCCCGCTCCGCCGCCATCATCGCCGCCGGCCGCGCCGCCGAAGCCGGCCGCGGTGCCAGCGGGCGCCCCGCTCGCGGTGAGCCTTTCGAGCCCTGCCGATCAGGCGCGCGTCGACCGCGACACCGTGGCGCTGGCCGGGCTGGTCACCAGCGCGGGTGGCGTGAGTCGCGTCGTCGTGACGCTCAACGGCGCCGAGGTCGCGCGGGTCGACGAGAAGGCGCCGCGGCCGGCCGTCTCCCTCAACACCTCGCTGAAGCTCCAGGAGGGCGCGAACCTCCTGGTCGTGGCCGCGACCGACGCCGACGGCGCCATCCGCCAGGACGTGCGCACGATCCACTACGAGAAGGCGACGCCGCTGACGATCAGCGTGCGCCATCCGGCCGAGGGGGCGCGTGTCACCGAGGCGCAGACCGTCGTCGCCGCGGTGGTGACGTCGAGCCGCGGCGTCGGCAGCGTGACGGTGACGCTGAACGGCACCGAGGTCCGGCGCCAGAGCGAGTCGACGTCGCCGCGCTCGGTGGAGGTGACGGCGCCGGTGACGCTGCGCGAGGGCGCGAACACGATCGTGCTGACCGCCCGCGAGCCCGACGGCACGATCCGCCAGGAAGTGCGGACGATGACGCTCGAGCGCAGCGCCAC
>Ga0066696_10001312_pt1 | contig 10644 bp, 10 predicted proteins | sample GraSoiAngelo_145_FD_71412 | JGI IMG/M metagenome (GOLD analysis project Ga0066696, IMG submission 71412) | Grasslands soil microbial communities from the Angelo Coastal Reserve, California, USA - 14_1009_05_20cm | ecosystem: Environmental > Terrestrial > Soil > Grasslands | place: USA...
CGCTGCAATCTCACCTGCGGCTTCTGTTCCTTCTGGGAGCGTCCTGCGCATCCCCGGGACGAGATGACGGTGCCGGAATTCGAGGGTATCTCCGCGAAGCTGGCCGAGGCGGGCTCGATGGTCGTCTCGATCGAAGGGGGCGAGCCGCTCTTGCGCCCCGACATCGTCGACATCGTGCGGGCCTTCGCGCGCTACCATCACCCGATCCTCTTCACCAACGGCTGGCGCGTGACCGATTCGCTGGCGCGTGAGCTGTGGGACGCCGGGCTCACCGAGATCGGCGTCTCGATCGACTTCGCCGTCCCGGAGCGGCACGACGCGCATCGCGGGGCGCAGGGTACTTTCGCCGCCGCCGTGCGCGCGCTGCGGGCCTTGCGGGACACGGCCCCGCATGGCGCTCGCCAGGTCGCGGTGATGACGGTGCTCATGCACGACAACCTCGACCAGTTCGAGGACCTGCTCCGGCTGTCCGCGGAGCATGGAGTCATGCACCAGTGCACGCTGCTCTCGACCGCGGGCGACGGGCGCGCGGACGGCGGACACGCGCTTCCCAGTGGTGGCCTCGGCGCCCGCCTGCTCGACCTCAAGGCTCGTTACCCGCACTTCATCAGCTTCAGCGGATACCTGGAAGGCGTCGACGGATTCCTCGCCGGAGAGGTGCGCACGCCGTGCTGGGCGGGCGAGAGGTTCCTCAACATCGATCATCTCGGCGAGGTCTCGCCCTGCATCGAGAAGCTGCATCTGCGCGCCGGGAACATCCGGCGGGAACCCTGGTCGGTGATCGCGGCGCGGCTACGCAGCTTCGAGGAGCTGCGCACCTGCACCGACTGCTACACGTCGTGCCGCGGTTTCGTCGAGGAGATGAGCGGTCCGCCGCGCCTGCGCAGCTGGCGCGAGTTCTTCGGCGCCTTTGCCAATGTGGCGGCGCCCCGGTAGGTCCGATGCGAGCCGTCGCCCGTTGGCTGGCCCTGCCTCTTCTCATCGTCACGTCGGTGATCGGGGTGCTCCTGGCAATCTCCCTGCGCTTGCCGATCGTTCCCGTGCTCGCGGCCGGAGGCGTGCTCTACGCCGCGATCGTCCTCGCGCTCGAGCGCTGGCTTCCCTACGCTCCGGAATGGCAGCGGCCCAAGGGAGACGTGCCCACCGACATCGCGCACCTGGTCGTCACCGGAGGCCTGATCGAGTTCGCGACCGCTTTCGGTCTCGCGCCACCCGCTGCGAAGGCGATCTGGCCGTCGAGCTGGCCGCTGGTGGCGCAGATCGCGCTCGCGCTGATCGCCACGGAGCTCCTCGACTACTGGATCCATCGCCTGCTTCATGGCCCGCTCTGGCGGTTTCATGCCGTCCACCACAGTGCACCGAGGATGTATTGGGTCAATTCCTGGCGCCTCCATCCGGTGGAGGCGGTCCTGTACTGGTGCTGCACCGTCGCTCCGCTGCTCGTGCTGGGCGCGCCGGAGGTGCCGCTGGTCGTCGTCTGGGCGGCGACGACCGTCTTCCGCATGGTCCAGCATTCGAACGTCGACGTCCGGCTGGGACCGCTGAATTGGGTGCTCGCAGGGCCCGAGCTGCACCGCTGGCACCACTCGCGCGACCGGACCGAATCGGAGGCGAACTACGGGAATGCGCTGATCGTGTGGGACGTCGTCTTCGGCACGCGCCGCCTTCCTGACCGCGCGCCGCCGCTCGACGTCGGCCTCGCCGGAAAGCCGTACCCCTCGGCGTACGGCGCGCAGATTCTCGCTCCGTTTCGCGGGCTGCCCTAGGAGCAGGCGGGATTGCCGGCGAGAGGGAGCCCGGTGCCTCGGCGAACGTCAAGATGCGTTTCGGGAATCGCGCGGTCGGTGGCGAGCAGCGCTTCGAGGACGAGGCGGTGAACGTCGCGATCCGCTGGCAGCGCCCGGTGCTCGTTGGACTCGACGAACCACACGCGTTGCGGGTCGAGGGACGGCAATCCCTGAAGGCTGCGCACCGGCACCGCCGAATCGCCCGGCTCGTATGCGAAACGAAGGCGCGGATCGTCGGGCCGCGGCTCGCAAGGCGGGAACGTCGCGCGGCCGCGCTGGACGATGCAGCGCGTGGCCGTCGGCAGGTTGCGCGCGCCGATGACGAACGAATCGGGATGCGTGACCTGCGCGATCGTGCGTTGCAAGCGCGCTGCCGTTTCCAGTCGGCGCGCCAGATCGGTCACGCCGGGATCGAGCTGCAACCTCTGCCAGGTATCGGGATCGTAGAGGTCGATGTCGAGCGATGCGCCATCTGCGTCCACGAAGACGCGCTCTTCCCGGTGCGGAAGAGCGTCCCATACTGTCTGGAAACGGGCCACGGCAGATCCGGAAAAGCTCTTGCCGAGCGGCGCCGGTCGGACTCCCTCGGCGATGTACCAGAGCGCGCTGAACGCTCCCCGCTGCGGCGTGCCCACGTAGACGATGCGCCGCACCGGCGCGTTGCCCTGCGCGAGGAGCCAGCGGATGGCGAGCCCGCCCGTCGACATTCCAATCAGATCGAACCGCTCGTGGCCCGCGCCGCGCAGCCGCTCGAGCAACTCCGCGAGCTGCTCGCCAACCTCGGTGACGCCGCCTCGCCAGTCGTATTCGAAGACCTGCAGATCTTCGCCAAGCACGTATCCGCCCACGCCGGTGAGGAAGCGAAGCATGCCGCCGAAGACGTCGTAGTCGAGCAGACCTGGAATGACGGTGAAGCCTCGCAGCAACCCGGCGGCGTGGATTCCCGGATCGTCTCCGAGCGGCGGGCCAAAATAGAGCCGCCGCGCGCTTCCCCAGGCGAGCCGGCCGCATGGGTCCGCGAGGCGCGTTCCGAGAATGCTGGGCACGAGCACCACGGGGGTCCGCTCCGCAGTCAGCCGGGCGCGCCGGCGCAACAGGCGGATGCGCAGCGGAAGCCGGTGGATCCTTTCGTACAGCCGGTTGAGGAGCATGGATCAGGCCGCGTCGGCAGGCGCCGCGCCCATCTTTGCGCGCACGAGGTTCACGAACGTCTGTACCGAGAAGAGGCTGAGGATTTGTATCGGCCGGAGCCCCGGGTGGATGCGGGCTGCCGCTTCGGGCATCAGCTCGCGAAGCCGGGCGAGGCCTTGCTCGGAAACCACCCCGCCGGGAGCGAACTCCTCGTCGCTCATCTCTCCGCGCGCAGCGCGCTCCATCTCGCCGCGGGTGATCTGGATGTGGAACTCGTGCTCGAGCTTGAAGACGATGTCGAGGAAGTCGAGCGACTCCGCCCCGAGATCGGCCATCAGGATCGAGTCGAGCCGCACGTCCGATGGGGACCGCGCGAGCGCTTCGGCGACGATCTCACGGACCCGCTCAGGTACGCGCGTCGATTCGCTCATCCTTGTCCCCTTGCTCGTCGTGCCACTGCACGACCTGGCTGATGGGCTTGCGCGGCCGCGCCTGAGGCGCTTCCGCCGGCCAGCCCAACGCGACGGCGCCGACCATCCGCCAGGGCGGCACGATGCGGAGCAGCGATTGGACCTCGTCGCGCGCAACCATCGGTCCCGCCATCCAGCAGGCGCCGAGCCCCTCCGCGTGCGCCTGCAGCAGGAGCGCCATGGTTGCCGCGCTCGTCGAGCAGAGCTCTGCCTGCATGGCAGAGGCGGTGGGAAGCGTCGCCGGATCGCCTCCGCCGGAGTGGATCAGCTCGGCGAGCAGGTCGGGATACTCCCGGTACTGGGGCACGACGATGGCTGCCGCCGTCTCCAGCGGCTCGAAGAAGAAGTCGCCGTAGCTGCCGAATTCCTCGGCATGGTGCGATCGACGAATGATGTCCTTCATCGCCTCCGTCCTGCTGCGCACGGCATCGACCAGCGCGGCGCGGATTGGAGCTGCGGTCACGACTGCGAACCGCCAGGGTTGGCGGTTGGTGCTCGACGGCGCCGTGATCGCGGCCTCCAGAATCCGCTCCAGCAGCGCGCGATCGATCGATCGCGGAGCGAAGACGCGGACGCTGCGGCGGCCGCGCAACCATTCGAGGTTCGTGGGGCCATTCATTCGAGCTTGAACCCCCCGTCGACGTTCCAGACCTGGCCAGTCACGTAGCTTGCTTCATCGCTGCAGAGGAATGCGATCACGCGCGCCACTTCCTCGGCAGTGCCCGGCCTGCGCAAGAGGATACGCCGATTCACCTCGTCTCGCGCAAGGGCGAGCAGGTCCGCGGACATCGTGGTTTCGATGACGCCCGGCGCGACCACGTTGACGCGAATGCCCCGGGGAGCCAGCTCGACCGCGATCGAGCGCGCAAAGGCTTCGACCGCTCCCTTGGAACCGGCGTAGTTCGATTGCCCGCGGCCGGGGCGCTGGGCGGCAACGGACGAGACGAGCACGATCGCTCCCCGCCGGCGCGCGATCATGTGCCGTGAGGCCGCCCGGCAGGCGTGGACCGCGCCGAGGAAGTTCACGCGCATCACCTCGTCGAAGTCCGCGGGCTCGCTCGCGCCGAGCAGGGAGTCGCGCGTGACGCCCGCCGCGCAGACGAGCACGTCCGGCGGTCCCAGACCGGTGACCAGCTCCTCGCCAGTGCGCTGGACGTCGTTCCAAGCCGCCACATCGCCGCGGAGGAGCTGCGTGCTGACACCGAGCCGCGCAGCCTCTTCCGCCACCCGTGAGGCCGCGGCCTCGGAGCTTCGGAACCCGATGCCGACGGAGAGTCCGCGGCGTGCCAGCTCGAGGATCACGGCGCGGCCGATGCTGCCCGACGCTCCCGTGACCCACGCGACGCCCGCGTTCACGGGACCTCCACCCGGACGGCAGCGACCAGACCTGGCGCTCCCGCGCTGAGGAGCAGCGCGGACGTCTCTTCGGCGGGGGTTGGCACGGCGACCGGATGCAGAGCACCGGGTGCGGCATGTTCGAGTCCGGCGATGGACGGCAGCACGCCCCGGCGCAGGATCTCGGCCGCTGCGATCGCCTGGACCACGGGCGCGGCCGCGCCGAGACGGCCCAGCGACGCCGCGCTCGCCAGGAGTCGCGCCGATTCCGGCAACACGCCGGCGAGGGACTCGCGCTCGGCGAAATCCATCTCAGGTCGTGCCCAGGCCGCCCCGTCGACGATCCTTTCGCAATGAGAGACGAGCGCAGCGATTTCGGCGAGGCGCTGCGCTCGCGGTTCGCCGGAGGGAAGCGGGTCAGCGTCCACACCTGCTATGCAGGAGAGGAGCGGAAGTCCTTTCCCGGCGGCAGCTCGCACGAGGAGGACGGCCGCCGTGCCTTCGCTGGGCACCGCGCCCTCCGCCCGTTCATCGTAGGGCGGGCGCCAGTGGGTGAGGTCGGCGCGGGTGGCCACCCGGCGCTCGGTCAAGTCCGCCACCGACTGCGGATCGAGCAGCGAGTCATAGGCGACGACCAGCGCAGCGTCGACGGCGCCGGCCTCGAGAGCGCGCCCTGCGGCGCACAGCGCCTCGGCGCCGGCAATCGCTCCCGCAAAGGTGGCACCGTCGCCGCGGATCTGCAGGTCGATCGAGAGCAGGGCGTGCACGTTGTTGGAAAGCTGCTGCAGCATCCAGAACGGATGCATCTGCGCGAGCCCCCGATCCCAAAGGCCGGCGCCGTCGTCTCGCTGCCGCGCGAGAGCGCGGACCAGGTCGTCCCAGCGCGCGCGGAGCCCACCGGTGGCGGCGAACAAAGCGGTGCGCTCGAGTCGCGGATCGCCCGGCGCGAAACCGGCGCCCGCCATCGCCTCGCGTCCGACTTCCAGCGCGAGGAGCCCGACCCTGTCGAGGAACCGGTCGTTGCGGCAGGGCGCGGGCTGGTCCGGAATTGCGCACCGCAGCTGGCATGCTCCCGGGACCACATGCGGTGCGGGCTGGACGGCGTGCTCCCCGGCGAGCCACCGCGACACGACGCGCTCGATCGAGCCGCCGAGCGGCGTGCGCCAGGCGCGGCCCGCAATTGCTGCGATCATTTCCGCCCTCCAGGGTGTCCGAGCGCCAGGCAAACGTTCTGGCCACCGAAGCCGAACGAATTGGAGAGGGCGACGTCAATCGTTGCATGCCGCGGTTGCTCGCCGATCACTGGCAGCGGGCAGTCCGGATCGGGCTCGCGGTGATGCGCGGTGCCGGGAAGAAGATCCCGCTGGAAGGCAAGCAAGCACGAGGCCAGCTCGATCGCTCCGGACGCGGACATCAGATGCCCGACCGCGCCCTTGATCGAGCTGACGGGGATGCGTTCCGCCTGTGCACCGAACGCTCCGCGAATGGCGCGGGCCTCCGCGGGATCGTTCAGCGGCGTGCCGGTGCCGTGCGCGTTGACGTACCCGACTTCCGCCGGTGAAAGACCGGCGCGAGAGAGTGCCAGCTCCATGGCGCGGCGCGCGGCGGCGCCGTCGGGCCGCGGCGTGGTCGCGCGATACCCGTCTTGCGTGCTGCCCCAGCCCAGCACGCGAGCGAGGGCAGTGGCTCCGCGCGCCTCCGCACGGCGCTCGTCCTCGACGACGAACATGGCGGCGCCCTCACCGATGGCGAGGCCGTCGCGGCGGCGATCGAATGGGCGGCATGCGTCCGGCTCGTTGCGCGGCGAAGGCGCTCCAATGCGCGCCAGTCCGCCGATACCCAACGGATTGACCATGGAGTCCGTCCCGCCGCAAACCACGACGTCCGACTCGCCGCGCTCGACGAGAGCCGCGGCGTGCGCCACGGCCAGCCCGCCGGCGGCGCAGGCGCTCGCGTGGATCACGGCGAGACCGCGCAGCTCGAGCAATTGCCGGACGGAGCGGGCGGCGAGATCGACAGGCGAGCGGAACCGTACGAAGGGAAGCGAGGCCGCGGCCTGGGCTGTCCAGTCGATCGCACCCTCGCGCCAGATCGGCGCGAAATCTTCGAGAAAGGCCTGCTCGAGTCCGATGGCGATCGACAGCGAGGCGTGTTGCTCGGCGGGGCCACAGCCTGCTGCGCGCCAGGCCTCGGCGGCCGCCAGCAGCGCGAACGGAACCTTGCGGTCTCGCAACGACCCGTCGCGCTCCAGGTCGTGCACGAGCAGATCCGCGGGCCCAAATCCGGCCAACTTTCCGGCGAGCCACGCAGGCGCGATGGTGGAGAGAGGGACCTCGCCTGCGACGCGCACCGGAAAGTGGCTCGCGTCGAACGAGCGGATGGGTCCGACCGCGGCGCGCCCTGCAGCGAGCGCATCGAGCAACGGCTGCAGACCCACGCCGAAGGGGGACACGACGCCCGCGCCGCTGATGACCGCCCGCCTCACGGCCCCCCCTGCCGCAGCACGACGCTCCCGATGCACCCATCGACGCCCGCGCTCAACACCAGGGCCGTCTCGCCGGATTTCAGCAAATCCAGGGCGGCAACCCAGGCCAACGGGGGTGCTGCTGCCAGCGAATCGCCGAGCGTCAGGCTCACATCGATCGTGCGACAGGCGCTGCAGCGGCTGGCGGCAAGATCGGAAAGGAGCGCTCGGGCCGGCGCTCCCCAGGGCGCGAGCACGACCAGATCGGCGTGCGAGGGAAGCGTCAGCGATGCGATGTCGCCGCCCTCGGGAACGGCGGCCACCGACCGGAGGAGCGCGAGCGGGCGCTCCGACCGCCGGCAGAGCGCGAGGACTGCCGCTCCTTCACCCGGCATCAGGCCCCGATTTGCGAAGCCGTCGCGAACGAGCTCTGCCCAGGTGATCGGGTGCAGCGCAGTGTCGGCCCCGCCTGCCACCGCGCGATCGCAGTCTCCTTCGAGAAGGGAATGCACCGCCTCGGCCAAAGCCGTTACGGTGCCTGCGCCGCGCGAGAAGAAGGCTCCGTTCGGACCGCCGAGCCCTTCGAGGATGGCTCCGTGACAGAGCGAGAAATTGTTGAGGGTCTGGAAGGTGAAGAGCGGGTTGCAAGCTGCGATTCCGCGCTCACCGAGCTTTTCGAGCGACAGCGCGCCTTCGCGGACGCTCTCTGCGAGGATGCACGGTACGTCCTGCATCGCGACGCCCGAGGCGCCGACTCCCATCCAGGCGCCGATCTCCTCGCGACGATCATGAAAGCCGGCATCGACCAGGGCCTCCCGCATTGCGATGGCGCCCAGGCGCGCGGCTCGTGACATCAGCTTGCGAGCGCGCGCATCGCCCGCGTCCAACCTCGAGGGGACCTCGCTGACCGAGGAGCAAAGCACGCCGGGATGCGAGGCGGCCAACTCCACCGAAGGCGCCACCGCCAGCTTGACGAGAGACTTCCCCAGCCCGCGCCAGCCCACCCCGTAGGCGCTGACCGCGCCGGCGCCGACGATGGCAACGGCGTCGCTCATGCCGCCCTCGCCAGCACGAGACTGCAGTTCGCGCCGCCGAAGGCGAACGCATTCACCAGCGCCGCGTCGACCCGCATCGTCACTGCCCGTCCCATCACATGCGAAAGCGAGCAGTCCGGGTCGGGTTGTTCGAGGCCGGCAGTGGGGAGAACGGTTCCCCTCGCGACCGCCTCCGCGCCGGCGAGGAATCCGAGCGCTCCTGCCGCTGCGATCGTGTGACCGAGTGCGCCCTTGACGGAGCTGACGCGAACCGTGCCCAGCCTCTCACCGAAGACCGCTTGCAACGCCCGGGCCTCGACGGCATCGTTGAGCGGCGTCGAGGTGCCGTGCGCCTGGACGACCTCGACCGAGTGCCGGCCGGCATCGGCGAGCGCGAGGCGCATGGCGCGGATGGCGCCGCCTCCGTCGGGCGCCGGGGCCGTGATGTGGTGCGCATCCAGCGTGCGGCCCACACCCTCGAGCTCGACGGCCGCAGGACGGCAGGACAGCACCGCCATGGCGGCACCCTCGCCGAGCACGAACCCGTCGCGCCGGTGGTCGAAGGGTCGCGATACGCCCGAAGCGCTCAGGGCGCCCAGCAAACCGAACGCGGCGAGGAGCAATGGATCGACATCCGCGCCGACGCCGCCACAGAGCGCCACGTCGCATTCGCCGGCGCGCAGGGAACGAGCCGCCTCGATGATGGCGGCGGCTCCGGAAGCGCAGGCGAGCGACACGGTCGCGCAGGGACCGCGCGTCCCGAATTCGGCGGCGAGCCGGAAGGCCACCGCGGCGGGCGAGACCTCGCCCGGAGCGAGCGCCGATGCGCGCGCCTGCAGCGCCTTGATCAGCCGCGACTCATCCAGCCCTTGGTCGCGCGCGGACGCCCGCGCGAGCGCGACCAGCGTCTCGAAGTCCGGCCGGCCCGTCTCTGCACCGACGAAGACCCCGATTCGCTCGGCAGGCGTGCTCTTCAGCCCCGCCGCGTCCCACGCCTCGCGCGCCGCGGGCAGCGCGAACGAAAGGCGGCGATCGGGCGCGCCGGGCGGGACCCGATCGATCGCCGCCGCATGGGAAGAAGGAAAACCGGTCGCATCGAAGACGCGCACCGGCTGCACGGCGGAAGCGCCATCCGCCAGCGCAGCGCACGTCTGAGGCCAGGTTGCGCCGAGCGCGGTGAACGCACCGACTCCGTTGACGAACACGGGCCGCCGCACCGCTACTCTCCAACCGATCCGCCCAGCCAGATCTGCAATGCCTCACGCCGGCGCTGGATGAGCTTCGGGTTCGCGATCTTCACGAACGCGAACGTCAGGTCCGCTTCGGCGACGAGTTTTCCGTCGACGCGCGCCAGCGCACGGACCTGGCCGCCTTCCTCTCGCGCCGCGAGGCCGATCGCCTCCAACTCGAGCCGGTCACCGGGCCGCACCACCTCGCGGAACTTCGCCCGATCGACCATGGTGAGCATCGCGTGAAGGTGATCATGGCCGCGCTCGCGCAACGTTGCCTCGACCAGGACGCCCCCGAGTTGGGCCATGGCCTCGATGAGCAGCGCTCCAGGCATCACCGGCTGTCCGGGAAAATGATCGGCGAAGACGTCGTCCGCCAGCGACACGCACTTGACGGCCGTCGCGCTCTCCGGCGGCCGCAGCGTGAGGATCCGATCGAGGAGAAAGTACCGCATCGGAGCGGCGACTATATCCCCGGCGGAAAACGCATGCACCGCATTGACGGCGACGGTCCGGTTGTGGAGGATGCTGCGAAACCGCGCGGAGGGCACGATGGACTGCGCGATCTGCGAACCGACGCGGACGCGGCCTGACAAGCCGCATACCTTCTTCGCTCACGAGTACATACCCTGCCCGAAATGCGAGCGGCGCGGTGAGGCGCGGATCGTCTTGCGCGGCGGCCAGGTCTGGGCGCTGCTGCGCTGCGAGAGCTGCGGGCCGGTCGAGCGACTTCATCATCAAGACGCGGCCGCCTTCGTCGCCGCGTTCCTCGCCCGTGGCGAAGCGGATGCTGCTTCTCCCGTGGACCGCGTCTTCAAGCACACCACCTCCGTGTGCCCGCACTGCCTGCGGCTGCTCGAGGTGGAGGTCGTGCTGCGCGCCGGCAAGGTCTACTTCCGCAAGGATTGCCCTTCCTGTGGCAAGTCCGAGGCGCTGGTCAGCGAGGACGCCCTCTACTACGTGCGCGCCTACGCCTTCGCGCGCGCCGGCACCGAGCCGCTGCACTTCTCGCGGAAGGCGGAGCATGGCTGCCCGACGGACTGCGGCGTCTGCGACGAGCACGAGCAGCACACCTGCCTGCCCATCGTCGAGGTGACGGACCACTGCAACCTGGAGTGCCCGATCTGCATCGTCAACAACCGGTATTCGTCGCACATCTCGCTCGCCGACTTCGAGCGGATCATCGACGGCATG
>Ga0066696_10001317_pt1 | contig 10620 bp, 9 predicted proteins | sample GraSoiAngelo_145_FD_71412 | JGI IMG/M metagenome (GOLD analysis project Ga0066696, IMG submission 71412) | Grasslands soil microbial communities from the Angelo Coastal Reserve, California, USA - 14_1009_05_20cm | ecosystem: Environmental > Terrestrial > Soil > Grasslands | place: USA...
TGGTGCCGGAGGAGGGAATCGAACCCTCACGGGGAGTGAACCCCACGGGATTTTGAGTCCCGCGCGTCTGCCAGTTTCACCACTCCGGCACGAAGTCTCAGTATATCCGGGTTGCCGCGCCACCCGTGCGCAGCGAACGTGTGTACGATCACGCAATGGCCCCGAACGTCTCGGACATCCTGAACGATCTGCAGCGCGGCGGCCTGCGCGACATCGCCGGCGCGCATGTGTTCGCGCACGTGCCGGTGTCGCCCGCGCTGATCAACCGCCTCGCCGCACAGGCCATCGACGGCCACCGCGCGGTGAAACGCGTCGAGATCCATCCGCGGCCCGGCGATCGCTTCGACGTGATCGTTACGCTCGCGTGGGCGCTCGTCCCGCCGCTGACGATCGCCGTCGCCGTCGATCGACAGCCGGAGTTTCCTTCGTCGCCGACGCTCGTCCTCCGCTGGTCGTTCGCGGCGGGCCTCGACGCGATCGCGGCGCAGTTCACTGGCAGCCTCAACGATCGCCTGCCGCCCGGCGTGCGCCTCGAGGGCGACCGCGTGCTCATCGACATCCGCGCGCTCGCCGCGCGCCACCCGCCGCTCGCCCAGGCGCTGCCGCACATCGTCTCGCTGGGTCTTCGAACCACGGACGATCGCGCCGTGGTCGACGTCGAATGGCGCGTCGACGATCGCTCCGCTTAGCCGCTCGACGACTTCCGCGCGGCCGGACGCAGCTTCACGACGCGCTTGGTCCGCGTCTCGGCGACGTAGATCGCCCCGTCCTTTCCGAGCGCCAGATCGTGGACCGCGTTGAACACGGGATCGCCGGGCCGCCCGAAGCCGATGCTGTCGACGATCTTCCAGTCGCGATCGAGCTTCACGACGCCGGTGTGCTGCGTGTCGTAGTCGGCGCGGCGAATCGCGACATAGTAGCTGCCGGCCGCGTCCGCCGCCACCGCGAACACGCGGCCCGTCGTCTGCGCGTCCTTCGCGCCGATCCATTGGCGCTTGAACGCGCCGTCCTTGTCGAAGAGCTGCAGCCGCGAGTTTTCGCGGTCGGCCACGAGGACGTCGGTCGTCCCGGAGATGAACGTGAGGCCGTGCGGATTGCTGAACTCGCCGGGTCCCGATCCCTTGCGCCCCCATTCGCGAATCTCGTTGCCGCGGCGATCGAAGATCGCGACGCGGCTGTTCACGTAGCCGTCCGACACGTAGAAGGTGCCGTCCGGCCGAATCGCGATGTCGGTCGGCTGATTGAAGTGCTTGCCGTCCCACGCGCCGACGCCAGGCTCGCCGAGCGCGAGCAGCAGCGCCCCGTCGTGCGAGAACTTGAAGACCTGCTGCAGCCCGACGTCGGTGAGAAAGACGTCGTCCGCGCCGTCGATCGTGATGCCGTGTGGAACGAGAAACGTGTTCGCGCCCCACGCCTTGATCAGCGCGCCCGAGTCGGCATCGACTTCGAGCACCGCCGGCTCGGTCAGCTTTTCCGTTGCAGCCGGATCGAACCCGCGGCCCGGCCGATGGAAGATGAAGACGTGGCCGTTGGCATCGACGGCGACGCCGGCGCACTCGCCGAGCTGCACGTTCGCCGGCAGCCTCGGCCAGTCCTTCACCTCCTCGTACGATCGTGCACGCGGCGTCTGTTCGCGCGCGCGAGCACCAGTGCCACCTGCGACGACGACGAGACCAACGAGGACCAGGCTGCCGATCATCATGCTTCGCATGCGCGCCTCCGCTGCGACGCGACGCTATCACTTTTCCATTGCGGCGGCGCGACCGCGGGCGTAACCTCCGCCCCCGCCAGCACTCACGGCTTCGCGCGGCCGCGCCTGGCAAGGAGGCCGTCATGTTCGTCACCATCCGCCGTTATCAGGGGAAACCCGGCCAGACGCAGGAAACCGTGAGCCGCGTGAAAGCGGGTCTGCTGCCCATCCTCACCCGCCAGCCAGGGTTCGCGTCATACACCGCTGTCGATGCGGGCAGCGACGTCGCCGTCTCGGTGAGCACGTACGAGAACCGCGCCGCCGCGGACGCGGCCAATCAGGCCGCGGCATCGTGGGTGCAATCGAACCTCGGAGATATCGTCGGTCAGGCCGAGGTGATCCTGGGCGAGGCGCTCGTGGCGGCGACCGCCGAGGATCGCAACGTCGAACTCGTGCGCAGCGTGTACGACGCGTTCGCGCGCGGCGACATCCCGGGCGTCCTCGCGAACTTCGACGATCAGATCACGTGGCAGACACCGGGCCCGCCGGAGCTGCCGCTCGCCGGCACGCGGCGCGGCATCGCGCAGATCGCGCAGTTCTTCCAGCTGCTCTCGGATCTCGTCGACATCACGCGCTTCGAGCCGCGCCAGTTCATCGCGCGCGGCGATCAGGTGATCGTCATCGGCGACGACACGGCGCGCGTGAAGGCGACCGGCCGCAGCCTCGAGTTCCGGTGGACGCACGTCTCCACGCTGCGCGCCGGAAAGATCGTGGCCTTCGAGGAATTCAGCGACGTGACGGCGCTCGTCGCCGAGCTGAAGTCCACGCAGGCGCACCTCTAGGATTCTCGCGAAACGACTTGCGGGCGGCCGCGCGACGCGCGCGGCCGCCGCGCTTCAGCTGTGGCCGCTCCGCTGAGGCAACGCGCTTTGCATGCGCTCGCGCGGAGGTTCCACATGAACGAGGACCGCAACGAGGGCCGTGCCGTTCAGCCGCAAGCCGAGCAGAAGCATCCGGACAAGTGGCAGCGCGACTTGAATCCGCATCACCTCGCCGGCCAGAACATCGGCCGGGTCTCCGACGCCGCTGAAAGCACCAACCGCACTGCATTCAACCTGCGCAAGCGTGGCATGGACGTCGGCGCGCTCGACGACGAGGATCTGAAGCAGGTGCCCGTGCTCGAGGCGGGCGCGCGACTGCAGCAGGGCGCCACCTATGTCGATCTCACCGATCCGGTCCGCGCTGAGTTCACAGCGACTGGCGATCTCATCGCGCCGCCCAACCGCGCGTACGCCCCGAAGGACAAGGTGCCGTATCAGATCTGGAATCGGCTCACCGGGAAAACCGATGAGAATCCCGAGCGCGGGTGAATCGCCTTACGAACTCTTTACGCGTCGCCGATGGACCTCGGAGTCAGAATTGGACCTCTACGTCACGCATGCGCTCGGTCCGACCACGCCTTCGGTACAAACAGCGAGTCCGCGCCGCGCTCCGGGACGCCCTGCTCCGCGCAACCGGCGTCACCCTGCTGCGCGACGGCTGCCCTGAGGTTCGCGTCGAGCAGATCGCCGAGGCGTGCGGCATCGCGAAGGGCACCGCCTATCTGCAGTTCGCGAGCCGATCGGATCTGCTCGGCAGCGCCGTGCAGCGGCTCGACGCGGAGCTCGCCGCGCGGCTCGCCGATCCGCCGCCGAACATCGGCGGCGCGAAAGCGGCGCTGCGGTGGACGGTGATGGAAGCGATCGACGCGCAGATCAAGGCGCTCGGCACCCCGCTGCCCGACAACCCGGCACGCGTCAACGGCGCATGCCTCTGGCCGTGCTGCCACCGCGTGATGCCCTGCCCCTACGGCGGCCCGGCGCGATCGCTCTCGGTGCTCGAGCGCGTCGCGCGCGCGCTCTCGCGGCGATCGTCGTCGCCGGCGCCGGAAGACCTCGCGCACCTCGTCGTGCACGCGTCGATCTGGAGGCTCGTTCGCCCGCCGCGGCGCGCCGACGCGCCGTCGCACCGCCGCTTCGTCAGCCGCCTCTTCGACCACCTGCTCGCGTAAGCACTACCGCCTGACGTAGACTGAGGAGAAGGCTTGTTCACAATCTGACGTGGTCGTCATAATTCGATGGCATTAGATCGGTTCGCACGACACATCAAGGGCATTCGCAACGAAGAAATCCTCAAGGCGGCGCTGAAAGAATTCGGACAGCGAGGCTCGACGATGCGGATCGAGGACGTCACCGCATCGGTCGGGATCGGCAAGGGAACCCTCTATCGGCACTTCGATTCGCGCATCGAGCTGCTGCGCGCCGTGCTCGCCTACGGCGTGCGCGAGCTGCAGCTGCGCGCGCTCGCGGCGCGCGACGCGGCCGACGCCACGGCCGACCACGGGCTCACGGCGGTGATCGCCGAGCTCGCCGCGATGAACGCCGAGCGCGATCCGGCGTCGCCGGCGTCGCTCTGCCGGCTGCGGGTCTGCGAGGGCTGGCCCGAGCCGCTCGACGCCGAGTGCGAGCCGAGCGGCGCGCTCGCGCCGCTGATCGTCCGCTGGCAGGCCGACGGCGTCTTCGATCGCGGCGAATCGCCCGATTGGATCGCCGCGTTGATCATCGGCGCCGTGAACTCGCCGCTCATGGCGTCGCACGGCGACGGCGACGCGCGCGCGCTCGCCGCGCACGCGGTGCTCCTGATCCGGCGCGCGTTCGCGGCGGGCTGATCGGCAGACGCTACGCCGGCTCGCGCGGCGCGTCGCACAACCGCCGCACGACGCCGACGATCTCGGGAAAGCTGACCGGCTTGTGGAAGGCCGCCGCGGCGTCGAGCTCCTGGACGCCATCGGTCTCGATGCCCGACAGGATCACGATCGGGATGTTGGCGATCACCGGATCACCTTTCTGCTCCCGCCGGAACGCCCAGCCGTCCATCACGGGCATGCGCAGATCGAGCAGGATCACGCTCGCATCGCCGCCGCCGCGCAGGTAGGTGAGCGCCTCCTGGCCGTTCGCCGCCGGCACCGGCGAGAACCCTTCCAGCTTCAGGAACTTGCTCATCAGCCGCACGAGGTTCGGGTCGTCGTCGACGACGAGCACGCTGGCAGCCATTGAGATGCCCCTCGGGCCGAGAGTATGCCAGATCGGGCGGGGATTCGGATTGCGGATTGCGGATTGCGGATTGCGGATTGCGGATCGGGTATTGGGAATTGGTGAAGAGACAACGGATACATTAGAGGAAAAGGCGCGGTGTCAGCGTGACAGTTGTGATCTAACGAATCCCTAATCCCCAATCCCCAATCCCCAATCCCCCGCCGCGGCGTATGCGCAGCACGGCCGCGTAGATCTCGAGCGCGCGCCGGCCGACCGCGGCCCACGACACGTGGCGCTCGAAATGATCGAGGACGCGGCGGCGCTCGGCGGCGAGATCGCGCCCGGCGACGGCGGCGATCGCGCGCGCGCACGCGTCGGCGTCGCCCGCGGGCCACAGCGCGCCGCACGATCCGTTCGCCGTCAGCAGGCGGAACGTCGGGATGTCGGTGACGATCGGCGACGCGCCGCACGCGAGCGCTTCGATCACCGCATAACCGCTGCCCTCGTGACGGCTGCCGAGCACGAACAGATCCGCGGCGCTGTAAAACGACGCCAGGTGCTCGTGCGGGACGCGGCCGACGAGGCGCACGCGCTCGGCGAGCGCGGTCGCGGGGGCGAGTAACGCGCGCACCTCGCGCAGCAGATCGTCCTCGCTGTAGATCATCGTCAGCGTCGCCCGCGGCAGCGCGTCGATCGCGCGCTCGAAGGCCGCCAGCACTGTCAGCGGATCCTTGTTCGCGTTGAGGCGGCCGACCCAGAGCGCGGCCGGCGCGCCGGCGACGCCGGTCGCCGATCGGGCGGCGTCGCGATCGACCGGTGCGACGCGCGTGCTCGCCTCCATCACCTGATACGTCGCCTGGCCCGGCGCGATGAACCCGGCGCGCCGCCAGCGATCGACGTGCTCGTCGGCGGCGAACAGGAACGCGTCGGCCGCGCCGCGCGCGAGCCGGCCGACGAGCCGCTGCACCGGCGCGCGTCCCATCGGCCCCGTGTCCGAGTGGTTCTGCACGACGATCGCGGTTGCCGACGGAAGCGCGCGCCGAAGGCGCCACGTCTGCGCGGCGAACGCGAGGCCGTTGACGTGCACGACGTCGGCGGCCGCACCGGCGACCGCCGCGCGCAGATCGCCGCGAACGAAGATGTACTCGACGCCGCCGCGCGTGACGCGCGCGTCGCGTCGAAACCGCTGGACGACGGCCGCGCGGCGCGCGCCGGCGGCGAGGAGTGCGTCGCTCCATCCGGAGAGCGTGGTGTAGCGCGCCAGCAGCGCGTCGGGGTCTGCCAGCGTCTCGTCGAACACGTAGTTCACCTGAACAATCGACACGCTGGTCAGACCGGTTTTCACTTGAAGCGCCGCCCCACGCCATATATTGTGCTCGGCGGTCGACCCTCGGTAAGCGCCGGTCCTGGAGTGCGCATGACTCGAATCATCCGACGATCAGCACTGATCCTCATCACGCTCGTTCTTGTGGCCGGACTTCGGCTGATCGGCCAGCCCTCCGGCATGCCGAGCACGAAGAACGGCGACTGGACGCACTACACCGCCGACGTCCACGGCACGAGATATTCGCCGCTCGATCAGATCAACGGCTCGAACTTCAACCAGCTCGAGGTCGCCTGGCGCTTCAAGACCGACAACCTCGGCACGCGCCCCGAGTACAAGCTCGAAGGCACGCCGCTCGCGATCCGCGGCGTGCTGTACACGACGGCGGGCACGCGGCGATCGGTCGTCGCGCTCGACGGCAAGACCGGCGAGTTGATCTGGACGCACAGCTACCGCGAGGGCAACCGCGCGGCGATCGCGCCGCGGCAGCTCTCCGGGCGCGGCGTCGCCTACTGGACCGACGGCAAGGGCGACGAGCGCGTGCTCTACGTGACGACCGGCTACCGGCTGGTCGCGCTCAACGCGAAGAACGGATCGATGGTCCAGTCGTTCGGCGAAGGCGGCGTCGTCGATCTGAAGAAGGGCGCGCTCGCCGGCAAAGGGCAGCAGATCGATTTCGAGACGGGCGAAATCGGCCTCCACTCGACGCCGACCGTCGTCAAGGACGTGGTGATCGTCGGATCCTCGTTCAAGGAAGGCATGACCGTCGTCACGCACAACAACACGAAGGGGCTCGTGCGGGCCTTCGACGTGCGGACCGGCAAGCTGCTGTGGACGTTCAACACGATTCCGCGTCCCGGCGAGTTCGGCAACGACACGTGGGAGAACGAGTCGTGGGCCGTCAACGGCAACACCGGCGTCTGGTCGCAGATCACCGTGGACGAAGAAGCAGGGCTCGTCTACCTGCCGGTCGAAGATCCAACGTCGGACTACTACGGCGGGCATCGCCCCGGCAACAACCTGTTCGGCGACAGCATCGTCTGCGTCGATCTGAAAACGGGCCAGCGCAAATGGCACTTCCAGGTCGTGCACCATCCGATCTGGGACTACGACATGTCGTCGGCGCCGATTCTGCTCGACGCCAATGTGAACGGCCGGTTGATCAAAGCCGTCGCGATTCCGAGCAAGCAGTCGTTCCTCTACGTGTTCGATCGCATCACGGGTCAGCCGATCTGGCCGATCGAGGAGCGGCCGGTGCAGCAGTCGGACGTGCCCGGCGAGAAGACGTCGCCGACGCAGCCGTTCCCGACGAGGCCGCCGGCATACGGGCGTCCGTTCCTGAAGGTGCCCGACGATCTGATCGATTTCACGCCGGCGCTGCGCGCGCAGGCGCTCGAGAACCTGAAGCACTACCGCGTCGCCGGCATGTTCAACCCGCCGGTCGTCGGCGATCCGAACGGCATCCGCGGCGCGATCAACGTGGGCAACGCGAGCGGCGGCACGAACTGGCCGGGCGGCGGCGCCGATCCCGAGACGCACACTGTCTACGCCGTCGCGAGCATGGGGGCGGTCGGCGGCCTCACGCTGCGCAAACCCCCGGCCGGGTTCTCCGATTTGAATTACGTCTCCGGCACCGAAGGCACCGAGTTCCGCGAAGCGCTCGGGCCGGGCTTCGGCACGGCGGCCGACTCGCCGCTCGCCGGACGCGGCCGGGCCGGCGCGGCGCCCGCGGAAGGCGGAGCGGCGCCGGCGGCCGGCGGCGGACGCGGGGGACGCGGCGGCCGCGGCGCAGCACCAGGCGAGCCGGCCGCTGCCGGCGGCGGCGGACGCGGCGGGCTGACCGACGGCATTGGCGGGCTGCCGATCGTCAAGCCGCCGTACGGCGCGCTCGCGGCGATCGATCTCGACAAGGGCGAGCTGAAATTTCAGGTGCCGCACGGCGACACGCCCGACGCCGTGCGCAACTCCCCGCTGCTCGCGGGCATGAACATCCCGAAGACCGGGCAGAACGGCAGCGTGGGCCTCGTCGTGACGAAGACGCTCGTGGTCGCCGGCGATCCGCAGGTCACGGCGCCGCCCGGGCGGCCGCGCGGCGCCATGCTGCGCGGGTACGACAAGAATACGGGCGCCGAGGTCGGTGCGGTGTGGCTGCCGGCGGCGCAGAGCGGCTCGCCGATGACGTATCTCGCAGACGGCCGGCAGTTCATCGTCGTCGCGGTGAGCGGCGGCATCTACTCCGGCGAATATGTCGCGTTCAGCTTGCCGGCCGCGGCGCGCGCCACGAGTCTCGGACAGCGGTAAGCTAGAGAACCCGTGTAGGGCGGGGCTTTCAGCCCCGCCTCGGCGGCCCTGAAAGGGCCGCCCTACGTTTCAACGAATGCACAAAGGGCACACGATGACACGAACAGTGAAACGCACGGCGCTCTGTGCGGCCTTGGTCGCCGCCGCGCTTGCCGCGATGGTGATCGCGCCGCGCACGACGGCGGTCCTCTCCGGCCAGGCGCAGGGGTTCCTGTCCACGAAAAACGGCGAGTGGCCGTACTACACCGCCGATGTCCGCGGGTCGCGGTACTCCCCGCTCGATCAAATCAATGCCGGCAACTTCAACCAGCTCGAGGTTGCGTGGCGCTTCAAAACCGACAATCTCGGCACGCGTCCCGAGTTCAAGCTCGAGGGGACGCCGCTGATGGTGAAGGGCGTGATTTACGCGACCGGCGGCACGCGGCGATCGGTGGTCGCGCTCGACGCGAAGACCGGCGAGCTGATCTGGGTGCATGCCGAGAAGGAAGGCGCGCGCGCCGTCAACGCGCCGCGGCAGCTCTCGGGCCGCGGCCTCTCGTACTGGACCGACGGCAAGGGCGACGATCGCGTCGTCTACGTCACGACCGGCTATCGCCTCGTCGCGCTCAACGCGAAGACCGGCGTCCCCGTCGCGACGTTCGGGCAGAACGGCGTCGTCGACATGAAGATCGGCGCCGTGATCGGCAAGGGACAGCAGATCGACCTCGAGAGCGGCGAGATCGGGCTGCACTCGACGCCGACGGTCACCAGGGACGCGATCATCGTCGGCTCGTCGTTCCGCGAAGGGCTGACGGTAAAGACCCACAACAACACCAAGGGGCTGGTGCGCGCGTGGGACGCGAAGAGCGGCAAGCTGCTGTGGACGTTCAACACGATTCCCAAGCCGGGCGACTTCGGCAACGATACCTGGGAGAAGGAATCGTGGGCGATCAACGGCAACACCGGCGTGTGGACGCAGATCACCGTCGATGAGGAGGCGGGCCTCGTCTACCTGCCCGTCGAGGATCCGACCTCCGATCTCTACGGCGGTCATCGCCCCGGCAACAACCTCTTCGGCGACTCGCTCGTGTGCGTGGATCTGAAGACCGGCCAGCGCAAGTGGCACTATCAGATCGTCCACCATCCGATCTGGGACTTCGACATGCCGGCGGCGCCGCTGCTCGCCGACATCACCGTGAACGGCAGGCCCGTGAAGGCGGTCGCGCAGGCGAGCAAGCAGGGCTTCCTCTACGTGTTCGATCGGATCACCGGACAACCGATATGGCCGTTCGAGGAGCGTCCGGTGCCGCAGACCGACGTGCCCGGCGAGAAGACGTCGCCGACGCAACCCTTCCCGACCAAGCCGCCGGCCTACTCGCGCAACGGCGTCCTCGAAAGCGACCTGATCGACTTCACGCCGGAGCTGAAGGCCGCGGGCCTCGAGGCGGCGAAGCGCTATCGCCTCGGTCCGGTGTTCACGCCGCCTTCGGTCAGCAAAATGGACGGAACGATCGGCACGCTGACGTCAGGCACCTTGAGCGGCGGCGTCAACTGGCCCGGCTCGGCGTACGACCCGGAGATGCACACCTTCTTCTCGCACGCGTGCGACGCCTGCATCTCGCCGCTCGGCCTCGTCGCGCCGCCGAAAGAGTTCTCCGATCTCGACTACGTGATGGGGACGGCGGGGCAGACGTTCCGCGCGATCGTCGGCGGCGGCGAGGGCGAAGCGGCCGACGCGCCGCGGCCCGCGCGTCCGGCGACGCCGCCTCCCCCGCCGACGCCTCCGCCCGCAGCGGGAGGCCGCGGCGCCGCGCCGCCCGGCGGCGGCGGATTCGGTGCAACGGTCCAGGGCCTGCCGATCGTGAAGCCGCCGTACGGACAGATCGTCGCGATCAATCTCGATCGCGGAGAGCTGGTCTGGTCGACGCCGCACGGCGATACGCCCGACTCGGTGCGCAACCATCCGGCGCTCAAGGGGCTCAACATCCCGAAGACCGGACAGAGCGGCAACGTCGGCGTCGTCGTGACGAAGACCCTGGTCGTCGCCGGCGACCCGCTCGTGACGACGACGCCCGATCACCCGCGAGGGGCGATGCTGCGCGCCTACGACAAGAACACTGGCGCGCAGGTCGGAGCGGTCTGGATGCCGGCGCCGCAAAGCGGCTCGCCGATGACCTACATGGTGAACGGGAAACAGTACATCGTCGTGGCGGTCAGCGGCGGCAACTACTCGGGCGAGTACATCGCGTTCG
>Ga0066696_10001328_pt1 | contig 10582 bp, 15 predicted proteins | sample GraSoiAngelo_145_FD_71412 | JGI IMG/M metagenome (GOLD analysis project Ga0066696, IMG submission 71412) | Grasslands soil microbial communities from the Angelo Coastal Reserve, California, USA - 14_1009_05_20cm | ecosystem: Environmental > Terrestrial > Soil > Grasslands | place: USA...
GTGGCGTGGCCGGTGTGACGGCGCCGGCGATGGACGCGCACTACTTCTTTCCGCCGGCCGCCGCCTTCCCGCTGAACCGCTTCCTCTTCGCGCTGAAGTCCGACGCCGCCGTGCGCGCGCGCTACGCGACGGACGCCGAGGCCACGATGCGCGCGCACGGCCTCGACGACGCCACCCGGGCGGCGCTGGCCAGCTTCGACCGCGAGCGCCTGGTCGGACTCGGGGCGCACCCCTACCTGGTGTTCATGGCGCAGGTGCGGCTGAGGATGGAGAACGACCCGGGGAGCTTCGAGTACTTCTGAGCGCTACTTCACCGGGGCCACGACGACGTCGGTGGGCGCGCCCTTGAGGAAGTTCTCGACGTTGGCGACCGCGCGCAGGAGGCCGTCGCGGATGACCTCGGGCGTCTGCCCCGCGTTGTGCGGCGAGAGCACGACGTTCGGCAGGGCCAGCACGGGATCGTCCGGCTTCAGCGGCTCCTCGTGGAAGACGTCGAGCCCGGCCGCGGCGATGCGGCCCTGACGGAGGGCGTCCAGCAGCGCGTCGCGCTCGACGAGGGCGCCGCGCCCGGTGTTGACGAGGATCGCCGACTTCTTCATCAGCGCGAACTCGCGCCGGGTGAGGAAACCGCGCGTCTCCGGCGTCAGCCGCAGGTGGAGCGAGACGAAGTCGGCCGCGCGCAGGATGTCGTCCTTGGCGGCCGGTCGCGCGCCCAGGCTGCGCACGTGCCCCTCGTCGCCGCGCGCGCTCCAGGCCAGCACCTCCATGCCCAGCGCCTTGGCCAGCGTGATGACCCGGGCGCCGATGGTGCCGGTGCCGAACACGCCGAGCGTCTTGCCCAGGCACTGCGTGAGCATCTCGCGCGGCCAGGCGCCCGCGCGCATCTCGCGGTCGATGCGCACGAGCTTGCGGCCGACCGCCAGCATCAGCGTGACGGCGTGCTCGGCCACCGCGAAGGCGTTGACCCCGGGTGTGTTGCAGACCGTGATGCCGCGCCGGCCGGCCGCCCCCAGGTCGATGTTGTCGGTGCCGGTGCCCCACACCGAGATCATCGCCAGCTCGCGGCAGGCGGCGAACACGCCGTCGCTGAAGCGGGCGTGGGCGCGGATGTTGATGGCCACGCGGGCGCGGCCGATGCGCTTGATCAGCTCGGCCTCGTCGTCGGCCCCGCGGGCGGTGACCACGTGCACCTCGCCGAGCTTGCGGGCGCGCTCGTGGGCCGCCGAGCCCTCGAACACGCTCGGAAAGTCGTCGGGGACGGCGACCAGCGCGTCGGCCACGCTAGCTGTTGTCCGCGAACGTCTTCTGGGCGGCGGCGACGCCGGCCCCGGGCTCGGCCTTGTAGCCGAGGTCGCGCAGCGCGAGCTCGAGCGCCGACAGCGTCGGCAGCACGTGGTGGGGGCTGGCGGTGATGCCCATCGTGCCGATGCGAAGCGTGGTCGTGCGGATCTTGTCGAGGCCGGTGCCGATGAGCACGCCGTAGCGGTCGCGCATCGTCTGCACCACCGCGCCGGTGTCGACGCCCTTCGGTGACGTGATCGACGACACCGTGCTGGACACGATCGAGGCGTCGGGGAACATCGCGAGCCCCATGGCGGCCACCCCGGCCCGCAGGGCGCCCGCCGCCACCGCGTGACGGCGGAAGCGCTTCGCCAGGCCCTCCTCGAGGATCAGCCGGGTGGCGACGCGCAGGGCCTCGGTGAGGTGGGTCGGAATCGAGACCGGCTGCCGCCGCGGCGTTCCGTCCGGCACCTTGCCGCCGCGCGAGGCCGGGATCCACCATTCCTTCCAGCGCAGGAGGTCGTAGGCGTAGGAATGCGCCTTGCTCTTGCGCCGCTCCATCGCCTCCCACGCGCGCGGGCTCACCGAGACGAGCGCCATGCCGAGCGGCGCCGCCAGGCACTTCTGCGAGCCCGTCATGTTGAGGTCGACGCCCCACTCGTCGGTGCGCACGTCGATGCCGGCGATCGACGACACGGTGTCGAGCAGGAACAGGGCGCCGGTCCCGCGCGCGAGCTTGCCCACCTCGGCCGCCGGGTAGGTGGCGCCGGTGGAGGTCTCGTTGTGCACGAGCGTGATGGCCTTGGGCCGCAGCCGCTCGGCCTCGCGGGCCAGCCGGTCCAGGTCGAGACGCGCGCCCCACTCGACGGGGAACTCCGTCCAGTCGGCGCCCACGCGATTCATGATCTCGCGCATCAGCAGGCCGAACTGCCCGGCGCCGACGACCAGGACGCGATCGCCGGGCTCGATCACCGACAGCGCGCCCGCCTCGAGCGCGGTGCGGCCGGAGCCCGGCATGACGATGACCTCGTGCTTCGTCTGGAACACGTCGCGGAGCGCCAGTGTCGTCGGCTCCAGCACCGTCTCGTCGAAGCCGCGGTCGTACTGGATCGTGGGCGGCTGGTTCAGGGCCTGGATCACCGGCCACGGCAGCTCGGTGGGACCGGGGATCATGAGGATGGGACGCGTCTGCACCTGGGTCCAGTTGGTCGGCTCGTTCACGCTGATCTCCTCGCGGGCGGCTCGCCCGAGGCTACTCGGGCGCGCTCGATTGTATCACCGCGCGATCACCGGACGGCGGCGGCGCCGGCGGCCAGGAGCGCCGTGCCGCATCCCGGGCAGAAGTTCGACCCGGGCGCGCACGATTGGCCGCAGCGGGGACAGCCGACGTGCGCGTCGGCGTCGCGATGGTGGATGACGAGGTTGCGGATGTAGGGGATCCAGGTGAAGGCGTAGGCGAAGATGAAGACCGAGTCGCGCTGGCGCAACGAGTACGCCAGCAGCAGCAGCGAGCCGAGCATGCTCAGCCACCAGAAGGCGGCCGGCACCACCACCCGCCCCCGCTTCTCGGTCGCGTACCACTGCACGACGAAGCGCGAGAAGAACACGAAGTTGCCGAGCCAGCCGACGATCTTCCAGATGCTCCAGTCGATGCCGAGCAGCTTGCCGTCGGACCAAGCGAGCCAGTCCATCACCGGGCAGCTTACGGCAGGACCGCGAGCAGAGAAACAGAAAACGGCGGCGACCGCGCTACACCGCCTTGCCGAACATCGCCGCCAGCACCTTGTAGGCGCGGCGGATGTCGTCCGGACGACGCCGGTTGGTGACCAGCGCGAAGATCTTCTCGGCGTCCTCCGACGTCGGCGCCGCCGGCTTGTCGGCGCGCACGTCGGTGAGCTCGCGCATCGGAATGTCCAGCGCGACCGAGACGTGATAGAGGCTGTCGACCGAGATCGATTTCTCGCCGCGCTCGACTTCGCCGATGAACTTGCCGCTGAGTCCCGCGCGCTCGCCGAGCCGTTCCTGACTCAGCCCGTGCTGCTTGCGCAGCGCGCGCAAGCGCTGCCCAAGAAATCTGCGCACGTGCTTGACCGCCCGTTCACCCACGAGCATCACCTCTGGGTGGGGAGGACTTCAAGTTCCGTGCCGCTGAACTATGGGGAAGACTAGGGGGACGAGGAAGCGGGCAGATCCACCTCGACCACGTCGCCGCGCACGCGTGCGTGGTATACCGGTACGGCCAGCGCGGGATCGACGCGACAGTGGCCGGTCACGACGTCGAAGTCGAAGCCGTGCCACGGACAGACGACCGCGCCGGCCTCCAGCCAGCCCTCGCTGAGTGGTCCGTCCTCGTGCGGACACGTCGGACCGGTGGCGTAGAAGGTGCCGCCCCCGGCATTGAAGACGGCGACCGCCAGGCCGTCGTGCTCGACGAACGCGCCCTGACCGACGGGGATCTCGCTGGCCCGGGCCACGGGCACGAACACCATCACTTCTTGTCCTGCAGGGCCTCGTCGATCGCGGTGCGGAAGTTCTCGATCGGGTGGGCGCCGACCAGCGGCCGGTTGTTGATCAGGAAGGTCGGGGTCGAGCTCACGCCGAGCGCGCGCGCCTGGCTGACGTCGTCGGCCACCGCCGTCGCGAAGCGATGCTCGTCCAGGCACTTCACGAAGCCGTCGCGCGGCACGCCGGCCTCGAGCGCATAGCGGACGAGATCGGCTCGCTCGAACTTCGGCTGGTTGGCGAACAACAGGTCGTGATACGGCCAGTAGCGCCCGACGGCGCCGGCGCAGCGGGCGGCCTCGTGGGCGGGACGCGCCAGGTCGTGGCTCGGCAGCGGAAAGTCCTTGAAGATCAGCCGCACGCGGCCGTCGTACTCCTTCATCACCTGGTCCAGCGACCGCTGGACGCGCGCGCAGTACGGTCACTGATAGTCGGAGAACTCCACGATCGTGACCGGCGCCGTGCGCGGGCCCTTCACCATGCCGGGCTCGACCGACAGGTCGACGACGGGCGTCTGGGCCGTTCCGGTGCCGGCGATCAGCGTCAGCGCGGCCAGCAGCAAGGCGGTGGGAATGGTGTAGACTCGCGGCGGACGGGCGGTCGTGCTGCGAACGCGGTTCACCACGCGGAGAATACCATCATGGACAACGTGCTGTCTCTTCTGTGCGGGACGCACCCGTCGTGGTCGTTGCTCATCGTGCGGCTGGGGCTCGGCGTGGTGTTCGTCGCCCACGGGGGCCAGAAGGTCTTCGGCTGGTTCGGCGGCCCCGGGCTGAAGGCCACCATCCAGACGTTTCAGCAGTACCTGAAGGTGCCGCCGCCCGGGACGGTGGCGGCGGCGCTCGTCGAGTTCCTCGGTGGCGTCGCCATGCTGCTCGGCCTGCTGGCCCGGCCGGCGGCGGTCGGGATCATCGTCGTCATGCTGGTGGCGATCGCCAAGGTCCACGGCCAGCACGGCTTCTTCATCAACTTCTCGAACACGCCCGGCAAGGGGCACGGCGTCGAGTTCAACTTCGTGCTGATCGTGATGGCGCTGGCCGTGCTGATCGGCGGGGCCGGCATGCTGTCGGTCGATCGCGCGATCTGGCTGGCGGTGGCGCGGTAGCCGATGGGCTTCGTCCTGCGCGCGCTGGTCAACGCCGCCACGATCGCGCTGGCCTCGGCCATCGTGCCGGGGATCCGCGTCGACGGCGCCGCCTCGGCGCTGCTGGCCGGCGTCGTGCTGGGGCTGATCAACGCGCTCGTCCGTCCAATCCTGGTAATCCTCACGCTACCGCTCACGCTGGTCACGCTCGGGCTCTTCCTGCTCGTGCTCAACGGCATCTGCCTGGCGCTGACGGCCTGGCTGGTGCCCGGTCTCCACGTCGCCGGCTTCGGCCCCGCCGTCCTCGGCGCCCTCGTGATCTCCCTCGTGAGCTGGCTCCTGACCGCCTTCGTCAGCGACCGCGGCCACATCGAACGCTACCGACGGATCGAACGGTATTAGAGGAGCGCCCCGGCTTCGCCGGGGCGTGACGAACGCTGGGGGGGTGGGGGATCTCGGGGCCCCCCATCGAATGATCAAGCCGCCCGGCCGCCCTCCTCGCTGAGGGCGGTGATGATGTAGGTCCCGCTCTTCTCGTCGCGCTCGAGCGTCACGATCTTCTGCTTGGCGGCCTCCTCCAGCAGCTTCGAGAACGTGGAGTAGCCGTAGTACGACTCGTTGAAGGCCGGGTTCTTGCGGATCATCGTCTGCTTGACCATCGAGCCCCACAGCGTCTCCTTGTTCTCGCGCTGGAGCGCCTGGATGGCGTCGATGAGCTGGGCGATCGCCTCCGCCTTCTTCTCCGGGAGGCCGCTGAGCAGCCGCGTCTTCTTGGTGTCGCGAATCAGGTCCTCGTAGAAGATGAACTCGTCACAGTTGGCGACGAGCAGGTCCGACGAGGACGACTTCACGCCCAGCCCGATGACGTACCGATCGTTCTCCCGGAGCTTCGACACCAGAGGAGAGAAGTCGGAGTCGCCCGAGACGAGGGCGAAGCTGTCGATGTGGGTCTTTCCGTAGGCGAGGTCGAGCGCGTCGACCACCATCCGGATGTCCGCCGAGTTCTTGCCGCTGTAGCGTGACTGGGGCACGTCGATGAGCTCGATGGCCCACTCGTGGAAGGGACGCTTGTACTCGGTGAAGCGGTTCCAGTCGGCGTAGGCGCGGCGGACGATGATCTTGCCCTTCTCCAGCAACCGCTCCAGGACCAGCTTGAGCTCGAACTGCTTGTACTGCGCTTCCTTGACTCCGCGGGCGATATTTTCGAAGTCCATGAACATCGCCAACTTGCGTTCTCCGTTCATCCTTCTCCTTTCGCGACGCGCCCTCACGGCCGACGCCGCACATCCATTATATGTCCGCTGCTCGCCGGCCTTTGGAAGGTTTATAGTGAGCGCCAATGGCCAAGGACATCGATCCCGCGGTGGCCGGCCGGGTGCCGCCGGGCCAGCACCTCACGGCGAAGTGGCCGGTGCTCACCTACGGCATGACGCCGCGCTTCGATCCGGCCCGCTGGACGTTCCGCTGCTTCGGCCTGGTCGAGCGCGAGATGACGTGGCGCTGGGACGAGTTCCTGAAGCTGCCGCGCGTGACGGTGCGCTCCGACGTCCACTGCGTGACGCGCTGGTCGAAGCTCGACAACGAGTGGGAGGGCGTGCCCGCTCGCGTCATCCTCGAGCAGGTCCGCCCGCGACCCGAGGCCCGCTGGGTCCTGCAGCACGCGGATCCCGACTACACGACGAACACCTCGCTGGAGGCCCTGCAGGGCGACGACGTGATCCTGGCCCTCAAGCACAACGGCCGCGACCTCGAGCCCGATCACGGCGGCCCCATGCGCCTGGTGCTGCCGCGCCTGTACTTCTGGAAGTCGAGCAAGTGGCTGCGCGCCTTCGAGCTCCTCGACGTCAACCCGCCCGGCTTCTGGGAGCAGAACGGCTATCACATGAACGCCGACCCGTGGACCGAGGAGCGCTACTCGGACCAGGAGACGCGCGCGATGCAGCAGCTGCGCGGCGAGGCGGCCCGCCGGCTCCGCGCGCGGTAACGGCCGCGTGAGCGTCCGCGTCGAGCGCGCCGGTCCCGTCACCACCGTCGTCCTCGACCGGCCGGCGGCCCGCAACGCCGTCGACCGGCCGACGGCGCAAGCGCTGGCCGACGCGTTCCGCGCCTTCGAGGCCGACGGCGCGGCGCGCGTGGCCGTGCTGTGGGGCGCCGGCGGGACGTTCTGCGCCGGCGCCGATCTCAAGGCCATCGCGACCGAGCGCGGCAATCGCCTGGCCCCCGACGGCGACGGCCCGATGGGACCCACGCGCATGACGCTGGCCAAGCCCGTGATCGCCGCCGTCGCCGGCTATGCGGTGGCCGGCGGGCTCGAGCTGGCGCTCTGGTGCGACCTGCGCGTGGCCGAGGCCGACGCGGTGTTCGGCGTGTTCTGCCGCCGGTGGGGCGTGCCGCTGGTGGACGGCGGCACCGTCCGGCTGCCGCGGCTCATCGGCACCAGCCGCGCGCTCGACCTCATCCTCACCGGTCGGCCGGTGGACGCCCCGGAGGCCGAGCGCATCGGGCTCGTCAACCGCGTCGTGCCGCGCGGCGCGTCGCGCGCCGCCGCCGAGGCTCTCGCCCGCGAGATCGCCGCGTTCCCCGCCCGCTGCGTGCTGAGCGACCGGCGCTCGGTTTACGAGTCGGGGGGCATCGCGCTCGATGCGGCCCTGGCGCGCGAGTTCGCGCTCGGCAAGGCCACCATCGATTCCGGCGAGACGCGCGAGGGTGCCGGGCGGTTCGCCGCCGGCGAGGGCCGGCACGGCCGCTTCTGAGCGCCGGGCGCCCCGTCTCCCTCTTCCTCCTCGGCCTCGTCGCGGCCGGGTGCGCCACGCTGGCCGCCGGCAGCGACAGTCAGCTCGAGGCGACGTGGCGCTCCGGACGGCTGTGGCTGCCGGAGCGCTTGCTGCCGGCCGGCGCCGTCAACGGCCGTCGCGTTGCCGAGATGGAGGCGGTCGTCGCGCGCCTGCCGGCCGGCACCGCCATTCCGCTCGTCGTCTACGCGCACGGGTGCGCGGGCCTCGACGACGACGTCGTGACCTGGGCCGCTGCCCTCGCGCGCGCCGGCTACACCGTCGTCGCGCCCGACAGCTTCGCGCGCGCCGGGCGCCGGGCGAGCTGCGACGGCCGTACCGTCTATCCCCGGCACGACCCGGGCGTCCTCGCGCTGCGCGAGTCCGAGGTCCGCTACGCCATCGTCCAGGCCCGCACGCTGACGTGGGTGCGGCAGGAGTCGATCGTGCTGCTCGGCTTCGATCAGGGCGGGGTCGTGGTGGCCGGCTACCGTGGGCCGCCGGTCGCCGCGTACGTCGTCACGGGGTGGACGTGCACGGCGCCCGACGTGCGCCACGGCCTGTTCACACCGCCCGACCGGCCGGTGCTGGCGATCCGCTGGGCCGACGATCCGCTGTTCGGCGATCCCGCCTGGAACGGCGACTGCGGCGCGCACCTCGACGCGCGCCCGGCCTCGCGCTCGCTCGTCCTCGAGGGCCGCGGTCACTCCGTCGCCGGCGCCGCCGAGGCCCGCGACGCGGTGCTGCGATTCCTTCAGGCCGCGGCCTCGCGCTGACGCCGGCGGGCCAGGGCGAGGGCGGCCGCGGTGACGGCGATGCCGGCCGTCGCCAGGAAGGTGGCCACGAACCCCCAGCGGGCGATGGCCAGTCCCGAGGAGACGGCGCCGAGCGCGATGCCGATCTCCAGTGCGGAATAGAACGTTCCCATCGCGCGCCCGCGCTCGTCCTCGTCGGCGCCGTCCACGCACCAGGCGACCAGCGCGGGCTGGGCGGTGCCGTAGGCGACGCCGTAGAGCGCGCCGCCCAGCGCGAGCGCCAGGACGCCCTCGCTCAGCGCCAGCAGGGCGAGGGCGGCGCCGGCCAGCAGGAGGCCGGTGGCGGCCACCGGCGGACGGCCGATGCGGTCGGACACGCGTCCGGCCGGCCCGCGGGTCACCGTCGTCATCACCGCGAAGGCCAGGAAGAACACGCCGGGGTTCACCCCGTGGCTGTCCGCGTGCAGCGGCAGGAAGGCGATCTGGACGCCGTAGGTGAACATCAGCGCCAGCGTGATGGCCGCCGGCCAGAGCGCCGCCGGACTCACGGCGGCGGCGAGGGTGAAGGGCACTGCGCGCGGACGCCCGAGCGTCTCTCCGACCACCAGCGTGAGGGCACAGGCGACCGCGGCCGTGACGCCGGCGACCCAGAACAGGACGGCGAAGCCCAGGTGCTCGACGACCGCGATGCCGGTGACCGGACCGATGGCCAGGGCGATGCTGCCGGCCGCGCCGTAGAGACCGAGGAACTCGCCGCGGCGGTGCGGCGGCGTGAGATCGGCCACCATCGCGCTGGCCGCCGTCGGATAGAGCCCCATGCCGGCGCCGTGCAGGAGACGCACGAGGACGAGGCCGAGCGCGCCGCCGCTCCAGCCGTAGGCGACGGAGGCGACGGCGAAGAGCAGCGCGCCGGCCACCATCAATGGCCGGCGGCCGTAGCGATCGGCAGCCCAGCCGGTCGGCGGTCGCAGCAGCAGCGACGTGATCGCGAACGACGCCATGATGACGCCGATGGCCGCATCGGAGGCGCCGAGCCGCCGCGCGAAGATCGGCAGGGCCGAGAGCAGCAGGAGGAACGAGAGAAAGAACGCGAAGGCTCCCAGCCAGAGGACCAGGAACGGGCGGCGGGTCACCCGGTCCGGACGCGGGTCAGGCGGCCTGGCGCCGGATCGCCCGCACCAGCCACAGGTGCACGACGCCGGCGCCGGCCAGCACGACGAGCCCGATCACGAGCCAGTGGATCTCCCCGCGCGGTTCCGTGTCGCGATAGTGCAGCAGCCCGACCAGGATCAGCGCGCAGCCGACGACCGCGGCGACGTTGCGCGCGCCACGAACGAACCGCAGCCAGGCCGGCCGCGTCTGACCGAGCGCCATGGCGACGACGAGGAGGATGATCGCCGCGCCCACCAGCGACGAGGTCGCGAAGCCGAGCACCCAGAGGACGCCGACCTCGGTGGCGTCCTGGACGGGCCCGACGTAGAGGAGATGGGCCAGGAGCCACACCACCACGATCGCCAGCGCGATCGCGCCCAGGCCGCGTGTCATGGCATCAGGAACTCCCGCAGCAGCGCCTGGAACACCGCCGGCTGATCGCCGGGGACAGTGTGGCCCGCGTCGGGAACGACGGTGAGGCGCGCGCCCGGCAGCTCCTCCAGCATCCGCTTGGCGGTCTCGTCGGTGAGCACGTCGGACTGCGCGCCGCGGACGAGCAGCGTCGGGCACTGGATCGCGCACCACTGGGGCCACAGGTCGGCCGGCGTCCGCAGGCGCCCCTCCCGGATGGCGTCGCGCAGCGTCCGATCGTACTTCCACGTGAAGCCGCCGTTCGGGAGCGGCTTCACGGCGTGCCGGGCGCGGTGGCGCAGCATCGTCTCGGCGTAGAGGGGATTGTTGGCGCGCTGGTGGGCGACGACCTCGTCGAGCGTCTCGAAGCGCTCGGGCGCGGCGGCCATGAGGCTGCTGACGCGCGCCCGCCCCCCGGGCGCGATCTCCGGCCCGATGTCCACGACGACGAGGCGCTCGACGCGGTCCGGGTGGCGGCCGGCGTAGTTCATCGCCACGCGCCCGCCGAGCGAGAGCGCCACCAGGCCGAGGCGGCGAAAGCCGAGGGCGTCGACGAAGGCCTCGAGGTCGCCGAGCAGCGCCGCGTCCGAGTAGTCGCCGTCGGGCGCCGGGTCGGAGTCGCCGTG
>Ga0066696_10001340_pt1 | contig 10525 bp, 11 predicted proteins | sample GraSoiAngelo_145_FD_71412 | JGI IMG/M metagenome (GOLD analysis project Ga0066696, IMG submission 71412) | Grasslands soil microbial communities from the Angelo Coastal Reserve, California, USA - 14_1009_05_20cm | ecosystem: Environmental > Terrestrial > Soil > Grasslands | place: USA...
TGAGGTCGCGCCGGCGCGGCGGCAGCATGTAGTGGATCCCGCTCTCCAGCTGACCCTTCCCATCGATGCCACCGTTCTCGAGGAAGGCTCGCGTGCGCACGTAAGCCTCGTCGATCAGGCGATCGACCTGACTGAAATCCGTGCCGGCGGTGCCGAACTCGACATTGGGCACCAGGAGGGTGATCCGGATCGTGTTCGCGTAGCGCTGGTACTCCTCCAGCGTCCGCTGCGCCAGCATGATCTGGATGCTCTGCGCCAGGATCCCGGTCAGCGTGTGGTTCGGCGGGCGCAGCGGATTCGACGTGCTGTTGTCGATCGCGACGATCTCCGTCGCCCCCAGCTGGATCGCCTCGGTCAGCCCGAGGTTCTCCGCCACCGCGCCGTCGACGAACTCCTCGTCGCCGATGCGATAGGGATTGAAGATTCCCGGAATCGCCGACGAGGCGGCCACCGCATCCGGCACACTGCCCGTGGTAAAGATCTCCTTGCGGGCCCGGGTCAGGTTGGTGGCGATCACCGCGCAGGGAAGGGTGAGCTGCTCGAAGGTCGCCGGCAGGTTCATCGCTGCCAGCGTTCTCAAATACCGGCTATCGAAAAAGCTGTTCCGGCTGCGAACGTAGCGATAGGCCATGCGCAGCGGATTGCGGTCGAAGAGATCGCGGCTCCGGATCGTTCGCCAGACGCGGGCCAACTGGTCGATCGTCTCCAGACTTGGCCTCGCCGCGAGCGCCACGGCGTTGAAGGCTCCCGAGCTGCACCCGACCAGGCCGTCGGGCTTGATGCCGGCCTCGAGCAGCGCCTTGAGGACGCCGACGCTGCAAGCCCCGCGGCTGCCGCCGCCACCCAGGACGAACACCAGCCGACGAGTTTGGGGCTCGTCAGGATGGTTGACCGATGGTCGGCGGCGTCGCCACCAGGACAGCATGGACGGGGATCGCCAGAATCCAGTGTCCCGCATAGAGATTACGTTCCAAATCGCCGGCCGAACATGCGCACGGCTGAGTGTAACGGGTCAATGGCAGCGGGACAGAAGGACGGCGACGCCGCGTTGACACTGTAGAGAGCACGGCCGGGGGGCCGGCGAGACAGTCCTCGTGTTAGCCTTGGAGTATCACATTTTCTACCCATGCGTTGCCTATATATTGAGCAGGTTCTGAAGAAGCGGAAGGCCTTTTTGAGGGTCTTTCAGGTCGATTGCCACGTCGACGGGAAGGTGCACCGGTTCCGCGGCCTGATGAAGTGGCCGGAGCCTCCGTGCCTGGGAAAGATGGCGACCTGCGCGCTCTACCAGGAAGCGCGCGCCAGTGAGGATGTCCGGCTGCGCCGTCTGATCGACTAGCCGGCCGCGTTAATCTCACGTCGTGGCGCCCGACGTCATCGTGATTGGCGGTGGCGCGATCGGGACGTCGATCACGTACGAGCTCGTCAAGCGCGGGGTAAGCGTCACCTTGCTCGAACGCGGGCGGATCGGCGGCGGGGCGACGGGAGCATCGGCGGGCCTGGTCATGCCGCGTGGCGGCCGCGACGTCCCGCCTGACCTTACGGGGCTCGGCCAGGAGAGCGCGCGCCTCCTCGGCGCCCTCGCCGGCGAGTTGCGTGAGCGGACCGGGATCGACATCGGCTATCGCCATGTGGACGTCCTCGAGGTGGCGTTCGACGATACCGAGGAGCGCTCGCTTCGACGCGAATACGGTCGGATGACCGCAAACCGGTGGCTTGATCCAATGTCCGCGCTCGACCTCGAGCCACGGCTCAACCCGTCGGTTCGGGGCGCCTTCCATGTCACCGGGGACCACCAGGTCCTGCCGCGCGTCCTGGCGCAGGCCCTGGTGCGCGCCGCTTCGGATCTCGGGGCTTCCGTTCTCGAGGGCGTGAGCGCCGACCGGCTGGAGCTGCATGGCGATCGCGTGCTCGGCGTGGGGGTAGGTAACCAGACGATTGCCGCCGGTGAGGTCGTCATTGCCAACGGCGCTTGGGCCGGCGCGTGGTCGAAGCCGTTGGGCTTCGCCCTGCCGGTGCGGCCGGTGCGGGGCCAGATGGTTTCCGTGAACACCGCCGGCAGTGGCTTGCGCACGGTCATCTCGGGCGCAGGCGGCTATGCCGTGACCAAACCGGATGGCTCGACCCTGCTGGGAACGACCGTTGAAGAGGCGGGCTTCGATCCCCGTCCCACGGTGCAGGGGATCGCGTCGCTGCTCGAGCGTGCGCCGCGGCTCGCGCCGGACCTAGCGGAGGCGACCATCGTCAGCGCCTGGGCCGGCCTGCGTCCGGCAACGCCTGACGGGCTCCCGATTATCGGTCGGGCCCCGGGATGGCACGGGCTGACGCTGGCGACCGGGCACTTCCGAAACGGCATCCTGATGGCCCCGATCACGGGCGAGCTGGTGAGCGACTTGCTGCATCGGGACCAGCCGCGTCTGCCGATCTCTCGCTTCGATCCATGCCGGATCGTCGTGGATGCTGCCTGACCTCCCACGCTATTTCGAGCGGAGGGCGGATGGATTCCGTCATGCGGCGGCAGGCGGCTTGTGGCTAGCCCCGCTCGTCTATCTGGAGACCGCGCGCTTTGGCCCGGGATGGTATGGCAAGGTCGTCAGTGCCGATCCTGCGCGGTTGCTTGCCTGGGCGACGAGCAAAGGGATTCCCCCACGGGCGTTGCAAGTCAAGTCGCTGCCCGATGTCGACATGCCGCGCAGCCGGCGCCGCCGCTTGCCCGGCTACCACATCGACCTCTGGGGAGCACGCCTGGCGCTGGCCTATGACCCGATGAGGCTGGCGCGAGTCCGCGGCCTCAGTAGCGGTCGATCGCCTTCAGGCCAGAGCCGGTGACGATCAACACGGCTCCTGTTGGCAGGTTCAGGCTGCGACACCCGGCAATCGCCGCCGCGGAGGTCGGTTCCATCAGCAAACCGACGGTCGCCGCGTCGCGCCAGGCGCGCTCGATGGCGTCCTCTGACACGGCAATCCAGCGTCCGCCGCTGTAGCGGACGGCGTTGTAGCTGCGCTCGGCTCGGGTTGGTTCGGGAATGCGAATCCCGTCCGCGATCGATGACTGCCGAACCACCGGGGCCGGGCGGCCGATCGACGCGCCTCGGACAAGCGGCGCGCAGGCCTCCGACTGCACCCCGTGCAGTCGCGGCGCACGCTCCATCCGGCCAGAGGCGACCAGGTCCGCGAACCCCATCGCAAGCCCGATCAAGACGGTGCCCTGTCCGACCGGCGTGACGACATCGCGGAGCTCGTCCCCGACCTCTTCGAATAACTCATAGGCGATGGTCTTTGTGCCTTCCAGAAACGCGTCATCCCGGGCGTGACCGACGTCATACCCATCCCTGGCCGCCATGATTGCGGCCTGGGTGACTGCGGAACGGGGGCCGGAGATCCGGATCAGCTCGGCGCCGAGCACTTCGATGGCGCGGGCCTTCGCGGCGACGATGTCGTCGGGGGCGAAGACCCGCGCTCTCAATCCGGCCGCACTCGCATAGGCCGCGACCGCCGTGCCCGCGTTCCCGGAGGAGTCTTCGACGACGAGCCGCGCGCCGGCTGCCTTTGCGGCGGTGATTGCGGTGGCGGCACCGCGGTCCTTGAATGAGCCGGTTGGCGAGATACCCTCGAGCTTGAGGAGGAGCCCGTGATATCGGAGCAGCGGCGTCCCGCCCTCACCAAGGGTGACTGGTTCGCCCGCGATGGCAAGGTCGGCGCGGTAACGCCAGAGCCCGCGCCCGGACCATCTCCCGGTCTCGGCGGCGTTTTTCACGACAGGACTTTTGCCAGTGCTGGATCGAGGAACGCTTGAGTCAGGGGATACGGTTCATAGCTGCTGACGGAGCCATTTTTGGCGACGAGGACACTGACCGGCAATCCGGTGCTGAGCGTCACGCTCACCCCGTAGGCGCGCGCGGCTTGGCCATCGGGGTCGAGCACGGGATCGGGTTGGAGCTTCATCGCTGTCCAGTAGGCGCGAATCGTGTCCGACGATTCGTCACCGTAGTCGATGGCTACGACCGACAACCCCTGCTGGCGATGGGCGAGGTACTCGTCCCGGATCAAGGGCAGCTCATCGCGGCAGGGCACACACCAGGTTGCCCAGAAACTGATCAGCACCGGATGGCCTTTGAGCGCTGCCAGCGAGATCGTGTGGCCGCTGAGGTCGGTGAGCGTGAAGCCGGGCGCGGGTTTGCCAACCTGTACCGTCCCGTGTGGTGCCGGCGTGGGATTGGCGCGGTCGAAATGCGAGTCCCAGGGCGTCGTCACCGAGACCACCGGAAAGTAATCATTGAAGAAGGTCAGGCGGTTGGAGAAGATCAGTACGCCCATCGCGATCAGGAACACGGCAGCCACCGCGTTCAGCGCGGCATAGGCACCGCGGACCCGCGCCAGCAGCCGGGTCAGCACGCCCGACAGGCCGGCCGCCACCAGGAACGGCAAGCCGAGCCCGACCGAATAAAACCCCAGCAGCAGGGCTCCCTGCGCTGCCGTGCCGTTGCTCCCCGCTCGAAGCAGGATCGCAGCCAGGATCGGGCCCATGCACGGCGTCCATCCGATCGCGAAAGCCAAGCCGACCACATACGAAGCCCACGGCGCGCGTGGGAGCCGGTGGGCGATGTCTAGTCGTTTTTCGCCCATCAGCCCGGGGATCCGGCCCAGAACGAGCAGCGCAATACCGATCAAAACGAGGGCGATCCCGGCAATCTGCAGCAGCAGCGGCTTGTAAGCCTGGAGATCGGCGCCGAGCAGCCCAAATGACGCACCCAGGGCAACGAACGCCGTGCCGAAGCCGGCGACAAACAAGCTCGCATTTCCCAGCACCCTGAGCTGCTGGCCGACGGATGTCGCCGTACCGGCCGCGGAGGCGCCCATATACGCGACATACGCCGGCACCAGCGGAAGGGTGCAGGTCGAGGCGAACGACAGCAGGCCGGCGACAAACGCCAGGGCCAGGTCGAAGATCATTCCGCCGGCTTAGGATGTCCCGTTGCGAGCTTGCGGACCCAATCGCGGAGCCGCGGCGGCGCCTCATCGGTGCAGCACTCGCGCCGCACCAGGCGTTTCATGCCGGCCTGGAATTCGAACACCTGCTCACAGGGCGGACAGTCGTCGAGATGCGCCTTCACCTTGCGCACCTCCGCATCGTTCAGCTCCCGGTCCATGTAACCGGAAAGCTTTTGCATCGTCTGCTGGCAGTGGTCACCCATCAGTGAGCCCCCACGGCGATCGCGCTCGGTTTGGGCCGGCCCGAGTACTCCCACAGCTTCTTCTGCAGCGCCTGGCGGCCGCGATGCAGCCTGGACATGACGGTCCCGATCTTGATCCCCAGGATCGACGCAACCTCTTTATAGGAGAAGTCTTCCACGTCCACCAGGACCACGACCATCCGCATATTGACGGGAAGCTCTTCCAGCGCGTGCTTGACCTCATCGCCAAAACCGCGGTCGACGATGATCTCCTCAGGCGACATCAGGTGGACCGGCATTCCCTCGCGCCGCAGCTGGTCATAGATCGAAAAGTCGGCGCCGGGCTGATCGATCGGAGACTCCGGCAAGGGGTGCTGCCGCAGGCGATTGCGAAAGACGTTCGTCATGATCGTGAAGAGCCAGGCCTTCTCATTGGTTCCCGGCTGAAAGCGGTTCCGGTAGCGATAGGCTCGGAGATAGGTTTCTTGCACCAGGTCCTCGGCGTCCTCAGGCTTTCGAGTTAGGCGCAACGCGCTGCGATAAAGCGCGTCGACGTGCCTCTCAAAAAGCGAAAAGTCGCTACTCATGCCAATGCCCTGCTGGCCCATTCTATTCCGGCAAATTCTGACCGCCGGCCGCCTCAGGTTGCCGGTGGGGCGCCGTTCGGTCCGCCTGAAGGCCCGGATCCCCCGCCGGGCTGCGGCCCACGACCGCGGCCCCGCCCCCGCCGGCGACGTCGCCGGTTGAACGGTGGTTCGCCTTCCCGAGGCGGTTGGCCGGGCCGGGCCTGCGGCGGGGGAGCCGATCGGCCGTCGCGCGTTCGGTTTGGATCCGCGGCACCTTGAGTGCCGGAGCGCGGCGAGTCTCTCCTTGCCGGCCGCTGCGCTCGGCCCTGACTCGGACGAGAGGGCCGGGCTTGGGGCGGTGGGCCGCTTGCGAGCGGCCCCTGTTCTTGTCCGCGGCCACCGCCTCGACGGCGCCGGCGCCCCCGGCGGGGCTCCGTTGATTGCGCCTGCGCGTCCGCAGGCCGGGCGTGATCCTGTCGTTGCGGTTGAGGGGCCGGGAGGATGCGTGCCAGTCCCCGAGGGCGGCGTCGGCGCGCAGCCGGCTCGCGCGGCGAGGCGGGCTGCTCTTTCACCCGCGCCTCAAACTCGCTGAGCCACTCCTCCATCGGCCGCTTGATCTGCGGCCGCGGCGCCCGAGGCTGCTCGGGCCAAATGCGCGGACGGTCCGGACGAATAGCCTCCGGCGGCGGATCGGCGTCGGTCGGTTCCGGTTCGACCGCGATCTCAGGCGGGAGTTCGGACATCTCCGGCAATGTTAGCGACGCTTGTGACGTGCTCCGCCGGCTCGACGGCCCATTCGACGAGGAAGCGCCGGCGGAATCGACCGAGTGCCAGCGCAACCGGGCCGCCCAGCAAGCCGACCAGCAGGAGATTGCCGGCGGCGCGGAAGGCGTCGTAGAGGAAGGAGGTCGTGAGGTAGAAGGCCGCGAAGCGCCGTGCCAGGGCGGCCGCGCTCAAATCCGGTGCCCAGCCGATCGGGGAGGAGCCGGCCCCCAGCAGAAACGGCCACTCCCAGAAGTCGAGGAGCACCCCGTAGAGAAAGCCCGCGATCGCGCCATAAAGAGCGACGAGCCACACATGCTGGCGAGCGAATGGCCACCGGCCGAAGTAGCCCGCGCCCATGCCAACCCAGCCGCAGGCCAGCATCTGATAGGGAAGCCAGGGGCCGAAACCGGCCGTCAGCACCGCCGAGAGAACCAGCGTGAGCGCTCCGAGCGCGAAGCCGAACCCCGGTCCCATGACCAGGCCGCCGACGATGATCAGGAAAAAGATCGGCGAGAAGCCCAGCACGCCGATGACCACGACGAGGCGCAGCGTCGCGTCGAGCGCGACCAGCGCGGCGAGCACGGCGAGTAAGCGCGTGGAGAGGTGGCGGGTCTGCAGCGCAACGGCGACCACCGCCAGCGCCGAGCAGGCGATGAGCGCGGAGAAGAGCGCCGTGCTCTGTGGAAAGCCCCGACCCACAAAGAGCGGCCCGATGAAGATCAGCAGGCCCGCGATGGTGATGGCCAGCAACACGATCGATTCCCCGCGTGACCGGATCGCCGTCATCGGATAGGAACCTCTTCCGCCAGCAGCCAGCCACGGCCGAGCAGCTTGTTGACCTGCGTGGAGAAGACCAGTGAGTCGCTGAGCACGGTGCGCGGCGGCCCGTCGGCGTAGAGTTCGCCGTCCGCCATCATCACGACCCGATCGACGGTCCGGGCTGCCCATTCCACATCGTGGGTGGCGACCAGCACCGAGCCACCGTTGGCGGCTCGCAGGCGGAGGAAGCTGCTGAGTGCAGCTTTGATCGCCGGATCGAGCCCACGAGTCGGCTCGTCGAGCAGCAACAGGTCCGCATTGGCGGCGACCAGCGCAATCGCCAGTTGCTGCCGCTGGCCTGAGCTCAAGTCGCGCGGATAGCGGTCTCGCCAGGACGCAAACGGCGCGGCGACCTCGGCCGGAATATCGCGCAATTCCTCCTCCACCGAGGCGGCGAAGAGCAGTGCATCGGCGTCTTGCGGCACATAAGCGGGTCTGCCCCTGATCTGGAGCCGGCCCCGTTCTGGTCTGAGCAGTCCGGCGATCAACTTGAGCAGGGTGGTCTTTCCGCAGCCATTGCGCCCCATCAGCGCGACCACCTCGCCGCGGCGAAGGTTCAAGGAGACGCGCCTCACGGCTTGGGTCGCCGTGTAGCTGAAGCGCACATCCGCGAGGCTCGCGATCGCCGGTCCGCGGCCATTGCCAGGTGCCGGCGGCGCCGCCGCAAGGCCAAGAGCAGCCGCGCGCGTTCGGGCGTCACGCAATCCCAGTGGCACCGGCGTCCAGCCCGCGCGCAAGCCCAGCTCGACGACCGGCGGCCTGGGACCGGCTGCGATCAGGGCCTCGCGGGGGGCCCGGTCCTGCAGCGATCCAGCCTCGAGCGTCCAGATGCGATCGACGAAGGGCGCGATGCGTTCCACTCGGTGCTCGGCGATGATGGTTGTCATCCCGAGCTCGGCGACCAGCCGCAGGACGACCTGGAGGACATCCTCCGCGGCCTGAGGATCGAGCTGCGAAGTCGGCTCGTCAAGGATGAGCCCGCTTGGATGCATCACCAGGGCAGCGGCGATCGCGACGCGCTGCCGCTCGCCGCCAGAGAGGGAAGCGATGCGGCGCCCTCGCAGCTGGTGAATGCCAACCTGGTCGAGCACCTCTTCGATCCGCTTACGCATCAAGGGCGGCGGCAGTCCCAGGTTCTCGAGGCCGAAGGCAAGCTCCGATTCGACGTCTTCCAGCACGAACTGGGCATCGGGATGTTGAAAGACAAAACCGACGTGGCTTCCCAGCTCGCGGGGCGGATGGTGGCGGGTGTCGAGACCACAGACGACGACGCGGCCGCTGAACCGGCCGCCCGTGCTGTGGGGCACCAGCCCGTTGAGGCAGCGCAGCAGCGTCGATTTTCCGCTCCCTGACGGGCCGCGGAGCAGGATGACGGCACCCGCCTCCACCGTGGCGCTCAGGTTGGCAAAGACGTCGGCGCTGGCCGTCGGATAGCGGTAACCGAGGTCCTCAATCGCGATCAGCGGCATGGTCCTCCCGAGCGATGACGGCCACGGCTGCCGGGGCGGCGAGCAGCAGCAGCGCGATAACCGAAAGGATGGATGGGGCCGAGGGCACGATGTTGGTGTACGGGTTGTAGCTCGCGGGATGCGCCGCGAGCGTCAGGAGCAGCGCAATGCCGGCGGACAGAAGCGCGATGCCGTCGGACGCTGCCCAGGAAATCGGCCGGTAGCGGGAGCGACGACGGTTTCCGTAGCCGCGCGCATCGAGTGACTCACCGTACTGCAGCGCCTGCTCGAGGGCGGTGAGTAGCAATGGAAGCAAGATGGCCGGCGACGAGCGCCAGCCAGAACGCTGCCCGCGCAGCTGGCGGGCTTCGACAATGGCGTGGAACGACGACACCGTCTTTGGGGCAAAGGCGACCGAGAGCGCGAAGGCTGTGCCGGCGCGGTACAGGAGTGGCGGAAGCAGGCTGATCAGGTCGGCACTGCGAACCGTGGACTGCAGGACGCCGAACGCGATGACGGTGAGCAGCAGCGCCGCGCCCGACGATGCGCCGAAAAGGGCGGCCTCCCAGGTCCAGCGGCCGCCGACGATCGGAATGGCCGGCAGGGTGACGATGAGGTGTTCGCCGAAGCGGCTTAGCGCGACGCTGAAGAGGACCGGGATGACGCCGAGCATCAGCCCGAGGCGCAGGTGCAGCGCTCGGCCACGCCGGTAGGGGAGCCAGACGTTGACCAGGATCAGGAGCAGCAGTCCCTGCAGCCATGGATTTCGATCCATGAACGTAGCGCCGAGAGCGGCAAGCGTCCATGCACACCACGCGAGGGGGTTACGAATCACGGGCCGCGGCGCCTCAAGTTGAGCGCGCCAATCGCCAGCAATAGCGCCGTCGCGCCGGCAACGAGCCACCATACGACCGCCACCCTCCCGCCTTGGGGGAGGGCAGGGTGGGGGCCGGTGTCCGCGAGCGCCACCTCTGCGGTCGACGACTGGCTCGGGGCAAGCGCTTCAACGCTGGGAGCTGAGCTAGCGGCTGGAGCAACCGGCGGTGCCCGCGGCGCTGCATGGCTGGCCGTTCCCGCCGGTCTGGATACGGTCGCTGGGGCGGCGGTGACCGTCGCTGCCGGGTCAGCCGGCGGCCCACAAACCTGGCTGAACCGAATCGACGCCGGCGGTGTTCCATAACCCGAGGTGTAGCTCCAGCCCTCGACATCGCCATCATGGACGGAGTATCCGCCGGCGCCGCTGCGGCGGGCGACCCAACCGGAAGGCGTCAGCGACCAGTCGGACCAGTTGGGTCCGGACGTCGGTCCAAAGCATCGGTCCGGAATGCTGCTGGGCTCGCGATCGACCTGGCAAACGGTGCTCGCGCCACCGCCCCAGTCGTAGACCTGGGGCGGCTGTCCGGAGTTGACGCCGGCGAACTGAAGCAGGACTAGGCCGCTGATCGCATCCTGTGCAAACTCAACGCAGCGATAGACCACCCGGGCAGAGGGCCACTGGGCGCTGTGCTGGACCACCAGCGCCGCCCGATGGATGGCCGCATGCGCCGAGCCGTGCCAGGTAAGCAGCGCCGCACTGGCGAGAACGATCGCGGTCGCGAGTCGAACTACGAGGTGCTGCGTCGCAACCTCCTCAATGAAAGCCCGGCGGCGATGCAAAGGCCGCCGATGAGAATCGGCCATGGTTGGCGGTCGGGATAGGGACGACCGGTCTGCGCGAGCCGTGCCGTGGTCGTCGGTGGCGCGGCCGTGGCGG
>Ga0066696_10001342_pt1 | contig 10519 bp, 8 predicted proteins | sample GraSoiAngelo_145_FD_71412 | JGI IMG/M metagenome (GOLD analysis project Ga0066696, IMG submission 71412) | Grasslands soil microbial communities from the Angelo Coastal Reserve, California, USA - 14_1009_05_20cm | ecosystem: Environmental > Terrestrial > Soil > Grasslands | place: USA...
ATCGCGTACTGGCGAAATGCCTCGTTCACGAGGTCGGGGTTGCGATTCGCCAGATCCGGACGCAGCACCGGGCCCTGGCCGAATCCGAACTCTTCCACGAACAGCGCGAAGCTGACGGCGACTTTTCTGCCGGCGGGCCAGGCGGCAACATGCACCGGCTCGCGCGGGAACGCGGTGACCCAGTCCGCGCCGTCCTGCGCCAAACTCGCGGAGGGAAAGCGAGTGAGGAGCAGCGCCGCCGGCGCACCGCCGATGAGTAGCCTGATGACTTCGCGTCGTTTCATTCCATCACCTCGTCGGCGAGCTGCGCCCATGCTTCCAAGCGAAAGGATAGCACAGCTCGCTGCGGGGGGAGGCCATGATGCTTGGGAAACCGGCGGTCGATTTGGGCGTTAGAGACGTATGCCGCTGCGGCATTCGACCATGGCTGCAAACTGCTGTCGCTTTCTGGGAGCGCGCACGGCGACGACGGGGAAGCGACCCACTGGCGTGATTAAGTATCGTCTTAGTTTTTCTCTTCGAGCGAGAGAGCTTAGTTGTCTGCGATGGTGAGCCAATGAGCAAGGTCCTTGTTATTGCAACAATCGCGTGTCTCGTTTCAACGCTCGCCGACGCCAGACCGTATCGGCACAGGAGGGCTCAGGCGCAGCCCCGCCCGCAAATCGCCTGTACCGTTCTCGGCTGTAATCCCGTGCCGGTCGGGTGCGTACCGCGCGCGGGGCGCACCTGGTCGGGCTTGCCTTCCGGGTTTGATGTTGTCGTTTGCCCGCCCGGCGGGAGACCACTGCGATAGACCGTACTACAGCTTTGGCAGCACGTGCTGGCCGAACAATTCAACGGTGCGAACGGGATCGGATGCGAGGCTGACCGTCAGCATCAGCCGCTTCGCGCCAGCGGCCTTCGCGCTGAGTGCCTGTGCAAGACAATCTGCTGGATTGCCGCAGATCGCAAGACGTCGTGACAGATAATCGAACAGGCCGAGTTCCTGAACGAGCTTGATATCGGCTTCGCCGGGGCGTGTGCTGTAACGTCGCCGCAGTTCGAGTAGCGGCGCGCGTAGTTGCTCGGGAACACCGCGAGTCTCGAGCTTCCTATCGCCGATCACGTATCCGGCCAAGAACGCCAGCATGGCGCCTACCTTGCCCTGCGCGAGCTTGCGATCCTCACTGCAGTCGAGAGCGGCGATTTGCCAGACTTCTATGTCTTCTGGCGCGCGGTCCGCTGCCTTGGCTCCCGCGAGAATGTGAGACGCCGAATCCCGAATATTCTCGGCGCCCAATCCGAAATTGCAGAACACGCCGTCAGCGGCCTGCCCCGCCGCTCGCAATGCTGGTGGATGCGATGCCGCGAGAAAGATGGGCGGCGCACGCTTGATCCAGGGCAAATGCGCGCTAACCGCGCCGAGCATCGCTGGCCTGCCCTGTAGCAGCGCTTTCATGAACATAACGCCTTCGGCAAGTTCTTTGCCGGTTGACCTCGATAACCCAACATTCTTCGTCCCGCTGTGGCCAGCGCCGATCCCAAGCACCGCGCGACCGTTCGAGATGTGATCGAGCGAAGCTATCGCAGCGGCGCTGACTGCCGGATGCCGGGTCAACAGATTGGTGACGCAGAGCGCCACCTGGGTCCGCTGCGAAGCACGCGCAACCATCGCTGCCGAGACCCAGGGATCCATGGCGTTTCCTGGCGTGTCGGCGATGCCGATCATTGCGTAGCCATAGCGGTCCGCGCGCTCGGCGAGCTTTTCACAGAGGTCAAGAGTGTAGGGCCAGAAGAAGAACCCGATCTGCATCAGAAAGCTGCTTTCGATATTACGAGCGCGAGGCGCGTGCGTGCCGACTATTTCATGCCGTTAACGGCGACGATGTTGAACTTTGCGTATTTCTCGCCGATCTTGAGCGCGGCCTGAAAGTCGGGAGAGTTGCGCCAAGCTTGCAGCGCCTCCATGCTCTCCCAGCGAAGGATCACAACCGGCCCCTGAGGGAGGCTTCCCGTAACCTGCGTTCCTGGTCCTGCAGCGATATACTCGCCGCCGTGATCTTTGACCGACTTCTGAGCAGGGGAAACGTATTCTTTTGCATAGCCCTCCTGGTCGCGAATCTCGTTGATGGCGATCATGTAGACCGGCGGTTTGGGCTGCGCATGCAGAGTTAGGCTACCGGCAGCACCTAACACTGCTCCCACCAGCATTGATCCCGCTATTGCAAGTCGCGTTCTCATTGTTGTGCTCCAGTCCTAGTCGTGGTGCGAAAGGTGCTGACGCTGGTCAATTCGAATCGATCCGACCATTTCATCTGCCAGCAGCTTCTTCAATCTTGGTGCGAAGCTGGACCGGCGCGCCTTCTTGACTGCCCCTCCACGCCATACCCGATGTGGCACCCGCAACGTCGGCCCAAGCGCGCCGGCCGACGCAAGGGCTACGCCCGCCGCATTCACGGTCGATGGTCCGCACGCAGCAAGCGACGCCGCACGCGTCGATACCGGCGCTAAGCTCGCTGTTTCGCAGAATGCCTGGATGTTCGCGAGCTTCGACGGCGAGTTCTCAAGCCGCAGCCAAAGCTATGCCGGCAAGACAGGAGCCAAGATGAGTTGGTAACTTAAAGGATCCTTATTACTTAGCCCGCTGGGGGCTTTCTTTTTTAGCGACTGAGGAGCTTTTTTGTTTCGCTGACGCCGGGCTGCGTCTAGAACGCGAAGGCGTTCAGGACCATGGTGCAGGTGACGATTGCACCCAGGATCAGTCCGAATAATTGGGTAATGCGACGTTCGCTCATATCCAGCCTCCCACCATGTTCCGCCCTGGGACCATAGTTTGAGTTTGTACAGGCAGACCGGGGAGAGAGTCTGTGATGCCCATCACGCTTTGGTCGATTTGACAGAGCTCTGAACCGCACGTCCAGCCGGGCGCGGGATTTCGAAACGTTTATCGCTTAGGCACGGAGGCTCGCTTTTGGGAACATGGCCCACCTTCGAGGAATGTGAAGGCACACGGGAACCGGCAGCTTCAACGACAAGCTGCAGCAAAATGCAAATTTCGCGACGCGAGTTCGTCAAGTCGTTCACTGCGAGCGGCATTGCGCTCAGCGTATCGCGCCTGGCAAATGCCGAAGAACCCCCATTTGCTGCGCGCGAGACCATGCCGGGATTCCAGCGCTGGAACCCGGCCGCCACCGGCGTTGGCCGCATCGATGGTATGGCCAAGGTCACGGGAGCCAAGCTCTACGCCTCGGATTTTCGCGCGGCCGATCTCCCCGGCTGGCCGCGGACCACCTCGCACGCCCTGCTGATCCGGGCCGCGGACGCGACGCACATTTATACCGGCATGGATCTCTCGCGCCTGAGCGGCGCGGCGAAGCCCGCGGTGGTGGTGACGGCGGCCGACCTCGCCCGAGCAGGCATGCGCGGCCTCGCCTGCCGGGCGGGTCCCCACATGCGCGCTGGTTGAGGCGCCGGTCCCCGAGCTGATCGCCGGCACCCAGCGCGGATTGCGCGCCGCCGCGTCCTGCACCTTCTGATCCATGGTGTAGGGGTTGCCGGAGGTCACGAGCCCCAGCGGGTCGTGATGATCCCGGTGGTTCCTGCGCTGCTCAACGCGATTTACGATGCCACTGGTCACCGCTTCCAATCGTTGCCGGTGACGAAAGCCATGATCGAGGGAGTGCTCAAGTGACGAAGCTGTCCGTCACCCGCGCGCTAGCGCTCTGCCGGTTGACTGCGATTGCCGACATCCGCGCGGCTTGATCCCCGCGCACGAGGCTCGCCGCGGCGCAGATGATAGCGACCTTCGACATATTGCCACAGCAGCAGGCCTGGCACGCCGAACGCCAATTCCCGGACGCGTTTTGACAGGGAAATCGCCAGCGCCGTATCCGCCGGCAATCCGAAGATTGCACCGAACAAGATATAGCCGCCCTCGAGAGCGCCTAACGCGCCGGGCACCATGAACGTTGCCGCGCGCACGCCAGAACCGAGGCTTTCGAGGATGTATGCGTCGGCGACGCCAATGGGCTGCCCGAGGCTCTGCATCACGAGCCAGACTTCGCCTGTCCCAGCAGCCCATCCCACAAGGCGCAGCAGACTGGCGCGCAACATAACCGGCCCGTTGCGGTATGCCGCGACTACGGACTCGTCGATCATCGAGGCGCGCGCCGCCAGGGCGGTCAGCCATTTTCCCGGCATCAGGCGGCGAGCGAATTTCGCCGATCCGGCAAACAGACCGCGATGCTGCAAGACCAAGAATGCCGCGATTGCCACGAAGAGTACGCCCATGGCTAGCAGCACCGTCCCCGCCACCAGCAGCGAGTTACGATCCGTCGATCGCATCAGGAGCAACGCCACCCCCGACACGACAAATATCAACTGGGTGCTTACCCCGACGGTCGTGTCCACGATCACGCTGGATGCCGCTTGCGCGCCCGGCACCCCTCGCAAATGGACGAGGCGCGTGCTTGCAACATCGCCGCCGACGCTGGCGACAGGCAATAGCGAGTTGATGGATTCGCGGATCCAACGGATCCAGATGACAGTCACGGTATGCGGGCGACTCGCAGCCGGTAGAAGTTCACGCCATGCCAGAGCGCTGAGAGTAAAAGGAATGAGGTGAAACAAGGTTATGGGGATCAGGCCCCAACCGATCACCAGCATTGCGTGAGCCACCTGCGTGGCGCCGCTGTCGATAATCAGGTAGACCATCAACGAGAAGCCGAGAACCGCGGCGATGATCAGCGAAGCAGGAATGATCTAGCTCCTATATGCCGCAACTCGACGCGCTTCGCGCACAGTGATTCCCCTTTGCGGCACCATAACAGCGCGCGTGCCTTTTTTGTGTTTCTGCCGCGCCAAAATCCGGGGAGCGGAGGTCAGGCGCGGTGTTTACAACCATTTAACGCTGCCAATTGGGCGAATTTCATGTTTTCGCCACGGTGCTGAAGTGCTCTCAGAAGAGCCGGCGCAAATAGATGTGTAGCGAGAGTTCTCAATGAAGAGTTGGCATATTCTTCCACGGCGGCATTCGTCACGGGAATTGTCGTGCTCGTTGCCGCAACCCTCATCAGCTCCGCGAACGCAAGCCGCATAAAATGGACTTGGGTTTGCTAGCAGGGGCCGCCCCATTGGGGCTCGGAGTGCTCATCGCGCTGGGGGGCATCCTAGTCATGATGTCCTATCTTTCCGAGTGAGGCTTTCTCACGCGCGGCGCCAAGCTCTTGGCGAATCGCGGGCGGCGGCTCATCGTCCCGGGGCTGCGGAAGCAAGTAGTCTTGTTTTACCGGCTTGAGCAGCATGAAGAGCCAGAACGCGACGTAACCTATCGCCCATAGCATCAGGAGCGCCGCAGCAACGCGCCACCCGAACGTTAGTCCAAGGATCAGCAGCAGCAGGAGCCAGCAGAGTCGTTTAGCCCACTCGTGTCGCTGCTTCATTCGTGTTACCTACGCCGGTGGCGTCCGATCACGCCGATCGGCGAAGTCGAGACCGCGGCAGAAGCGGAACAGTCGTCACCAAGGCTCTAGCGACCGAGATATCTTGCGTCGCTCTGCCAGCTAGGGGGGGCTGCCTAACTCCCGACCCAAGCTCCTTTTACCCTCGTGCGAGGGAACCATCTCCCCGACCATGCGATAGCTCTATCGGCCTCTGTAGCCCGTATGAAGGAACCCGAACAGCAAGACCATTCCCCTGACAACACGAGTCAGAGCGTTGTTTGGTTCGAAGTGGAGGATTTTCTCCGCTATTTTGATCATTTTCGCAATCCCAGCGGTGTACAGCGAGTTCAATTCGAGATTTATCGTGCAGCCAACACGCTCGACGGGATTGCCGATCGTGTGAGGTTTTGTCGGCTGAGTATTTACAGCAAAAGACTCCACATCGTCGACTTCGGAGAAGTCCGTTCCGCATACTTGAATCCGCCTGGCCGTATCGCTCCATGGAAGACATTTTGGGAGCCAGCGATATTTTGGCGAAAGTTTCCCAGATCTTTCCCGGTGATCGTGCGCCACCCGCGTTTTTTCTTTTCCATCTTCAAGGCTGCAGTTCGCGATCTTCTCGGCACATTCCTCCGGAGGAACCGGTTTGAGCGGTTCGTGCGTCCTGGCGACGTGATCGTGTCACTTGGGGCTAGTTGGGGAATTCCCAACTACATGAAGCATATTGCCGAAGCGAAGCGGCGTTATGGAATAAAGTTTGCTCCTCTGGTTCACGATCTCATTCCGATCAAACATGAATCGCTTGTCGAACCACATCACACTGCTCAATTTCGCGAGTGGCTTCGAGCTGCAATACCGGTTTCCGACATCGTGTTCACCAACTCAAAGCATACGAGAACTGCTCTTGTCACGTTTGTTGTGGATTCCGGTTGGCGGTTACCTCCCGTCGAGGCGTTAGAAATGGGATCGGGTTTCAGGGAGGCGCTCACGGCCGGTACTCAAGCACTGATAAGTCTTCCCTCGCGCTACGTCTTATACGTCTCGACCATTGAACTTAGAAAGAATCACCGGCTGCTCGTCAGAGTATGGCAGCGGCTGTTGGAGCGCCACGGCGCCGACCTCGTGCCCAATTTGGTTTTCGCCGGAAAGATCGGCTGGTTGGTCGACGACTTGTTGGAAGAACTCGCGGCGAGCGGCTATCTAAATGGCAAGATCGTTCTACTGCGAAGCTTGTCAGATACAGAATTGCAGCAGGCTTATCGTTCGTGCCTATTCACGGTCTTTCCGAGTCTGTCCGAGGGCTGGGGATTGCCGATCGTGGAAAGCCTGGCACACGGGAAGTTCTGCGTCGCCTCCAACCACACATCCATCCCGGAAGCGGGTGGTAAGCTTATCGACTATTTCGATCCCGAGAACGAAGATGATGCGCTGGCAAAGATCGAACGGCCGCTCATCGACCAGGGTTACCTGGCTGCGCGGGAGGCACAACTGCGGGCCGAATATCGTGCTCGAACGTGGGGCGACTGCGTCCATGGGTTGATTAGAGCACTTGATGCAACGGCCGCGGAGGACTTGCAAGCCGTCTCACAGCTCGCGCGACGGGCTTCTCGATAATCAATTTCCGTTTTTCCACGCTCGCGCCCATCGTTGGCACGCGCGTTGCTGCCATTTCGTTACTTGGCGGCCGCCACCGCCTGACCGGCGTCATCCGGGGCATCATCAAGGTCAGCGGTCGCTGGAGACTCGACGACGCTCGGGAGCCCAACGGCTTCGCGCAGCTCCGCCCGGCGCATCTGATAATAACTCGAGCGAACAAAGCTGTAAAAATCGATGGACGCATCTTCGGCAGTCTTCAACTGGCCCAGCCGGTCGACCGCATCCACGGTCGTGGTGCCGGCGGTGACCGCGACTTGTGTGGTCGCCAAGGCGATTTGCGTTCCTATCAGCCAGCCCAGCGGATTGGCGGCCATATCAACGACGGATCCGACCGTATCGCGCGTCGTCGAGGGGCCCAAGTAGGGCGACACTACGTACGGACCCTCGCTTACCCCCCAGACAAACAAGGTCTGACCAAAATCGCCGCTCTGCTGCGCGATGCCATTGCGGCCGGCCACATCGAACAGCCCGCCGAGGCCGACGGTCGTATTGACGACGAATCGGGCGGTCGTGCGCGCCGCCGCGTCGAACCGCGCTTGCAGCAGATTGTTCACCAGGATGCGTGGCTCCTTCAAATTCGCATTCAGATCATGCAATCTTTCGTGGACCGGGCCGGGTACGGCCGCTCTTACGCCTTCGGACACTGGTCCGAGTATTTTTTGATTCGCCGCCAATACTTGGCGGTTTGCATTCTCGTTGGGATCGCTGATCGGCAGCGAGGCGTCGCGGGGTGCGCTCGCGCATGCGCTCACGAGGAGTGCTGTTGCCCACGCGATCACCCACTTGCCCCATAGCCGAGTGCGACGCATTTACTTCATTCCTGGCGTCGATGACTGCTTTGGTACGGCGCACTTCCGCTGCGTCGCCATTAGCGCCGGCTGGAAGACGACTGCGGCCGCCAGCGTCGTCAGCAGCGACAGGCCCATCAGCTTGCCCATGCTGGACGTTCCAGGGTGATGTGAGAACCACAGGCTACCGAACGCGATGGCCGTCGTGCAGGCACTAAAGAGGATGGCGCGCGTCAGGCTCGATTGCAGGAAGTTCGTCTCCCCCGCGCGCCAGGCGATGATGTAGTAGATTTTGAACGCCACCCCGATGCCCAGCAGCAGCGGAAGCGCGATGATGTTGGCAAAATTCAACCGCAGCCCGATCAGAACGCAGATCTCGAGCGTGACGACGATAGCGACGAGCAGAGGTACAAGAGTCAGCGCAACATCGATCCACCGGCGCAGCGCGACGAACAGAATCAGCGCAATCAGGACCAACGACAAGATGCCGGCCTGAAGAAATGCCTTTACCACGGTTGCGGCGGCCTCGATCATGAAAACAGGCGTACCGGCGGCCTCCGGCGCGACGCTGGCAACGGCGGCGACGAAGCGATGCAAGACGGCGTTGTCAATGGCATCGCCCTTCGGCGCGACCTCGACGCGGAACCGGCCGTCCGTGGACATCCAGGTCTTCTTCAGCTCCGGCGGAAGCGTTTCGATGCTCACGCGTTCGGCGCCGAGGAGATGTCTCGCTTGGCGCAGCGTAGTGCTTAACGGCGCGATCAGAGCGTGTTGTGCTTCATCCAGGGCGGCCGGCGGCGCGTGCACGAACGGCTCCAGCGCCCTTGCCAAGCGCCGTGCCTGCACTGCAGTAGGGCTGTTGAGGTCACGCACCACGTCGTCCAGCTCAACGCTTGCAAGGCGGCGCGCTTGCATTGCGGTAGGAGTGACCGCCTCATCCAGCTCGACGACCAGTTTGCCGATCTCGGCTCGAGTATCTGCCGGCGTTGGCTGAGTGTCGGCCTGATCGGGGTTGAGGGTGTTTTGCAGAAAAAAGCTGGCATCCTCGATCAGAGCGAGCTTGGCGTCTTGATCGTCTGGAACAAAACTTTGCAGCGTTAGCACCCGGCCAACCTCGGGCAACTGGCGCAGCTTCTCGGCGGTGGCTGAAGCCTCGGCGAGATTGCTTTTGAGCACATCGATCGTGTTCGGGCTCGTGTCGGGAACTTGCATCAAGTCGAGCAACGTCACGACCGATTCACCATCCTGTGCGCGCAGGTTGAGCGGATTGAAGTCGAAGCGCAAACCTGCGAGCAGCGGCAAACCAAGAATGGCGACGGCCAGCGTCGTTCCGACGACCCAGTTACGCCGGTTCTCCAGAAAACGATCCAGACACCCCAGCGCGGCAAAGCCAATCGGTTTCTGCTCTGGGGGTGGTTGGAGCACGGTGAGCAAGGCCGGAAGCAGGGTTAATGTCGTTGCGAGCGCGATGACGATGCCGATTCCGGCGATCAGGCCCAGCTCGGAAAGACCGCGATACGCGGTCGGCAGGAAGGAGAAGAACGCGGTCGCGATCGAAGCGGCTGCGAGCAGGAGCGGCGCCGCCATGCCGCGTGCCGTCCCCAGAAGCGCCGGCTCAAGATCGCGGCACGCGTGCCGCTCGGATCGATAGCGCACGCAGAACTGGATGCCGAAATCGACGCCGAGGCCCACGAAGAGCACGGCGAATGCCACCGAAATGAGGTTTAGCGCTCCAACTGCCCAGAGTCCGATGGCGGATGTGTAGAGCAGTCCGCAGACCAGGGTCACAAGCACAGCGAAGATTAGACGCGCCCTCCTCAGCGCCAGCCACAACACCAGGCCGACGAGAAGCAACGTGATGAGCCCGTTGACGACGGCGCCATCGGCGACCGTGGCAAACTCCTCGTCGGACAGGACGACCGGTCCGGTGAGACGCACCTTGATGCCGCGCTCGGCCGTGAGCCCGAGCGAGGTCGCCACTTCGCGTATGACCGCCGTTGCTTTGCCTCCGGGCTGCAGATCACCGAAATTGAGGGCCGGCTCTATGTTCACGAAGCGACGAAGCTCCGAGGGCTTGGGCGGCCTGCCGGCGATCAGTTCACGCCAGGAGAAAGCAGGGGTCTCGCCTTTCGCCAGCAGTTCGAATGCGTCTGCGAGCGCGGCGAACGCCGGTTTGAGGTCTTCCAGCTTTGCCTTCCCCAGGCGCACGCCCTCGAGCGACTGAGATAACGTACGAAAGACACCGCGCAGCGTCGGATCGGCGGCCAGCGTTCCGAGGAAGGGTTGGGCAGCGATCAGGTCTGCGGTGCTGTGCTGCACCTCGTCCAGACCGAGCAAGAGGATGCCGTCGCGCTCGAAGAATTCGCCACCGTCGGGACGGCTGACGCTGCGGATCACGTCCGGACGAGAGGCAAGCCCGTTAACCAAGATCTCGGCGGCGTCATCGGCGCCTTCCGGCGTACTCGCATCGATGACCGCAATGATCTGGTCGATCCGTTGCGGAAAAGCATCGTGGAGCATCTTCTCCTGTTGCCGCCATGCGAGCGAGCTGGACAGGAGCTCTTTGCTGTCAGTGATGATGGCGAAATGCCGCGTGAAATAGGTCGCCGAGACGACTGCCAGGAGCAGGAGGCCCAAAATGGTCGGCCACGCGTA
>Ga0066696_10001343_pt1 | contig 10518 bp, 7 predicted proteins | sample GraSoiAngelo_145_FD_71412 | JGI IMG/M metagenome (GOLD analysis project Ga0066696, IMG submission 71412) | Grasslands soil microbial communities from the Angelo Coastal Reserve, California, USA - 14_1009_05_20cm | ecosystem: Environmental > Terrestrial > Soil > Grasslands | place: USA...
CCCGAATATTCCAAGCAGCCAGGATTGAATCTTCTTTGCACGCCTGGAAATGACGTTGAATGCGTTACCGCGCAGGTGGGTGCCGGCAGCAGCGTAGTTCTCTTCACCACTGGATTGGGCACGCCGACCGGCAATCCGATTGCGCCGGTAGTTAAATTGTCCACCAACAATGCACTGGCCAAACGCATGCCCGACATTATTGATGTGGATACTGGGCCCGTCATTTCAGCAGAATCGACTATCGAACGCATGGGCGAACAAATTCTGGATTTTGTGATTCAAGTTGCCAATGGAGAAGTTCGCACCAAAGCGGAGCAGAAAAGTCAGGAGGATTTCATCCCCTGGAAGCGAGGAGTCTCCCTCTGACCATAGACAATCGAGCCGGAACCGAGTTCCGGCTTGACGGAAAAGCGGCGATCGTCACCGGCGGCGGGAGCGGAATTGGCCGAGCTATCGCGCTCAAGTTCGCTGCCAATGGCGCCGCCGTCCACATTATTGATATCAGTCCGAAAGATGCGGAAGCGGTTGCAGCGGAAATTTCCAGCGCTGGAGGAGCCGCCTCGGCCCATGCCTGCGATGTAGGAAATCAAGCAGCGGTGGTAACGACATTCGCGGAGATATTCGAGCGGAACCGTGTTCACATTCTGATGAACAACGCCGGCATCTCTCACATCGGCAATGCTGAAAATACGCCCGAGGCTGATTTCGACCGCGTGCTTCGGGTCAACGTAAAGGGATTTTATAACTGCGTCTATGCTTGCGTCGGTCACATGAAATCGAGCGGCGGCGGCGTCATCCTGAATATGGCTTCCGTCGCGGGGTCAACCGGCTTGGCGGACCGGTTCGCCTACTCGACAAGCAAGGGCGCGGTGATCGCGATGACATATTCGGTAGCCCGCGACTATCTGCCGTTTAATATTCGTTGCAACTGCATTTCTCCGGGGCGCGTACACACTCCCTTTGTAGACGGCTACCTGCGCAAACATTATCCCGGCCGGGAGCAAGAAATGTATGACAAGCTGGCGAAGACCCAGCCTATCGGAAGAATGGCCGAACCGGAGGAGGTAGCATCGCTGGCTGTATTTCTGTGCTCCGATTCATCCGCGTACATTACGGGAAGCGACTATCTGGTTGATGGAGGATTCGCGCATCTGCACGGCTAGCACAATCCGCCATGGATCTCGAACTTAAAAACAAAGTTGTCATGGTCACGGGCGGCGCTAAAGGAATCGGTGCCGCCATCGTAAAGGCCGCCGCCGCTGAAGGCGCCATCCCCGTGATTGTTGACCGCGACGTTGAGGCCGGCAACCGCCTGCGCAGCCAAGTTCCCGCGAGTGATTTGATTATTGCTGAGCTTTCCGCAGCTGAGGGTTCCTATTCCGTGATCCAGAAGGCGATTGAAAAGCACGGCCGCCTCGATGCACTGGTCAATAACGCCGGCGTCAATGACAAGGTGGGGCTTGAGCATGGAAGCCCCGAGCAGTATGTCGAGTCGCTCGGGCGCAATTTGCTGCACTATTACAACCTGGCGCACTTTGCGCTGCCTCATCTGAAAAAGTCGCGCGGCTGCATCGTCAATATAAGCTCGAAAACTGCCGTGACTGGGCAAGGCGGCACTTCGGGATATGCGTCATCAAAGGGCGCGATTCTGGCCCTCACTCGCGAATGGGCGGCGGAGTTGCTCGGGTACGGCATCCGCGTGAATGCGGTTCTTCCCGCGGAGGTGATGACTCCGCTTTACCGTCAGTGGCTGGATACGTTTGAGAACCCGGAGGAAAAACTCAAAACGATTCTCGCTAAAATTCCCTTGCAGCAACGAATGACTCAGCCTGAGGAAATCGCGGCGATGGTGGTATTTCTCCTCTCCGCTCGAGCAGGGCACATTACCGGCCAGCATCTTTTTGTGGACGGCGGGTACGTGCATCTCGATCGGGCCCTGACCTAGACCATCATTCCTGCAAACTTGCCAGAGCGGATCCCCTCGGTTTGCTCCCGCCCGAAGGAGTGAAATGCATGTCAAAAGAGTAGCCCGGCAGGTTGATAGATACCGAGTAGTCAGCCGCGAAATACATATGGGCATTCTTTCCATACCCGTCACGGAGGAGCGTTACCTGCGTCGGCACCAGAGATATGCCATACTTCGCGGCTTTACTCACAACTGCGTCGCGGAGCTCGTCGTCGCTGGGTACCTCGCTAAGCCCGACACGCAGGCCGAGCTGCGCCGCCATGTCCTGCATGTCATCTTTTAATTCGTAATTGGCCAGCTCACACGCGCTGATTTGCCACACCGCGCTGAACAGCACATAAAAAACAGCCAGGCCTAGAACGATCTTGATTGCCTTCATCGCACATCCACCTAAATGCCTTGCTGGAGGGCACAACAAACTTTGGGCTTCAGATCATCAGGCAATCGGAGCCACTGCGCAGCCCTCCCGCAACAATCAAATACTAGTTGCGAATGAGGAGCAGTTAAAGTTACCCACAGGCGATGACCCTTAGATCACCACTGTCCGGCAACGGACACCCAGTTCCGCCAGCGGACAATGTGCCCTGCCATAACAATCCTCTTTATGTTCTACTGTCCAAGTTTTTCAGCCACATAACGTCGGGCTTGTCTGGCCTGACGCTTGCACAAGGTGCTGACGATGGATATTGCCCGGCCCGAGTTCAAGCAGCAGAAACGCCGTCGTCAGATCTTGTGGGCAGTGGTTGGATTGCTATTGCTAGCCGCTGTCACCGTGGGCGTCTCGCGCCTGAAGCCGGCGGCCCCTGAAGTCGAACGCAGCACAGTTTGGACCGACACCGTCAAACGCGGCCCCATGCTGCGTCAGGTAAGAGGTTTGGGATCCTTGATTCCCAGTCAAGAGTTCACCCGTCAAATACCAGCGGAGACGGACGCCACGGTAGTGCGCATTCGCATGTTGCCGGGTTCACAGGTAAAGGCTGACACCATCCTGGTTGAGATGAGCAACCCGCAAGTAGAGCAAGCGGCAGTTGATGCCAACCTGCAGTTAAAGGCAGCTGAGGCCGAGTATCAAAACCTGCGAGTAAAGCTTCAAAGCGACCTGATGAACCAGAAAGCTGGCGCGGCAACGGTTAACTCTGATTACACGCAGGCCAAACTTCAATCCGAGACCGACAAGGCACTCTACGATCTTGGCGTGATTTCTGGGTTGGCGTACAAGAATTCAAAAAGCAAATCCGACGAGCTCACAACTCGTAACAACATCGAAGGCGAGCGCCTCGATATCAACCAGAAGGCGATCGAAACTCAGCTTGCGGAGCAGCAGGCGAAAGTGGATCAAGTGCGTGCGCTTGCCGGTCTAAAGCAAAAGCAGTTGGACGCACTGAAAGTTCGAGCCGGTATTGAAGGGGTGCTGGTAGAAATGCCATTGCAGGTTGGGCAGCACGTATTGCCGGGAACCATGCTGGCGAAAGTTGTGCAGCCGGACCACCTGATCGCGGAACTGAAAATTGCCGAGACGCAGGCGCGCGACGTTCAGATTGGCCAGCCGGCTGTGGTTGACACGCATAACGGAACTGCTTCAGGAACCGTGATGCGCATCGATCCCGCAGTACAGAACGGAACCGTCACCGTGGATGTGAAGCTCACGGGCGAACTTCCAAAAGGCGCGCGGCCCGACCTGAGCGTTGATGGAACCGTCGATCTGGAGAAATTAGACAACGTGCTTTACGTCGGACGTCCAGCATTCGGGCAGGAGAACAGCACCATCAGCTTGTTCAAGCTTGATCCTGATGGTAAAGGCGCGGTGCGGGTACCGGTGAAAGTCGGGCGCGCGTCAGTAAACGCAATTCAAATTATCGAGGGCTTGAACCAAGGCGACACCGTAATTTTGTCTGACATGTCGCGCAACGATAACACTGACCGAATCCGGTTGGATTGAACGAACAGCTTCTGGCTACTACCTTCTAGCTACTAGCTCTTAGCAATCAAAACCGGGACCGCTGAGACGCTAGTAGTTAGAAGCTCGCAACTCACATTTAAGGAAGGTTCCATGACCGAAGCCGGACAGCCGCTTATTCAAATTGAAGACCTCACGAAAGTTTTCTACACCGACGAGATCGAGACGCACGCGCTATCTGGCGTTCACTTGTCGATTCGCAAAGGCGAGTATGTGGCCATGTCGGGACCATCGGGATGCGGAAAGTCCACGCTGCTCGCCATCATCGGCCTTTTGGACACTCCGACCGACGGCAAGTATCTCCTTAATAGCCAGCCGGTAGAAAACCTCGATTTCGGCGCGCGCTCGCGCATTCGAAATCAGGAAATCGGTTTCATCTTTCAGAGTTTCAATCTTATTGGAGATTTGACCGTATATGAAAACGTCGAGCTGCCGCTGACGTATCGGCAACGAATGCCCTCGGCCGATCGCAAGAAGCGCGTCATGGAGTCGCTCGAGCGGGTCGGTATGGCGCACCGGGTCCGTCATTATCCTTCGCAACTCTCTGGCGGTCAGCAGCAGCGCGTCGCTGTGGCCCGTGCGCTCGCCGGAAACCCTTCGATCCTGCTGGCCGACGAACCTACCGGAAACCTTGATTCCCGTAACGGAGAAGCCGTGATGGAGCTGTTGCAAAACTTGCACCGCGAAGGCGCCACCATCTGCATGGTTACCCACGATCCGCGCTTTGCCAAACACGCTGAGCGCGAAGTGCATTTATTCGACGGCAAAGTTGTCGCCGAAGAAGAGCTGCAGAAATTAATGGCGGACGCACACGTATGAACGGCATGCTCCAGGATCTGCGCTACGCAATGCGGCAACTGCGTAAAGCTCCAGGCTTTGCAGCCGTTGCGGTAATCACTTTAGCTCTGGGCATTGGCGCCAACACTTCAATTTTCAGTGTAGTGAATGGCGTGCTCTTGCGGCCTCTTGCTTTCAAAGATGCCGACCGACTAGTGCGCATCTGGCATGTACCGCCGCAGAAAAGTTTTCCCGGGATGAAAACCTTCGCAGCTTCCGCAGCCAACTATCTCGATTGGCAAAGTCAGAACCATGTGTTCGAGGAAATGGCGATCTATACGTATCACGGATTCACATTGACCGGCGGAGACAAACCGGAGCAGGTGGACGCTACTGCAGTATCAGCGGGATTTTTCCCCACTCTAGGAGTGCAGCCGATGCTGGGGCGAGTGCTGCTACCTGACGAAGACCAGCAAGGCCACGCTAACGTGGTTGTCTTAAGCCATCGTTTCTGGCAGGAACATTTCGGTTCAAATCGTGACGTTGTAGGTCACAACATCACACTCGATGGCGCGAACTATCTGATCGCCGGGGTAATGCCGCCGAGTTTCCGACATCCTGATTACGCGAAGATGTGGACGCCCATGGCCTGGACGGACCAGGAAAAGGCGGTCCGTGGAGAGCACCATTACTCTGTATTAGCACGTCTGAAACCCGGGGTTGATATAAAGCAAGCCCAATCGGAGATGAACACGATTTCCAGTCGGCTTGAGCAACAGTATCCCGCCGACGATAAAGGTTGGGGCGCTGTGGTACTGCCTTTACATGAAGATCTTGTGAGCGATGTACGCCCGGCCCTGCTGGTGTTATTGGGAGCTGTCGGCTTCATTTTGCTCATCGCCTGTGTCAACGTGGCGAACCTTTCACTTGCCAAGACTTTCAGCCGCCAAAAAGAAATTGCTATCCGTACTGCACTTGGAGCTAGCTCGGCACGAGTGGTGCGGCAGATTCTTTCTGAGAGCGTGGTTCTGGCCCTACTCGGTGGCGCCCTCGGCCTCACCTACGCCCACTTCGGTATTCGTTTGATCATGGTCTTTCTTGCCGACAAATTGCCGCAATCGATGCAAGCGAGGATCGATTTAAAAGTTCTCACATTCACCGCCGTCATCTCTCTGTTCACCGGCATCCTTGCTGGAATTCTTCCTGCTCTGCACTTGAGCCGGTCAAACGTAAATCAGGCTCTTAAACAGGGACTTGGGCGAACCGACTCCGACTCTGGCGGAAATCGGATGCGGAGCACACTGGTTGTCGTGGAGGTCTCATTATCTTTGGTCCTGCTCATCGGCGCCGGATTGATGATCCGGAGTTTCCAGTTCTTGCGCCAAGTAAATCCAGGTTTCGAATCTCATGGAGTCTTAACCCTGACGGCTGCAGTTTCGCGAGGGAAGTTCGCCGAGCCGTTGCAGCAGATCAGTTTTTTCGAGCGCGTACTGGACCGCGTGCGTACTCTCCCCGGTGTGGTATCGGCAGGTGTAATCGATGATGTCCCGCTGAACGGAACCGGCTCGCACCAGCCCATTGCCGTCGAGGGTCGCCCAGTGGTGCCGATGTCAGAACAGCCAGAAGTCGACGTGCGCCTTGTCAGTGCCGGATACATGAGCGCCCTTCGCATTCCGGTTTTACGAGGCCGCGACTTTGGCGCCGCAGATGTCGCGGGACGACCACCGACGATCCTGATCAGCTCTTCGCTTGCGCGGCAGTTTTGGCCAAACCAAGATCCGATTGGCAAACACATTACTCTTACCTTTTTTTCTGGCGTGGTCCGCGAAATTGTCGGGGTTGTTGGTGACGTGAAGTTAGACGGACTCGATCAGACACGCCCGCCCGCAGCGATTTACATGCCGCTCGGCCAACTGGCCGCAGTCACCGGCGAGCCATGGAATTCGTTTGGGATGACATTGGTGGTGCGTTCAGTTTCGAATCCCGCGAACATAGCCTCCGCGGTAACAAATGTGGTGCACGAGCTCGATCGTGACATTCCAGTGCGGGATGTCTTGACCATGGATGAGTTGGTGACGAGTTCTCTGTCGCAACCGCGATTCAATCTTCTGCTGCTGGGCGCATTCGCCATTCTCGCGGTCACTTTAGCCGCCATTGGAATTTATAGCGTCCTTTCTTACAGCGTGCGGCGTCGGGTTCAGGAAATTGGGATTCGACTTGCGCTTGGCGCCCGATTATCGGATGTGCTGCGCATGATCGTGTTTGAGGGCATGAAGCCGACGCTGCTCGGAGTGACCCTTGGAACGATCGGCGCCCTGGCGCTAGCTCGAGTGTTATCTACCCTGGTGTATGGAGTCAGGCCAACAGACCCGATCACATTTCTGGCAGTCGCGGCACTACTGGCAATCGTGGCGCTGTTTGCCAGTATCGTTCCCGCTTATCGCGCCGCCAAGGTCAATCCAATGGTGGCGCTGCGGTACGAGTGAGGAGTTTTGCAGATGGCCGGATTCCTACAAGACATTCGTTACGCACTGCGGCAGTTGGGCAAGAAGCCGGGTTTCACTGTGGTGGCGGTGATCACTCTAGCTGTTGGCATCGGGGCGAACACGGCAATCTTCTCGGTTGTAAACACGGTGCTGCTGAAGCCACTCACTTATCCTGATCCGGATCGCATCGTTCAGTTCTTGCTGACCTCGCCTCAGGGTTCGGGGGCGGGAGCCTCGGTAACGAAGTTCAATACGTGGCGAGAGCAGACCGGCGTTTTCGAGGACATTGCAGCCTATGATTTCGGCGGCCCTGGGCTAAACCTGACCGGCGGAATGTACCCCGAACAGGTGAAAGGCATTCACGTCACGGCCGACTATTTTCGCTTGTTCGGCGCGCAAACCGTGAAGGGCCGTACCTTCAGCGCGGAAGAAGACCGGCCTCATGGTGGTCATGTCGCCGTGCTTAGCTATGGACTTTGGCAACGGCGGTACGCCGGTGACGAGCACATCGTCGGCAAAACCATACCTATAGGCGGAGAGCCGTATGTTGTGATCGGCGTCGTAGACCGCAATTTTGTGACGGACCCGCTCACCGATCTATGGCTTCCGTTTCAATTTGACCCAAACAGCAGCGACCAGGCGCACTACTTTCTTGCCGCAGCTCGACTCAAGTCAGGAGTCACGCTGCAACAGGCGAACGCTCAGCTCAAGCTTTCCGCGGATGAGTTCCGGCGGAAATATCCGGGAGTGCTTGACGCACACGATGGCTTCGCGGTGCAGCCGTTGCGGGACGCAATTATCGGCGATGTGCGCTCATCGTTGTGGGTGTTGGTGATTGCTGTCGGTTTTGTTTTGCTGATCGCTTGCGCGAATGTCGCGAATCTCTTGCTTATCCGCGCTACGGCGCGAAAGCGCGAGATCGCAGTGCGTGCGGCGCTAGGCGCAGGCAGAGGCCGAATTATTCGCCAGCTACTCACTGAAAGTATTCTTCTCTCGCTGACTGGCGGAGTATTCGGCATTCTCCTTGGAACAGTTGGTGTGCGAATCCTGCTTTCGCTGAACCCAGGAGACATCCCGCGCATTGGGGAGAACGGCGCCGCGGTGACTCTGGATTGGCGAGTGCTTCTTTTCACGCTCGCGGTATCAGTCTTGACCGGAGTTCTATTCGGTCTCATCCCGGCCTTCAGCATTTCACGTACAGATGTTGTCTCCGCGCTCAAAGAAAACACCGGACGCACCGGTGGTTCGCTGCGGCAGAACAAGAGTCGCTCTTTGCTGGTGATCAGCGAAACCGCGCTCGCCCTAGTGCTATTGATTGGCGCGGGCCTGCTGATTCGGACCTTCGTTGCGCTGCGGAACGTCGATCCCGGATTCGATTCCCGCAACGTGCTCACCATGCGCATGTCGCTGACGGGTCCACGGTTTGAGAAAGCAGCAGGCGTCGCGCAATTGAATCGTGATGGGGTCGAACGGCTGGATGCCATCCCAGGAGTTGTGGACGCGGCCTCTGCCTGTTGCGTGCCGCTCGAAGGTGGCTTTGGACTTCCCTTCAGCGTGATCGGTCGTCCCGCGGAAGACAGTACTTCTCAGGGCGGCGCGGGCTGGCTCACGATTTCACCTGACTACTTTCGTGTTTTCAAAATTCCACTTCAGCGCGGGCGCTTCTTCACCGACCAGGACAGCGGTGGCTCGACAGGGGTAGTGATCATCAATCAGTCGATGGCACGCCGGTTCTGGCCGAAGGGCGATCCTCTGAACGATCACATCTTGATTGGTCACGGTGTGGGTCCTGAGTTTGAAGAGTCACCGCGACAGATCGTCGGAATAGTTGGCGACGTGCATCAGGCGAGCCTCGGACAGGATCCCGGGCCGATGATGTACATCCCCACCGCCCAGGTTACAGATGGCGTCACTGCTCTTAACGCCCGCATTGCGCCCGTCGCGTGGGTGGTACGGACTCGCGTATCGCCCGAATCCCTGCGCTCCGCAATCGCGAACGCGCTGCGCGAAGCGAGTGGAGGGCTGCCTGTCTCCGATATTCGCGCCATGGATGAAGTCGTCGTGCGCTCCACTGCCCGCGCTAATTTCGACATGCTGCTGCTGACGATCTTCGCGGGATCAGCGCTCCTGCTCGCCGCAATTGGACTTTACGGACTGATGGCCTACTCGGTCCAGCAGCGCACCCAAGAGATCGGCATCCGTATGGCACTCGGCGCGGAAAAGAACACAGTGAGAAGCATGGTTGTGATTCAGGGTGTGCGACTCGCGGTGATCGGAGTCGCCATCGGCTTGATTGCCGCTTTTGGTCTGGTTCGACTTCTGGCGAGCCTGCTTTTTCACACCAAAACGTGGGATCCGGTTTCGTTCACAGTCGTCCCGGCTCTCCTGATCGCGGTTGCATTACTTGCAGTTTGGGTCCCTGCACAGCGGGCGGTTCGCGTCGATCCGGTCGATGCGTTGCGCTACGAGTGAGGAACGCGATGAACGGACTATTTCAAGATATCCGTTATGCACTTAGGCAATTGCGAAAGAACCCAGGGTTCACGGCAGTTGCGATTCTTACGCTTGCGCTCGGTATCGGCGCTACCACGGCGATCTTTTCCGTGGTGTACGGCGTGTTGCTGCGGCCATTGCCGTACGCCGATCCAAACAGGATTGCGGCTATCTACGAAATCGAGCCCAATGGTAGACACAACCGGCTTGCCGATCCGAACTTTGACGATTTTCGCGACCAAAGTCACAGCTTCCAGGCGATTGCAAAGTATGGTTCTTATGTCGCCGCAGCTTCGGGCGGCTCCCAGCCGACGCGCTCGACGGTCGCGCACGTCACTCCCCAGTTCCTCGAAGTGTTCCGCGTTCAGCCGATCATCGGCCGCGATCTGGCCGCTGCCGACAATAATAAAGGTGCGGCTCCGGTCGCCCTCGTCAGCTACGGATATTGGAAGCAGTATCTCGGATCATCTTTAGACCTTTCGAAGCTGCACCTGAAGATCGACGATGCCATCTTCTCGGTTGTCGGAGTGCTTCCGGAGGGATTTCATTTTCCGACTGAAGCCACAATCTGGGTACCGGCCGACATCAAAGGAGAAAATCCCACCAGATCATCGCATAACTACGACGCCGTGGCGCGCCTCCGACAGGGCGTGACCGTCGAGCAGGCAAATGCTGAAATCAGCGCGATGGGGCGCCGCATTCACGACGCTTCCAGCGAAAAGGGCGATTATCTGCTGAAGGATGCCACCGTCGTCCCACTGAAAGACTCGATCACAGGCGAGACCAGGCCGGTGCTGCTTATTCTGCTCGGAGCTGTCGGATTTCTTCTTCTCGTCGCC
>Ga0066696_10001345_pt1 | contig 10509 bp, 10 predicted proteins | sample GraSoiAngelo_145_FD_71412 | JGI IMG/M metagenome (GOLD analysis project Ga0066696, IMG submission 71412) | Grasslands soil microbial communities from the Angelo Coastal Reserve, California, USA - 14_1009_05_20cm | ecosystem: Environmental > Terrestrial > Soil > Grasslands | place: USA...
GGCCGCGGCCTCTTCTACGCCAAGTATCAGGAGGAAGGGACCGGCGCGAAGAAGATGTTCCTCGGAACGCAGTTCGAGGCTACAGATGCACGGCGACTTTTTCCCTGCTGGGATGAGCCGGTTTTTCGTGCGCGTTTTCAGTTAGCCGCGGTCGTCCCGGAAAATTGGATGGCGGTTTCGAACATGCCGGTTGCTAGTGAAAAGAAAGTCGCTGGCGGCCGCGAGGTGGAATTTCAGCCGACGCCTTTAATGTCCAGTTATTTGAATGTGTTTTGCGCAGGCGAATTCGACGCGATCGAATCGCAAATAGACGGAGTAAAACTGCGCATCACCACCACAAAAGGCAAAGCAGAGAGCGCGCGTTATGCATTGGAAGCTACTGCCCAGATTTTGCATTATTATAACGAATACTTCGGGGTTCCTTATCCACTGCCAAAGCTGGACCAGCTTGCGATTCCGGGCGGATTCGGCGGCGCGATGGAAAACTGGGGTGGAATCACCTACTACGAAACGGCATTGTTATTTGATCCGGCAAACTCATCGGCCGCGACCAAACAACGCGTTTATGAAGTAATCGCACACGAAGTCGCCCATCAATGGTTCGGTGATCTCGTCACTATGGCATGGTGGGACAATCTCTGGCTCAACGAAGGATTCGCTTCCTGGATGGGTACGAAATGCACCGCTCATTTTAATCCGCAATGGGAAGTCTGGCTGGAGAAAGGGATTCCACGAGATCCCGCTCGGCGGATTGGGATGGCTAAGGAACAGGCAATGGAAGGCGACGCCCGCGCGACCACCCATCCGATCCAGCAGAAGGTCGCCACCGAAGCCGAGGCCAACAGCGCTTTCGACGACATCACTTACAAAAAAGGGCAGTCCTTTCTGCGCATGCTCGAAAGTTTTCTGGGCGAAGAACCCTTTCGCGATGGAATTCGGCGTTATATGCAGGCCCACAAATATTCCAACTCAACCACCGCGGATTTATGGAATGCGCTGACCGAAGCTTGCGGCAAGCCCATTGTCGAAATTGCGGCCGGCTGGACCGAGCAGCCCGGTTTTCCAGTCCTGAATGTGAACCGGGAAGCCAATGGCAAAGTCGCGCTCTCACAAGAGCGTTTCACGGTTAATTTTCGCGCGAGCACGGGCGGCACTTGGAAAGTTCCCCTCACCTATTTCATTGATGGCCAGAGCGCGCCGGCCACGCTCTTGATGTCGGAGAAAATAGCGACGTTTGAAGATGTTCCTTTTGATCGCGCGCTGAAACTAAACGTCGAAGGCGCGGGCAATTATCGCGTCGCATACGATGAGACGTCGTGGAAGCTGCTACTTGCGAGTTTGCCCGGGATGAACGTGCCCGATCAGGTGAATTTGCTGAGCGATGCGTGGGCTTTTGTCCAGGCTGGCCGCCAACCCTTCACCTTTTATACTGGCCTGATTGATCGGCTGTCGCCGAGCACCGCGCTCGCGGCTCGCGAACAAATCATCAATGCCTTCAATTCAATCGATCATCTTCTTGCCGGCGCATCGGAGCAGGAAGAATTCCGCCGCTATGCGCGGCACGTTTTGCGACCTACTCTCGATACTCTCACCTTGCAGCCAAAAGCCAGCGAACCGATGACAGCTTCATTGTTGCGCGCAAGCCTGATTCAGGAACTCGGCTTGTTGGGCGATGAAGAAGTCATCACAACGTGCCGGCAAAACTTCGAGAACTATTTGAAGGACCGATCGAGTGTTCCGGCCGATCTGCGCGCGCCGACGTTTGCCATTACCATGCACTACGGCGACGCAGCCACCTGGCACAAGTTGCACGAACTCGGTTTGAAAACAACGAGCACCGAAGAAAAACAAAATTATTACGACGCGCTCGCCTTTGCCACCGATCCCAAGCTAATCCAAAAATCGTTAGCTATTGCTTTAACCGATGAGCTGCCGACGAGCCGCGCTGTTTTCATGGTCTCGAAAGTTGCCCGGGAAAGCGACCGGCCAGAGCTGGCCTGGGAATTCGCCAGAAAAAACCTGAAAGCGTTGGTGGCAAAAGTCGATGCCCTTAATGCCAACAGCTATTTGCCTAGTCTTTTCACATTTTTCTACGATCCGGCGCGAATCGAGGAATTAAAAGCGTTTGCGCAGAAAAATCTCTCGGAACCGAGCCGAAAACCGGTCGAGATTGCTTCGGATGAAATTCTATTCCGCGCAGATTTCCGCAAACGCTTGATCGATCAGTTGCACACATTGCAATAACCTCATCCCGAGCGTAAGCGGAGGGCTTCCGTAGTGTTGCCTTGAAGGCTTCATGGCCATATCCCTCGACTACGCTCGGGATGACCGGGAGCAAGTGACCCTACCGCGGCACCGGATTTTCGGGAGCAGTAGGTGAAGGGGAAATTGGAATTCCCATTTTTGACGCAGTGATCATCGCTTTGGCTTGCTGCCAGCCGTACCACGCACGGCTTAAAAGGAAAAACGCCAACACCGCCCACCACACCGATCCGGCCATCAATCCCACGATTCCAAGAATTGCTCCACCAATGAGACCAATCACACTGGAAATTTGCAAACTTCGAATTTCACCGAATGGAAACCAGAGCAAACCTCGCACGATTTGTCCGCCATCGAGTGGAAAGACTGGGAGGAGATTGAACCCGAGAAGGACGGCGTTGATAAGGTTCAAATCGCGAAAGAAAACCGCCACGTCGCTCCCGGGCAGTGAGGCCTGTGCCAGCATCGACACAAACGCGAGCACGGGAAGTAGAATGACGTTTACGAGAGGGCCAGCTGCGATGCTCCATAGATAAGCGCCGGGGCGGCGGGGCGGATTTACAAACGCAATGCCTCCTAACGGCCAGAGCACGATCCGATCTGCTATTCCCCCAACCTGGCGACAAGCAAGCGCGTGTCCAAATTCGTGAATGAGCACGATGGCAAATACCGAGATGTATTCGAGCACGCCCCAGACCGGCGACTCGTAACGACGGATGTATCCGGAGATGTAGATCGCCGCCACCAGGAACCAACTGAAATGCAGGAAAACTTCAATCCCCGCAAAACGAAAAAGACGAATTACGCCGCTTCGCATCGAAGTTATTCCGCCGAAACTGAGTCCGTTGCAAACCGCTTAAAGCGTCACCTCGCTTTGCGGAGTTTCCGGCGTGATTAGCAAGCGCATCGGAATCATCGCCGATTCGAAGAAACCGTGGCGTTTGAAGAACGCCTGCGATTTGATTTCGGGTCGATCGGTCAACAAGGTGATGCGCAGGAAATTTTTCTTGCGGGCAAAGTCGATGGCGTATTCGAGCAATTGCGAGCCGTAACCATGATCGCGAAACCCTTTGTGAATGACGAGGTCCTCCAACAACATGACGAAGCCGCCTTCCGCCGTGCTGATGGTAAAGAGCAAATTTATCATCCCGACGATGGAATGATCGCGTCGGAGAACAAAAACACGCCCCCGGTTCGGCTGCTCGAAAATCAATCGCAACCCGCGTAACTGTTTCTCCTTGTTCGGCCGAAAATCGCTCTCTTCACTGAAAAGCTCGCCGAGCAGATCGGACAATTCGTCCAGGTCTTCGGCCGTCGCCGGCTCAATGACGACATGACTCATTGTGGTTTTATCATCGAAAAAGGGGGCAGTGGCAACCCACGGTTTTGGCTGGGGAGGTGGTGAGCGCGAAATTTTCTTCTGTAGCAGTGCTCTATGACCGCCGAAGATTTCTTCTCGCGCGGCGAGTTCGGCGGTCATAGACCGCCGCTACGGCATTGACAATCGGAGCGTCACTTTTACTGTTCCCGTCCCTTCCACCGCTCCATGAAACGCACCTATCAAGCATCGAAACGAACGCGCAAACGCCAGCATGGTTTTCGTGCGCGCATGAAAACGAAGGGGGGCCGTGCCACCCTCGCGCGTCGGCGACAACGAGGCCGTAAACGTCTGCTGCCCAAAGGTGTGGAGAATCATTATGCGCGTCATACGCAAGCGTGACGGCATTGACGTCAAAAGTGTAAACGTTAAAAAGTTAAAAGGATCAGTCTCTTTTCCCTTTTTAACAATTTTAACAATTTAACCGCTAACCTCGCACCGTTAGCTCAATTTGCAGAGCAGCTGACTCTTAATCAGCGGGTTGCAGGTTCGATTCCTGCACGGTGCACCTCCTCCTGCTCCTGCTCGTGCTCGAAAACAACAACCCTTTAGCGTCCCCAACGCGGAACGCGTCCGTTCCATTCCTCGTAGGAGGCCCCAGCGCTGATATGAATTCTTTCGTTCCCCACCTCACCAAAAATGTATCCTTCCTTGTATTCGCCGCCGAATTTCCCGCTCGACCTGCCGTACAAGAATCCCACTTCGCCGGTAACATAATCGAAGTTCGGCCGCAGATCGAACAACCGATCGGACGAACCCTTGGCCGATGTTGGCGGAAGGCTCACTTTCGGTGATTCCATCGCGGCTGAAAGAGGAAGGAAATTCTGCGGTGTTGTTCCCATCAAATTAAATGTGGCCGACAACGAAAAAACGTCTCGATTTGAAAACGGAAATCCGAACACAGGATTGTCCAAACTGTTGAAAAGGCTCGGTTGAAGAAGGACCGAACCATTGTTCGCCGTCGTAATACTCCGTAACTGAGCGAGTGTGAAAGTGCCGCCATGCCCGGGCGGCGAACCGGACGCTTGCTCCGCCGCCAGCGAGAAACAAAGGCCAAGAAAAGCGACGACAGGAAGAAGTCCGCGTTTGATCATCGGAGAATTCACAGCCAAAAGACGGCCAGCGCCAGTGAAATCTTGATGCAGGAAATGCTTTATGCAAAGCGAAACCTTGATGGTTGGATAAAGTTGCGCTGCGACGTGATTTGAAACCTCAAATTGAGGAAACGAAATTGTTGGGAAAACTAAAATCCATTACCCAACATACCGCTGTGCAATCGGCATGCGGCGACCGACACCGAAGGCACGGCTTGTTACCTTCAGGCCGGGGGCCGCTTGGGCGCGTTTGTATTCATTGAGATCGACGCGACGCTGCACCCAGCGCACCGTTTTTTCATCAAACCCCTGGGCGATGATCTCTGCCGGGCTCAAATTATCTTCAACATAGGATCGCAGAATCGCATCAAGTACATCATACGGCGGAAGTGTATCCTGGTCCTTCTGGTTTGGACGCAGTTCCGCGCTCGGCGGTTTTTCAATGGTGGACGCCGGAATAATCTCGCGTTTGCCCACCCGCGACGTCTCTGAGTTAATGAAACGGGCCAGCTCATAAATCATCGTTTTGGGCACGTCGCTGATGACGGCCAGCCCGCCCGCCATGTCGCCGTAAATTGTGCAATAACCGACCGCCAGTTCGCTTTTATTTCCGGTTGAGAGAACTAGGTGACCGAATTTGTTTGAGAGTGCCATCAAGGTCATGCCGCGCAACCGCGCTTGCATATTTTCTTCGGTCGCATCTTCAGTGCGGCCGGTAAAAACTTCTTTGAACTGCGCTTTGAAGACAGCGAAAGCGTCGGCGATCGGAATTTGCAGACATTGAATCCCGAGATTCTTCGCCAGGGCTAAAGCATCCAGAACGCTGCCGCGCGAAGAAAATTGACTCGGCATGGAAACGCCGGTGACGTTATCAGCGCCGATCGCGTCCACCGCAATCGCCGCGACCACGGCGGAATCAATTCCACCGCTTAATCCAAGCACGGCACTTTTGAAGCCGCACTTGGCCAGATAATCGCGCAAGCCCAGACGCAAGGCGGCATAAAGTTCCTGGACAATATCGACTGACGCGACTTTTAAACTGGGCGCACTTTCGGAATCGACGATCACACTGGCCTCTTCGAAAGGTGGGAGCTGCGCCAGTAGTTGACCGCTCGCATTCACCGCGATGGAATTGCCATCAAACACCAGTTGGTCATTGCCGCCGACGGCGTTGCAATAAAAAATGGGGCGCTGATACGTCCCAGCTAATCCGCAAATCATTTCCCGTCGCACCGACGGTTTTCGAAGGCTGAACGGCGATGCGCTCACATTCAAAATCATCTCCGCTTCCTGAGTGACGAGCGCGCGCACGGGATCGACATCGTACAACGGGCGCGGCAAATAACGTTCCGTCCAAATATCTTCGCAGATGGTGACACCGATGCGATGGCCGCGAAAATTCAGCGGCGCGATTTGGCAGGCCGGCTCAAAGTAGCGATCTTCATCGAACACGTCGTAGGTAGGGAGGAGCGACTTGTGCGTTTTCTGCAACGCTTCTCCTGCCTGTAGCAAGGCAGCAGCATTATGAAATGGTTTGCCGCGGCCTTCGTTGTGATCGACGAAACCAACCAGCAATGCCGGTTTGCTCAGCCGTTTTTGTAGCTCGTCGAGTACGGCCAGATTTTCCGGAACGAAGCGCGACTTAAAAACGAGATCTTGCGGCGGATAACCGGTCACAGCTAGCTCGGGAGCGATCACGATGTCCGCGCCAGCGTGCGCCAGTTGATCGTAAGCCCCAGCGATCTTCTCGAAATTGCCGCGCAGGTCGCCGACCGTTGGATTAATTTGGGCGAAACCGATCTTCATCCACGCAGTAACGTTATGCGCGGTGCAAAGAGCGGCAAGAATTTCGCCTATTTCTTTTCGCTGCCCATGACGGTGCGATGTTCGTAACCGCCGTTCAAGGCCTTGTCGGCACCTTCCACGAAAACCTTTCCCCATTGAATCAGGCAAGCGGCGGCGAAACCCGCAACTGCGCAGATAATTACTTTCTGGATAAAGGTCGCCTGCATGCCCTCTTTAAGAGCACGTGAAATGCCATGGCTAAAGATGGATCGGGGCAATGCCGAAGACCGATCCGCCTCGGCCGCGGGCTCTTACTATCGCCCAGCCGGCTCGATTCAACTTTGGGGACCGGCGTTGAACTCTCCTTTTCCTACCAAAATCCCCATTGCTGAGTCTGCATTATCCAGAAGCCGAGGAGCAAATTGGTTACGGCGTGGGCGAGAACGCACGAAGCCAGACTCCGGCTGCGATAGGCAACGACATTATAGAGCGCGCCGGCAACGAACGCGGCCAACCAATCCGCGCGTGAGTGACTAAAGGTGAACGCAAGTGCGACGATGGCGAATGAGGGCCAGGTGAATTTGCCAAACGAAACTCGCTCGAAATGTTCGTCGATAACAAAGCGAAGCAGGAAGCTGCGCCAGAAAATTTCTTCCATCACCGGAACGACAATAACCAGGCGGAAAAAACGAAACGAAATCGTAAACCAGTAAAGTGCGGAATTGTTCCCAAGAATTTCCGGATCGAATCCAATTGTGCGCGGCGCGAAGTTAAGAAATTGCTGCGGCGCGATCCAAAGAACAAAAACGGCGAACGCAATCAGGATGGTGAAGCCAACGTTTTTCAGTCCGCGAAATGCGTAGTATTCTCGAAAACAAAGCAGCAGCGCGCCGCAGAGAATTGTTTGTGCCGGATAAACCCAAAACTCGGCATGACGAAGAACAAAGGCGTGGCCGTGCGCAGTGACTAATTGGCAAAGCGCGAGCAAAGTCAGGAACAGAACCATCGGCAGGACGTGCGCGATGAGTTTGCGGCGATGAGATTGCATTTCGTTTTTCGAAACGGAATTGTTATTTTCCCGACATGCCTGAGGAAAAGGACACAAGCGCCGAGGCTTTGGCGCGCGCACTCGAGTTGGAGCTGGCGCAGAAGCGCCTGCACTGGCAGCGCGACCGAGAAAAATATCGCACGATGCGCGTTCTAAGTTTCGGTTTCCTGTTCATCATTATTCTCGCAGGGCTGATTGCGTTCTTCTTTTTCTTTTCACGCACGAACGGGATGCGCGACCAACGTCCTCAACCCTCGCCTGCAGCAGAAGAATCTTCACATTAAGATCGGCTCGCGACCGAGGTAAAGACTCGATCGGCCACGTTGAAGATACCGCGCTTGTGGCTGCGCCGAATTGACATCACGCAAGGCGCATCCTGACCGGAACACAGACTTCCAGGTCTGTGCGCCCAGCGGAGTTTTACTCCGTTGAAGTTTCGGTGAAAAACACAGCGGGGAAAGTCCCAGCTGGGCGGACAGGCCACAGGCCTATGTTCCGCTCGCGCGCTGCAGCTACGGCGGGACGGTTAACAATACGCCAAAATATTCCCCAGAAATCCTAGCGAATTAAATCGGCAGCCGCATGGCTTCGAACCGTCTGGGAACCGCTCTGCCGCTGATTGATCACAAATGTATTGTTGTCGCCATATTGCGCCCAGGGCCCGTGCGGAACTTCTTCGAACTCCACGAAACGCCAGTCGGTCACGTCGGTGTCGCCAAGCTCGAGAAAATCGCGCACCGCTGGCGATACATCGAGACCGGCGCCCTTGTTCAGATTTGGTTTGGGTCGCTCGTTACCGAAAACGTATTGCCAATGATCGGTACGAAACGGCCCAGCATCTTCCCATTGCGCATAGGCGATGCGATTGCCTTTGCGAATCGCAACCCAACGTCCCTTGCACGTACTAACCGCCGGCCCTTGATAGGCGTCCTTGAACCATGGAACTACCTGGGGCGCTTCCGACCGATGACCGCTCGAAGCCTTGTCGTTGTAAGGCAGCGCGCAGTAAAAGGGATTTTGCCGCGGGGTGAAGTTCGCCGGAACGTAACCAGCGCGGTGAGCGCGATCAGGATTATCGAATCCGCCGTAGCTGTGGGTCCAATTTTTGTCCCACGAACTTGAGCGATTTGGGACAGGATTGTTCGCGCTCGGTTGCTCACCAATCCAAAAAACGGTCGTCACAATTTCCTTTTTCCACGGATAACGTTCCGCGTGTCGGGGCGGATCCTCTCGCGCCGGAACAAAGGCGGTCGTCGTTTGCAGCAGGGAAAACGGATCCTCCGACGCGCGATCCGATTTCTTGCTCATCTTTTCCTTGGCCGGCAAAATTTTCGCGGGAGCGGAGTGAGTGAAGAAAGAAGTGATCGAGGAAATTATCACCGCGAGCGTGTGAGTGAGGGTTCCCGGCTTCATCCGTTTTTTGGAAGTGGTGAAAGAAGCTTTCTTTCTCATAAGAATCGGTCTGTCCGCGCAGGACGCGCGTGGTTTCGAACGAAAAAGCTAACGTTGCACAACCGTTAACTGTGCCTTCTCGACGAGCTTTCTTTCCTCCGGCAACAAATCGGCTTTTTCGCCTAAATCAAGAAATTTCGCCGCGCGCGAGAAATCATCGCTGCTCGCCAATATGACACCGTAGTAAGCGGCAATTTGCGGCCGTTCCAACTCCGCCTCGGAAAAACGTGCGAATATTTGCAACGCTTTTTTTACATCACCCTCGAGATAAAGTGAAAAAGCATACGTGGCCGCGTAGTCAGCATTCTTCGGCTCCTGTTCATAAACCTCTCGCGCCAGGCGGTGAGCGCCTTCCGCGTTCAAATTTAACAGCAGCGAGATTTGCGCAAGATTGTTGCGCACCGCACGATCGCTGGGTCGCGCTTTCTCCAGATGAGCTAGCACGCGGTAAAGCTCCCGCGTGTCACGTCGCGCAGCATAGAAATGGTAAAGCATTCGCAAAGTTTTTTCGGTATTGGTCGGATTTTTCGCGGCCAGCCACCACAAATCGAGCGTTTCATTTTGCCACCCCCATTTGCGAGCCAACTCCGCCAATCCAAAGATTTGTTCGGGACGGGCGCTCACCCTGGCGACCGCTTCGTTCCATTGCTGACTTGATTCCTGCGCCCGGCCTAGCTCACGCAGCGCCCGCGCCGCCAATGCATTTCGCATGTAATCCGAGGTTTCCCAATTTGTTCCCCGGCAAAACTCCGCCAGCGCCTTCCAGTCACTGGTAGCGATGAACGCGTCCGCGACATTGACTGGAATGGCTCGTTTTACCAACATGGTTGGTGGCAACGTTTTTATCCACTCCACCGCTTCGATTGACATTTTCTGCCAGTTCATCCACCCGATTAATGCACCGACCTTGGTTGGATCGTCGCGTACATCTTTCTTCAATTGCTCGAGCAACGATTGGGTTTCGCCATCGGCGGCTGCCTTCAGTATCGAAAGCAGAAGTAAACGATCGGAGAAATCCCGGTTGGGCAAACGATCCAGCTGCCCGGCATAATCCAGCGCGCGCGTTATTTCATTATGACGCAATGCATCATCGGCCAAACGGTGTGTGGCATCGCGCCGAAAAGATTCATCGTCACACAGATCGAGCAGTTCGCGCAGGCCGACTTCGTGGGTCGCAACGTCGTTAGCCGCGACGTGAAGTGTCGCCAGGGCCAATTCATATTTCCGGTTTTGCGGATCGATTCGCTTGGCTTCGAGCAACTCTTTCTCGTACCCAGGCAGGTCGTGCCGGACGAGCGCGGCATCACTTCGCAAGGCGTGATACTCCGCCGTTCTTCTGCCTGGCTCCGGCATGGCATCAAGTGCTTTGCTCGCGCTATTAGCATCGCCGAATCGAATGGCACAACGCGCCCAGGCTGTGACATTACCCTCGGCGTTCTTGCTCAATTCCGTCAATCGTCGCCAAAACTCAATCGCTCTGCGCAAATCCG
>Ga0066696_10001351_pt1 | contig 10484 bp, 7 predicted proteins | sample GraSoiAngelo_145_FD_71412 | JGI IMG/M metagenome (GOLD analysis project Ga0066696, IMG submission 71412) | Grasslands soil microbial communities from the Angelo Coastal Reserve, California, USA - 14_1009_05_20cm | ecosystem: Environmental > Terrestrial > Soil > Grasslands | place: USA...
CGCGTTACTCACCCGTCTGCCGCTGACGTATTGCTACGCCCGCTCGACTTGCATGTGTTAAGCCTGCCGCCAGCGTTCGCTCTGAGCCAGGATCAAACTCTCAAGTTGGACTTGAAACTTCAAACCGGCTGATCACAACGTTTGACGAGGTCCCACCATATTTATTGAACGCGATTCACATCGCGGACAACGATGGTGTAACCTATGTAAACGTGTACCGCCGAAGTCTTTCGTCCAGCCTCAACACCTGAAAACCGAAGCCTTCAGGTAATCGAGACTCGCAAGGACTCCGCCGTCCACGTTTCTCTTTCTTCATCTTCACTTGTCAAACAGCCCGGGACCCGAAGACCCCTCTCCCATTGCTGGGAGCTTTCCTCTTCCCATTCGGGAAGCCTCGGAAGTTCTCATTCGACGACAAATGACAACCGATTGTCATCGGTTGTTGAATCACTCATCCTAGTGAGGAGCTTCACGGGCACGAAAACATGCCTTGGCCATGGGCCAAGACAGCGCCGCGCTCAGTGGGCGGGTTATAAGCCCGCGCGATCCGCCTTGTCAACGGCTGTCGTCAACAATCCTCACGTCGCCGAACAGATTCTCGCAGCAGGGGAAGTCTCGATATTAAAAGGCCTTGCGCCGTACTTGAGCCACAATCCTGCGACGTTCTGGCACTCAGGTAGGCATCGAATCGCCGGGCGCCAGTGGGGGCTGCCGGTGATTTCATCTACCAAAGGAACCGGCGTTCCCGCCTTTTCCTTGCGGCCTGAAACGTCAAGAGATCGATTTGCAGACATGGTTGTTCGTGATCCCGGCCTGCCTTCTGGGCATTGATTGCTGGACAGCCATCCGCCACGCCGTGTTCCCGGACGTCCTGTGAGAGGCCAACGCCGGCCAGGGATGGGCGAAGATCTCGTCGAATGTTGATGGAACTTGGGGGGACGGCGGTTGAGCCACAGGACGTCACGCTGGAGCTACGGACGCGAGACCGGGATCATTGATCTTGGTCACGAACCGCCGCTCTCCGTGGATGGTTCCGAAGCCGCAGTGATCGATCGCCGCCGCGTCTCCGTGCAGTGGTTTAGCGGAACCATCCTCACCGGTTTGTGCGGCGCGGCCCTGATCGGCGGCGCCGTTTTCGCATCCCTCGACGGCGAAATGACGTTTGCCAAAGTACCGGAGCGGGTCGAGGGTGCGCTGCGCGGCGCGTTCGGCGCGAATGACAAGGCTGCCAGCCTGCACAAGAGCGACCGGCTGCCGCCGCCGGGCGAGTCCACCGCCGCTCGCAACCTGGTGCGAATTTCCACGGTCACCCGGGTCGGCAACCGTGATGTGATGCGGGTGAGGCCGTTCGTCCGTATTTCCGGCAATCTATCGATGACCACCAGCGATCTCAGCGCCAAGATCCCGCCGTTCAACGCCCAGCGCATGCTGAGCGACATCGGGACCCCCGCTCCTGCGGCCGCCGATGATCCGACCGTCGCCGACGCGGTCGCGCCCGATGCCGAGGTTTCCTTTGTCACCAAGGATCTCGCGCTGATCCTGCCAAAGGCGAAGCTTGCCGCGGTGGTTGCGCTGGACGAGGTCCTGATGCGCGTACGCGATGCCTCGAACTGGCGCGGCAGCAGCGGCGTGCGATACGCCACGCTCGCTAGCGCCGCCGCCGATGCAAGCGGCGCGGATCTCAAACTGGCCTACGCCACCGAGAGTACCTCGAGCGATCCGTATGCCGGGTTTGAAACCCGCGTGGTCCCGGAAAACGTCACGCTGCTGCCCAAGACCAAAGATCAGATCACCGGCGGCAATCCCTCCAGCGAACGCATCCACATCGTCAAGAAGGGCGACAGCGTCACCTCCATCCTGCGCGATCAGGGCGCGACCCCGGAGGAAGCGAGAGCCATCGCCGCTACCCTTGGGGTCCGTGGCCGTGACGGCGGACTGAAGGAAAGCCAAAAGTTGCGTATTCTGATGGCACCCGCCGGTGCCGGTCAGCGGCTGCAGCCCTATCGCGTGATTGTCGCCAACGACGCGACCATCGAAGCCATCGCCGCACTATCCGATCTTGGCAAATACGTCGCCGTGGACGTGCAGAGCATGAACACCGTTGCCGAGGCGGCCGACAATAGCGACGACGATGATGACGACGGCAGCGGTGTGCGGCTTTATCAGAGCATTTACGAAACCGCGCTCCGCAATAAGGTGCCGCCGGCCGTGATCGAAGACATGGTCCGGATTTACTCCTATGACGTCGATTTCCAGCGCAAGGTGCAACCTGGCGACTCCTTCGACGTCTTCTACGCCGGCGAAGACGAAGGCGCCAATGTTACCGAAAAGAACGATGTGCTGTTTGCTTCGCTGACGGTCGGCGGAGAAACCAAGAAATATTATCGCTTCCAGACTCCCGATGACGCGGTGATCGACTACTACGACGAGTCCGGAAAGAGTGCGAAGAAGTTCCTGGTACGCAAACCGGTCAACAACGCGATCATGCGCTCGGGCTTCGGCGGACGGCGCCATCCCATCCTCGGCTATCTCAAGATGCACACCGGCGTCGACTGGGCCACGCCCTATGGCACTCCGATTTTTGCATCGGGCAACGGCTTGGTCGAGAAAGTCGGCTGGGAAGGCGGTTACGGAAAATACGTTCGCATCAAGCACAACAATGGATACGAGACCGCGTACGGGCACATGTCCGCCTTCGCCAAGGGCCTGGAAGTCGGCAAGCGGGTGCGGCAGGGCCAGGTGATCGGTTTCGTCGGATCGACCGGCATGTCCACCGGCGCGCATGTGCATTACGAAATCCTGGTCAATAGCCGCTTCGTCGATCCGATGCGCATCAAGCTGCCGCGTGGCCGCTCGCTCGACGGGCCGCTGATGGCGGGCTTCGAGAAGGAACGCGATCGTGTCGATGGCATGATGAACAACCGCGGCGGCACGGCTCGCGTATCGGACGCCACCGGCACCGCCACCGGGCGGCAGATCAGCAACCGCTGAAATCTCGCATTTAGAATTCATGCATCGTTGAACGCGCGCGCGGCTTGCCGACGCAGTTCGCGGCAAGTTTTGTTTGCCAAACCACCACGGCCGACCAATACTCAACGAAATAAAAAACAACGGGAGGTAGCCTTATGACGAGCAGGCTTGCACTTTGTGCGACTGTCGCGGCGACAGTCCTTTTCTGCAACGTGATCGGCGCGTCAGCGCAGACCTATGAAGTCACCAAGCTGGTTCCCGGCTCGGCCTTTCATGGCGTGCACGGGCTCGGAGTGGACAAGTCGGGGCGTCTGTTCGCGGGCAGCGTCGCGGGCGCGGCGCTCTATGAGGTCGACCGCAATAACGGGACCGCCAAAATTGTAGTGCCGACGCCCGAAGGCATGGCCGATGACATTGCGTTTGCGCCCGACGGCACCATGGCCTGGACCGGCTTTCTCACCGGCGACCTGTATTCGCGCAAAGGTGATGGCCCGATCAAGAAGCTCGCTTCCGGTCTGCCCGGAATCAACTCGCTCGCCTACCGCAACGACGGCCGGCTTTACGCCACCACCGTGTTCCTTGGGGATACGCTGTACGAGATCGACGTCGAAGGCATCAAGCCGCCTCGCATGATCATGGAGAAGATGGGCGGCCTCAACGGATTCGAGTTCGGACCGGACGATAAGCTGTACGGTCCTCTGTGGTTCAAGGGCCAGGTCGCCAAGGTGGACGTCGACAAGGCCGAGCTGAGCGTCGTCGCAGATGGTTTCAAGATTCCGGCGGCCGTCAATTTCGATTCCAAGGGCAACCTGTGGGTCGTGGATACCGCACTCGGCCAACTGGTCCGGGTCGATCCGAAAACCGGCGCGAAGAAGATGGTCGCGCAGCTCAAGCCTTCGCTCGACAATCTTGCGATCGACGACAAGGATCGCATCTTCGTGTCCAATATGGCCGATAACGGTATCCAGGAGGTCGATCCCGAGACCGGCGCCGCCAAGCAGATCATCATCGGCAAGCTGGCGCTGCCCGGCGGAATCGGCGTGGTCTCCGATGGTGGCAAGGACACTATCTACGTCGCCGACGTGTTCGCCTATCGCACAGTCGACGGCGCGACGGGAGAAGTAAGTGAACCCGCGCGGATGCATGCCGCCGGCGTGACGCTGGAATACCCGATGAGCGCCACGGCCAAAGGCGATGAGGTGATCCTCTCGAGCTGGTTCACCGGCACGGTGCAGGTGATCGATCGCAAGACCGGCGCCACTCGCGAGATGTTGCACGACTTCAAGGCCCCACATGATGCGATCCGGCTCGACGATGGCAGCATTCTCGTCAACGAACTCGGCACCAAGTCTTTGGTCCAAGCGAGCGGCGAGCACGGCAAGGACCGGAAAGCGTTGGCCGCTGACCTTGAAGGCCCGGTCGGGTTGGTCGGCGGTGCCAAGGGCGAGGTATACGTCACGGAAGCCTTTGCCGGCCTGATCTCAAAGATCGAAAGCAGCGGCGAAAAAACCGTACTGGCCAAGGACCTGAAGATGCCGGAAGGCATCGCGCGGGCATCCGATGGCAAGCTGATCGTGGCCGAGGTCGGCGCCAAACGCATCATCGAAATCGATCCACAAAGCGGGAACATCCGCGAGATCGCCGGCAACCTGCCGATTGGGCTGGTCGGCGCACCAGGGGGATTGCCGACCAATATTCCGACCGGGGTCGGGGTCGGGGCGTCCGGCACGATTTACTTCTCTTCGGACATCGAGAACGCGATCTACAAGATATCGAAAAAGTAGTTTGCGAAGCCTGCGTGCCCGGGCCGCCACTGCGCGCCCCGGGCACGCAGCCCAAGGCACCTCCTCAAGACACCGCCCGCACCTCCTCTGATCACCTCCACGCTAAACTTTCGCAATCAGAACCGAAATTTGATGAAGCCGGTGCGGAACTCCGGGCGCGGATTCAGTTTAGATGCGCAGGTAAGCCTTCATATGGAGGGTCTGATGGAGAATTGGAGCAACGCAAAATGGTGCGATGTCGCCAACCTGATCCTGGGCGCCATTCTGTTTTTTTCGCCCTGGATCTTCGGATTTGACGCTGGGAGCACCTCTGGAAACGCCCATATAGCCGGCGTCGTGATCGCGGTGCTTGCAATCATGGCGCTTGCGGCGTTCGCGATCTGGGAAGAATGGCTCAACCTGATCGTCGGAATATGGACGTTGGTCTCGCCTTGGTTGCTGGGATTCCACGGGACCGCGATGACGGTCCACGTCATCATCGGCGCAGCGGTAGCAATCCTCGCGGCGATTGAACTCTGGATGATGTCCCAGAATCCGCCACGGCTAACCACAGGCCGGTAAGGCAGGGCATCGGCCCGATCGCACTCGGCCGGAGGATGAAGCGCCATGACACGGCTGACGCGGCACGACATAGCTGAGGCGCTCGGTCCGCTCGACGATGTCACCATCGCCGAGATCATTGGCACCGGAGCGACCGTGAGTGAACTCGCCGAGGCTCAAGCCTGGATGGCCAACGACGAGCCGCTCATGAACGCCGGCAGGCCATTGGCGACCGGTCGCGTCCGCGAACTCATCGACATCCTTGAGGAGCTCGAGCCCGAGGAAGATGAGCAGGAAGCCGGCCCGGTCGCGAGTAGAGGCTAAGGCGCCCCGGACACGCTCGTCCGTCCGGGGGCGCTCAGTGTTTTCAGTTCAGTTTGCGCTTCGGTATCGGCGCCTCGAACTGCGCGATTTCGGCGGTTTGAGGCGCCTTGCCATTGAAAGTGAGCACGTTGCCTTCGGTTGAAATCACAACGCGATCGCCGTCCTTGATCTCGCCGGCCAGGATCATCTCCGCCAGAGGATCCTGCAGATTACGCTGGATCACTCGCTTCAGCGGCCGCGCGCCGTAGGAAGGATCCCAGCCTTTGGTGGCCAGCCAATCCCGCGCCCCGGCATCGAGGGTAAGCGTGATCTTGCGATCCTCCAAAAGCTTCTGTAGCCGGCCGAACTGGATTTCGACAATCCGACCCATCTCGCTCTTCTGCAGGCGATGGAACAGGATGATCTCATCGACCCGGTTGAGGAATTCGGGACGGAAGTGCGCACGCACCGTGCCCATCACCTGCTCGCGGACCGCCGAGGTGTCCTCGTCTTCCGGCTGGTTGACGAGGAACTCAGAGCCAAGATTCGAGGTCATGATGATCAGCGTGTTGCGGAAATCAACGGTGCGCCCCTGACCATCGGTTAGGCGGCCGTCATCGAGCACCTGCAAGAGCACGTTGAACACGTCGGGATGAGCCTTCTCGATCTCATCGAACAGCACGACCTGATAGGGCCGCCGCCGCACCGCCTCGGTGAGCGCACCGCCTTCGTCGTAGCCGACATAGCCTGGAGGCGCGCCGATCAGCCGAGAGACCGAGTGCTTCTCCATGTATTCCGACATGTCGAGGCGGACCATGGCGGTCTCATCGTCGAACAGATACTCGGCAAGCGCCTTGGTAAGTTCGGTCTTGCCGACGCCGGTGGGACCGAGGAACATGAACGAACCCATCGGGCGGTTCGGGTCCTGTAGCCCCGCGCGGGCGCGGCGCACCGCGGTGGCCACCGCATGCACGGCCTCGGCCTGGCCGATCACGCGCTTGCTGAGGCTCTCTTCCATCCGAAGCAATTTTTCCTTTTCGCCCTCGAGCATCTTGTCGACCGGCACGCCGGTCCAGCGCGAAACCACTTGCGCGATGTGATTGGCGGTGACCGCCTCTTCCATCATCTCGCCCGCGCCGTCCTTGGCCTCGGCCTCTATCTCGGCCAGCTTTTTCTCGAGTTCGGGAATCCGCCCATAGGCCAATTCGCCGGCGCGCTGATATTCGCCCCGGCGCTGCGCGTTGGCGAGTTCGATGCGAAGCCCATCAAGTTCGCTTTTCAGCTTCTGCGCGTTGGATAGTTTGTTTTTCTCCGCGCTCCAGCGCGAAGTCAGGTCGGCCGACTTCTTTTCGAGATCCGCCAGTTCCTTTTCCAGCAACTGTAGCCGGCTCTTCGAACCGGGGTCGCTCTCTTTCCTGAGCGCTTCCTGCTCGATCTTGAGGCGGATGATTTCCCGGTCCAGCGTATCGAGCTCTTCCGGCTTGGAATCGACCTGCATCTTCAGCCGTGCCGCGGCCTCGTCCATCAGGTCGATCGCCTTGTCGGGCAAAAACCGGTCTGTAATATAGCGATTCGATAACGTGGTTGCCGCCACCAGCGCGGAATCAGTGATCCGCACCCCGTGGTGCTGCTCGTATTTGTCCTTTAGGCCGCGCAAAATGGAGATGGTATCCTCAACGCTTGGTTCGGAGACGAAGATCGGCTGGAACCGCCTCGCCAGCGCGGCATCTTTTTCGACGTGCTTGCGGTACTCATCTAGCGTGGTGGCTCCGATGCAGTGCAATTCACCTCGCGCCAGCGCGGGCTTGAGCAGATTGGACGCATCCATCGCGCCATCCGCTTTGCCGGCCCCGATCAGGGTGTGCATCTCGTCGATGAACAGGATGATGCTGCCTTCGGCCGAGGTCACCTCCTGCAGCACGGCCTTCAGCCGCTCCTCGAATTCGCCGCGATATTTCGCGCCAGCAATCAGCGCGCCCATATCGAGCACAAGCAGCTTCTTGTCCTTTAGAGTTTCCGGCACGTCTCCATTAAGGATCCGCAGTGCCAGACCTTCGACGATCGCGGTCTTGCCGACGCCGGGCTCGCCGATCAACACCGGATTGTTCTTGGTGCGGCGAGAGAGCACCTGGATGGTGCGGCGGATTTCCTCGTCACGCCCGATCACAGGGTCAAGCTTGCCGTCACGCGCCGCTTGGGTCAGGTCGCGCGCATATTTCTTCAGCGCGTCATAGGCGTTCTCGGCCGTGGCGCTGTCGGCGGTACGGCCCTTGCGCAGGGATTCGATCGCAGCGTTCAGATTCTGCGGGGTGACGCCACCTTTTCGCAAGATGCTGCCGGCACCGCTGTCTTTCTCCAGCGTCAACCCGAGCAACAGCCGCTCGACGGTGACAAAACTGTCACCGGCTTTGTCGGCGGCTTTTTCGGCCGCATCGAACGCCCGCGCCAGTTCGGGCGCGAGATAAACCTGCCCGGCGCCGCTTCCGGAAACTTTCGGCAACTTGTTGAGAGCGTCCTCGGTGGCTTTCAGCATCGCGCGGGAATTGCCGCCGGCACGGTCGATCAAACCGCCGGCGAGGCCTTCGCTGTCATCCAGCAGCACCTTCAGGATATGCAGCGGCGAAAACTGTTGGTGTCCCTCGCGCATCGCTAGCGATTGCGCCGACTGGATAAACCCGCGCGCACGCTCGGTGTATTTTTCAATATTCATAAGGTCTGATCCCTCAGCCTGCCGCTCCGCCCCGAAAGCACAGACACGGCATCTTCATTGGGGTTTCCGTGGACCGCATTGACACTCGTCAACGGGCCACGGTCGCGTCGCCGGGTCCAGCCGGCTTGTAGCAAATGTGGGATGGGGTTTCCCGAAACGGAAGAGGCAGGTTGTAAATTCCCGCGCTGGCGCGTTCTCGGGAAATCTCCTAAGAGGCGGCATGTCTCGCATTCGCTCTGCCCGTATCGCCGACCTTTATCGTTATCCGGTCAAAGGGCTCTCCCCGGAACCGCTGCCGTCGGTTTCAGTACAGCCCGGCCAAACTTTTCCAGTCGATCGTCGCTACGCCATTGAAAACGGCCCCAGCGGTTTCGATCCGGCCGCGCCGGCCTGGCTAGCCAAGTCCCATTATCTGATGCTGATGCGCAACGAGCGGCTTGCGGAATTGCGGACGCACTACGAGGACCACAGCCACATATTGACGATTCATTGGCGCGGCGAGCTAGCGGCTCGCGGCGACCTGCGGACGGCCGAGGGCCGCGCCGCCATTGAAGCGTTTTTCGCCACGAATTTTTCCGGTGAACTCAAAGGGCCGCCGAAACTGCTTTCGGGGGGCGGGCATAGCTTTTCGGATGTGGCCAAGAAGGTCGTGTCTATCATCAATCTCGGCAGCATCGCGGCCATCGAAAACATGGTCGGCTTGCCGGTACATCCATTGCGATTTCGCGCCAATGTCTATGTCGGCGACTGGCCCGCATGGCACGAGTTCGAGCTGCTCGGGCAAACGCTTGGCATCGGCGATGCCCGGCTGAAGGTGGTAAAGCGGATCACGCGTTGCGCCGCCATCAATGTAGACCCCGAACGCGCCGCACGGGACCTCGACATTACATCCGAACTAACGCGCCGTCTCGGCCACGCAGACTGCGGGGTCTATGCCGAGGTGATCGCCGGCGGCACTATCAGTATTGGCGATGCGATCGCAACCGAACAGCCGCCGCTGCTGATGTAATGCACGCCGCGTCTACTCTCGTCATCGAGGGGCAAACGAGTAAGCACCCGTCTGCCCCTGATCTCTCGCGCAGGGCTCAGCTCGTCGGCATCACGTAAGCGTAGATCCGACCGCGCGAAACCGGCGCTTCCCTGACCCGGTTGCCGTTGTTACCTGAAACCACAATCGGATTGCCTTGGCCGTCGATGCCGCTAACAACCCCTACATGCCCGCCGCCCCGCCGCCCCATGACTGCGATAGCGCCGACTTGAGGACCGGAGATGCGGTGCCCGTAGCTCGCGAACGAACGCGCCATGTCAGAGCCAGTGCCCCGGTAACCGGTGTGCTGCAGAACCATGTTCATGAACCGGGCGCACCAAAGGCTGCCACGGCCGGTCGGGTTGCCGCCAAGATAACGGCGGGCCTCAGCGACGACGTTCGATGAACCGAAACCGGCTGACATGGCCGCCGTGCCTTCGCCGGAGGTACCCGACGCAAGACTGGCTTTGGCACCGGCAAGTCCGCGCGCCCGCATTTGCGCCACTCCGGCATCCCACCGCGAGCCGCGCACGACGTGCCGATGATGGCGATGTTGACGATGGGCGTAGTGGCGAGCGCTGTGATGGGCTCCCTGACGCACTTGAGCGTGTCGCCCTATGCCGTGGTGAGGCCTTGCTGAAGCCGGGGAGACCGATGCGACGATTGCCGCCGAACACAATGCCATGGCCAGGATACGGCTAGAGAACGCACCAGGCGACCGGCAGAACGCAACCAAATTAACCATACTCATCCCTCTTTACACACCCCCGTTCCCCACGACCGACAGCGCTTTATCCGCGCCAACAGCCGACATCCGAGGTTCCGTATGCGATTTGGGGTGTGGCGAGAGCAAGACGAAATGCGGCGGCGCGGTAACGGTTTCGAGGTAATTTTGCGATCCTTTAACTAAATTTTGGCCTCATTGCCGTCACAAGTGTTAACTGCGATCTTCGCCCCGGCCGCAAGAGGACCGCAGCATGCCTTACGCACCAAGCAGCGACGATGTGCGCCTTTATTTCGAGGACGCCGGCCGGGGGACGCCGATCGTCTTCCTGCACGAGTTCGCGGCCGATCATACCAATTGGGAACCGCAGATGCGGTACTTCTCCCGCGGGCACCGCTGCATCGCCTATTCCGCGCGCGGCTACAC
>Ga0066696_10001354_pt1 | contig 10473 bp, 9 predicted proteins | sample GraSoiAngelo_145_FD_71412 | JGI IMG/M metagenome (GOLD analysis project Ga0066696, IMG submission 71412) | Grasslands soil microbial communities from the Angelo Coastal Reserve, California, USA - 14_1009_05_20cm | ecosystem: Environmental > Terrestrial > Soil > Grasslands | place: USA...
CCTTCACGCGTACCACCGCCGAACACGAGCGTGCTCTCCGCGCGGCCGATGTCGACGTACTCGACGACCTTGCGGAAGGCCGAGTCGTCGACCAGCGGACCGAGGTCGGTGCCGCGCTCGGCCGGATCGCCGAGCCGCAGCCGGCGCACACGCTCGACGATGCGGGAGACGAGCTCGTCATGGACGGCGTCGACGACGATCGCGCGCGAGCACGCCGAGCACTTCTGCCCCTGGTAGCCGAAGGCGCTCGTCACGATCGCCTCGGCTGCACGTTCGAGGGCGGCCGTCTCGTCGACGAGGATCGCGTTCTTCCCGCCCAGCTCGAGCTGGACGCGCTTGATCCAGATCTGCCCCGGCTGGAGCCGCGCCGCGCGCTCGTTGATGCGGACGCCGACGTCCTTCGAGCCGGTGAAGGCGACGAATCGCGTCTGCGGGTGGTCGACGAGCGCGTCGCCGATGAGGCCACCGGATCCGGTGAGCAGGTTGATCACGCCGGCGGGCGCCCCGCACTCGCGGAAGAGGTCGACGAGCCAGGCAGCGGACGTCGCGGACGCGCTTGCGGGCTTGACGACGACCGTGTTCCCGGCGACGAGCGCGGCGGACATCATCCCGGTCGTCAGCGACAGCGGGAAGTTCCACGGTGACACGATCGCGCCCACGCCGAGGGGGACGTAGACGAGCGACGTCTGCTCGCCGTCGACCGGGAGCAGGGGCCGCGGCCGGTCGAGGTCGAGCATCTGTTGCGCATACCAGCGCAGCACGTCGGCGACCTCGGCGATCTCGCCGTCGGCCTCCTCGCGGATCTTCCCCACCTCGAGCGTCAGCAGCGCGGCGAAGTCGCGGCGCCGCTCGACGATGCGGTCGGCGACGTCGAACAGAAGCGCGGCGCGCTCCTCGGCGGGCGTCTGCGACCAGTCGGCGAACGCCTCGCCCGCCGCAGCGACCGCCGCGTCGACGTCGTCGAGCGTCGCCGCGGCGTGGTGCCCGATCACCTCCGCCGGCCGAGCGGGATTCAACGACGCGAACGTCTCCCCGCGGTCGACCTCCGTGCCGCCGATCACCAGCGGATAGGTGCGGCCGAGCTGCGATCGGACGCGAGCGAGCGCCTCCTCGAAACGCTCGTCCTCTTCCGGAGCAGCGAAGTCGAGCCCTGGCTCGTGGCGGAACGGCGAACGGGCGGCGGTGATGGTCACAACTCCTCCTATCGGCGGGCGTCGAGGTGGTGGACGGCGTCTTCGTCGACGTCGATCCCGAGGCCCGGCCCGGCGGGAACGGCGACCTGCGCGTCGACGACCGCGAGCGGCTCCGTGGTGATCTGCTCTCGGTACTTGAGGGGGCCCATCAGGTACGACGGGTAGGCGAGGTCCGGCAGGGCGGCGGCGAGGTGAAGCCCCATGGCGGTTGCGACGCCGAGCTCGATCACGCTCCCGACCATCACCCCGAGGCCGCCGCCGGCCGCGATCTGCGCCGCCTGCAGGGCTGCGGTCGGTCCGCCGAGCTTCGACATGCCGACGTTCACGACGGTCGCGCTTCGCTCGCGCGCTACGCTCGCGGCGTCGGCGACGCAGCGGACAGCCTCGTCCGCCGCGATATCGACTACGCAGCGGGCGACGAGATCGCGCTGGGACTGCGCCGCGGCGACTGGCAGTGGCTGCTCGATGAGCTCGAGCCCGATCTCCTCGGCGCGCGCGAGCGCGCGCGTCGCGTCGCCGACCGACCACATGCCGTTGACGTCGACGAGCAGCCGCACGTCTGGGCCGACAGCGTCCCGGACCGCCTGCAGGCGGTCGAGGTCACGATCTACCTCGTCCCGCCCGGCGTACAGCTTGAGCCAGCGATAGGTCTCGCGCTGCTCGAGCGCCGTCTCGACGACACGCGCCGGATCCTTGTCCCAGGTGACCGACCCGTGCACCTCGATGCGCTCGCGGAACGCGCCGCCGAGCAGCGTCGACGCGGACACACCGGTGTGACGGCCGGTCACGTCGAGGAGCGCCGTGTCAACGGCCGCGAACGTGAACGGCGCGAAACGGAGCACCCGCGCGAGCGCGTCGAGCAGCGGGACGCGCTGCAGCGGGTCGCGTCCCACGAGCGCGGTCGCAACGCGCGTCTCAACGAGCTCGACGACCGACGCTTGCGTCTCGGACGTGAACGCCTGGACAGGGCACGCCTCCCCCCAGCCCACGACCCCCTCGTCGGTGACGATGCGAACCAGCACGTTCGGCGAGCTCGTCCGGTCGGTCATCCCGAACCGGAAGACCTCCTTGAACGAGGCCGCGAGCGGAATCGCTTCGATGCTCTTGATCCGCATATTTGGTAATACCATATAGCGAATGAGCGAACGGCAAGCAGCCGATGTGGTCGTCGTCGGCGCCGGGATCTGCGGGGTCACCGCAGCCGAGGCGCTCGCTCGCCGGGGCGCGCGCGTGGTCGTCGTCGAGAAGGAGGCAGGGCCCGGTCTGGAGCAGTCGGGGCGCGCCCAGGGCGCGATCCGGGTTCAGGGACGCGAGCCCGCCGAGCTGCCGCTGGCGATCGAGTCGCTGGAGATCTGGCGGAGCGTCGCCGAGCACGGCGACGAGTTCGAGCTGCGCTTCGGCGGCAACCTTTACCTCTGCACGAACGACGACGAGGTGCGGCACGCCGCCGAGCTGCGAGCGACGGCGCACGCCAACGGCCTCACCGACGTGCGGCTGCTGACGCCCGACGAGGCGCGGCAGATCGTTCCCGCCGCCGCCGGCGACTTCGCCGCTGCCATGTGGAGCCCCGGCGACGCGCAGTGCCTGCCGCAGGCCGCAACGGAGTTCTTCGCGAAGCGCGCCGCCGTCGCCGGCGCACGCTTCTCCTACTCGACGCTCGCGCTGAAGGTCGTCGCCTCGGGCGGCGCCGTCCGAGGCCTCGAGACAAGTCGCGGCGTCATCGACGCGCCCGCGGTCGTCGTGACCGGCGGCATCTGGACGGCGCGCCTAGCCGCAACCGCCGGCGTCGACGTGCCCGTGATGCCGGTGGCGCTGTCACAGTGCGAGACCGAGCCGGTAGAGCCGCTGATCGCGCCGACGCTGCGTTGCTTCGACTTCGGCGCGCGCCAGCGTCCGAACGGACAGCTCAGCATGAGCGCCGGCATGAACACGATCGTCGACCACTACCTGTCGCTCGCAAGCTTGCGGCACGCCCGGACGTGGACGGGTCGCTACCTCGCGAACCGCACGGCGATCCGCCTCCGCGTCGACTGGTCGCGACTGCGCGGCCGCTCTCCGGCGCACGCCGTCGAACGCGCCGCGAACCGGAAGCTGATGGACGCCTCGCTGGCAGCCGCGGCTCGCATGATCCCGCGGCTGCGCGAGGTGCGCGTCACCCGCTACTGGGCGGGCGTGATCGACATGTCGCCCGACGGCCTGCCGATCGTCGACGCGAGCACAGGCGTCGACGGTCTCGTCGTTGTCACCGGGCTGAGCGGACACGGGCTCGCGCTCGGGCCGGCCATCGGCCGGATCGCCGCGGACCTCGCCAGCGACGGACGCAGCGACCGGCCGATCGACGCGTTCGCGCTGCGCCGCTTCGACGGTGAGACGCCGGTCCCGAAGAAGATGCTTTAGGAGCCCATCGAGGCGCGCAGCAGCTCCTCGTAGTCGGCCCGCGTCACGGGCCGCGCATTCGTCTCCGTCGCCGGGTCCTGCTCTGCGTCGGCGGCGATCCGCGGCAGCACGCTTGCCGGCACGCCCATCGCGGCCAGGCCTGCCGGCAATCCCAGCCGCGCGTTGAGCTCGGCGACCCACGCGCCGAGGTCGCCCTGCACCCCGATCAGCTGCCGGAGGCGGTCGAACTTCGCCGGTGCCGCCGGCTCGTTGAAGCGCAGGACGGCGGGCAGCAGCACGGCGTTCAGCGTTCCGTGGTGCAACGGCGGGCCGTCGAGCGCGCCGAGCGGGTGCGCCATCGCGTGGACCGCGCCCAGGCCCTTCTGGAACGTGAGCGCCCCTTCCGTCGACGCCATCATCATGTTCCAGCGCGCCTCGCGGTTCTGACCGTCCGCGGTGGCGGTCTCAATCCAGCGCCCAGCGCGCTCGACGCCGTCCAGCGCGATCGCCTCGGCCGGCGGGTTGACCAGCGGCGAGAGGTAGGTCTCAAGGCAGTGTGTGAAGGCATCCATGCCGGTCGCCGCCGTGAGGTACGGCGGCAGCTCGAGCGTCAGGTCAGGATCGCAGAGGGCGCGCGCCGGGAACAGGTGCGGGCTCATGAAGTCGAGCTTGCGCCCCTCGACGTTGATCATCGCGGCGCGCCCGACCTCGCTCCCCGTGCCGGCGGTCGTCGGGATCGCGACCGTCTGGACGACACGGGAGGTGATCCGTTCGACGCCGCCGTTCACCGCCGCGTAGTCCACGAGCGGCGCCGGATGTGTTGCCATCAGCGCGACACCTTTGGCGAGATCGATCGACGAACCACCACCGATCGCGACGATCCCGTCGCACCCGGCCGCGCGGAACACCTCCGTCGCCTCGAGCACCGCCTCCTCGGTCGGGTTCGGCGGCGTGCGGTCGAACCACGTGAACGGGCCGACATCGCCCGTTCTGTCGACGACGCCGTCGGCCACGCCGGCCGCCCGGACGCCGGGATCGGTAACGACGAGCGGACGCGCGATACCGAGCTCGCCGAGCACCTTCTCGAGCAACGACGACGCACCGAAGCCGAAGGACGTCGTCGTCAGGTAGCGGATCGTCGCGATGCCGTCGACGCTCATCCGCTCTTGGGCTCCGACGCGAGCACACCGCCACGCCCCCAGCGCTCGTCGGGGACCTCGTGGAAGAAGACCTGGATCTGCTCCGGCTGCAGACCGTACGCCTCGACCAGCGCCTCGGTGACAGCTTTGATGGCCGCAGCGCGAAGCTCGGGCGGGCGCGGGGACTGGTAGATCATCACGGTCGGCATCCCGCTATGGTAATACCAAACAGTCGACCGCTACGCTACCGTTGTGACCTTTGCACCCGCCCGCCGGCTCCGGACGCTTGACGACGTCTTCCTCCAGATCCGCGATGCGATCCTCGCAGGCGAGATCGCCGAAGGATCGCGCCTGCCGAACGAGCGCGAGCTGGCCGAGCGCTTCGAGGTCGGCCGACCGACCGTGCGCGAGGCGCTTCGCTCCCTCGAAGCGCTCGGGATCCTCGAGATTCGCCCCGGACGCTCGGGAGGTGCCTACGCAGCGCGACCGTCGGAGACGACGCTCGCCTCCGCCCTCTCGACGCTCGTGAGCCTCCAGGGAGCGACCGCGCAAGAACTCGCCGAGTTCCGGCTCTCGTTCGAGGCCGACACCGCCTGGTGGGCAGCGCGCCGCGCCGACGCCGACGACGTGACCACGCTCGAAGCACTCGTGACCGAGACGCGCCGGCTCCTGAGGCAGATCGCCGACGATTGGACACCGCTCACCGAAGCGGACGCGCGCTGGCACGAGGCGCTCGCGCGCGCCACGAAGAACCGGCTGCGCATCGGCATCTCGCTCGGACTGCACGAGCCGCGCCTTCGGCAGGCGCCCGCGCTCGGCAAGGCGCACACGCGCTATGCGCGGACCATCCCAACCGCGCTGGCGAAGATCACGAAAGCGGTGAAAACACACGACGCCGACGCCGCCCGCGCAGCGATGCTCGACCACGTCGCGCAGTGGGCGCGTCTGAACCCGGACGTTGCGGATCTCGACCCGCTCGGCTGACTCGCCTCACGGTAGGACGACGAGCTTTGACCCGGCGCCCTCGACCTGACGCCGCCACGCGTCGGTGACGGAGTCGAGCGGTACCTGCTCCACGTCGAGCCGAATGTCCCCGGCGACGGCGTGGTCAACGAGACGGCAGTAGTGCTCCGCGAGCACGTCGAACGAGACGGCGTAGACCGAGAAGCCGAGGATCGCGAGGCTCTTGAAACGCACCGCCTCCGAAGAAAGAGCGGCCGTCGCACCCGCCGACTGGCCGAGGTTGACGATCGTCGCCTTCGGCGCGGCAGCCAGAACAGCGGCTGCTCCAGGCTCGCCCCACAGTGCATCGAAGACGTAACTCGGACCGGCGCCGCGGAACGCCTCCTTGAAGGCCGTGACGAGATCACCGTGCTCGTCAAGTCGGACCGCTGCATCAGCACCAAGATCCGCAGCACGCTCGAGCCCGCCGGCACTACGACCGGCCGCGACGACCCGACCTGCACCAAGGAGCTTCGCGGTCTGGACGGCAACGAGGCCGACTGAACCCGTAGCGCCGAGCACGAGCACGTCCTCGCCCCCAGTGAGCGGCGCTCGCCACGCGAACGGCAACCAGCCAGCTAGCCCCGCGATCCCGAGACCGGCGGCCAGCGCAGGATCCGCACCCTCAGGCACCTCGACGGAATATGCGTCGCCGACCGCTGCGCGCTCCCCGATCGCGCCGTTCGACGTTCTACCCAGCGACCCGCCGAAGATCCAAACGATCCCGCCGTCCGCAGTGCGACCGACCGCCTCGCACCCCGGCACATAGGGCAACTCAGGATGGCCGGTCGCAAGGACACCACGCGAAACCGCGAGGTCAATCGGGTTGATCGGCGCTGCGAGCACCTCGATTGCTTCTCCGGCCGGCTCGGCAACGTCGTCCACCTCAGCGAGGGCGCCAACCTCGCGGATCACCGCTGCCTTCATGGGCGCTGCTTCGCCGCCGGGCGGAGCCGAGAAAACCAGCCCGGTTCCTGATTCGCGTTCATGCCGCGAACGTACCCGACTCAGCCGAAATGAGGAAGGAGGGAGGGTCAATCCGTGAACATGGCTCGCCGTTTCAGCGCTGGCTGTCCTCAAATCAGCGAGCGCACGCAGCCACTTCGGGCGTAACGGATGGAAAGGTCCTGGAAAAATGAGGGGGCAACGGGTGGCAAAGCCACGAGCGGCGGAGGCCGGGACAACGGCATGAACAAGCGGAATCCGTCGCCACCGGTTGCGCACAGTTGCGGTTTGATGGTAAGGAGGGGGTCGACGGTCCGAGTCCGTCAGAGGGCTCTGCAAAAGACCCGCATATCGCGGCTTTTCGCTTAGCCATAACTTGCACGATCTCTTACATCCGTTCGCGCGGCGGGCTGAACGCTCGCCGGCCGTGTGGTGCGACGTGGAGCACGAGCTCTACGTGATCGGCTCGGCTGCCGAGTTCGCGACGGAGCGCGACGATTGGGTCATGCGCGTTCTTGATCGCCCCCGCCGGCCAGCAACGGGCGGCCCTGGGGCGAAGGCGTCGAGTCGACCGAGGCCGCTTAGGCGCTCGACCTCGTTCAGGCCGCTTGGTATCCCGCGCTCTCGATAGTGGCCCGGAGAGCGATGGTGTCGAGTTCTAGGCCGTGCACAGTGACGCCCTTCGTCTCGAGATCGACGACGACGGCCTCCACATCTGGGATGGTCAGCAGCCGCGTGCTTACAGCTCGCTCGCCCTGGTCAGAAGCCAGATCGGGCACGAGGGAAGTGACGTCGACCATTTCGTATTCCGCTTCCACCAGGAACCTCCGTCTATACGAGCCAAAGCGTCTCGCTTAGGAGCTCGTCGCAAAACGGGGAGAGCCGCATAAACGGTTCGGCAAACTACTGAGCGTCTCGCGATGGGCGACTCGGTCAGACGATGTCGTGGCGAATGTGGGCCCACCAGAAGAAGAGATGTTGGTGCAAAAGACTGTCGAGCTGGGCGACGGCGAGGATCTTCGCGCCGGCCTCGGAACTCCACGTGACGTAAGAGCGCTGCTTTGCCTCTGAGAGGTAGCAGAACGCCCGCCCTCCCGGCTCGTCTATCCCGTGGAACCATTCCACCTCGCCACGCCAGGCGCCGGCGCGGCAGCCGCCGTGGCTGCTTGGAATGCCCGCCCGCTCGAGCTCCTTGGTGTAGGCCCGCTCGAGGTCCCGCTTGTTGCGGAAGAGTGTGAGCTGCAGGCGGTTGGGAACATCGGTGCGACAGACAAGGCTCGCGAGCGCGCCGGTCAAGGTGCTCTTGACGCCGTGGCAGCTCCAGGGACGATTCTGCGCGTACCCCTGCAGCCGCTTCGCGGGTGAGAGCGACTTCCCCTGTGTGTTTCCCATCGACATCCCGCTGGTTTGCGTCTGACGGGTTCCGTTACCGCGGGTCCCGGCATTACCGCTCGGGCCTCTGGTCGTGAGCAAGACGACGACGCCGGCGGTTGCGGCCGCGATCACGGCGACGCCGAGGACTAGCCGCCAACCGAGCGCCTTCGACCAATCGAGCGGCCGCCAGGACCAACTCGCTCCCTGAACCGGAGATAGCTCCCGGCGGAGCTCGAGGATGTGAACGGGCTCGGAAATCCCCTTCAGGTGGACGCGTCCTCGATCGACGTACCTGATCCCGTCCAGCCTGCCGGCAAGATGGACCACGCTGTCCGTGGCGATCACCTCACCCGCATGGGCGAGCCCGCAGAGGCGTGCCGCGACGTTGAGGGCAGCCCCGCGAAAGCCGCCCTCGATCCGGACCGCCTCGCCCGAGTCGACCCCGACACCGACGTTGAGTGGGAGATCGGGATCCGCTCGGCTCTCATCCTCGAAGCGCACCTGAAGGTCGACGGCTGCCCGAAGGGCCTGGCGCGCGGAACCGAAGACGGCGAGCGCCTCGTCTCCCCGCACCTCGACCATCGCGCCGCCGCGGGTCCCGACGGCGTCCCGGGTGACCGAGGCGAATCGGCCGGCCAGCCTCGCCGCCGCCTCGTCGCCGCGCTCCTCCGTAAACCGGGTGTAGCCGCGAATATCGGCGATCAGGAAGGTTCGGACCTCGGTCTCACGGCCGAGGACATCGTCGCCCTCAAGCTCGCCAGCGCCCTCCGGTCCGTCAAGCGGAGTGTCGATGCCCCAGTCTACCGCCGCCAAATCGTCAACTCCACCCCTGAGGCCGAGCTCGACGATCAGCGGCTTCCGCCGCAGGAGGCCACCGCGCAGCCGCCCGCACCGTCTTCTGTCGAGCCCTTGAGCACGTCGCCGAGGCGACCGCGAAGGAGTTGCCGCCGCTCAACCTCGTCGACGCGCTCGAGCTGACGATCCTGATCGGGCGCAAAGAGCCGCGCCGGCATCCGCGGGTCGCGGCCCGCTGGCTGCTGCGCTACTAGCTAGTAGTTGCGGAAGGCGAGCGCGAAGAGCTTCTTGCTCTTTGGGATCTTGATCACGCAGCGGCTGCTCGCGCGTCGCTTCGTAGTCGAGCGGCTCGTCGCCACCTGCTGTCTCGAGCACGACTTCCTCGGCGAGCCAGCCGTACTCGCCGGCGACGACGAAGCCATCGCGCACGTTCAGGCGCAGGTAGCCCTTGCCCTGCGTGAGCCACGGCGACGCCACCCGGCGGGCCGACAGACGGTCTGGCGTGCCCGGCCGGGCGCCTTGTCTCATGACAGAGGTTGCGAGATGATCGCAGCGAGGTGCGTCCCAGGAACGGCCACCCGAGAGGAGACTTGATGGCCGAGGAACATGACCTCAGGCGTGAAATCGACGAATTCGGACGACTGCGACCGCGCGTGGTCGCGGCGCTCTCAGAGGCCGCTCACGATGACGGGGCGTGGGCCGAGGCGGCGGCCGACGTTCGCAAGTATCTCGCTGAGCGGGGACTGGAGCTCGCCGACTGGGTCGACATCCAGCTCTACCAGACCTTGCCGCCGACAGCGCCACATGAGCTGAGAGGGTGCGGAGAGGGAAATGTCCTGGTCGGCGCCCCCGGGCGGACAGTCTGCACCCGCTGGGTCAAGCACTGTGTACAGAAGCCACACATGGCGCGCCCCTTCTGCTACGAGCAGTACTGCGTCAAGTGGGAGACCCTCCCCTGGGTGGGCGTCGAGTGCGTACCCATTAGCGACTTCATGAACAGGTTCTAAGCACGCTCTAGCGTGACGGCCGACTGCGGCCCTGCCTTACAGCCGCGGCGTGGCTTTTCTTTGCGCCGCGGCCGGCGGACGCATCGAGCCGCCCCAACGCGCAATTTGGCTTGGCGTCAGACGGGCCTGCTGTAGGTGCGAGGCCTCGCCAATCTGAAAGAAGAAGCTCCAGTCGATCTCCCAGTCCTGAGGCAGCGGACGGAAGCCGCGCAGGTCGGCCGTTGGCGCTGGGTGCGGAGCCGGGACGAAGATCGGGATGTCATTCGCGACCGTGGTGTTGATCCGGTAGGCGGGCCGGATCATCGAGTGGCCGAAGCGGTAGGCGGCGACCGAGAACTCGACCGGCATGAACGGCTGCTCCTGCCAGTGGTAGAAGCGGAGCTCGATCTCCTTGCGGTTCGCGTTCGTCCCCCCGGCGACGTAAGGGCGGTCAACGAGGATGTCGTCGACGACCTCCGGCCCGGCGACCCTGCGGAGGAGGTCGTGCACGACGATCCACTGGTAGTGCCAGCACACGCGCCGCTGCGCCTCCTCAAACAGCTGATCGCCCGAGAGGCTCGCCGGCGACCAGATCGGCGACCTTGCTGTGTGAAAGCGCAGGAAGAGAAACTGCAGCTGGCTGACGATGATGTTCTCGTCGTT
>Ga0066696_10001358_pt1 | contig 10456 bp, 9 predicted proteins | sample GraSoiAngelo_145_FD_71412 | JGI IMG/M metagenome (GOLD analysis project Ga0066696, IMG submission 71412) | Grasslands soil microbial communities from the Angelo Coastal Reserve, California, USA - 14_1009_05_20cm | ecosystem: Environmental > Terrestrial > Soil > Grasslands | place: USA...
ATCGTCGAGCCACTCCGCCACCGCGACTTTCGTCTGCTTTGGACCGGCCAGACGCTGACGCTGCTCGGGTCATTCGTTTCGTATGTCGCGTACCCCTTCCAGATCCTGCAGCTTGGCGGTTCGGCGCTCGAGCTCGGAGCTCTCGTCTCGATCTTCACGGGCGCGAGCCTCGTGTTCCTTCTGATCGGCGGCGCCGTCGCCGATCGCGTCGCGAGGCGAACGCTCATCGTCGTGACGGAGCTTGGCAGCGGAGTGACCGTCGGCGTGATCGCGATCCTGGGGTTCGCGGGCGCCCTGCAGATATGGCACCTCTACGTGACGTATGCGATCTTCGGAGCGGCAACGGCGTTCAGCGTGCCGGCGCTCGGAGCGATCATCCCCGAGCTCGTTCCGGAGGAGATCCTCGTCGCGGGCAATGCCGTCCAGGGCCTCTCGCGGCAAGGCGCACGGGTCGGTGGGCCGATCATCGGCGGTCTCCTTGTGGCCACGGCTGGTCCGCCCGCGGCCTTTGCGTTCGACGCGCTCAGCTTCTTTCTCTCCGCAGGCGCCGTCGTGCTGACGAGGGCGCGCTCACAAGGCGCCGAGTCAACACACTCGATCCTGCGAGAGATCCGTGAAGGCTTCGCATTTGTCTTCTCGGTGCAGTGGCTGTGGGTCACGATCTTCGGCTGGTCGCTCATCGTGGCTGCCTTCATCGGCGCGATCGCGGTGGCGTTGCCGCTTCTCGTGACGGGCGTTCTTGGTGGCGGCGCCGTCACATACGGCTTCATCAACGCGGCGGTCGGCGTGGGCGAGGCGATCGGGGTTACGGCGATCGCGCAAGTCCGCATCCGACGAAGTGGCATCGCTATGTACCTCTTCGGCGCGCTGAGCGGAGTTTCCTTCTTCATCTACGGCCTCATCCCAACGGTTCCCGGCGCCCTTCTCGCCAGCGCCATAAACGGTCTGAGCTTCGCGTGCTTTGGCGTCTTGTGGGTGACTGCCCTCCAGGTCCACGTTCCGAAACGTCTCCTCGGTCGCGTGACGAGCGTGGACTACTTCGGCGGGACGCTACTCGCGCCGTTTGCTCCGGTCGGAGCGGCGCTTCTTGCCAATAGCCAGGGACCGACCTTCGTTTTCGTCCTCGCCGGCGCGATCACGGTCGCGCTGACGCTCGCCGGTCTGCTGCTGCCGTCGATACGAAATCTGGAATGAATCCTGCGAGATACCGCCCCGCGGTACGATTGCGTCAACGCCGGGACCGGCCCGAAGCCGGCCTGGACGGAGGTCAAAAGTGAGCGATCAGTACGGCGGCGCGGCACCAACGCCGGCTCCGAAGAAGGTCACCGTTCCCGACCTCGTCGCGATGAAACGCGACGGCAAGCGCATCACGATGATGACGGCATACGACGCGGCGTTCGCGCGCCTCGTCGCAGAGGCCGGCATCGACGTCATCCTCGTCGGCGATTCGCTCGGCATGGTCGTCCTCGGCTATCCGACGACCGTACCGGTGACGATGGACGACATGGTCCGCCACGCGGCCGCCGTTTCGCGCGGTGCGACCCGGCCCCTCCTGATCGGCGACATGCCGTTCGGGTCGTACCAGGCGAGCCCCTCCGATGCTCTTCGGAACGCGGCGCGTTTCCTCAAAGAGGCAGGGATGGATGCGATCAAGGTGGAGGGCGGCGCCGAGGTCGTCGAGACGGTCCGCACTCTCACGGCGAACGGGATCGCGGTCATGGCCCACGTCGGGCTCACCCCGCAGCGCGTCGCCCAGCTCGGCGGGTTCAAGGTCCAGGCGAAGACCGCGCGGGCGGCGCGGCGGCTCATCGACGATGCGGTCGCGCTCGAGGAGGCCGGTGCGTTCTCGATCGTGCTCGAAAGCGTTCCGGCGCCCGTCGCCGCGCTCGCCACCGAGCGCCTTGCGATCCCGACGATCGGCATCGGCGCCGGTGTGGACTGCGACGGTCAGGTCCTCGTGCTCCACGACGTGCTCGGGCTCTACGGAGAGTTCAAGCCGAAATTCGCGAAGCGCTACGCCGACATCGGCGCAGCCGTCACGAGCGCGCTCCGAGATTTCGATCGCGAGGTTCGTGAGGGCTCGTTCCCGACCGACGAGCACAGCTTCACGATGAAGGAGAGCGAGCTGCTCTCGCTGCAGCGGAGCCTGGCACAGCAAAAGGCTTCGTAATGCGCGTAGCGATCCTGGGCATGGGGGCGATCGGCCACGTCGTAGCGCGGGCGCTCGATGGGCGGGCCGAGCTCGTGAGAGTGGATCGCACCCGCGCGCCTCTCCGCGATCGGGAGGCGCCGGTCGACGCGGCGATCGTCACGACGAAAACGCCCGGGACCGCGTGGGCGGCCGAGGTCGCCGCGAAGATCCTCGCGCCCGAGGGCGTCGCCCTCACGATCCAGAACGGGCTCGGGAACTACGAGACGCTCGTCGAGCACGTCGGCCGCGACCGCGCGGCCGTCGGCGTGATCTACGTCGGCGCGCAGCTGGTCGCCGGCGAGCTGCGCGCGACCGGGCCAGGCAAGGTCGAGCTCGGGCGCCCCTCCGGGGGCGCGCCGCGAGCAAAGCTCGACACGCTCGCGGAACTGCTGCGCGCCGGCGGGATGGACGTGACCGTCGTGGAAGATCCCTGGCCGGCCGTATGGCGCAAGGTCGTGACGAACGCCGCGGTAAATCCACTCACGGCGCTCATCCGCCGGACGAACGCAGAGCTTCTCGCGGACCCACCCGCGTCTTTGGTCGCGGATTGTCTCGCGCGCGAGGTCGCTCGGGTTGCGACAGTGGCGGGCGTGCGGATCGGCGAGGACGAAGCCGTGAAGCAGTGGCGGGCGATGGCCGCGCTGACGGGCGCCAATCGCTCATCGATGCTGCAGGACGTCGAGGCCGGCCGGCCGACGGAGATCGACGCGATCTCCGGTGCCGTCGCGCGCGAAGGTGAGCGTCGTGGGGTCCCCGCTCCGCTCAATCAGGCGATGACGCTGCTCGTCGGCACGCTCGCCTAGGTCGCGACGGCGGTCTTCACCTCCGCGTCCCGATCGGGCTGGTCGCGCTCACTGAGGAGCCACCACGTACGCATCGGACCTTTTCCTTTGACGTCGATCGTCCCTCGCGGCTCGCACACGAAGCGATCCTTCAGGAGCTCGTAGGTCGCCTCCGTCATCTGGATCTTCCCGGGTTCGCCGTGCGACTCCATTCGCGCCGCCGTATTCACGGGATCGCCCCAGATGTCGAACACGAACTTCCGCCGTCCGATGACTCCACCAATTACCGCGCCCGAGTTGATGCCGACCCTGAAGTCGAGGCAACGCCGCCCGGAGCGTTTGCGTTCAGCCACGTATTCGAGCATCCCAAGCGCTAGCCGCGCGACCGCGTCGGCGTGGTCACGGCGCGGCTGCGGCACGCCGGCGACGCCCATCCAGTTGTCCCCGATAGTGCGGATCTTCTCGACTCCCTGACGATCGGCCAGGCCGTCGAAGAGGCTGACGTACTCGTCGAGCAACGCGACCATATCTCGTGGCGTCAGTTCGGCGGTGAGCGGGGTCGAGTTGACGACGTCGGCGAAGATCATGGTCGCCTCGCCGTAGGCGTCGGCGATCACCTCCTCGCGCTCCCGGAGCCGCGTCGCGATCGGCGCCGGAAGCACGTTCAGAAGCAACCGCTCCGAGCGCGCGCGCTCCATCGCGAGCTGCCGCGCGTAACCGGCGAGCAGAGCGAACGCGACTCCCGAGATCGTGGCAATGTTCGCGGCGAAGAAAGCGGTCACGATCCAGGCAGGCAGGCCGTTTGCCTCGCGGGGCTGAACGAGTGCCGCGAGCACTACGACGGCGGCGAAGGCCACAAGCCAGCGAACACCGGCGCGGATGCCGCCAAATACGAGAGCGCAGAACGGCGCGAGAACGGACCAGAGCACCACGCCGCTCGATAGTTGGAAGCCGCCCAGAGCTGTATGCACGCCGAGCGGGAGCGTGAGGATGATCAGGGACTCGATCTGGCGGGCACGTTCGAAGTTGTGAGTGCGTGCGAACGCGGCAAGGTTCGCGAGCGTGAGCGGAACGGACACGAGCGGAAAGATCGCGGCGACCGATTCTCCGAACGTGTAATAAACACCGGCCCAGGGCGGGACCGATGCGAGGACCGCGAGCGCGAACACGACCAACAACCGGTTGCGCCTCCGGTCTTCGGGCAAATCGGTCCTCGCGCTTCCCATCCCGAGCACCTGGTCGAGTACTCGCACCCGGTGCATTCTCCTGCGAGACCGACCGGCTGACCGACCGAATCGACGGGACATCCGGGCTGCTGCGTGCTCGCCCCCACCCGTTGAAGCGCGAGGATCGCAGCGCAACCTGAGACCGCCCGGCCACCCGGGAACCTATGAACCGGTCGAGCGTTACATGGAAATGAGGCTCCTGCTGGCGCTCGCCCTCGTGCTCGCCGCCTGCGGCGGCTCTGTCGGCTCGCCGGGGCCGTCTTCAGCGCTGCCGCCCGAGGCGCGCGGGGCACTAGGACAGATCTACGCGGACGGCCACGCCTACACGCTGCAGGTGGAGCTGTATCGCGATCTCATGCCGGGTCCGGCGCCGACACCAAAGCGCGGTGTTGGCGGCACGATCTTCCTGAAGCCTGACGTGGAGAGCGACCCGCCGGCCGGAATGCGGGTGGATAAGGCCTGGCTGGTGAACGGCGCCGACGTCTGGGAAACGGTCCCGCAGCCGCTCCAAACGTTCGCGGCCGACCGTCGCAACCACCTCTCGCTGAGCGTGCGCGACGGCCCGACCTGGGACACGAGCGCGAAGGTCGACGTCGTGTTGCGCTTCAGCACCGCGAGCGGCACGTATTTCGTCCAGCAGCGCGGCGTCCAGATCATCGGCGCGCTGTAGGAGCCGGCTCCGACCTATCGGCTCGCGATGAGCAGGGCGACCATAACGAGCGCGCCGAGGCCGGCCACGGCGCCGATCGTGAGAAGAGCTCCCGACACCATCTCTGCGGCCCGTCCGCGAAGCGGGCGCCTCTGGTTCCGCTGACCAAGTACGGCGATCACCATGATCCCGAGCATTGCCATCAGCCCAAGCTCAGAAGTCCCCGACATAAGACCTCCCGTTCGCGCCGCTCATTGTGACCCAGGCCCTAAACGGCGCCCCGCGACGAGCGCCACCGCCGACATCGCAACGAAGGCGATCCCCATCCAGCTGAAGGCCGTCGCGAGACCGACCGCCTCAGCGAGGAAACCGAAGAGCGGCGCGCCGATGCCGCCGACGTGGGCGTTCAGGAGGTAGTACCCGCCGAGGACCGTCGCCCGGCGGCCCGGGGACGCGCTATCCATGACGAGCGTCTCCGTCACGGTCGAGCGCATCGACCAGAGCAGGCCGAAAACGACCAGCGCGATGAGGAGCGCGTCGTTCGGCACCGCCGTCACCGCGAACACCGCCGGGCCCATCAGCGCGAGCCCGCCGACCATCACGCGGCGGCGTCCGAACCGGTCCGAGAGCCAGCCGCCGAGCGGCGCGCCGATCACGCCGACGAGCTGCGGGACGCCGAAGAAGACCGCGGCCAGCGCCGGCGAGAGTCCGCGCGCGTCGACCAGGTACAGCGCCAGGAACGCGAGCAGCGCCGCAATGCCGAATTGAAATGCGATCGAGAGCGAGACGACCGGGCCGACGTCGCGGAACACTCGGCCGATCTCGCGGAAGGCCGCGAACCGATCGCCCGGCGCGGCCCGCTCCAGCCCATGCGGCGCGACGAACCACAGCAGCGCGCCGAAAATGATCGGCGCCGCGGCGAACCAGATGTACGGCGTTCGCCACGTGCCTGTTGCCGTGGCAAGGATCCCGGCGACGGCCGGCGCCGCGAAGAACGAGAGATGGCCGCCGGTGATGTGTATGCCCATCGCGGTCCCGCGCACGCGCGGCGAGAAGGTGCGAGCGATGAGCGCAGCGGCGGGGCCGTGGTACGACCCGGAGACGATGCCGAGCACGATGAGGAGCGCGAGGAGCTGCCAGTACGAGCCCGCCGTGGCGAGCGCGACACTCGCCGCGCCCATGAGGAAGAGCCCGCCAACGATGACCACGCGGGAGCCCACGCGGTCGGCGAGCATGCCCCACGGCGCGTTGGCGAGTCCCGCGGCGATGGAGAACGCCGAGACCGCGAAGCCGCTCTCGGCATAGCTGAGCGCGAATGCATCGCGGATTAGGGGCAGCAGCGGATTGAGGAGCGAGTTCGCGACGTGATGCGAGAAGTGCGCGGCGGTGATGGTGCCGAGGAGGACCTGGCCGCGCCGCTCTTTGAGTGACAGCTCCTCGACCGCGGGTTCGGTCGGGACGAGGATGGCCTCGTCGGCGATCGTCGTCACGCGATCTCCTCGATGCTCACGCCGAGCAGCACGTTGTCGATGAGCCGCGTCTTGCCAACCCGTGCCGCGAGCGAGATGACGGCGCGTTCGGCCGGCCGCGCGAGCTCTTCGAGGGTCAGCGGGTCGGCCACGGACACGTATTCCACAGCAATGCCAGGAACAGCGGCGCCGCGCTCGACGCGGTCGCGCAATTTCGCGGGGTCGCGCTCACCACGGGACCAGTCCTCTTTCGCGTCGCGCAAGGCGCGCGACAGCACGACCGCCCGCTGCCGGTCGTCCGCGGAGAGGTAGCGGTTGCGCGAGCTCATCGCCAGCCCGTCGCGCTCCCGCACGATGGGGCAGCCGACGACCCGCACGCCAAGACGCAGGTCCCGACTCATCGTCTGGACGACGCGCAGCTGCTGGAAATCCTTCTGGCCGAAGTACGCGACGTCCGGACGAACGATCGAAAAGAGCTTCGTGAGGACGGTCGCGACGCCGGCGAAGTGATCCGGCCGCGCGACCCCCTCGAGCCGCTCCGCGACCGCGCCCGGCTGGACGCGCGTCGTGTCGCCGGGCGGGTACATCTCCTCGACAGTCGGTGCGAAGACCACCGCCGTTCCGAGGCGCGCGCAGAGGGCGAGATCGGCTGACTCGTCGCGCGGGTACGCCGCGAAATCTTCGTGCGGGCCGAACTGGGCCGGATTTACGAAGATCGAGACGATCGCCAGGTCGTGCTCGCGCACGGCGCGCTCGATCAGCGACGCATGACCGTCATGGAGCGCACCCATCGTGGGTACGAAGGCGATCGAAGACGTCGCCGACCCCGTGCGGAACCCACGGACCTCGGAGACAAGACGAAATACGTTCAACCGGCGGCAGTATCGACCGGCGCCGTCCTCCTCGCCTGGTACGCCGGGATCGTCGCCATCGGCGGCCGCTCGATGTCGATGATGTCGTGCATCTCGAGGTGGAGCTTCCCGCCGCCCGCCGCGATGAGCTTCATGGTGAAGTTGGCTTCCTCGAGAAGGTTGGTGCCGTGCGCCTCCCCGAGCCGTTTGATCGCGACCTGAAGGACCTCGAAGCTCATCTTCGAGAGGTCGTAGAGCGATTGATTGCGGTGGATGCGCTGTTTCATGTCGACCTGACCGATGGCACTGAGACCCGCGCGCTGCAGCGTGTCCACGAGAAGCCCCGTCTCGACGCCGTACCCCGAGAAAAACGGCAGCTGCTCCAGCAGCGCTCGCCGCCCGGCCTGCTCGCCAGAAAGAGGCTGGACGATCCCCGAGAGCTCCGGAAAGAAAAGGTTCAGGATCGGCCGCGCCGCGAGCTCGGTCACGCGACCACCACCGGTCGCCTGCAGCTCGTCACCGATGTGGAGCGGGCGCTGGTAGAAGGCTTTAACGAACTGGAGGTCCGGCCGCATGAGAAGCGGACCCACGATGCCGTAGACGAACTTGGGATGGGCGCTGGTGACGTCGGTGTCGATCCACGCGACGATGTCGCCGGTCAGCACGTGCAGGCTCTTCCAGAGCGCCTCGCCCTTGCCGCGGTAGCTGCCGGTCTCGGGAAGGATCTCATCGTGTATGAAGACCGGCACGCCCTCTTCTGCGGCGATCTCGCGGGTGCGATCCTCCGAGCGTGAGTCGACGACCACGAGCTCGTCGACGAGCGGAACGCGCTCGACGAGGCGGGAGCGGATGGCCCGGATGACCTTGCGGATCGTGGCCTCCTCGTTGAGCGTCGGCAGCCCGACGGAGATGCGGATGCCCTGACGCTCCTTGGCTTCGACCAGGCGTCGTAGGTCCGCGAACTCGCTCGAGCTGAACGTGTTCTCGGCGAACCACTTGTCGGTGATCTCGCCCAGCACGCGACTTCGTTCGGCGCGCCCAAGCGGCAGACGAGTCCGCTCGACGAACACCGGCGAGGCGAGTGGCGCGCTCGTGCGGACGACCAGGGCATTACGTGCGCCGGCGATGATCGTCTGGCCGATGGGCCCGAGCGGGTCGCGCGCGCCCTCCCGGCCGGTCGCGCCGAACACGATCGCGTCGTGCTCGTCGAGCTCGTCGGTGATCACCTTGGCCGGATCGCCGGATCGCGTGACGAGCCGCTCGACGCGCTCGTCGTACGCACGCTCGCCAAGCAGCTGGTAGAGCGTCTGCGGCTTGCGCCCGCCGTTGCGCTCGGCGACGTGGAGCAACGTGACCGCGCCCGTTCCCGATCGTGCGAGCTCGATCCCGAGCCGCGCGGCGAGCTGCGCGTACCGGCCGCCGCGGACCGGAACGAGGATGCGCTTCGCGCGCGCGGGTCGGCCCTTCACGACGGCGAGATCGCAGGGCGGCTGTCGCAGGATCGCTTCGATCGTCGTCCCGAGGACGTCCCATCCGGGGCGGCGCCAGCCAACGACGAGCAGGTCGGGCCGCTCGGTCGCGCAGGCCTCCCGGATCGCATCCCAGGCGACGCGAGCGACGATGACGAGGCTGCGCAGGTGGCGCCCGGGGAGCTCACCTGTCAATGCGTCGAGCGCGCGGCGCCGAGCGCGCGCTTCGGGCTGCGCCGAGGCGAGCGTGGCGTCGCCGGTGACCTCGATCGCCGACGCCAGCACGACCTCGCCGTCCCCGGCGAGTGCCGCCGCCGTTTCAAGGAGCCCGCTCTCGCGCTCTGGATCACTGATCGCGACGACGACCTTCATGCGATGCCTTCAAGCACGAGCGGGACCACGCGTTCGGCGAGGACCCGGGACCATGCCATCGCTCGAACGCGCGAGCGGAAACGAGGCCCCGGTCCCTCAAGCGATCGTTCGATCGCGTCGGCGATGACCTCGCCGGGCGCGTCAGGCGGAACGTAGGTCGCGGCGTCGCCGGCGAGCGCGCGCAGGGTCTCAAGATCGCTGCACACGATGGGCAACCGGTGAAGGGCGGCCTCGAGCAGCGGGATGCCGAATCCCTCGCTCTGGCTCGGCAGCACGAGCGCGTCCGAGAGCGCGTAGAGATCGGCAATGACCCGGTATGGGGCTTTCATCCCGAGCGCATACAGGAGGTGGACGCCCGGGATCCCCTCCGCAAGGGTTTTGAGCTCGGCGAGGTAGCGGACGTTCGCCGCGTTGTGCGGTCCAGGTGGTCCCGTCACGACCAGCATCGCGGGGCGACCCCGTCCGCGGAGCGACGCCGTCGCGGCCATGGCGGCCTCGATGCGCTTGCGCCGCGTGAGCCGGGCCGGCAGCACGAGCAGCGGGTCGGCGCGGTAGAGGTCGAGGCGCTCGGCCATGCGCGCGCCGGCCGACGACATTCCGAGCGCGGCGGCGATGTCGACACCGTTTGGAACGACCGCCACGCCTTCGCGTTTCAGGCCGGCGAGGGCGGCGAGCTGATTCGCGCGCTCGTCGGACACGGCGACGTAGCGAATGCCGGGATGCGCGCGCGCGATGAGGCCCCACGGATCGCCTGGGTGGCGTTCGTTCGCGTACTGGGGGTCCGACCATGCGAGGTCGTGCGTCCACGCGATGACGACCCCCGGCCGCTCGCGGGCGAGACGGACGAGGGCTTCCGTCAGCGCCAGATCCTTGTGCATCGTGAGGACGTTGTGAACGACGACGCGGTCGGCTTCGGCCACGATCGGTCGCAGCTTGCGCACGAGTCGTTCGACGAGCGCGTCGTGCGCTGTGGTGCGTTCGCCTTGCGCGAGCGAGCGGAAGTCACGGAGCACGCTCTCGTTCCGTGAATCGACCTCGGGGACGCGAATGAGTCGGACGCCCTTCGACGCCCGCCCTCGTCCGGCGACGATGGTGACGTCGGCGCCCGCTTCGCGCAGCGCGGTCGCGTGCGCCCCCATGACCTGCTCGACACCGCCGAGGATCGAAGGAGCGGTGTAATGGACGAAGACGACGCGCGGACGCCGGCGCGTCACGCGGTGGCAGCCGCCCTCGTGACCCGGCCGCGACCGCCGACGATGCGATCGCCGCGCTGGTTGCGGCGGACGCGGAACGTGACGCGCGTGTCGAAGACGCGCATGTCCCGAACGTCGATCCGATCGAGCCACGGCGGAAGCGCGGGATCGAGCAAGAGCCGCTGCGTGCCCAGGTCCGGCTGCATACCCAGAAGCGCCCGCACGCAGAGGAAGACCATTCCCGCGGACCACGC
>Ga0066696_10001363_pt1 | contig 10434 bp, 8 predicted proteins | sample GraSoiAngelo_145_FD_71412 | JGI IMG/M metagenome (GOLD analysis project Ga0066696, IMG submission 71412) | Grasslands soil microbial communities from the Angelo Coastal Reserve, California, USA - 14_1009_05_20cm | ecosystem: Environmental > Terrestrial > Soil > Grasslands | place: USA...
CTCCAAGCGAACGAAGTTAGAGTTGCGGATGGTGAGATTGGCTCGCGCCTGCCAGAGTTCTCTGCAAAAGATCTGCAGGGACGCGAAGTCTCGTCTGCCGACCTTCGCGGCAAAGCTGTGCTCATCGACTTCTGGGCAACGTGGTGTGGGCCCTGCAAGAAGGAGATGCCCGGTTATCAGAAACTCGCAGACCGTTATGGCGCGAGAGGTTTTGCGGTAATCGGATTCAAAGCCAACATGATGGCCGACCCCGAAGATCCTCTCAGATTCGCGAAAAAGATGGGCGTTCATTATCCCTTGGTGGTCGCGACCGATGATCTTCTGCAAAACTTTGGCGGCCTCGAAGGACTGCCGACAACGCTGCTCTACGATCGGAAAGGCGTGCTGCGCAAGAAAGTGATCGGTTTCGAATACACCGATGTCTTCGAGTCGGAATTGAAACAGCTTCTGTAAGCTCGAGTTTGTCTGGGCGAGCTGTGGGCACACTCAGTCAAGAGACAAGAACCAAGAGCGGAAGCAGTTCACTTCCACGTAGCTCCCGCAAGTAGCCGAGCCTGTTTGTCTGTTTCATTCTGGAACTGCAAAAATTACGATGCTCTGAACGTGATCAGCCCTGCTGTTGTTTCTTGTTTCCGCGGCTCTTCATCGCCTATTCCGTTTCGGGAATCTACTTCGGCTGGTATTCGGCAGAAACGGCGGCCATGTTATGGCGAGAACAGCCGTAGGCAGTCAGCACTCTCTACTTGCTCTGCGCCAGGAACTTTGCCATGGGATCCCAGTAATGACTCTTCCAGCCGGTTGCCAAGTGGGGCGCGCTGCCTTGCGGAAAGCCGGTATGGTCGAAGACGAGTTCTGTGCCCGCACCCGACTGATGCAGCTCGAATTTGGCGATGGAATAGACGCCGGGCGCCCAGCCGTCGTCGCGCCACGCCTGCACGATGCGCTGATTCGGCACGAGCTCGATATGGCGTCCGGTGATGTGGCCTTTGAACAAGGAAAATGTTCCGCCGGCCTCGCTGCTGATGCTGGCGGTCGCGCCCGGCATACTGAGCTCGCTGATCTTGCTGAACTGTGATGGATCGGTCAGCGCCTTGTACACGCGGTCAGGAGCTGCCTTGAACGCCACTTCTTGATGAATGGCTTCCTCCTGCCTGGAGATCTCGTTGCCTTCGGCGGCGAAGGCCGAGGCGGGCGAGACTAGCGCTGGCAATCCGGAAAGGCCAAGCAGCGAACAGGCGGACGCCATGCGCAGCGAAAATTCCCGGCGACTTGAGAAAGAAGACATCGTGGATTCCTCCGTATGCTGAGCGCTCCGCTTGAACTTCGATCCACTGGGCGCGCTGGTAATATTTAACAAGATTGTTTAATATCTAATTCCTATACGGGAAGCAGATGTATGTTGTCAACCAGGAAAATGAAACGATCTTTGCCCGACGCCAGGCTTGACGCGGTTTTCCACGCTCTGGGCGATCGCACGCGGCGAGCGTTGCTGGCCAGGCTGGCCGATGGTCCGGCGATGGTCACCGAATTGGCAGAGCCATTTCGCATGTCACTGCCGGCCGTCTCGCGGCATATCCGCGTGCTGGAAAAGGCTCGTCTGGTGGCAAGAAATGTCGATGGCCGCGTGCACCGGTGCTCATTGCGGGCGGAGCCGCTCGCCGGCATACAGCAGTGGCTCAACCACTATCGCCACTTCTGGGAGGGGACGCTCGACTCGCTCGTCGCCTACGTCGAACACAGCAAACATGAATAGACAAACGAACGGAGATGCCAGTGCCCGAAGAGACAGCAAGCCGGCGGGAGACTTTGAGGCTGGTAGTGCGCAAAACCATCGCCGCGACGCCGGAGCGGCTGTTCGCGGCCTGGACTAAGCCGGAGCACCTGAAACAATGGTGGGGGCCCCAAGGCGTTATCTGCATCGGCGCGGCTGTGGATTTGCGCGTCGGAGGCAGATACCGAATTGGGAATCGGCTTCCCGACGGCAAAGAAGTTTGGATTACCGGCGAGTACCGCGTTGTGGAGCCGCCAACCAGGCTGGTCTACACCTGGCAAATTGAATCGACGCCGCAGGCTCCGGAGATCGTGACGGTAAGCTTCGAGCGACGCGAGAAGGGCACCGAAGTGATTGTGATCCACGAGCACATCCCCGACGCTTCCACTCGAAGCCAACATGAGCATGGCTGGCAGGGCTGCCTCGCCGGCTTGGCGAAGCACGTTGTGCGCAGTTGAGTGAGTCTCAGTTGCCGTCAACGCGGAACCTGGGAGAAAGGGTTCACCGCCCGTCCGGCTGTCCATTGCAGTCAGAACGTCTCATTGAAAACAACGGGAACGGCTTCCATCGCGGTCCAGTTTTCTTCTACGGGAGCACAGTCACTGTAATTGTATTTGACTTCACCAATTTGTCTTTTTGCGCATCCGAGGCGCGCCGAGATACTTCAATTACGTAGCTGCCAGGCTCGGTCATATCGAACAACCGACTCACGTCTTGCTCCTCCTCAAGTGTTTCTCCTGGCGCTATCGTGCGATTGATCGGCTTGCCGCTTGCTAGCTCCGGATGTTTATGCACCTTTTTCTGTTTCAACTTTCCGTCTTCATCCCGGACCTTGAACGAAAGATTAGGATCAGCCCCTGTCATACCATTGATCGTGCCGCTTTCGTCGAGATCTTGAGCGGAATTATTCGTGAGCTGTATTTTCACCCAAACGCTAGTACCGCGTTTTACAGTCGCAGTTTTAGCAGCGAGGGTGATTGAAAACGGATCTGGCACAGATTGGGCATGAACGGACGTTAAGGCTGTACAGGCAAGGAGAACTAAAAATCGCTTCGTCAGAGTTTGCATCGGTAGTCCCTCCAGGCGGGTGACTCGGCCTTCCCGTTGTGGTTTTGGCGTCAGACTCCCGGGTAAAGGATGCCCCCATCCTTGCGCGCGCCGTTCGCAAGCGTGGGATTCAAGAATGTGCGGAACTCCGCTCTTGATTTTTGTCCTCGGCGAGAAACGGCGCAATAACCACAGCCGAATTAGGTTCCGAACAGAATTGGCGAATGAAAAAATCGAGAACAAGAAAGAACACCAGGGCTGATCACGCGAACATCGAGTCAGGAGGGGCACCCTATTTCTTGAAGTGCCAAACTGAAACAGACAACGCGCTGGGCCACGGGGCTGCTTGCTTATTCCTCTCGCAGAGCTTCCAAGGGATCCAAGTGCGAGGCCTTTTGCGCTGGAAGAAAGCTTGCGGCCATGGCGACAATGGCGAGCAATGCCACAGCCGCGCCGAAGATAGCCGGGTCAGTGTTCTTCACTGCGAATAACATGCTGCGTGCGGTGCGCGACACCCACCACGAGAGCGCCGCTCCGGCCACGAGCCCGATGCCAAGCAGTTCAACCGCTTCCCCCATGACGAGTTTGAGCACGCGCATCCGGTCAGCCCCGAGGGCCATTCTAATGCCGATCTCGTTGCGCCGGCGCACGGCCATGTAGGAGATCAGCCCATAAAGGCCGATCGTCGTAAGTACCGCAGCCAGTACTCCAAAGAACCCGGAGAGCGATGCCATCAGCCGTTCGCGAACGAGCGTATCGCGAATCTGTGTCTTTAATACCGTGAACTGAATCAGGATTGCCGGATTAATCTCCCCCACCGCATGCTCGACCGCCGTCGTAAGCGAATCGAGCGGCAGGTCGGAGCGCATGACAATGGCGCAGCTCGTGTCAGGATGCTTGTCCTGACCGCGCGGGACAAAAGCTATTGGGGTCAATTCCTCGCGCAGCGTGCGGTACTTCGTGTCTTTTACAACGCCTACGACCTGATACACCGATTCCGGTTTGCCCGCGCCTTCGTCCACTTTGAACGTCTGTCCCAGCGGATCTTTGTCTTTAAAGAGTTTTCGTACGAATGTCTCATTCACCACTGCGACCGCTGGAGAGTTAAGCGTGTCAGAGACGCTTACGTCGCGCCCGCGAAGAATCGGAGTGCCCATCGTCTTGAAGAATCCCGGAGTAACCCGATCAAACCAGGAAACTTCCTGCAGCTCTTCTCCCGAAGCGTTGGTGTGGACGGAATCATTCCATCCATTTCCACTTACCGGAACGATGGAGACTCCCGCAGTAGATTCCACTCCGGGAAGAGCCTGTAAACGATCTACAAGTTGCTGCTTAAAGTTGTTCCTTGTCTCAAGGGGAATATTGAGCTGAGTAAAATCAAGATCGGCCACCAGGATTCCCGTCTGCCGAAAACCGGCATCAACGGAGACGAGTTTTTGAAAGCTCCGCACGAACAGAAATGCGCCGACCAGCAACACCATCGACAGCGCCACCTGCGCAACCACCAGCACTCGACGCATTCCGAGTCGATCGCGCCCGCCGATCGCTCCGCGTGCTCCGGCCTTCATTGCCACAATGGGCGGGGTAGCCGTGGCTCGCATAGCCGGCGTCAGTCCGAACAAGAGGCACGTGATCAACGCGACCAATCCGCTGAAGCCAAGCACTCTCCAATCGAGTGTGACATCCAGCTGTACTTGTCCACCGCGCGTGGTGAGGAAAGATAGCAAGACTCGAGTCAGAACTTGCGCGAGCACCACCCCCGCCGCTGCCCCAATTGCGGCTACGAGCAGGCTTTCCATCATCAACTGCTGGAGCAGTCGGGTACGCGACGCGCCCAATGCCAGCCGCACTGCGATCTCCCGTTCGCGTGCATTCGCTCTGGCAAACATCAGGTTCGCCAGATTGGCGCAGGCAATCAGCAACACAGTTCCCGCGATGGCCAGCAGCATCCACAAGGGCTGCTCGTATTCCGTGCGCAGGTTAGAAATCCCAGCACTCGCCGGATAGGCCGCCAACTTCCACGCCAGGAACTGCTTCGCCTCTTTCTCCTTGTACCGATCCGGAAGAGTCGCCTGAAAGATTCCCGGCGATATGGACTCCAACTGTGCGGTTGCTTTAGCCGGCGTCCATCCTGGTTTTAGGCGGCCCACGATGGCCAGCCACCATCCGTCGCGACGATCGAGGACCTTCCACTCGCCATCGATGAGGGCTTCGCTGCAGACGGGTACGGCAACATCAAACGAGTTTCCCACCTCCATGCCATAAAAGCCGGCCGGAGTCACGCCGATGATCTCCGCTGGGTGTCCGTCAAGTGTTAGCTTGCTGCCCACAGCCGACGCGTTGCCGCCATACTCACGTTGCCAAAATGGGAAGCTGATCACCGCTCCCGGCAAGCCGCAGCCCTTCGTATCGTCAACTGCCGAAATCAACCGCCCAGCCGTTGGCAGGATGCCGAGCATGTTAAAGAAGTCGCCGCTTACGTAAATCCCGCGGGCAATGCGTGACCTTCCGCCGGTCGCGAGATTGAAGCTGGTCGAGTTCCATGCGGCGATCCCGGAAAATGCTTGCTGATGATCGCGAATCTGTTCCCAAATCGGGTTCGTGAACGTAGGGAAGCTGCCGCGAAAATTTCCAGACCGCCCGTGGCTGTTGGAGGGCTTCAGGTATACCAGCTCCTCTGCATTGCTTACCGGCAGGCTGCGCAGTCTCACTGCGTTCAGCAGCTGGAAGATCGCGGTGTTCGCTCCAATGCCCAGCGCGAGCGACAAAACCGCGACGGTAGCGAATCCCGAACTGAGCCGCAAGCTCCGCAAGGCATAGCGCAAATCCTGACCGAGATGGGCGACGAAGCCTCCGTGCCACGGCCCGCCTGCAGGAACGGGCTCAAAGCGTGGCTGACGCTGCATTCGCCGTAGCCCTTTGGTCAGCAGATCGCGCTCGTCGAGTTCGGCCAGAACGGTGTCGTATGCCTGTTGCTCCGAAGCTCCTCGGGCCTTCAGCTCTGCGTAGCGATCCTGCAGGTGCTGGCCCAGCTCTTCAACAATCGCCGCTTCGCGCGTGGCTTCGAGCTTCAGCGAGGCCAGGCGTTTTCTGACTTCATCTCTGAATTCAGGCATTCTCCAACCCCGTAATCCGGCTCATAGCTGCGACAAACGATTGCCAGGTATTGCGCTGCGCTCTCAGCACCTTGCGTCCAGAGGCGGTCAATTTGTAGTACCGACGACGCCGCTGGCCCGGTTTTTCCGTCCAGCGTCCCTGAATCCACCCGCGGTCTTCCAGCCGATAAAGGAGGGGATAGAGAGAGGCGACATTAAAGCGCAACGTCCCGCCTGAACGCGTCTCAATGAGCTTGCTGATCTCGTACCCATGCCGCGCCCGGTCCTCCACCAGCGAGAGGATCATCAGTTCTGCGCTGCCCTTTTTCAGTTCACGATCCAGCATTGATGCTGCCATATATGTCTATGCAATATATTGCTGAGGCACTGCCGTGTCAATCGGCTTAGACTGTCCCTGGTCGCCGTACGAAAGCGCGAAGGCGCGGGATTCTTGTAGCCCATGTGCGGCGAGCCATGGGAATGCGTACAGGTTGGATCCCGAGCACGTAGGGGCGGTATTCATGCGGATGCCGGCGATGCGAACGAGATTCACGCGGCTAAGAATTCCGCCCTACGGGCTCGCAATGCTGTGCATCTCGGTATCCATGGCTGGATCGCACATGGACTACGGAAATGACGCGCCTTCGGCGCCGGTTTGGCCACCCAGCCAAAGACGTTTCTTGCAGTAACCGGCACCACGTTGAAATGAGAGAAGAGCTTGTGTTCTGTCAAAACATGAATCGTAGCGAGAACTGCATCGTTCGCGGATCTCCTTGCAGGCTCGTAATCCTACCGAAATTTCCACAGTGATTCGGTGCCGTCGCGGCAACGCCATTGATCGAGCTACAGCTCGATACGTCATGCTGCGGCAGGCCGAAGTAAGGAGTGTTGAGCAGGTTGAATGCCTCCCAGCGGAACTCAAGGCTGCGGCCCTCGCCGAAGTAGCCGAAGGTGCGCCCCAAGCTGAAGTCGACGTTGGTTAGGCCCGGTCCGTACAGAGTATTTCGAGGACATGTGCCCAGGCGCGGCACAGTTCCCGTACCCGTAGGGCTGGCGGCGCTTGGCACCGCGAACGCCGTGACATCGAAGAATGCTGGACCGTTCCCTAAACGGTCCTCAGAGACACCTCCAGAGACCGAGCCCCGCAGGCAATCACCTAATGCGCTGCCAAGCTGACCCCCAACCTGCACCAGGCTGTTGTTGTTGCCTGAGAAAATGGTGAAAGGCCGGCCTGTATGTATGGAGGTGATGCTGCTGGCGTGCCACTCTCTGACGAGGTGCGACAGCGGGCCGCTGCTGGCGAGTTTATGTCCTGGGCCAAATGGAAGTTCGTACACATAACTGAAGACCAGCCGATGACGAACATCGAAGTCGCTGTTTCCCCGCCACTGTCGCAGATCGTGCATATTCTGCAAAAACGTGTTCGAGCCCCCGCCGAACAACTGCTCCATAGAGGTGTCAATGGAATGCGACCAGGTGTAAGAGGAGGTGAATGAAAGCCCATGACTGAAGCGCTTGTTGGCGCTCAGCTCCAAGCCATGATAGGTAGAGTTTCCGGCGTTGTTACGCCACTCGATCGCGCCCAGGTTTTGGTATTCGAGGTAGGGCAAAATGCCCGTTCCGGGAGCTCCCAGATTGGGACAATTGGGCGAGGCAGTGCCAACCGCGACACACGCGCGCCCCTGCGAGTCGAAGTACTGCTGATTCAGATTCATCAGGACGGAAAGATGGGTTCCTTTTGTGCCGACGTACTCCGCTGTGGCTACAACCCCGCCAGGCAATCCGTGCTCGATGCCAAGGTTCCACTGATCAACTTCTGGCTGCACGTTGTTGGGATTCACGGTACGGAAGCGGATCTGCGTCAGGTTCAGGGCGCTGGGATCGAGCGACAGATTGAAGCCAGTGGCCACGCGCATGTTGTTGGCTGTGGTGCTGGTGGAAGGTGCGCTCACGGCTTTATCCACCAGATATGGCGGGTTCAAGTACATCTGGTCTTCGCTGCCGGCGCGCTCGAAAAGCATATAGAAGCGCCCGTAGCCAGTGCGGACCACGGTATTGGGTGTAACTTGCCAGGCGATGCCGACGCGTGGCGCGAAATTGTTCTTGTCGGGCTTCACCAGCGTGCGGCCGAAAGGCGAGGCCGCGGGAGAGCACGGCGCCGGCTGACTCGATCCCGCGCAGAACAAAGTTGCGGTCGCGTTCACTGCAGCCTGATTCGGATTGAGAACGTTCAGCATGTGATCGTTGCCGCTGTAGGGCCAGGTTGCATAGTCGTAGCGGAGACCCAGATTCAGGGTCAGTTTCGGGAATATTTTCCAGTCATCCTGCACGAACTCTGAAAGCATCCAGAGCCGCGCATCCGACATCAGCGGATTCGCCAGTTCGGCAGATTGCACATATCCGAGCAGGAAGTCGGCCACACTAATTCCGGTGGTAGTGGTGCCGTTACTGGTACGCGCGCCATCGAAGCTCATGCGGCCGCGCATCGCGGGCACATCGAGAAAAATGTTACGCATCGGCAGACGGGCATCTACGCCAAAGCGAAGCTGGTGCTTATCTCTGGTGAGATCGATCGTATCCATCCACTGAAATTGATTGGTGAACTGCTGCTTGGGTAGAAAGTCAGGCGAGCCCCAATTATCAACTCCACTTAGAGTGCTGGTGGTGTTGCTTTGTGTGCCGCCGCGGGCGCTGATGGCGATGCGGGGAATTCCACCGTTATATAGAGGATTATCGGCAACGCCCTGGATAAAGTCCGATTCCTTGTTCAAGCCGAAAGGATCTTGTACGCCATGGGACCAATCGCGTCCCCAACCGATGCGAAATTCATTTACCAGCGTGGGACCAAACAGGTGATTCCAACCAATCGAAGCGCTGGCGGCATTCATAGTCAACCGACCGGCAGCCGACGTGCTTGTGCCGTCAAGAATCCCGCCGAACGTACCTGGGACATAGCGCAGGCGGTGCGTATTGCTGTAGCGGACCCAAAGGTTATTGGCCTGCGTTGGGTTCCAATCGAAGCGTCCGGTGTAGCTGTTGCCATCGTCCGACAGAGTGCGGGTATTGACAAAGTCATTCGCGTTCAACGGGCCGCTCGCCGGAGTAAAGTTCGATCCGGGAACCAGCCCCAGGATCTTGGCTGACGCTGCATCGATGCAAGAAGAAGGGATTTGATTATTCGGGAATGGCTGAGCGACGCCGTTTACCTTCGGGATGCACGACCCAACGTTGTCGAAAATCTGGGCATAAGTGACGCGGTTCGCCGTACCAGCAGCTGCTGAGAAGTTGCCCAGCCGTTCGTTCGCGGTTGGCACACTCGCCTGGTAGAAGCGGCCAGTACGGATGCGGGTGCCTTCGTAATTAAAGAAGAAGAACGCCTTATTTTTTATGACCGGTCCGCCGATCAGACCGCCAAACTGGTTTTGCACCTTTTCCGGCTTGGCTCGTCCCGCGCGATTGGTGAAGTAGTCATTGGCATCGAAGATGCGGTTGCGCAAGTACTCGTACACGCCGCCATGAAATGTATTGGTACCGTTCTTGGTAGTGACGCTGATGAGTGATCCTGGGCTGCGCCCATTCTCGGCGGAATACGGGTTGGTCGAGACCTTGAACTCCTGGATGGCATCTACGGAAGGCCGGATGATCTGGGTGGTTAACTCCTGCACGTTTTCCGAAAAGGAATTGTTGTCAACCCCATCGAGCACAAAGTTGTTTTGCAGTGATCGAACCCCGTGGACGTTGGCTCCTCCCGTACGACCGGCAGCCGTGCCGCCCCCCTGTTCGGTATAGCGATCAGCTTGCACTCCGGGAACCAGCCCCAGCAGGTCGTCCCAATTGCGGGCGCTAAGCGGCGCGGTATTGATAAGCTTGTTCTCGACAGCTTCGCCGGGTGAGGCGTCCTGCGTATCCAGCAGAGGCACCGCGCTCTCGACCGTTACCGTCTCAAGCGAAGAGCCGATCTTGAGCGGAACGTTTTGCCGTCCGTGTTCCCCTACCTCGAGAGTGACATCGGAAACGCCTGTCTGAAAATTCTGGTGCTCAACTTTGAGCCTATACCTGCCCACCTGCACGACGGGAAAATCGTAATATCCGCTTGCCGTGGTTGTAGTGGCCTGTTCCACGTTCGTAGCTGTGTTGGTAAGCGTCACCTTTGCCCCGACAACCACCGCCCCGGAAGGATCAGTTACCAGACCAGTGAGGCTCGCGTTGTTCACTTGCCCCCAACACACGCAAACCACTATTAGCGACGCCGACAACAAAAAGATCCGTGTTCTCATATTCGCCCCACCGGTTCGAGGATTTGAGTGCTGCAGAAGCGAATGATTTATATCCCACCTGCCCATCAAAAATCACGTTTTTTATGAGCAGCTTGAGCACAGCAATTCAGAGACAGCAAGCGCAGTAGGCGTATGGCGACAGAAGATCAGGGACGAGCGTCAATTCAGGTAGGTGTAATTTTTATGACGTACTAATTTGTCTAATGATCTCTCGCGCATTCAAACAGGCAGCTCACCAGTCGCG
>Ga0066696_10001374_pt1 | contig 10404 bp, 9 predicted proteins | sample GraSoiAngelo_145_FD_71412 | JGI IMG/M metagenome (GOLD analysis project Ga0066696, IMG submission 71412) | Grasslands soil microbial communities from the Angelo Coastal Reserve, California, USA - 14_1009_05_20cm | ecosystem: Environmental > Terrestrial > Soil > Grasslands | place: USA...
GATCGGTTCAGCCGCGTGTCGCGCGCCTTGTAAACTGAGCCCATGCCGCCGACCCCGAGAGTTTCCAGGAGCGCAAAATTGTCGAACGCGCGCTCGACCCGAAATTTTACACCGCAACCGGGACAGACCACGCGCGCGAGCGGTTCTTCCTGGGCCACATCGATGAGCAGCCCGCACGCGGGACAACTCTGGCTTGAAACATCGGTGTCGGGCATGGCGGCGCATTGTAGCATCCGGCGCGCAGTTCATCCATGATCAAGCTTATCGTCCCAGCCGAACAGGCACGGCAACGGCTCGACCGTTTCCTCGCCCAGGCGCTCCCCACTTTTTCGCGCGCGCGGCTCCAGACGCTGATCCGCGACGGATTCGTGCTCCTCAACGGGAAGCCGTCCCGCCCGCGCGATCTTGTCCGGACCGGCGACACCGTGGAATTGCGGGAACCGGAACTCGAGAAGGTCGAAGCGCAACCGGAGCAGATGCAGCTCGACGTTATTTTCGAGGACGACGATCTTCTCGTGCTCAACAAACCGGCCGGCATTGTTATGCACCCCGGCGCCGGGCATCGGGCGCATACTTTGGTGAACGCGTTGCTGGCGCATTGCGCGAATCTTTCCGGCATTGGCGGAAAGGAACGTCCCGGAATCGTCCATCGTTTGGACAAGGAAACCAGCGGCGCTCTCGTAATCGCGAAGAACGACGCGACCCACCGCGATCTGTCCAGCCAGTTTGCCGCGCGGACGATGACGAAGATTTATCTCGCGCTCGTTGCGGGAACCCTGCGTAAGAGTTCGGGCGTAATCGACAAAGCCATCGCCCGGCACCCCGTCCATCGGCAGCGGATGAGCATTGCGCGACGCCAAGGCCGCTCCGCGAAAACCGAATACCGCGTCCTCCGTTCCGGCGGCGACATCAGCCTGGTCGAATGCACTCTGCACAGCGGCCGGACCCATCAGATCCGGGTGCACCTGCATCACCTCGGCCATCCCGTCCTCGGCGACAAACTCTACGGCGGCAAACGCGCCGGCGATTATCCGCGCCAAATGCTGCACGCCTGGAAGCTCACCTTCCGCCATCCACGCACCGGCGATATGATGAGCTTCGAAGCGCCGGTGCCACGCGATTTTGCGGAAGCGATGCGGCAGATTCCAAGTCGCTGAAAGAAGTCTTGCACGAAGGACGCAAGGGTCATCGAGTCCTGCCTTGTATCTTTTGGGTGGGGCGCGTGAGTCAGATCGCTACGACCTGAGTGCGGCCAGCAAAAGTTTTTTTGCTTATCGCAAAAAAAGTTCTTGCATGTCTCGGGCGATTCGCTAAAACACGCCGACTTCCCAGTAGATCGCCCACCAGAATGCCCCCTTCATCGAACTCGCACTTCATCCAACCGACAACTCTCCGTGAGCTGTGGCGTTGGCCCGGCGCCACGGTCCCTTGATTCAAATCCCACAAGCATGAACACCTCCTTTTTATCGTCTGTCCTTTCATCCAACGGGACATATCCATGGCGTCGCAAAAGCTTGTTTGCATTATTGGGCGCTCTCTTGCCATTGTTGTCAGTCTCGCTGGCGAAGGCTGCTGCTGTCCCATGCAATTATCATTACACGACGGACTGCGCGACTTACATCGCGTTCGAAGAGATCTGGTGGTCCAACGTTCTTATTACTGTCAATCCACCATACGTTGCCGGCGACTATTTCTTCTCCCGCGGCGTGAGCGGCACATCTTACGACGTTCGGCTCGCTTCTGATGGTACTTATCAAATCGTGGCTGGCTCTACATTCGGTTACGAGTATTCCAATTGGGTTGGCTACACGCCTCAGTGGACTTTATCGCCACCGGCGGGTGGCACAGGCTCCATCACTGGGGACAGTCAAGCGCCAGCCCAAGCCGTGTGCGATGGCTACCAGGGCACCCTTAACAATATTGCTACCGTCCATCTAACCATCGGGCCGACTCCGCCAGTGAATCCCGAAGTGATGCAATGCAGCACGAAGACAGCGGGAAATCAGACGAGCTGTTCGTCATGCAACAGTAATTCGCCGACAAACAGTTATGCGATGGCGCGCTACAGCATCCACGCCATGCTCGTCAGCCTGAATATTCAGGATACGCCGCTGCGCTACTCACCGCCTTACGGACCGGCGATTGATTTCACTGTCACCTACAACCAAAGGGAATCGCAGCAGCCTGCCACCTTTACCTATTCGAACCTTGGGCCGACGTGGACCTTTGGCTGGCTTTCCTACGTCACCGATGATCCCAACAACCAGCTTCCTCTTACTGCTTTGTATCGCTCCGGCGGTGGCGCGGAAGTCTTCGCCTACGACAGCGCTTCGCAGTCGTTCGTAATTGATCCTCGAAGTCACGCGAGCCTCGTCAAGACTAGCAGCACGAGTTACGAGCGACGGCTGCCAGATGGGTCGAAGGAAGTTTACGCATTAAGCGATGGCGCGACTTCTTATCCGCGCCGGATCTTCATGACCCAAATCGTCGATCCAGCCGGGAACTCCCTCTCGATCGGATATGACGGGACTTTTCGCGCGACGACGATCGCCGACGCGCTGAGCCAAGTGACCAACATTTCCTACGAACTTCCGGCCGATCCGCTCAAGGTCACAAAGGTAACCGACCCGTTTGGACGGTTCGCGACATTTGAATACACGAACGGTCAGTTGACGAGGATCACCGATGAAATCGGAATCCAGTCGCAGTTCACTTACACCGCTGGGACCGACTCCATCGACACGCTCACGACTCCGTACGGAACAACCACGTTTGTCAGCGGCGCGAACGGCACGAATCGCTGGATCGAAGCGACCGATCCGCTAGGTGGCAAGGAACGCGTGGAATACCGCGATCAGGCCCCGGGGATTAACGCGAGCGATCCGGTCGCACCGAACGCGACCGGCATTACTAACGCCGGGCTCGACATGGCGAACACGTTTTACTGGGACAAGAAAGCGATGATCGTTGCTCCGGGCGACTACACCCAGGCCAAGATAACCCATTGGCTCTTGAAGTCGGACGGCACGCCGGCCGACGTGATCTCCAGCGAAAAGCAGCCCCTTGAGAACCGCATTTGGTACACCTACGCAGGGCAACCTGATTATCAGCATATCGGCACTACTGCGAACCCTGCGCAAACAGCGCGAGTGTTGGGCGACGGCAGCACGCAGTTATCGCAGTTCGAGTATAACGCTATCGGCAAGTCAACGAAGACAACGGACCCGGTCGGTCGTGTCATGAGCTACATATACGATACGAACAATATCGATCTACTCGAAATCCGGCAGACCCGCGGAACGGACAACGAGCTTCAGCGCAAGTTCACCTACAACGCCCTCCACGAGCCGCTAACCGACACCGACGCGGCGGGTCAGCCAACCACCTATACCTACAACGCCCAGGGCCAGGTCCTCACTCGCAAGAACGCGAAGAATGAAACGACGACCTACGCCTACGGCGGCACGGTGCCTGCCGGCTGCCTCGCCTCAGTCACCAGCCCACCGTTCAACAGCGTCTCCGCCGTAACCTCCTTTACCTACGACACCGTTAAGCGGGTCCGGACAGTCACCGACTCGGATAGCTACACGGTCACGACCGATTACGATAACCTCGACCGGAAGACCACGGTCACCTATCCGGACACGACGTTCGAGCAGTTTCAGTACACCGATAACGTGACCGGAGCGATGACGCTCGATCTCACCGGGAGCCGCGACCGGCGCGGCCTTTGGACCTACCGTCATTACAACGCCAACCAGAAAATGGATTCGATCACCGATCCGGCAAATCGGACGACGCAATATGGATATTGCACTTGCGGCGCCTTGACCAGCATCACCGACCCGAAACTCCAGACCACGACGTTCTATCGCGACATCCAGAGCCGCGTTTACCAGAAGGTTTTCCAGGACGGCAGCACCATCGATTACCTCTACGAAGGCCAGACCGCGCCGAATACTGCCGCAGCGACCAGTCGTCTTCAATCGTCGACCGATGCGAAAAGCCAGCGAACGAACTACACGTATTTCGCTGACGATAATATTCAGCAGGTCACCTACACCAATACTGCCGGGCAGCCGCTAACACCGCCGACGCCCAGCGTCAGTTACACCTACGATTCGAATTACAATCGGGTGAGCACGATGCTCGACGGCATCGGGACGACAACTTATGCCTATAACCCAATAGCCGTGCCGCCCGCATTAGGGGCCGGGCAGCTCGCGTCGATCGACGCCCCTCTGGCGAACGACACCATCACTTTCACCTACGATCAGCTCGGTCGCGTGACCAATCGTTCAGTCAATGGCGCGGTCAACAGCGAAACCTGGACCTTCGACAGCCTCGGCCGGGTCGGCACTGACGTGAACAAACTCGGCACCTTCACGAATACGTATGTCGGCGTGACGAACCGCCTCAACAAGATGGCGTATCCTGGCGGGGCTTCAGCTAACTATCTCTATTTCCCGAACGCCCAAAACAAGCGGCTCCAGCAGATCAAGAACTTGAACAGCAGCAAAAATAACAACCTGATCTCGCAGCAGGATTACACCTACGACGCCGAAGGAGAGATCCTGACCTGGACCAAGAACTATGCAGGCTTGGCGGCGCCCCAGCGCTTCGATCTCGGCTACGACAATGCCGATCAACTAACCACCGCGCCGTTAAAGAATGCCTCCACGAACGCGCTGATCAAGCAGTACACCTACGGCTATGACACCGCGAGCAACCGAACGACCGAACTGGTTGCGACGACCACGACGACCTCCACGCCAAACAGCGTAAACGAGATCACAAGCCAAAGTGGCGGCGTCAACCGCACCCTTACCTACGATCTGAACGGCAGCATCACGAGCGACGGAGGCACGAGGACGTTTGAGTGGGATGGCGCAAACCGACTGGTGGCGATCAACTATACTGGGTTCACGACCCGCAGCGAATTCACTTACGACGGATTGAGCCGTGTCGCAAAGATCGTTGAAAAGACCGGCTCAACGATCAACTCGACGCGCAAATTCGTCTGGAACGGACAGGAAGAGCTCGAGTTTCGCGATGCTACAGATTCCGTAACCCAGCGAAACTACAGACAGGGCCAATATGTTGGAACGACCGCCTATTTTTACACCCGCGATCATCTGGGCTCGATTCGCGAAATGTTCACCGGCGGCGGCACCGTTGTTGCTCGCTATGATTATGATCCTTACGGACGCTCAACCACCGTGCTCGGCACCACTCCCACCGATTTCAACTTTACCGGCCTCTACCGCCACTCGAAGAGCAATCTCGATCTGGCCACGTTCCGCGCCTTCGATCCCGATCTTGGTCGGTGGCTAAATCGGGATCCCATTGGCGAAAAAGGGGGATTAAGTCTTTACGAGTACGTCGGTAATCGCCCTGTACGGTCCACCGACATAATGGGACTCTGCACGGCAGGTGAGCGCAAGACTGAGACATATGTCTACCCCCAATGGGATCCACTGTTCGAAGGCCTACTCCCCGTCGAAGGGATATGGATTCCGATGTTTCGATTGATCAACTGGTACGACTGTGACCAGGACTACAAGTGCGTCGCGGACAATAAGTGCTCGGGATCGACCGGCGGAAAATGGGTTCCAGACGGCGAGCCTAAAAACTGTCGGCTACACAATGGAAATGGCTGGCTTTAGTTTTCACGTTAGCTGAGACTAATCGATCGTTATGAATAATGCGGTAGAACCGTCCCTCCGACCTAAACAGCCGAAGCTTCCCGGATGGCGCCGCGGCGTCGGGGTGGCGTTGGTTCTCGCAGGGATGTTGTTATTGGCATTTACTTCTGATTACCACGTCGCTCAGGTACAATTCGTCGTCGCTCTACTGCTGATTGTCGCGGGGGTGTGGTTATGCGCGGGTCTGGGCTTCAGCCGAAGGAAAGACTACCGAAAGTTGTAAGCCGAGCCGGTACTCGAGTTCCGTGACGCCACCGACGCGGTGACCCAGCGCAATTATGCTCAAGGCCAATATATTGGAACGACCGCCTATTTTTACACCCACGATCATCTCGGCTCAGTCCGAGAAGAGAAACAAAAGGAAAGAAACAAAAAAAACAAAAGGGGTCAGACGGTGATTCTCGCTGTCTTTGAGTCGACGCCAATCCAGCCGACGCAATAATTTTGAAGAAATGGCTCGCAAGAATGGGTCGAGTTCCTCGGGACCGCTTTTTCATCTGTTGATCATCGCGATTCGCCGCGAACCAATCGTTTGCTGATCGAAAACGAATGTATGACTCCTGAATTGAAGAAGGCGTTATCAGGAAAATGAGCGAGAATCAAAGACTGACCCCTTCTCTTCCTTTACTATCATTGGGATAATCAGCCTCACGCCACACGTGGCGGAGAGCCGCATTGGGATCGGGGGAATCTCCATGACGGCTGGCGCCAAGAGTGGTCTACGGATAATGGTGCCACTTGGAACCCGAAATAATATGAGCCAACAGTATATAGCGGTAAGGATCGGACTCAATCGTGATGAGGTGATAATCGAAGCCGACGACGACGGACTGGAGATGATTGCTGCCACGCTGCTCAGATTGAGAGGGCGTTCGGGACCATCAGCTCATTGGCACTTTTCGCAAGCGTTTGGCAACGCTTCAAAGGGTTCTTTGGCGCTCGTGGTTTCTCGGATTGAATTGGAACAAGACGCGGTCTAAACACCGGCGGTGGAAACGGGTCAGAGCTAACTTCGGAGGGGGAATACCGTGCAGCTGACCAATCGATCGGCTTGTGTCAATACTCCACAACGGTTCGATCTCGCCTACGATAACGCCGACCAGGTTATGACCGCACCATTGAAAACGCCTCGACGAACGCGCTGATCAAGCAGTACACCTACGGCTATGATACCGCGAGCAACCGAACGACCGAACTGGTTCCGACGACCACGACGACCACGTCCACGCCGAACAACGTCAACGAGATCACAAGTCAGAGCGGCGGCGGCGGCGTCAATCGCACCCTCATCTACGATCTCAATGGCAGCATCACCAGCGACGGCGGCATCCACACCTTCGAGTGGGACGGCGCGAATCGGTAGGTTGCGATTAATTATACTGGCTTTACCACCCGATCGGAATTCACCTACGACGGTTTAAACCGAGTAGCCAAGATCGTTGAGAAGACGGGGAATACGATCAATTCGACGCGCAAGATCGTATGGGGACGGCCAGGAAAAGCTTGAGCTTCGCGACGCGACTGACGCTGTCACCCAGCGCAATTATTCGCAGGGGCAATATGTTGGCACGACCCCCTACTTTTACACTCGCGACCACCTCGGATCGATTCGCGAAATGTTTACCGGCGGCGGCACCGTTGTTGCTCGTTATGACTACGATCCTTACGGACGCTCAACCACCGTGCTTGGAACAACTCCCACCGACTTCAACTTCACCGGTCTCTACCGCCACTCCAAGAGCAATCTGGATCTGGCTACATACCGCGCTTACGATCCCGATCTCGGCCGCTGGCTAAGCCGAGATCCGATCGGGGAACGCGGAGGCATCAACTTATATGGCTACGTAGGTAATACGCCCGCTAACCTTACTGACCGGCTTGGGCTACTATTCGATGGTGGTACAATTACGATACCGGGGGTGACCATTGCGACGGGCGGCGGAGGTTTGGGCGCCGCTGCAATTGCGCCGATTACCGCGGCTGCTGTGCTCGGGGCAGGAGCTGGCTATCTGCTCGATCAAATTCCCGCTGTGCGCAACGCCTCGACGGATTTGATGTACAACTTGTTCTATCGGAATCAGGAGGGACCGGACCCCTGGGCGTGGACGGGTTATCACAACAGCTTGAGTCGTAGATTTTGGCTCGCCGAGGATGATTGCCTCCGCCAGCTTGAGAAATATAACACCGCGTGTAAGGGTAAGTTAAATCAACAAGAACGTGATACCTTTATGCGCAATTGCATGAAGGAAAAACTTCGACTACCCATAAGTCAACGTTATCATGGCGGCAAAGAACAACATTCCCAATTGGCACTCGGAAGAAAGTGCCAGAATCGAAGCTCTTCGATGGAACGAGAATACGGATGACTTCGATGCTCTCTATTCGTACGTAAGAAAGAAGATTTCGGAAGAATTGCACGAGCAGGGAAAGGATCTTTCGAAGATCGCGACGGATAACGAACTCCGTCACGAGGTGCGATCTGCCGCGGAAAGCTATGATCAGAAACGTCGCGAGCTGATTGGATTGGAGATACATGTCACGCTTTGGATACGGGGGTTTGTTGCGACGAGAATGAGAACGCAACCCAAGCCCGACAAATAATCGCCTATCCTGGCGGCGCCCGGCGATGCACATGGATCCACGAGTCGCGGACATTGGCATTGGACTGAATATCATCAAGATCCGCAAACTTGTAAATGCTTTGCCAAAAGGATGTCGGGAGGCAGCCCTCCATGATTAGACGGGACGTAACAAAACCTTTTGCGACGGCAAGAGAGTGCATCCGTGATCTTTGGAACCAACATTATCGGCATCTAACCCTGGCCGCTGATCCCTTCGACGTTGTCGACTGGTTCAAGATCATTAGACGGCAAATCTTGATGGATTTTCTCCGACCCTGCTCAGCGGATTCCATCATACTAGTCCAACTACACGACTCGACCGATCCAAGGACTGTGCTGAAGAAACAGGTAGAGCAACCGCAAATAGTCAAATGGGTTTGGTGCGAGTCGCTAGAGGACATTGCCGGTCAGCATTTTTCTTTTGTCGACTTCTTTGATTTCGCAGAGCGGGAGCTTATTGATCTGCGCTACATCGAGACAGCTTCGCAAAACGAAGTGGCCAAACACTTTTTATTCGAGTTTGCCTGTTCGCGATTCTTCTTAATCGAGCGCAAATAACGACGACCGGTTACAATCAAACCTGGACTTTCGACAGCCTTAGCCGTGTGAGCACGATGTAAACAAACTCGGCGCGCTTACCAACACTTATGTCGGGGCGACGAATTGACTGAGCAAGATGGCCTATCCCGGTGGCGCTTCGGCCAACTACCTCTATTTCCCGAATGCACAGAACAAGCGCCTCCAGCAGATCAAGAACCTGAACAGCAGCAAGAATAACAACCTGATCTCGCAACAGGATTACACCTACGACGCCGAAGGCGAAATCCTCACCTGGACAAAGAACTATGCCAGCCTGAGCGCACCGCAAAGATTCGAAGTAGGCGAATGGGATATCATTTGGTTTCCCCGCGGCGACATTCCGATTAAGCCGCTAGCGATGATTGACACAATCCCGTTTGCCCTTAGTCCGACGGTTGTTGAACAATTGCGTGGCAAAGTGATAGACTTCGTGGATGGCCAGGTCAAAATATCCGATAACTATCCGCCGGGTTAATCGGCGAACATATGACAGTCAACGGCATTCTCCCTATGAAAGCAAATGCGGACCTGAACGGTCAGTCTTAGAATCTCGGCAGTTGCCCTCGACGCTAGCGTCGGTCAAGTATGATCGGCAGATCATGGGCATTGGTTCCCCGGGTCGAACGGAAGGAACAGAAGGGGTCAGGGGGCAGCATTGGGGTCGCGTCTAAACATTTGACAATTGCTCTTCAAACAGCGCTGCGCCTCGACCCCTCCAAATGTCGAATGTTTAGACGTGACCCTCTTCCGACCTCTCCGTCCTCGGCGACAAATTATATGGCGGCAAACGCGCCGGAGATTCCCGCGTCAAATGTTGCACGCCTGGAAGCTCCCCTTTCGCCACCCGCGTTCCGGCGATGAAATGAGTTTCGAAGCGCCAGTTCCCCGAGACTTCGCCGATGCGATGCGAGAAATTCCTGTCGGTTGAGGGCATCTCACACGAAGGACACCCGTAACGCAGCGCGTAAGCGCGAGGCCGGGCTTTCCAAGGCTCACAAGTTTCGTGCCGTTGTGTTGCCCACGCAATCAGTTCACTCCACCCAAGAACCCGTGGACAAACTTTTTTTGAAATTCGCAAAAAAAGTTCTTGCATGTCTCGCGCGACCCGCTAAAACACGCCGACTCCAACGCGTTTCCCACCAGAATTTCCCTCTCCTCAATCCCCGAACTTCCCCGACACCCACGCACCTCCCGCACCCTAGCCCATCGCCATTATGAAAATCGTACCCGCGCAGTTTGTTTCCAAAACCAAAGTTTCGACCGCGCAATTCCTTGAAGCGACTCAACTTTACCGCGGTTTTGCTGCGCTGCGTAAACTGTTAATCGGTGCCTTCTCGTATGTTATCTGCGCGCTTCCCTCCGCGCCTACCGCAAATGCCGACATCGCATGTTACGCTCACAAGAGCACGGACTGTTCGGTCACCTGGCGCAGGCACGACGTGTGATGCGCCGAAGACTGGCGGCAACCAGCAGAGCTGCTCCTCTTGTAGCGGTGGCGG
>Ga0066696_10001382_pt1 | contig 10371 bp, 10 predicted proteins | sample GraSoiAngelo_145_FD_71412 | JGI IMG/M metagenome (GOLD analysis project Ga0066696, IMG submission 71412) | Grasslands soil microbial communities from the Angelo Coastal Reserve, California, USA - 14_1009_05_20cm | ecosystem: Environmental > Terrestrial > Soil > Grasslands | place: USA...
CGTGCCGTAGCCGGCGATCTCGTAGTGCTCGGTCTTCTGCACCGCGGCGATCATGACGGCGTCGCGCGTCCCTTCTTCTTCGGCGTCCGAGATCATCGTGTTGCCTTCGTCGATCAGGTGTTTCATGCCCTCGCAGCGCTTGCCGCGCGCCGGCATGCCGAGCTGATCGAAGACCTGCTCGAGGCGCTCGACGTGGCCTTCGGTTTCCTGCAGATGCTGTTCGAGCGCGTCGCGCAAATCCTCGTTCGACGCTTTCTTCGCGAGCTTCGGCAGCGCTTTGGTGAGTTGCTTCTCCGCGTCGTAGATGTCTTTGAGTTCGTCCTGCATCAAGTCTCCGAGCGATTCCATACTGGACATGGCGGGTGCCTCCGTGAAGGGTTTGTGGGCGTATTTCACCGAGCGCGACGAGCGAAGCAAGACGCGTGCACACGCGGCTGAAGTAGTCGGTACGGACGAGCTTCTCCGGCACACATGATGCAGCCTTCGAGGCAGGAACGAATTAGGAGGAGGCAAACTCATGCGTGTGCTCAGAGCCCTCTGTTGCGGCGCGGCGATCACTGTGATGCTCGCGCCGGCGGCGCGCGCCGACGAGTGGAACAAGAAAACGATCCTGACCTTCAGCGGCGCCGTGCAGGTGCCGGGCGCCACGCTGCCCGCGGGCAGTTACGTCTTCAAGCTCGCCGACATTCCGGGCAACCGGCACGTCGTGCAGGTGTTCGACAAGGATGAGAAGAAGATCTACACGACGATCCTCGCCATCCCGAACGATCGTCTCGAGCCGACCGACAAGCCGGTGGTGCTCTTCTCCGAGCGCGCCAGCGGCTCGCCGCAGGCGGTCAAGGTGTGGTACTACCCGGGCGATCGGATCGGCGACGAGTTCGTGTACCCGAAGTCGCAGGCGATGCGCATCGCGAAGGAAACGCACTCGCGCGTCCTCGCCTACAATGACGACAACGAGACCGTCACCAACACCGCGGGCGAGGTGCCGACCGCGATGAAGAACGCCCAGGTCGGCTACTTCGACGAGAACGGCAACTGGCAGACCGAGAACCAGCGGATCGCGGTGAACAGCGATCGCGCGTCGAACACGGCCGGCCGCGCGGCGGCGACTACGGCGCCCGAGGCGACCACGGCGGATCGCGCGGCCGCCAACGCCGCGCCGCAGACGTCGACGGCGTCCAACCGCGCCGCGGCGACGACCGCGCGCACCAACACCGCGCAGGCGACCGGCACGTCCGGCGCGCAGTCGGGCCGCCGTCATCTTCCGCGCACCGCGAGCAGCCTCGCGCTCTTCGAGCTGCTGAGCGGAATCGCGCTGGGCGGCGCTCTCGTCGTCCGCACGCTGCGTGTGCGCGCGGCCGAAGCGAGGTAGACATCGGTGTCGAGACGCGGCGGCATCTCGAGACGAGGGCGGCGCATCGGCGCCGCCCTCGTGTTCATGGCGCTGCTGCCGGGCGGCGCGCGCCTGGCGTACGCGTCTCCGCAAGAGCCGTCCTTCCGCACCGGATCGAGCGAGCTCGTCGTCCTGCCGGTCGCCGTCAAGGACAAGCAGGGCAAGTTCGTCGCCGACCTGACGACGGATCGGTTCGCGATCTTCGACAACGGCCGCCGCGTTCCGATTGATCTGTTCACGAGCGAAGACACCCCGGTGACCGTCGGCCTCGTCGTCGACGCGAGCGGCAGCATGCGCTCGAAGATCGGTGAGGTCGTCGCGGCGACGCTGGCCTTCGCGCGCGCGAGCAACCCCGACGACGAGCTGTTCGTCGTCCGCTTCAACGACGATGTGCAGCCGGTCGTCGGCGACGCGGCGTTCCTGCTGGCGGGCGACGCGCGGCGGCTGGAGGCGGCGATGACGGCGCTGCGGCCAGACGGCCGGACGGCGCTCTACGACGGCATCACCACGGCGCTCGATCATCTCGCGCGCGGCTCGCGCGCGCGCAAGGTGCTCGTCGTGATCAGCGACGGCGGCGACAACGCGAGCGAGGCGACGCTCGATCGCGCGCTGAGGCTCGCGCGGGATTCGAACGCCGCCATCTACACGATCGGCGTCTACGACGACGCCGACATCGATCGCAATCCGCGCGTGCTGAAGGCGCTGGCCGAGACGACCGGCGGTGAGCGCTACCTGCCGCGATCGCCTGGCGAGCTGCTCCGCGCGTGCAACCAGATCGCACACGAGATTCGCAACGGCTACACGATCGGCTACGTGCCGCCCGACCGCGATGGCGCCTATCACCGCGTGCGCGTCGTCGTCGACGCGCCGTCGCGCAAGCTCACCGTCCGCACGCGCCCCGGCTACTTTGCGTCGGGCCGCTCGACAGAGCGATGACGAGAGGCGTTGTGTTGACGTGGATCGAGCGCGGGTTGCTCGCGGCGGGCGTGGTGCTCGCCGCGTGGTGCGCCGCCATTCTCGTCGAAGCGCGCTTTCACCAGTCCGTTCCGCTCTCCGATCGTCTCGTCGTGACGCAGAGGGCGGTGCCGGCGCTGCCCGGCGACGCCGGCAGCGTGCGCGCGCCCGCGCCGGCGACGCTGGCGCCCGCCGCAGGCACGCTGCTCGCGCGGCTCGAGGCGCCGTCGGTGCGCATGACGGCGACCGTGCTCGAAGGCAGCGACGACGCAACGCTCAGCCGCGGCGCCGGCCACATCGAAGACACGCCGTTCCCGGGGCAGCCGGGAAACATCGGCATCGCCGGCCATCGCGATACCGTGTTTCGTCCGCTGCGCAATATCAAGGTCGGCGATCCGCTCGCGATCACGACCGCCGATCGAGCGTATCGCTACCGCGTCAGCAAGACGCTCATCGTCGGCCCCGACGACGTGTACGTGCTCGATCCCACCGAGCGTCAGACGGTGACGCTCGTCACCTGCTATCCGTTCGACTTCATCGGCCATGCGCCGAAGAGGTTCATCGTCCAGGCCGAGCTCGTCGGCGGCGGCGCAATCGCGACGAAATAACGAACGCCGTTGGTCTGTCTCTTGCTCCGAAGTTGTATGTGTTCGTGTCGAGCACATCAGCTCGAGGAGGGAAAGCGATGATGCGTCGTTTCATTTCGGCGATGCTCGTGGCGGCCTGTGCGGGCGCATACGTCGCCGCGGCGGAGCGCGCGACGTTGATTCTGACCAACGGCGAGCGCAAGTCGGGCGAGCTCGTCTTCCACGGTGGGAACGCCGCGAACTTCATCGACGGCGATCTCAACCTCGGCAACAACGGCAAAGAGGAGCCGATCCACATCGATCAGGTCGCGGTCATCGATGTCGCCGGCGGCACGCCGTCGGCGGCCGAGCTCGGTCGAGTGCCGGCCACCGGACAGGCGGTCGCGACGCGCGACGGCAACGTCGCGCCCGGCAGGTTCGTGAACATCGTGCACGGCGACACGCTGCTCTGGGAGAGCGTGAGCGGCCAGCAGACGCAGTACGCGCTGCGCGACGTCGCACGCGTGTATCTGAACCCGCAGAGCGCGCGCACGGCATTCAACTACAACGGGCCGACGGCCGCGGCGGTCGGCACGACCGGCGTGACCAACGCCGGCAGCCGCACGATTACGGTCAACGCGAATACGGCGTGGGCCGATACCGGCATCACGGTGAACACCGGCGATCAGGTCGCGTTCCAGGCGAGCGGCGAGATTCTCTTCGGCCGCAGCGCGGGCCAGACGGCGACGCCCGACGGCAACGCCGCGGGGCGCAGCGGGCGCTATCCAGATCCGTCTGTTCCGGTCGGCGCGCTGATCGGCAAGATCGGGAACAACGGCAAGCCGTTCGCGATCGGCTCGCAGACGCAGGCGCTCCCGATGCCGGCGTCGGGCCGCCTGTATCTCGGCGTCAACGACAACGAGCTGGGTGACAACAGCGGGGCGTTTACGGTCGTCGTCACCAAGCAGTAAGGGGGAGTTGTCCGATGTAGGACGGCCCTTTCAGGGCCGCCAGTCCAGGGCGAGCCTGAAAGGCTCGCCCTACATTTGTACTCGGCCTACATTTGTACTCGGCAGCCGTCTTCAGAATCTGGCGCCGACGCCCAGAACGATCCGCTGGCTCTTGATCGCGGTGTCGTTCTCGATGTCCGAGGTCTTCGACAGAATCCCGCCGAAACGGTACCCGAGATCGATGTAGTAGCGCGCCGCGAACGGGATCGCGATGCCGCCGCCGAACGCGATCATCGTCTTCGTATTCGTCCCCGATAAATCGCCGCCCAGCTGCACGCCGTAGGTCCCCGGATCGACCGCGTTGCCGTTCAGCGCGAAGCCGACTTCGGTGGTCGCGAATGCCGCGCCGACGCCGAAGAGGAAATACGGGCGGAAGCGCGGATCGATCGGATCGACCCAGTATTTCACGCCTGCGTCGATGTGGTTCACCTTGATCCCGGTGCTCGTCACGCTGCCGGTGCCGCCGCCGTTGAATCCGATCTCGGGCGCGACGACGTTCGCGTTGTTCTCGAGCGCCGAGTTCGCCACGTTCGACATATGGCCGCCCTCGACGAAGATCTCGAGCTTGGGCCTGATGCGCCAGCCCACCTCGCCGGCGACGAACGACGACGACTTGTGGCCGAGCGTCGGGCCGGCCGTGATTTCAACCGACAGCTGCCGCGGCTGTCCGCCCGGCGACGGCGGCTGGGCGAAGGCCGGCGCGGCCGCCGCACACACGGTCACCGCCAGCGCAAATATCGTTATAGCTGCGCACCGCTTCATTAAACGCCTCCGTACACAGGATTCGTCGACCAGAAACCAAGTCGCGGAAAGGCTGGGACCTACCGCCAAGCCGAGGAGAGACCAGAAGTATACCATCTCCGTGGTATTCTGGATTCGCTCGACGCGCGACGAATGAGCGAACACGCGGACACTTCCGACCTCCCGTTCTCCCTTCCGGCGACCGAACCCGACGCCGAGCTTCCGCTCTCAGCGGAACCGGTCGCGGTGCCGGCAGCGGCCGTTACGGCGGAGCTGTCCTCCGCGCAGGATCTCGTTGCGCCGCCGACCGCTGAGGTCTTGCCCGAGCCCGTCGTCGAGCCGGCGATCGGTCCGTGGAAACGGATGGGCGGCGAAATTCTCGCGGGCCTTCAAACGCTCGTCTCCGCCGCTGTGTACGCCACGCTCATCGTGACGTTCGGATTCCAGGTCGCGCGCGTCGACGGCCTGAGCATGGCGCCGACGCTCGAGGATCACGATCGCCTGATCGTCAACAAGCTCGTGTACGAGATCGGCGATCCGCGACCCGGCGACATCGTGATGCTCTACTACCCGCTGAACCCCGACAAGATGTTCGTCAAACGGGTGATCGCGCGGGAGGGCGACACGGTGCGGATTGTCGACGGCCGCGTCTACGTGAACGACGTTCCGCTGCACGACGACTACGTCCCCGCAGAATTCCGAAGCCACGACGACTGGGGCCCGCAGGTGATTCAGCAGGGCTACTACTTCGTCATGGGCGACCACCGCAACAACAGCTCCGACAGCCGCCACTGGGGCCCCGTGCCGAAGAAGTACATCGTCGGCAAGGTGAAGGTCCGCTGGTGGCCCCTGCAGGACGCGCGCATCTTCTGATCGTCCGACCGCGTCTCCGCGGCCTCTGCCTCCTCTGCGTTCTTTACTTCTGCGGCGTGCTCGTCGGCTTGCCCGCTTTCTCGAAGAACTCCTTCTGCAGCCGTGGACCCGTCTCGTCGCGCTTCACCGCGCGGATCGCGTTCGCGATGCGCACGGCGACGGCCTTCGTCGTCGCCGCGCCGCGAGCGGCACTGGCCGCCGTCGAATCGCCCTGGTAATGATTCGGGAATTTCGCGTACCACCAGATGCCGGTGTAGAGGCCTTCGGGCAGCTCGAGGCGATTGAGATCGGCGCCCGACTGCGTCGACGACCGCTCCGGGTGCGCGAGCTCCGGGCGCGACGCCATGACGTTCGAGATCTCGCCTTCGCCCGCGTGCCCGTCGACGCCCGGGCGTGACGGCGCGGCGGCCGTCGACATTCCCTGCGCCGAGCTGAGCGCGCTCATCGTGTAGACGACGTAGTCCTTCGGCGTCTCGAGCTGCGTCTGCGCGAAATACTGGAGCAGCGCCGTGTTGCCGCCATGGCCGTTGACGATCATGATCTTCCGGCACCCGTTGCGCGCCATCTCGGCGACCGTTTCCTGCAGCAGGTCGTGCTGCAGGCGGGCGCTGTAGGCAATCGTCCCCGGCTGGTGCTTCGCCTCGAAGATCTGTCCGAAGTAGTACTCCGGGAACACGATCGCGTACTCCTCCGCCGCGGCGAGCAGCGTCGTGTACCGCACGTTGATCAAGTCGGTGCCGAGCGGGCCGGCCGGCCCGTGCTTCTCGACGATGCCGAACGGCAGGATGCAGCTGTTCGCCGCCGCGTCGAGCGCCTGGACGAAGTCGGCGGCCGTCAGCTCCTCCCACTTCGCCGACAATCGCTGCGCGCGCGCCGACGACGACGAGAGCGCGAACGCTGCCGCGGCAGCAACGGCGCAGGCCGTCGAACGGCGCCGGAACGTGATGCGAGGTCGCATGGGCGTGCTCCTGTGGTTGGGCGGCGCGGACCGCCGGCGATCACGTCTCGAGCAGCCGCTCGTGATCCTGCCGCAGTTTGTACTTTTGAACCTTGCCGGAGGCGGTCATCGGGAACCCGTCGACGAAACGGAGGTGGCGCGGCACCTTGAACTTCGCAAGCGCGCTCGCGCAGAACGCCGTGAGCTCGTCGGGCGTCGCCGACGCCCGCGGCTTCAACCGCACCGCGGCCGCCACCGCTTCGCCGAAGAACGCATCGGGGACGCCGTACACGTACGCGTCGGCCACGGCCGGATGCTCGCGCAGCCGATCTTCGATCTCCTTCGGCGCGATGTTCTCGCCGCCGCGAATAATCAGATCCTTGATGCGGCCCGTGATGCGGAAATAGCCGTCGGCGTCCATGCTCGCTTCGTCGCCGGTGTGCAGCCAGCGGTCGGCGTCGATCGCGGCGCGCGTCGCCTCGGGATTGTTGTAGTAGCCCGCCATGACGTTGTACCCGCGGCAGCACAGCTCGCCGCGCTCGCCGGGCGCGGGCTCCGCTCCGGTCACCGGATCGACGATCTTGACCTCGAGCTCCGGCAGCACCGGGCCGACGGTCTGCGTCCGCTGCGCGATCGACGAGTCGCGCGGCGTCATCGTGATGCACGGCGACGACTCGGTCATCCCGTACGCGATCGTCATCTCCGGCAGGTGCATCTCCGTCATCACGCGGCGCATCAGCGGCTCCGGGCAGAGCGACCCGGCCATGATGCCCGTCCTGAGCGACGTCAGATCGTATTTCGCGAAATCCGGATGCTCGAGCTCCGCGATGAACATCGTCGGCACGCCGTAGAGCGCCGTGCAGCGCTCGCGGTGCACCGTCTCGAGCACGCGCCTGGGATCGAATGCCTCGACGACGCACAGGCAGCCGCCGTGGGTGAAGGAGCCGAGGACGCCGATCACGCAGCCGAAGCAGTGGAACAGCGGCACGCAGAGGCACAGGCGATCGGCGGGCGTGTACCCGAGCACCTCGCCGAGCGCGTAGCCGTTGTTCACGATGTTGCGGCTCGTGAGCATGACGCCCTTCGGGAAGCCGGTCGTGCCCGACGTGTACTGCATGTTGATCACGTCGTCGACGCCGACGGCGCGGCTGCGCGCGTCGAGCTGGGCGTCGGAGACGCGATCGGCCGCGGCGCGCAGGGCCGCGTACGGCGTGAAGCCGGGCGGCGGATCCGCGCCGATGAAGATCTGCCGCTCGAGCGTCGGCGTGCGGCCGACGCCGGCGCCGGCCGCCTCGAGCTCGCGGATGTAGTCGACGTCGCGGAAGCCGCGGATCGCCACGAGCGTCGCCGCCTCGCTCTGCCGCAGCAGGTAGTCGACGTCGCGCGCGCGCAGCGACGTGTTCGCCGTCACGAGGATCGCGCCGATCTTCGCGAGCGCGAACTGGAGCACGACCCACTCGGGCACGTTCGTCGCCCAGAGGACGACGCGCTCGCCGGGCGCGACGCCGAGCGCGACGAGGCCGCGCGCGATCGTCCGCGCTTCGCGCTCGAGCGCGTCGAACGTGTAGCGCGGGCCGTCGACGTACACGAGCGCGTCGTGCGCCGGCAGCGCGCGCGCGAGGCGCCCGAGCAGATCGCCCACCGTGACGTCGCGGTACGGAGGCTGCGGGTCCGTCATGGCGGCGCGGATTGTGCCACAGGTCGCGGTTCTATGATTAACTGATGCCCGTGACGGATCCGTGCACGGTCGTCATCGGCGCCGAGGACGTCTTGCCCGCGCTCAAGCAGCGCGCCGCGAGCCGGAACGGCAGCGGCGAACTGCTGGCGTTCTCCGACGCCGAGCCGCTGCGCGCGCTCGAGACGATCACGAAGCGCAAGCCGGCGCTCGTCGCGCTCGAGCGGCTGTTCGCGGTGACGCCGCGCGGCGTCGCGCTCATCAACCGCATCAAGGCCGATCCGTCGCTGCGCGCGTCCGAGATCCGCGTCATCGAGCACAACAGCGACTACTCGCGGATCGTGCCGCGGCCCTCGGCGGCGCCCGAGCCGTCGCTCGATCAGCGCGGCACGCGCCGCGCGCCGCGCGTGAAGATCGCGGACAAGGTGACGGTGATCGTCGAGGAGAACCTGGCGGCGCTCGTCGATCTCTCGGCCGTCGGCGCACAGGTGATCGCGCCGGCCGGGCTGAAGCCGAACCAGCGCGCCGCGATCGCGTTCAACGACAGCGTCGCGCGTTTCACGTGCGACGCGACCGTCATCTGGACGTCGTTCGACATGGCCGGCGCGGAGGCGCGGTTTCGCATGGGGCTCGATTTCGTCGATCCGGACGCAAAGGCTCTTGGTGCCTACGCCCTGAGACATAAGGCATAGTCGCGCAAGGCAGGAAGGCAGGGAAGGCAGAAAGGCAGGAATTCAAGGCAGAAAGGCGGGAAGGCGGAAATGACGAAGGCAGGAAGGTGCGAAGGCGGAAAGGTGAAGGCCGAAAGGTGAAGGCCGAAAGGACCCTTCCACCTTTTCACCCTCACCTTTCCGCCTTCGCACCTTCTTCCCTTCGTCATTTCAGCCTTGGTGCCTTCCCGCCGTGAACTCCTGCCTTCCTGCCCTTCTGCCCTCCTGCCTTGCGATGTGTCAGAGGAGCTATGACGGTACTGGCTGATCTTGCTGACGCCCTTGCGAGCGGCACCGTGGACGTCGTCGATCTGACGCAGCCGCTCGGGCCCGAGACGCAGGTGATCGGACTGCCGCCGATCTTCGCCGCCTCGCCCGGCGTCACGATCGACGTCATCTCGAAGTACGACGACCGCGGGCCGGCGTGGTACTGGAACACGCTCCGCTTCGGCGAGCACACCGGCACGCACTTCGACGCGCCGATTCACTGGGTGACCGGCAAGGATCTGCCCGACAACGCGTGCGACACGATTCCGGCGCGCCGCTTCGTCGGGCCCGCGTGCGTGATCGACGCGACCGATGATGCGGCGCGTAACGCGGATCTCCTGGTGACCGTCGCGCGTATCGAAGCGTGGGAGCGCGAGCACGGCCGCATTCCGGCCGGCGCGTGGGTGCTGCTGCGCACCGGATGGAGCCGCCGGACGGGCGCGGCGTTTCAGAACGTCGGCGCCGACGGTCCGCACACCCCGGGATTCGAGGCCGCTGCGTCGCGCTTCCTCGCGCACGATCGCGACGTGCTCGGCGTCGGCGTCGAGACGATCGGCACCGACGCGGGCCAGGCGGCCACGTTCGATCCGCCGTTTCCGAACCACACGATCATGCACGGCGCCGGCAGGTTCGGCCTCGCGAGCCTCTGCAACCTCGATCGGCTGCCGCCGACGGGCGCGATCGTGATCGCCGCGCCGCTCAAGATCGTCAACGGCAGCGGCAGCCCGCTGCGGGTGATTGCGTTAGTCGAATCGCCGTAATGCGGAACGCGGATTGCGGAGTGCGGAGTGATTGCGGAATGCGGCTTGCGGATTGATTGCGGATAGACCTGACATCTGTGAACCACAATCCACAATCCACAATCCACAATCCACAATCCACAATCCACAATAATCCGCAACCCGCAACCCGCAATCCTCAATCAATCCGCAATCCGCAATCCGCAATCCGCAATCCGCATTACATCGTCGCGCAGGATCGTGTCGTCACGCTCCGAGCCGGTCGACACGATCGCCGCGCGGACGCCGGAGACCTCCTCGAGCCGCGCGATGTATCGGCGCGCGGCCTCCGGCAGCTGCGAGAACGAGCGCACGCCGGCGGTCGGCGCCGACCAGCCGGGCATCGATTCGTACACCGGCTCGCATTCGACGAGCTGACGCACATCGGACGGGAAATCGGTGATCGTGCGGCCGTGCAGACGGTACGCCGTGCAGATCTCGATGCGCTCGAGCGCGTCGAGGACGT
>Ga0066696_10001387_pt1 | contig 10356 bp, 10 predicted proteins | sample GraSoiAngelo_145_FD_71412 | JGI IMG/M metagenome (GOLD analysis project Ga0066696, IMG submission 71412) | Grasslands soil microbial communities from the Angelo Coastal Reserve, California, USA - 14_1009_05_20cm | ecosystem: Environmental > Terrestrial > Soil > Grasslands | place: USA...
AAACCACGCAAAATCATTTTGGGGTTTGTCCTCGGCTCGAAGGAACTGTTCGATTTCGTGGACAACAATCCGATCTTCGAGTTTCATCCCAATTACTACACGAACGATCCGGGGCTGATCGCGTGCAATGACAATATGGTGGCCATCAATTCGGCTCTGCCGATCGATCTCACCGGGCAGGTTTGCTCGGATTCCATCGGCACCTACTTTTATAGCGGCATCGGCGGCCAGGTGGATTTTTTGCGCGGTGCCACGCGTTCCCGGGGCGGCAAGCCCATCATTGCCCTGCCCTCGAGGGCCAAGGGCGGAACCGTTTCGCGAATCGCTCCCATGCTGTCACCCGGGGCGGGCGTGGTCACTCCGCGTGGCCTCACTCGCTACATGGTTACCGAATACGGAGTGGCGTATTTGTTCGGAAAATCCATCCGGGAGCGCGCCAAGGCGTTGATCGAGATTGCCCATCCGAAGTTCCGCGAAGAACTGTACGAGTACTGCGAACAGACCAAGTGGTTGAAGCAGCAGGATGTGCCAGCGTTGGCCGAGAGGTGAGGCATGGCGAGCCAGCCCAGAGGAAAAGTAACGATCCGCGTGGAAGAGTGCAAAGGTTGCGGGCTCTGCGTGGAATCCTGCCCACCGAAGTGCCTGGAGTTGGCGGTGGAGCTAAGCAGCTATGGTGTGCATCCGGCACGGTATCGAGGGACGGGCTGCACCGGTTGCGGCATCTGCTTCTACTGTTGCCCGGAGCCATCACCGTTTTCCGGATGAAATCTCCGGAGCAGGCCGCTGCGCAGCCGGAGGAACTTATGCGCCAGCTGTGTAAGGGCAATGTTGCCGCGATGAAGGGCGCCATTCTGGCCGGTTGCCGCGCCTATTATGGCTATCCCATCACGCCTGCCAGTGAAAATTGCAGAGGCCGCCGCGTTGTATTTGCCGCAAGTGGGCGGCACGTTTGCGCAGGCAGGAAAGCGAAGTGGCAGCCATCAACATGGTGTATGGCGCGGCATCCACGGGGATGCGGGTCATGACCGCCTCTTCCGGGCCCGGCCTCAGCCTGATGCAGGTCTCGTACCTGGTGGGTTCCGAACTGCCCTGCGTGATTGTCGACGTGATGCGCGGCGGCCCGGGGCTCGGAAACATCGCCCCCGGAGCAGAGCGACTATTTCGCCGCGGTGAAAGGCGGCGGCCATGGAAACTACCGCAACTTGGTGATGGCTCCCGCTTCGGTGCAGGAGATGGCCGAGTTGACGAAGCTGGCTTTTGAACTAGCCGACCGCTACCGGAACCCGGCCATTGTGTTGTGCGATGGTTTTGTCGGGCAAATGATGGAGCCGCCGGACCTCTCGGAGAGCAAGCCGCATTGAGTGCACAAGCCCTGGGCCGTGCAAGGGGCGGCGGCCACCCGCAAGAATCTCATAAACTCAATCTACCTCGAATCGGACGAACTCGAAGCGCATCAGCGCGCGCGGGAAGCCAAGTACGCGCGCGAAAGAGCGCGAGCCGAGGCATGATTTGATGTTGGCAATGTTCAAGCAGCGCACGGCCGCGCGCCCGCGGCAGCCACGGGAATCAAGCGAGCTTGTCCCGACAAGATGGTTATCTCGTATCAAGGCGATGGCGACTTGGCTGCGATTGGCACGGCGGAAATCGTGCATGCTGCGAATCGCGGCGAAAAAATCACCGTTTTCTTCGTGAACAACGCCATTTATGGCATGACTGGCGGGCAGATGGCGCCCACTACGCTGGTCGGCCAAAAAACCACGACCTCCCCCTGGAGCCGCCGCCCCTCGAACGAAGGTCGTCCGGTACATATGGCCGAATTGCTTTCCATTCTGGAAGCACCGCTTATATCGAGCGCGTGGCCCTCTCCGACAACAAAAACATCATGAAAGCGCGCCGGGCGATTCGCAGGGCGCTGGAAATTCAGCGCGACGGCATTGGCTTTTCCTTTGTCGAAATTTTGTCGCCTTGTCCGACCATCTGGGGGATGGACCCTGTACCGGCGCGGAAATGGGTTGCCGAACACATGATTCCGGTTTTTCCGCTGCAAGTTTTCCGCGATCGCAAACCTGAGCCTGTCGCTGAAGCAGTTCCTCCGCAACGCCCTCTTGCGGAAGTCTTAGGCCTCCAAACTGCGGAAGTGATGGAACCGGGAGAAAAATCGGTTCGCGAGCACAGCTTCAATCGGTTGACGGTGAAAATTGCCGGTTTTGGCGGGCAGGGAGTCCTGCTGCTCGGGCAATTGTTGGCCGAGGCTGGCATGCGGGAAGGCCTGGAAGTAAGTTGGCTGCCTTCGTATGGACCGGAGATGCGTTCGGGCAGCGCGCATTGCCACGTCTGCCTTTCCAGAGAGCGCATTGGTTCGCCGTTGATTTCGCACCCGGACGTCCTGATCGCCATGAACAAAATTTCCCTGCGCAAATTTGCCGGGACGGTCCGGCCGGGCGGGCTCATCCTTTACAACGGCAGCACCGTTCCAGCCGATCTCGGCTCTCTGCCTTCCGAGATCCTTTGCGTGCCGGCGTCTGCGATCGCCGACAAACTGGGGTCGGCGAAAGTTGCCAACATGGTTTTGCTTGGCGCACTTCTGGAGAATCTTGGCTGCTTGCAGCCTGCGACAGCACTGGCTGTTCTTCAAACGAAGACGAGCAAAGTAGCTTTGTTGGAGGCTAACCGCAAGGCCTTGGAAGAAGGGAGTAAATTCGCGCGAACGGATTCGCAGGTTTGCGAAACATCATCGCCCGTTATCCAGTGAGCTGGTTGGTGGAGTTCGATACCGATGTCTGCGGAATTTGAGACGTGAGAGTTTGGTGCCCGAGAGAGGACTCGAACCTCCACGACCTTGCGATCACTAGCTCCTGAAGCTAGCGCGTCTGCCAGTTCCGCCACTCGGGCACGAGTGAGAAAAATTGGTTCGGACAGAGCGAACCAGAGTTACAAGGCCATTTCAATTTTGCCCGCGGGGTTCTGCTTTGTCAACGCGATGTGGTTTCGCGCGCCAAAGACGGCTCGAAATGGGGGGAGTGTGCATGGCAATGGGGGTTCTAGGGGCTTTGGGTGTGAATCCGTTTTCGCGATAGTTAACCCTAGAAATTTCCATTTGCGGTGCTATACTCCCCGGCTAGAAACACGCAACAACCCCCATGCCGGCTACGGTCCGGCCGGCACTGCGGGCCGGTTCGATCGGGAGGTTGCCATGGATAACACGCTTACGCCCCCTGTCTTTTATCTGTTGATTGCCTGGGGTGCCGTCACCGCTGTCTTCATCCTTCTGCTCATCTGGCGCGGCGTTTTGTCGAGCCACGAAGACGATCAGATCTTCCTGGACGCGGCGGAAGAGCATATGGCCAAGGAGCAGCGCGAATTGGTTGCCAAAATCAGTACGCTGTCACGTCCTTTGCTGATTACCGGCATCCTCTCAGGCGCGCTTCTGCTGCTTGCGGGCGGGCTGTGGATCTACGAAGGCCTTAAGCAGAATTTCTGAAGCCCCCTGTCTGTAAGTGGCCGCCGGATGGCCAGCTAGAACCCGTTTGGCTTTGCGGGTGCTTGCGGTGGTGTAGTGGTGTTTGCGGGAGAAGGCGGCTGCGGTCCTGGCGACAAGGAAGTGTGATTGTGCACAATGAGCCACCGATTGTCCCGCTTCTCCAGTACGACTGTTGTTTGTCCTCGCGAGAATACCGTCTGCCCGTCTACTTCGGCTGAAAAGTCCCACTGGTAGCAGGCCCAGCCGGTGTTGCCATTCGCCCTTATGTAGGTGTTCGAACGATCCATGCGCACGCGCTCCATCCGCGCGCGCTGTTGCTGGTAGATGGTGGCGTAATTCGCCCAGCCAATGACTGGGGGCGCCCAAGAACCGTTCACCATGGAAACGTCGTCGGCATACGTGGAGTGCAACTTCTCGATATCGCCCACCTGCCATGCGCCCAGCATCTCCGAGAGCTGGTAATCAATCTGCTGCTCATCGGTCAGAGGCACGACGGTCTTCGAATTGTCTGTGGCCTTCGTCTCGTCTTTTTTCTTCTTCTTTTCTTTCTGCGCCGCTGCGGAGGAAACGTTTGCCAGGAGCAAGACGGCGGCCAGCGGGAACATTATGGCCTTCCCTAACTTCCGCCCGGGATGGCTGATTCCGAACTGTTTGTTCATGCGTGTTTGGATCCTCTGGAGCAAGAGGATAGCATGCTCAGTGACGACGAACTTGCGCGCGGCGCTTCCGTGTTCGGTTGATTACTTCGCTCGCGTAGCGCTGAGCAGGTTGACAAACAGCCGAAATGCGCCAGGAACGCCATCGGGCAATTGCCGGAAGAATGCCAAGCCGGTGTAAATGTACGTGCCCTTGCCGTAGTGCGCGTAAACTAGTCCGCCATCGAGGTCGGGCTCGCTGGGATCATGCATTGCCAGCACCGCCGTGTACTTCGGATCGAATTGCGTCCAGAAGTAGAGACCGCGCTCTTGCACCCAGCCTTTGAAATCGTCCTGCGTGATCTTGTTCGGCGTGTTGAGCAGGGGATCATTAGGCTTCAGAAACTTCACCGGAGAATTCTCGTCGGTGATGCGCGGAAGCGGCCGCGGCGTCGGCGCGGCGCCGTCTTTCGCGGGCGGAAGCGGAGGCGAGATCAGAGCGGGATACGGCGCAGGTTCCAGTTTGTCCCAGATGAAATCACGATTGTATTGCACGACGAGCGTGCCGCCGTTCGCCACGTAATCCAGCAACCGCTGGTTGGCCCCGGAAAGCTCGGAGCGCAATTCATACGCCCGCACTCCTACGACGATCGTGCGGAAGCGCGACAAGTCTCCAAAAACCAATTCCTTGGCGTCCAGCATGTCGACCTGGATCCCCAAGCGGCGTAGCGCGTCCGGTATCGGCTCGCCTTCTGCGGTGATGTAACCCACGCGAAGATTTTGCGGCACCTGCACCGCGAACGCATGCACAACGCACTGCGCCGGCTCGCTCCAAAGCTGAGTGGGCAGAGTCACCAAAGGCTCCAGCGAAAGAGTGAACCTTTCCGCTCTGAGATTTCGTGCGCGATCCGCGGACCGCTCCACATAAGCGGTGATCTTGTAGCGGCCAGCGCCAAGTTTCGGCGGTGGCGTAACTGTAACGCGCGCAAAGCGGTCACCGGTTCCGGTGAATTTCAGCGTTACGGGAGCGCTGGTTTTCCATCCTTTGGGAACAACGAGCCCGGCGTGGACTTGGCCGGCTTCGGTGGCATAGGAGTGGACACGAAGCAGAACATCAAATGGTTTTCTTAGCCTGGACAGATTCTCGAGGTCTTGTTTCGGTTCCACCGCCAGCGTGTAAGGCGGAACCACCTGGGGACTGATGCGGTCCACGCGGGTGGAAGTGGCGCGAAGGCTAGTCACCGGCGAAACCACCGTGAATGCATAACCGTCAATCACCGCTTCCTCGCTGGCGGTCATCAGCGGAGGCGGTTCCGGCAGAATAGCCACCGCCGGCCCGTCGTTGATCCGCGGCGGTTTTTGTTCCGTCTTAACTGTAAATCGAATCGCATTTGGAGATTCCAGCTCTTCCTTGGCCACGCTCCATTCGGGTGGAAGCTTCAGCGCCGGTTTTTTGAAATCGCCGGAGACGCCCTCACGATGGCGATACTCGACTCGCACGGTGAAAGTTTCTCCGGGAACGATTTCACTTCGGTCGGCCACGGCTTCAAGCCGCAGCCCCGCCGCGAGCGTCAGCGCGTTCTCTGCCTTTTCACGCTTGCGCTCTATGCTGCGGGCCAGCGAAAGGAGCGGTTCGGGGTTATTCCCACTGCCACTTGGCTTGGGCACTTCGTTCAGCTTTTTCCCAGCTTCCGCCAAAGAGCCAGCAGCGGCTTTCCAATCGAGCCGCAACGCTGCGTCGCGTGCCTCTACAAGCGCGGAGTCGACCGCACGCATGAGGGGATCGACGCCCATGTTCCCCTCTTCGTAATCCTCGTCCAGGGGACCGAGCGGCTGGGCGAGTATTGCCGGATTCAGCTCGCCTCCATCCTCGCGTTTGAGTGCGATAGGGCGCCGCAGGAAGGACGAATTTAGAAACCCGGCAATTCCCTGCGAGCGATGATTCGCAAAGGCGTCGAGACCGATTTCGCGCCAGGTTTTGCCATAAAGAGGCGATGTCTCATCCAGAGGAAGAAGGTAACCCTGGGGTTTTTCGCTGCGGTCCACATCCAACACCACGACCGGTTTTCGGACGCCCCACGGCGGCAGCCCGTGCAATTGGAAAGAGGGATCTGCCGCCAGCTGCACCGCTTTCGGCGTGAGCAGACCTGCCGCCTGATGGTGCCCGTGGCCCGTGTGTACTCCGCCCCACCCATTGAGGACCACGTGCGGTCGGAACGTGCGAATCACGCGGACCATGTCCTCGAGAACTTGTTCTCCCCAGACTTTTTCGGTTTCTTCCGGGGTCTTTGAAAAGCCAAAATCCTTGGCGCGCGTAAAGTACAACCTCACGCCATAGCCGCGCGTCGCCGCCAGCAATTCCTGCGTGCGAATCAGTCCGAGTTGGGGCGCCTGTTCGGGGCCCAGATCGTTTTGGCCGCCTTCACCGTGCGTCAACGACAGCAAGGCCACATCCGCGTGCAAGCCGCGCGCCAGATACGTCAGCACCGCGCTCGACTCATCGTCGGGGTGCGCGGTGACGTAGAGGATTCGTGTGGTGATCCGCGTGCGCTCTATCGCCTCCACAGTTTCCGGCAGACCCGGGCCAGTTCCCGGGGCCGGCGGGAATTGCGCCTTGGTAAGGTTTGCCACGATCGCGCTGATTGTGCAGGAGAGCAAAACGACCGCGAATCGCCTAGGCCAAGAAGTCACGCGTCCCCCAAAAGAAAGCACGTTGGGATTTCCAACTGTCAACTTAACTGTCGACTCTCAAAAGGCCATTGTCGCACTTCTCGCGCACGAATCAGAAATGCCAGCGCCCCCAAGGCAATCTCCGCGAGGCCCCATTTTCGCGTTGTCCCCGTTTGCCAGAAGAGCCAGGCCCATCCAAGCATTGTCAGCACGGCGGGCACCGGATAGAGCCACATCTTGAATGGCAATCGTTCTGCGCCCCAGCGCTTCCGCAGGACCATGACTCCGATCGCTTGCCCGATGAACTGTACCAGTAAGCGCATGGCCAAAATGCCCGCAATCGCCGTTTCCAGCTTCAAAGTCACGCTGAAGAGAAAGGCCAGCGCTCCCAAGACCAGCAAGGAAATGTGCGGAAAATGCTTTGTGGGATGCAGCCGAGCAAACACCGGGAAGAAATTTCCGTCCAACGCGGCCGAATACGGCACGCGCGAATAGCCGAGCAAAACGGAGAAGACTGAGGCGAGCGCAATCCAGAGCACCATCGCAGTGGCGAGTTGCGCCGCATGAGGCCCATACAGCCTCTCGACGAATGTGCTTACGATGAATTTCGAGTTCTGCGCCTCGCGCCAAGGCACCACACCGAGAATGCTGGTTTGCATGGCCAAGTACAAGACCGCAATTCCTGCAATCGAGAGAAAGATTCCACGCGGAATATTTTTCTCCGGATCTTTGATTTCTCCCCCGAGATGGCAAATGTTGTAGTAGCCCCAATAACTGTAAATCGTGTTGACCATCGCCGATCCCAGGCCCGCAAACCACACCCAGGACAAGTGGAACGCCCCTGGCGGAAAATCGAAGGCGATCTTCGCATGGAAGTGCGTCACGCCACCCCAGATCAGCCAGAGCATCGTTCCCACGACGCCCGCCCACAGCAAGACGGATATCTTCCCGATGGTGGTGATGCGCCGGTACAGCAAAATCACGAGAAAAACGACCAGTCCGCCCGAGACGAGTTTTGTTTCCAGTGTGGAGAGCGGATGCAGGTATCCTACATAACGCGCGAATCCGATCGAAGCCGACGCGATGGACAGCGGCGCCTGCACGAACGTTTGCCACACAAACAGGAACGACATCAACCGGCCCCAGCGCCCCGGTCCGTACGCTTCTCGCAAAAAAACGTAAGTGCCCCCGGCTTTGGGCATTGCCGCTCCGAGCTCCGACCACACGAAACCATCCAGCGTTGCCAGCAGCGCTCCGGCAAGCCATGCAAGCAGCGCCTGCGGCCCGCCCATCGCGCGGATGACCAGCGAGCTGACCACGAACGGGCCGATGCCCACGATCTCGATCATGTTGAGCGCGACGGCTTCTTTCAGGCCCAGACCGCGCTCCAGCCCGGCGTCTGCCGCTTTATTGGGTGTGGTCATCAGTCCGCCGAGGATAGCAAAAGCGCCCCGTACTGCCTAACCCTATGAAAAGATCCACTCGAAACACACACCAAATTCCGAAAGCATGTCGGTTTGCAACTCTCCTGGAACAACTTAAACTCGTCCAGCGCAAAGCCTGACCTTGTGCGAAACTTCTTGGAATGGGAATCACCTTTCTCTCGGCGTCTCTTCGCCGCGCTCAAATCGCATGTCTGTATCTGCTGACCCTTGCATGCACCCCGTGCCGCGCTACACAACTCACTCTGCCGGCGGAAGCTCCCGCCATCCTTGAAAAAATCTATTCCCTCGACCTCGAAGAGGCTCAGGAAGCCGCGAAAAAGCTGCAAAAGGAGCGTCCCGACGATCCACTAGGTTTCCTTCTGGAATCGGACGCGCTCTGGTGGCGCTTCTGGTGCACGGCGGCGGAGTTCCGGTACGGAATGAGCGATGCCCGCCGCCGCCCGAAGCTTCGGGGGGATCAGTACTATTTGGAATTGGTGACCACTGCGTCCTCGCTGGCTTCCGCCCAGCTCAAGCAGCGGGAATCCGCGGAAATGCAGCTCTACGCCGGCATGGCCGATGCCGCGGCCGCGCGCCTCTACTCTTTACGAGGAGAGAATCGCAACACGGCCCGCTTCGGCGTCCGCGCTCGCGAGCACTTCCTTCGCGCCAAGGCTCTTGATCTCAGCCTGGCCGATGCTGATTTTGGTCTTGGCCTATACAACTATTATGTGGACACGCTAAGTGCCATCGCCAAAATCCTGCGCTTCTTTATGGGCATTCCCGGCGGTTCGAAACAAGAAGGCATCCGCCTGCTAGAGCATGCCATTGAAGACGGCGTACTCACTCCCTGCGTGGCGCGCTTTTATCTCGCCATGAATCTCCATCGCTACGATCAGCAATACGAGCGCGCCTTGACCATCATCAGCCCTTTGGCTGAGAAATATCCCTCCAACCCTCTTTTTCAATTGGTGCGTGGCGATCTCTACGCAAAACTTGGCCGCAAGCCACAGGCCTTGCAGTGTTACAGTGCCGCCGCGGATTTGTCGGTCCGCGATTCAGAATGCCAGGCGCGTATCCGGCAATTAGTTCGCGCCTCCATCGCCGCTCTCGGCTTACAACAGGAGCCTGCCGCTCCTTGATCCGTACTTCCAGTGGTCTTCCTACGCAGCGGCTTAATGCCGCTAGAACATAATCCAGCAGCGCAAGCTCCACGGCGAATTTCGATTTTACAAGCTGCCATTTTGGTTTCCGCATTGACCAGCTGCCCGTGTGGATGGTAAGGATGTAGGACTGCGTTGGTGCTGTGTTTTGGGGCCGCGCGCCGCCTGGCAGAGGGGTGTAAGAGTCCCAACGAACCTTCTTCCTAGCCAAGCTCGGACTTGGTCAACGCTTTGCGGAGATTTGGCATCACACCCTGCAATGTGCGCCGGCATTGCGGCCTTGTCGCTGTTTGCCCGGGTAAGAGGGACATCGGAGATGTTCGGGGTTGCAGGACTACAAAAAGGAGTGGCAATGAAGCGGTTTTGGACAGCGACGGCTGTGGTGCCTTTCGCGATTTTGGTCGTAACCGGATGCAACGACTACGGCAACACCTTTCAGAACCCCACCGGCGCGTCTCTTAGTTTCTTGTCTCCTTCTCAAGTGAGCGCTGGCAGCGGGCAATTTACATTGACGGTGAATGGGAGCGGGTTCGTCAAGGGAACCGTGGTGCAATGGAATGGCAAGACCTGTCCCACAACTGCCACTAGCGGGGCCGCGTGCACCACGACCATCACGCTGGACGTCAACAACAACGTGACATCAGTCACGGCCACCATCTCTGCTTCGTTGATTGCCAAGCCCGGCACCGCTACGGTCAATACCAATAATCCCAGCTCAAGCTATGGCTCAGGCGCCGGCTACAACGGCCTCTCCAATACCATCACCTTCATCATGAACAACGCGCCCAATCCGGTTCCTACCGTCACTTCCGTTTCCCCAACTTGCGCCACCATCGGAAGCGACCTCGCACTGACAGTCACCGGCGCGAATTTCCTCAACGCTGTGAATAGCACTGACCCAAACCAAAATAATTTTTCGACGCTGAACTGGACTCTCGGTACAGCGCAATACCAATTCACGCCCATCAGCAAGACTTCTCCAA
>Ga0066696_10001398_pt1 | contig 10321 bp, 7 predicted proteins | sample GraSoiAngelo_145_FD_71412 | JGI IMG/M metagenome (GOLD analysis project Ga0066696, IMG submission 71412) | Grasslands soil microbial communities from the Angelo Coastal Reserve, California, USA - 14_1009_05_20cm | ecosystem: Environmental > Terrestrial > Soil > Grasslands | place: USA...
CGTCTCGACGACGAGCGTGTTGCCGTCCCAGCGGCCGCGCGAATCGCCCATGTAGGCCCTGTGCGCCGACGGCAGCGGCGGCCGGCCGTCGGTGAAGATCACGCGCGCGTCGTGGATCATTTCGAGCTCGAACACGACGACGCCCGGCGCCTGCCAGATCCTGAACCCGCCGTTGTAGCGGTACGGCATCATCGACGAAGGCATGCCGCGCGTGATGCAGCGGTCCCAGCTGTCGAAGTCGGTGGTCCAATCGAAGGCCGGCGACTCGCCGGGCAGCGACCAGCCGCTGCGCATCTCGAGCGCGCGGCGCTTCCCTTCGGCGGTCAGCGCCGGCAGCACGCCGCTCGGTGGATCGACGATGAGCGTCGTCTGGCGCTGCGGCGTGCTCGGGTCGGTGACGCCCGAAAGGAACGCCTTGCCGTACTCGCCCTTCTCGATCAGCTGTCGGCCGGGGTCTCCGCGGCCGGAGGCGGTGGCGATGCGCTGCTTGTGTTCCTCTTCCGTCCACCACGCTTTGTGCATGTCGCACGGCGGACCGCCGAATCGCATGGCATTGGCGCAGCGTTCGAGCGGAACGCCGGCGGCCTGCATCATGTTCAGGTTCGCCTGGATGTCGGGTTCACCCCACGGCGTCTTCGGGTGGACCCAGCCCTTCGGTGTGGCGATGAAATGGTTCGCCTCGCTCGGCGGCCCGAGGATCGATTGGCCGTGCGGCGTCACGACGAACGCCGCGGCCCCCGCCGCAGCGAGCAGTGCGATGCGCATTGTCCGCAGGATTCGGTGCATGGCTGCAGTCCTCCGTGCGTCAGCCGGACGATGTAGTTTATCTTCATCCGGAGGAATCTTGATGGGCAGATCCGGGCGTCTCGCCGTGCTGACGTCGAGCCTGTTCGCCGCCGCAGCGCTGGCTCAAACGAGCGGCGCGCGCGGCGCCAGGCCTTACACGACCTGGACCGCGTACGGGGGCGGCGCCCATTCGTCGCAGTACTCGGCGCTCGACCAGATCAATACGTCGAACGTGTCCCGGCTCCAGGTGGCCTGGACGTTCCCCGTTGCCGGCACGGTCATCTTCAACCCCCTCATCGTGGACGAGATGATGTTCCTGCAGGCGTCCGGCGACACGCTGGCCGCCGTGGACGCCGCGACCGGGAAGGAGATCTGGCGCAGGCAGACGCAGGGAGCGATGGGCGCACGCGGGATGAACTATTGGGAGAGTCCCGATCGCTCGGATCGCCGGCTGCTGTTCATTGCGAACGGCTACCTCACCGCCATGAGCGCGCAGAGCGGCGAGGCCATTGCCGGCTTCGGCGACAACGGCCGCGTGGATCTGCGGATCGCGCTCGACCGGCAGGCGGCGGCGCCGCTGCACACCGGCAACCCGGGCCGCATCTTCGAGAACACAATGATCGTGTCGCTGCCGGCGCAGGGGGCGAGCTACGACGCGACGCCTGCCGACGTGCAGGCCTACGACGTGCGCACCGGCAGGATTCAATGGGTCTTCCACAGCATCCCGCATCCCGGCGAATTCGGGTACGACACGTGGCCGCCGGAAGCCTTCAAGAAGTCGGGCGGCGTCCACAACTGGAGCGAGTCCACGGTGGACGAGAGGCGGGGCATCGCGTTCATCAGCTTCGGCAGCCCGCGATTCGATTTCTACGGCGGCGATCGTGCGGGCGCGAATCTCTTCGGCAATTCGCTCGTGGCGCTCGACGCGCGCACCGGCAAGCGCATCTGGCATTACCAGCTCGTGCATCACGATCTGTGGGACTACGACCTGCCCCAGGCACCGAAGCTTCTGACGATCCGGCAAAGCGGCCGCACGCTCGACGTCGTCGCGCAGGCGACGAAGCAGGGCTTCCTCTTCGTATTCGAACGCGAGACGGGGCGCCCGATCTGGCCGATCGAGGAACGGCCGGTGCCACGGTCCGACGTGCCGGGCGAGCATTCGTCGCCGACGCAGCCGTTCCCGACCAGGCCGGCGCCGTTCGCTCGGCAGACGTTCGCCGAGAAAGACATCAACCCGTACCTGCCGGCGGCCGAGCGGGACGCGCTCGTGCAGCGCTTCAAGGCGCTTCGCAATGACGGTCTGTTCACGCCGCCGAGCTTCGAGGGCAGCATCTCGATGCCGGGCCACAACGGCGGCGCGAACTTCGCGACCTCCGCCGTCGATCCCGCTCGCGGCGAAATGTACGTGGTGGCCAAGGCGCTGCCGACGGTCGATCGACTGACGCTGCCGGGCCAGAGCGGACGCGGCGGAGCGGCGGGCCCGATAGTGACGCCGGAGCAGAAAGCACAGATGATCGCCCAGGCTCGGGAACTGCTCGCGCAGGGCGGAACGCTGCGGCTGCCGTCGCCGTACGAGTTCATGAACCAGAACAGCCTGCGCATGAGCGCCGTCGGGCCGCCGTGGTCGGAGATGACCGCGTATGACCTGAACACCGGCGAGATCACATGGCGGATCCCGACGGGGACCGTCCTCGCGCCGCCCGAGCTGCGGATTCCACCGAACACGGGATCGCACTTTCCTCGCAGCGGTCCGCTGGTGACGGCGGGCGGCCTGATCTTCTTCGCCACCGGATCGGATCGCCGGTTCCGAGCCTACGATCGCAGCAGCGGTCGAGAACTGTGGTCCATGGAGCTTCCCGCTGCGTCGGAAGGGATGCCTGCGACCTATGCGATCAACGGCCGGCAGTTCATTGTCGTACCCGTCGGCGCCGGCGCTGGACTGTTCGCTGCCCGCTACGGCGCGCCGGGCGCACTTGCTGGACAGTACATCGCCCTCGCGTTGAAACAGTAAGTGGAGGGAACATGCGTAGACGGTTTGCGGGTACATGCATCGCAATCGTGCTTGGAGGCGCGGTGACGCTGACCCTCACGCCGCAGCCCTCAGGTCGCGGCGGTGCGCCGGCGCGCGCGCAGGGCCGTGGCGGGCCGCAAGCCGCACGACCGGATCGCATCGCCGGCCATCCGAACCTGAATGGCATCTGGCAGGCCATCAACACGGCCAACTGGAACCTCGAGGGTCACTCCGCCTCGGCGACGCCGTTCTCGCAGCTCGGCGCGCTCTTCGCGGTTCCGCCGGGACAGAGCGTGATCGTCGACAACAACGGGACGATCCCGTACACGCCGGAGGGTCTCAAGAAGCGAGAAGAGAATCGGGCCGGATGGCCCAAGTCGGATCCGGAAGCCCGGTGCTATATGGCGGGGCTGCCGCGGGCGACGTATATGCCGTATCCGTTTCAGATCGTGCAGGGAGAGAAGGACATCCTCTTCGTGTACGAGTATGCCGGCGCCAATCGGAACGTCCACATGATCAACCACACCGAGTCTCCGGTCGACAGCTGGATGGGGTGGTCGAACGGCAAGTGGGATGGGGATACGCTCGTCATCGAGGTCAACGGCTTCAACGACCAGTCCTGGTTCGACCGGGCCGGCAACCACCACAGCGACGCGCTCATCGTCACCGAGCGCTATTCCGTGGCGGCCGGCGGGAACGGTCTCAACTACGAAGCGCGGATGGAGGACCCGAAGACGTTCGCGCGGCCCTGGACGATCCGTATGCCGCTCTACCGCCGGGTGGAGCCAAACGTCCAGCTGCTCGAGTACAACTGCGTCGAATTCTCGGAGGAGCTGCTCTACGGCGACGTGAAAAAGAAGCCGTCGAAGTAAGCCCGAGGAGTGGCGCTATACTGTTTCCGAGGTCGCGCCATGAGACTGTTCCGCGTTCTCGCCGGTACCGCGCTGCTTGCCGCAACTGCCGCGCCGGTTCTCGCGCACCACTCGTTCGCGGCGGAGTTCGACGTCAACAAGCCCGTCACGATCAAGGGCACCGTCGTCAAGATGGAGTGGGCCAACCCGCACACTTGGATCCACATCGACGTGGCGAGCCCGGACGGAAAGGTGGATCAATGGGCGGTCGAAGGCGGCGCGCCGAACGCGCTGCTCCGCCGCGGCTGGACCAAGAACTCGGTGCCCGTGGGCGTCAAGATCATCGTCGAAGGCTTCCAGGCGAAAGACGGCACGTTTCGCGCGAACGGCCGCGACATCACGTTTCCGGACGGGAAGAAGCTGTTCATCGGCTCGGAGGGCACGGGCGCGCCGGACGAGAAACCGGGCCGCGGCAGGGGCGGCAATTAGATCCCCGGGCCGAGCGCACGCGGTTCACTCCTTCAACCCTCCCACAATCTTCGCGTACAGCTTGTCGTAGATCGCGAGGCGCTGTCGATCGGGCGCCTCGTCGATCTCGCCGAGGATCATCGGCGCGGCGGCCGCGGCGTCGAACGCAGGCCAGCGCGGCAGGCCCGTGCCGTTGGGATCGCCTGTACGCGCGAAGTTCAGCCAGTACGTTGAGACGCGCTCGGCGAGCGCGCGATCCGGCGCCGATGCCGAGGCAAGCTCCGGCGAGCTCGCGTCGGGAAACACGCGCGGCGATCGGAGATTGTTGAACACGTACGGAATCTCGGACGCGTGCGTCGCTTTCAGATTTCTCGCGTCCGGCGCATGCGGCGGCTCGTGCGTGAAGAAATACCAAAAGGCGCGGTTCCCGCGCTTCGCCTGCAGGCTTGCGTACAGGCGCATATGCCACGCGAGCTCATCGCGGAACGCCGTCTGCGACGAGCGCGTCGCCTCCTCGTCGGAAGCGGCCGGATAGAGTTTCAAGTAGTCGTCGGCCAGATCGCCCAAGCGCTGGCGAACGCGGTTCGTCCACGCCGCCGCGGTCGTGTTGCCGGCGAACGTGCCTTCGTCCTTGTTCGATCCGACGAGGACGTCGACCGGCTGCTGCCGCCTCTGCGCAAAGGTCAGCGACTGATCCTCCGGGATGATCCAGCCGTCGACAATCATTCCGGCGCCGAAGAGCGTCCGTGAGATCTCGTCGGCCGATTTCGCGCGAAGCTCGTCGAGCGGCATCAGCGGCGGCGGCGGCGCGCCTCGTCGTCCTGTCGGCTGCTCGGCCTGCTGCCGTGTACGCATCGGCGCGACGCTCAGACCCATCCATGCGCCGCTCTCGGAGATCGCACGGCGGAACAGCCCCGCCGCTTGCGGCGAGCCGACGAGACCGGCAGCCATCGCCGCGCCGGCCGATTCGCCGAAGATCGTCACGTTGCGCGGATCGCCGCCGAACGCGGCGATGTTGATCTGCACCCATTTCAGCGCCGCGATCGTGTCCATCAGCGCTTGATTGCCGGATGCGCTGTGTCCCGACTCCTTCGTCAGCTCGGGATGCGAAAAGAAGCCGAACGGACCGAGCCGGTAATTGAACGTGACGACGACGGCGCCCTGGCGCGCGAGCGCTGCGCCGTCGTTGTGCGGGCTCGAGCCCGCGCCTTCGGAGTACGCGCCGCCGAAGATCCAGACCATCACCGGACGCCGCTCGGACGCCGAGCTGGCGGCCGTCCACACGTTCAAGTACAGACAGTCCTCGCTCGCCGCGGGCGAATCGGGAAGATCGACCGACACGTTCAGCCGTCCCACGCCCTTCGGCTGCACGCAGACGTTGCCGAAAGTGTCGGCGCTCCGAACGCCGGTCCACTTCGCTGCCGGCTGCGGCGCGCGCCACCGCAGCCGACCGATCGGCGCGGCCGCGAATGGAATGCCCTTGAACACGCGGACGCCAGGTGCGGCCGCGGCGGCGCCGGAAATCAGGCCCGCATCGATCCGGACCGGCTTTTGGACAGCCGCGCGCAGGCTGCCTACGATCGCGAGCGCGGCGGCGAACATCGCGCCTGTTGCGGCGGCCCTGCCGACTCGTAGTCCTACGATTCTCATGGTCGTTCCGCGTCGCACGCTCGCATTCGCGAGCCTGCAGGTCCGTGATAGTTTACCCGCGCCTCATCGAGGATCTCCGAATATGGCGACCCGTCGCCGGTTTCTCACCACACATGTCGGCAGCCTCCCGCGGCCCGACGATCTGATTGCGATGATCTGGGCGCGTGAGGACGGGATTCCCGTGGACGCCGCGGCAATCGAGGAGCGCGTGCGACGCGGAGTGCCGGACGTCGTCGCGCGACAGATCAACGCCGGGATCGACATCGTCAACGACGGGGAATGGGGGAAGCCGAGCTACGCCACCTACATCAAGGACCGGTTGAACGGCTTCGGCGGAAGCGCCGCGACGACCTACGTGTTTCAGGACATCGAGGCTCTGCCGAACACGAAGGCCCGTGTGGCTGCCGACCCGGGGCGCAAGCACCGGAAGGCTCCCGCGTGCAACGCGGCGATCGGCGTGCGCGACATGGAGGCGCCGCGCAGAGATGTCGAGCGGTTGAAGAGCGCGGTCGAGGCGCACGGCGCGGCGGGCGCGTTCCTGACGGCGGCCTCGCCGGGAGTGACCGCGTTCTTCTTCAAGAACGAGTACTACCGGACGCACGAAGACTACGTCTTCGCGATCGCGGAGGCGATGCGGCACGAGTACGAAACGATCGCGGCCGCCGGCGTGACGCTGCAGGTCGACTGTCCCGACCTCGCGATGGGACGCCACACGCAGTTCAAGGACCTCGACCTTGCCGGCTTTCGCGAGCAGATGGAGCTGAACATCGAGGCGCTCAATCGAGCGCTCGTGAACATTCCGGCCGGGCAGGTCCGGATGCACTTGTGCTGGGGCAACTATCCCGGTCCGCACCATTACGACGTGCCGCTCCAGGAGATCATCGACGTCGTGTGGAAGGCGAAGCCGCACGCCATCCAGTTCGAGGCGGCGAACCCGCGCCACGGCTACGAGTGGGTGGTGTTCGAGACGGTCAAAGTGCCGGAGGGCAAGGTGCTGATACCGGGCGTGATCGAATGCCAGTCCAACTACATCGAGCATCCCGAGCTCGTCGCGCAGCGCATCGAGCGGTATGCGCGGCTCGTCGGCCGCGACAACGTCATGGCCGGCGTCGACTGCGGCTTCAGCATTCACGTCGGATCGGGCGGTGTGGATCCGGATGTCGTCTGGGCCAAGCTCGCCTCGCTCTCGCAGGGCGCCGCGATCGCCAGCCGGAAGTTCTGGCCGTAGGGCGGCCCTTTCAGGGCCGCCGAGGCGAGGCTGAAAGCCTCGCCCTACCTGGCTACTTGCCTACGAGATGCCGGATGTCCTTCTCGTTTTCAACGCAGATCTCGTCCACGAGCTCGGTGTTGAGCACGATGGCCTGCGTCAAGGTCACCGTCCAGGGCTTGGTGTACGCCTTCGGATCGTCGATGGTGACCTCGACCTCGAGATGTCCGAAGTCCGGCCGTCGGATTCGCTCGCGAACCTTCGCCGCGTCGGTCAACGGCGTGCCGGCCGAGTCGAGCCACAGACCATCGCGGAATCCAATCGAATCCACGACGAGCGTGTCGTCGATCCACTTCGCGGACGAATACCCGTTCCACGACGGCTGAGGATCCTCCGGCAGCGGCCGTCCGTCGAGGAAGACCTGGCGATAGTTCGCGTTCAGCTCGTCGAGCATCACGAGGAGGCGCGGCGTCTGGATGAACTTCTGCATGTGCGGCAGGCCATACGAGCGCACGAACGTGTCGGGCATGCAGCGCACGTGCGGATCGTCTTTGGCGTGCTGTTCGATCTGCGTCTTCACCTGCTGCGCGGCCCACGGCCGGTACGGGAGGCCGCCCGGCGTACCCGCACCGATGTTGATGCCGTAGCGCGACATGGGCAACTCCGGGCCACAGACTCGGAACTCGTCGCCCCGAGGAGGGCACGGTCTGCCGTCGCCCGTGAGCCACATCCCCGAGAAATCTGGTTTGCCCTCGCGTGTGCGGGGCGCTGGCGCCGTCAGGCCGGGTTTCCCGTCGGCGCCACTCGGCACGTCCGCGGTCGGATACTTGAACCACTGCGCGCCGAGCGGCGTCGACGCGCACAGGAAGAAACCTGCGGCGACCACCGCGACAAGCGCCGATGACGTCAAGCGTGAAGCCATGGTCCTCTCCTGAACGCCGTGGATCGTAACTTACTTCGCGCGGCCCTTGTAGCCCTGCGCGATCGTCTGAATCGCCCAGACCTGCGCCGCGTTGGCCACCTCGGTCCCGTCGGCGTCCTGCGCGCCGCGCGCGAGGACGAACAGCGTCTTCTTGTCCTTCCCGCCGAACGCGCAGCTGATGACGCTGCGCGGTGTGGGAATGACGCCGAGAAGTTTGCCGTCGCGTCCGATGACCTCGACACCCGCGCCCGTCGTCACGTAGACGCGCCCCTGCGAGTCAATCGTGCTGCCGTCGCCGCCGCCCGCGGTGAACGTCGCGAACACGCGCTGGTTCGTCAGCAGTCCATCCGGCTGCACGTCGAACGCCGCGAGCGTCGTCCCGTTGGTGACGTAGAGCGTCTTCTCGTCAGGGCTGAGGACGACGCCGTTGGTGAAGAGGTTTTCGCCGTACCTGGTGACCACACCCTTCGCGTCGGCGTGGAACAGTCCGCCCATCGTGAAGTACACGCCGCCGCGGCTGTCCGCGGCCACGTCGTTGATGACGCCGCCGATGCAGTCGAGCGGCTCGCCCTGGAAGCTGTCCGCCAGGAGTTTTCGCTCAGGCGAGAGCTGCTCGATCTTCATGCGCAGACCGCGCTCGATGATGAACAGGTTTCCCTTCGCGCTTATCGACAACGCGCCGCCCGTATGCGTGGCGGAGTACGCGACCGACGGTTTGCCGTCGCGATCCAGCTTCACGACTCTGCTGTTGTCGTTCTGGGCGATCAGCAACCCGCCGTCGTCGGTGCCGACGATGCCGTCGCCGTTGTTGCCGCGCTCCTGCCAGACGAACGTCCATGTCCGGCCGGCGGCGACGACGCCGGGAATTTCCGTCACCGCGGAGTCCCTGACGCCTGGCGGCGGCGCAGCGCCGGGTGCGCCGCCTCGCGCGCCGCGGCCGCGGGCGGCCGGCGGCGGCGTCTTGCACGTCGCGATCAACGCCGCGTAGCCGGGATCGAGCGGCCCCTGCACCGACGGCGCCGGTGGATTGGCGGGCGCAGGCGGTAAGCGCGGCGCCGCGTTCTGTGCGGCCACGAGCGCCGAACCGAGCGCACACAAACCCGCCACCAGAATTCTCATCGATTTCAAGATCCACCTCGAGACGTCCCCGGCCACGCATGCGCTTGCCAGCAGAGAACGGCGGCACGATACTCCCTGCTGCGCGCTCCATGATCGTCCATTTCAATTACGGACTGCAGACGGCGCATAAGAGGCTCGACGGCTCGCGCGAGAGCATCGCCGATCTCACCGGCCGCGTTGCGGCATCGCTCGCGACCCTTCTCCAGCACGGAGAGGTCGACGCGCGGACGCTCTCGACCCTGCGCATTCACCTCGACTGGATCCAGTACCGCGCAAACTTCCGCGACCCGGTCATCGTCCGGCGCGCGATCGACGCGGAAGGCCGCACGCTGCCGCTGGCGGAGATCGCGATCGACGTGCGGCAGGTGGACGCCGACCGGCTGGTGTCGCTGCTCGCCGATGCGCAGAAAACCCTGCGAGGCCGGCCCGCTGGTGGAGGCGAGAACCGGCCACTCGTCCTCGACGAGTTCCGTCCGCTGCGCGACACGATCGTCTGGCGGTTCGGCCGGCTGTACCGGGAGCGCCTGGCTGATTGGGAAGCCGCGTTCGGAGCGGGATGCGACGCCAGGCCGGAAGAAGGCACGTCGGACGTCGATCATCCGCGCGAGGTCGCCGATTCGGTCGGCGACTTCTGGACGCTGTTGCGAGATCTGGAAGCGCATGGTCGGCTCCCGCCGGAGATTTACGTCCTGCACGTCGGCGTCGCCTCGGCCGCGCGCGCGCGTCGCTGGCTCGATACGTTCAAAGCGCTCGAGGAACAATACGGCAGCGAGTACTATTCGCGGCTCAAGGTGCTGCTCGGCGTGCATTCACAGGGCGCGCTCGACGCCGCCGCGTCTGCGATGGGGCCGCACGGACCGATCGCGAGCGTCGTGCCGCTCGATCCGATGAATCCGGTGCGAACGCTGTCCTTCCTTCGCTTCAAGGTCCTGTACGTCCATCTCGCGAACGTCTACACGCACCTCCCGTTCGACGAGCTGGTGCGCCGCGACGACCGTGTGTACGTCGTCGAGGCGCGTCCGTATGTGAGCGCCGCGACAGCGCTGCATCTCGCGAAGGAGTTCGGCGTGGCGGAGACCGAGCTGCCGGCGCTCGTGCAGCGCGTGCTCCTCGCGGGCCCGGACGGGTTCGAGGATCGCGGGAAAGGGATGGCGTTCTGGCGCTGCGTCTGGTCGGCGCTTCGCCTCGAAGAGCGATTCCGCGCGATCGATCACGGCGAGGACGGCCATGTCCCCGCGGGCTTGACGCTGGAGCACCTCGACGATCTCCTGGAGGCGGCGCCGCATGACATCCGTTTTCAGATCTCA
>Ga0066696_10001406_pt1 | contig 10291 bp, 14 predicted proteins | sample GraSoiAngelo_145_FD_71412 | JGI IMG/M metagenome (GOLD analysis project Ga0066696, IMG submission 71412) | Grasslands soil microbial communities from the Angelo Coastal Reserve, California, USA - 14_1009_05_20cm | ecosystem: Environmental > Terrestrial > Soil > Grasslands | place: USA...
ACAATCGAGGCCGCTGACGTGCTGCGCCAGATCCTGGGCCATCTCGGCCTTCCGACCGATCCGCCCGCACCTTTGCCGGCCCGTCCCCCTCCCTCGCTCTCCGATCTCTTCCCCGACACCCCCGCCTGACGCGCCGCCTCCCGCGCGGCCCCAGCCCGGACCTGCCCGAACCCCGACCGGGGTGTCGCCCGGGGCGGGCCCGGTCTCCGCAACCTGATGTAGCGTGCGGCCTCAACGAAATGGCGCTTGCTCATGCTGCGGCCTCCTCGCTGCGGTAGAGGAGGCAGGTGCCGACCGGGAACGGCGCTTCGCCGGCCTCACCAAACCAGGCAGTGACCTTAGTACGGCACGCCTCGGGTACGCGGCCCACGGTCTCGCGGTCGGTCACGCTGACGACGGCGAACGGAATCGCGCGGTTCGAGGCGGCGACCATCGCTCGATGGCGGTCGCCCTTGACGATGACGAGCATGCGGTCCTCCTTCGGAGGCGGCCTTGCGATAGCTCCGCCGTCCGCTCGGAGAAGGGATCCAAGTCCCGTGCCGACGCGTGCCCGTGTGAAATCAGCGTGAGCGCGTCACGGAGGCGTTGCATCCATGCCTCGGCGTCGCAATCTAGCCAGTTAGCTCATGCAGGCGCGGGCTTCATGCGACTCACGCAACGCCGAGGCTGCGCGACCCCCGGTAGCCTGACCCATGAAGATGCCAGTACCGGCGTATAGGCGTTCACGGCCCGAAGATTTTTCCGGCGATCCTTCCCCCGCGTCCGGGGGAGGGCTTACGCAGCGACGACGGCTTGATGCTGCCGCCGCTCGTTCAGCAAGGGGTCGGGCGAGGAGACCGCACTCAAGGCGAGCCCCGAACGAAGGTCGCCGGCTTCTCGGCAAAGAGCCGCTTCACGGTGGGGCTACGTCCGGCAGGCGTTACGGGCAGGCGCCGGTAGCGGTGAAGGTCCCGTTGATGCCGCAGAATGTCCCGCCGCCGCCGCACTCGAAGGATGGGTTGAACGTACCAGCGGCGGTGTAGCGCGTGTCCGCCGTCCCGATGGGCACCGAGTCGGTCGGGTTGCCCTGCGGGTCGCGGAGGACCGATGCGGTGCAGAAATCCGTGTACACGCGCAGGCGTGGGTTCGGGTCCGCAAGGGCGACGAAGTTGTAGTTCTGGTTGCCGATGCGGCAGACCGGGTTTGCCGCAGTCACCTGGCAAGTGTACGTTCCCGAGAACGTACTGCACGAATTCGATGTCTGGTTGGCATTCGCCGTGATCGTCCACGCAACCCCGGAATCGGTCGGCGCACAGGAGGGCGTCGTCGGCTCGCCAGGACACGGACCCTCGCCGCAGTCCGACGCGAGGCAGAAGGGGATGGCGAGCGCGTCATCCGTCGCGCAGCTCACGACCATCGCGTGCGCCGTGTGGAAGCCGTCCGGCGAGTTGCATGCCATCGCCGCGCCGCCGCAGTTGAACTGCGCCGTAGGGAAGCCGGAGACGCACGACGACGTGCAGGTGAATCCTGGCGACGCTCCCGCGGGTCCCGGAGGCCCCGATGGTCCCTGCGCTCCCTGGAGTCCCTGCGGCCCCATCGGTCCCTGAGGCCCCGTGGGGCCTTGCGGTCCCGTTGCCCCTTGTGAACCCGTCGCGCCTTGTGAACCCGAAGGCCCCTGCTCGCCAGAATCGCCCTTGTCGCCCTTCGGGCCCGGCAGTCCCCGAAACCCAAGCGCGGCCATATCGAGCTGCGTCTCGGTCGGCTTGCAGACCGCCCGCGCCTTGACCGCGCCCTTCCGCGACTTGCAGAGAACGTCCGCCCACGCCGGGGGCGCGAGCGCCAGCAACAGGAGGGGGAGCCAAGGAAGCAAGTCCATGCCCTGTACATCGGTCTCGGGAGGCGGGTGCTTGAGACTGATTCGAAGCGGAGGCTAAGAGCCTCAAGTCCTCAATTCGAGATGCCGATGATCCGCACCATGAGGACTCTACTGCTTGTCGGCCTGCTCCTGGTGTTGCCGTCGCTCGCCGCCGCAGGGACGCAGTACGGCAACCTGTTCTGCGAAGTCCTAGATGAGGCGACCACGCGATCGGTGAATCCCACGACTCGACGGATGCACTTCGCCTACTGCGTGGACCTGGTGACCGGCGACGTGCTCGGCGCGCTCGTTCGGCGGAAGGGGGCGACGGTCTGCACCGAAACGGGCTCCTTCGACTTCTCCTCGCAGGTGTTCATCCGGGACGGCGGAGACTGCCCGTACCCTGTTGAGACGTTGAAGCTGCCCTCGGTGCCCAGCAGGTAGGTCCGCGCCGAGGGGCTTCACCAGCCGCAGCGTCTAGCCCCGGCGCTTGGCTCGGCTTCGTTCACTCAAGGATGCGCGGCGAGGAAACCGAATCGGATGGAGCGGGTACCCTCAAGTTGCGCTTCGTGACGGCCGATACACCCGTGCATGAAGAAGCTCCTCACCTCGTCCCTCTCCGTGGTTGGTTTCGCGTCCGTCCTGCTTGCGGGGTGCATGACGGTACAAAACTCCAAGACCCTAATGATCCGCCCAAGCGATGCGCCGATCGCCGTGACGAGCACCGCTCGCGCGCAATGCCGCGACATGTTCTTCGTCATGTGGTGCCGGCTGAACATGGCGATGGAGTCCAGTAACGGGGAGAGGGTCTCCGACTTTCCCAAGTGACCCGCCCGCCTACCTGCTTGGCGCCGCCGAACCGGAAGAAGTCGTCTTGGTCGGAGCGGTACTTCACCTCGACGTTAAACAGCCAGAAGGCGCCGGGTGTTCCCTCGACCGGCTTCCAGATGAGGAAGTCAGGCGAGAAGTCGTCCTCGCCTTCCTTGAGCAGTCGTTGCACGTCGCTCTCGCGGCCGAGCCGGGCGACGCGGTAGCTCGGCGACGCGGCCCTTGATGGTGCTGAGGTTCAACGGCTACCGGCCGTCTCGGAGATGACTCGCCGCCGTGCTGCCGGCCAGTTTAGCAGTCGGCGCGGAGCGGCTATCGCGCGATGGCGCCGGAGTAGAGGTCTTCGCAGACCACGCCCGGCGAACACGACTGGTACAGGTAGACATCGATGGTGCCGCTGCTCGGCGTCCATCCCGACGTGTTGGCGTCGAATGTGGTGTAGGAGCCGTGGACATCGGGATAGGCTGGCGAGGACACGGATGCGCTCGACGCGCTAGTGAACGAGCCGCTGATCGACACGGAGTCAACTGTTCCTGTGATCGCGCCTGTCGGGCTGACGCTCAGGACGAGAGTGCCGCTCAAGTTGGTCGGGTAGTTGGTGTAGCAGCCGGAGTAAGTCACGTAGGACACAGCGTAGCCCCACGTCCCGTCGTAGACGGCGAACGGGTTAGAGGGGAGGGTCGTTGTGGTTGTCGTAGGTACAGGAATCGTCGTGACGGTCGTAGTCGTCGTCGTGGGCGGGACGAAGAGGCAGTAGCTACCACCCCGAGCCATACAGTCTGCTCGGAGTACCTGGGTACACGAATACCAGGTGAACCCGGCTGCCGCGCAGCGAGTGATTTCGGGACGGCACAGGCGGCGGCAGCGCCGGCGCAGCCCAGCGTCGGCTTGCGACACAGCAAGCGACGTGAGCAGCGTGGTGAATAGCAAGGCCGCCGCAGTCTTCTTCATCGACATTCCTCCACCGAGGGATCGCGGCCCGACATGGGGCTGCGGGGTCGGAGCAAGCGCGGTGCCATCTGCCGAGGCGTCGCGGGTCCGCTCGGCTACGTCGCCTTGGCCCGCCGCGGGGAACCGCGAGCGGCAATCTGGTGACGGTGAAGCCCTTTCGGGAAGCGCGAACCAGTGCCCCGAACGCCCTCCCAGCCGGGGTCCATATAAGGCCGGCCGCACCAGGAAGGGCGGCGCGCGACTCCTGCGCGGCCTGGAGGGCAGCCAAGGGGCATCCTCGACGGCCGGTCGCGGCGGGCGCGCCATCCGACCTGCGCGGCACCGCCTTCGGCGTGTTCAATCTCACGACGGGCGTCGTCTTGCTGCTGGCGAGCGTCGTCGCCGGCCTGCTCTGGAGCCGCCTCGGCCCCTCGGCCACGTTCCTCGCGGGCGCGATCTTCGCCGCCGTCGCCATGGCGGGCCTCGTCCTGGTCAATCCCGCGCGCCGGCTGATGCCGCCTGCGGGCGATATGTCTCAAGACGCAGCAAGGTCATCGAGCCGGCAGCACACTCGGTGAATCCGCCTCAGGGGCTCGCTGTCGGTCATGAACAGCAGGATGGCGCGGTTGTAGACGACGATCTCCACGTCGCCCCAGTCGTGCTCGATGCGTAGCTCGTCGTACTGGATCGGGTCGCCCGCGCTCAGATCGCCGTAGGTGCCGGCGAGGTCGAGGAGGTGGTGATCGAGGAGCGCGAGCACATCGTCGGGGAGGTCAGCCGCCTCGACGGTGATCTATGGAAGTCGTGCTCAACCTGTCGGAGGCTGCCCGACCAGGGTTCGTTGCGGTCCGCCGTCGGTATCTCGAGCGCCATCGAGGGTTGCACATTGGTTGTCCGTGCGCGTGAGGGGTAGCGAGTCCGGTCGTCTACGAGGCGCCGTCCGCCGTTGACAGACCTGCCATCCGTGAAGCACAACCTCGCGCATCTCGCGCCCGCCGGCGCGACCAGGTTATGGACGCGCAGCCGGAAATCCGCTGTCCGTCGTGCGGTCATCGGAACCGCTCGGACCGCCGCTACTGCGCGGCCTGCGGCGGCCACCTCGGCCAGGCGTGCTCCTCGTGCGGCACCCGCAACAACCCGGAAGAGAAGTTCTGCGGTGCGTGCGGCGCCGCGCTCAGCGGGGCGGCGGCAGAGGGCGAGCGTCGGCAGCTCACCGTTCTGTTCTGCGACCTCGTCGGCTCAACCGCCCTCGCCGGTCAACTCGACCCCGAGGATTGGCGCGAGGTGATGACCCGCTACCAGCACGCTGCCGCCGAGACGATCACCCGTTTCGGCGGCCACGTCGCCAAGTACCTGGGTGACGGTCTGCTCGCCTACTTTAGCTACCCCCAGGCCCACGAGGACGACCCTGAGCGCGCCGTGCGTGCGGGGCTCGCCCTCCTCGACACAGTGGCCGAGCTGAACCACCGGCTCGAGCCGATCCATGGTGTGCAGTTGGCGGTGCGGATCGGGATGCATACGGGGCCGGTCGTCATCGGCGAGGGCGCGGCGGCGGGGGCAGAGGTGTTCGGCGACACGCCGAACGTGGCCGCGCGGGTGCAGACGCTCGCCGAGCCGAACACGGTGCTCATTACCGAGACGACCCATCGCCTGGTCGCGGGCCGGTTCATCGTCGAGGCCAAGGGAGCACCGGCGCTGAAGGGGGTGCGGACGCCCGTGGCCGTGTACCGCGTCGTGCAGGCGAGCGGCGTGCGGAGCCGGCTCGCCGCCGCGGCGGCGCGGGGGCTAACGCCCTTCGTTGGCCGCGAGCACGAGCGCCGACTCCTACGCGAGCGCTTCGAGCAAGCACGCGAGGGCAAGGGCCAGGTGGTGATGATTGTCGGCGAGCCGGGAATCGGCAAGTCGCGCTTGGCGCAGGTGCTGCACGAGGATCTCGCCGGGGTGCCACACATATGGCTCGAGTCGGGCGGGGCGCTGTACTTCGCGAACACACCCTTCTACGCCGTGATCGGACTGCTCGGGCAGATCTTCCTCTCCGGCGCCAGGGCCGACGACTCTCCCGAGGACCGGGTGGCAGCACTGGAGCGGGCGCTCGAGGCCGCGGGGCTAAGTCTCCCCGAGGCGCTCCCGCTTGTGGCCCCGCTGCTCGACCTGCCGATCCCGACGGGCTACCCGCCGGTGCTTGCGGTCCCCGAGGTCGCGCGGAAGCGGCTGCTGGCGACGCTCGCGAGCTGGGTCTTCGGCGCAGCACGCCTCCAGCTAATGGTAATCCTGCTCGAAGACCTGCAGTGGGTAGACCCCTCGACCCTCGAGCTCCAGCGGTTCCTCGTCGAGCAGGCGACGACGGCGCCGTTGCTCCTTCTCTACACGGCGCGGCTGGAGTTCAAGGCACCGTGGGCACTGCGGGCCCATCACACCCAACTCACCCTGAATCGCCTCCCGCGCCGGCATGTGCGGGAGGTGGTGGCGAACGTGGCGGCGCCGGCGGCACTCCCGGCGGAGGTGGTCAACGCCGTGGTTGCTCGCACCGACGGCGTGCCCCTCTTCGTCGAGGAGCTTACGAAGGCCGCGGTGGAGGCGGGTGCCCAGGGGCTCAGAGGGATCCCGGCCACGCTCGCGGACTCGCTGATGGCGCGGCTCGATCGCCTGGGGATCGCCAAGCAGGTGGCACAAGTCGGCGCCGTGCTCGGCCGGGAGTTTAGCTTCGGGCTGCTGCGCGCGGTGCACCCGGTGCCCGCGGACAACCTCGAGGACGCGCTCGAGAAGCTGGTGGACGCGAAGCTGCTTTACGCCCGAGGGGTTCCCCCGGACGCGACCTTTATCTTCAAGCACACCCTTGTTCAGGAGACGGCGTACGCATCGCTTCTCAAGACCCGGCGGCGCCAGCTGCACGGGCTGGCGGCAAAGGCGCTGACGGAACGGTTCGCGGAGATCGCCGAAGAGCAGCCCGAGCTGCTGGCGCATCACTATACCGAGGCGGGAGAGGCGGAGCGCGCGGCAGAGGAGTGGCAACGGGCAGGGACGCGGACGCTCGACCGTGGGGCGCTGAGAGAGGCGGAGCAGCATGTGCGACGCGGTCTCGACGTGCTCGCGACGCTGCCAGACGGGTCCCAGCGCGACGAGAGGGAGTTCCGGCTACAGCTCCTACTCGGGCAAGCACTCGCGATGACCAAGTTCGCGGCGCCCGAGACAGCGGCGGCCTGGGAGCGGGCGCGGGTGCTCGGCGAGCGGGTCACGGACTCGACGCAAGGAGTCTTTCTGCTGATGGGTCTCTGGGGACCGGCCCTCACGAGCGAGGGCCCTGCGGCCGCCTGGCCGCTCGCGGAGCAAGTGCTCGCCGCGGCTGAGCGCGCGGCGCTCCAGCCGTTGGAGGCGTGGGCGCACTTCGCGCAGTTTGTGACGCGGCACCACGCGGGTGACCTCACGGGCGCCGCGGCACATCTGGCTCGCGCGCTCGCGCTTTGCGACGAGGCGACTGCCTCCCTGGTGCCTTTCGATCCACGGCTCGATCCACGGCTCGTAACCCTCTGCAACGGAGCCATTCTGGCATGGCACCTGGGACTCGCCGACCAGGCCCGGGCGCACGCTCGGAAGGGCCTGGAGCTGGCGGAGCGGGCGCCGGGGGTAACCGGCCGGCCGTTTGCCGAGCGAGCGGCAGCGTTACTGCACACGCTACTTCGGGAACCCGCGGCTGCGCTCGAACATGCTACGCGGGCTATAGCGAAAGGCAGCGAGCAGCCCAGCTTGGTGGCCGAGGCCATGATGATCCGCGGTTGGGCGCTGGCCGAGGAAGGGCAGCCGGATGAAGGAGTCGCCGCGGTGCGCGAGGGCCTCGGCCGCATGGTGGCGGCGAAGGCGCGCCTTCTCCTCGAACACTACCTCGGCCTTCTCGCGGACGCGCACGCGCGGGCGGGACAGGTAGGAGACGCGCTCGCCGCGCTGACGGAGGCCGAGGGTGCCATGCCCGGCGAGGACGTCTGGCGTGCGGACACTCTCCGCCGCCGTGGCGAGCTGCTCGCGCTCAGGGGCGCCGACCCGGCCGAGATCGAGGCGACGTTCGGGGACGCGCTCGCGATGGCAAACCGGCAAGGTGCGAAGGCGTACGAGCTGCGCGTCGCCACATGCTTCGGCCGCTGGCTCTGTCGGAACGGCCGCGCTGCCGAGGCGCGCGCGCTGCTCGCACCGATCTACACCTCGTTCACCGAGGGCTTCGACACGCACGACCTCATCGAGGCGAAGGCGCTGCTCGAGGAGCTGGGGTAGAGGCCAACGAGCCGACCGCGGGGCGGCACCACCCTTGGAACCTCTTCGTCAGCGTTCCAGAAACCCACCGGATCGTCCCTCGAAAATCCTTGAATGCGCACGGCTCTTGCGTTCTCCCGTAGGCGTTCCACAAACGGATGCTCTGGAAACGGTCGAGCGTGTCCTTTCGGGCTCGCTATCGCCACGCACGAGTCGTTCAGAGCCCCGAGCGCCGGTTGAGCGCTACGGGTCAGCGCCGAGGGTTTCGCTGTCAAATGTCCGCTGTTCAGCGCGAGCTCGATGCCCAGGGACCAACGCCGCCGATGCGCTCGACGGAGTAGCGCACGATGTAGCCAGGACCCTTCGGCGCCGGGAACCTCAGCGTCAGGGGAGATGTAGACCTTCGCCAAGCGGTTGAGCAAATTCCATGCGTCGTCGCTCGGCTGAACGGCGGACCTGCGCCTCCTAAACGTCCGCGTCGGCGGGAACGTCGCCGTCGAACCGGGGCAACGCGTCGGTGATCTCATCCCAAGGAGCTCGATCCTTTGCGTAAATGTGGGCTTCCGGGCGACCGCCGGGATCGCCGTCGAGCGTGCCGAGCGCGATGCCGATGGCTTCCGGGTGCTCGCCGTCGGACCAGAAGAGGGAGGAGCCGCACGTGCCGCAGAACTCGCGCGTGACGCTCTCCGACGAACGAAAGGCGCGAAGCGCGCTCTCGCCGCTCTTCAGACGGAAGCGCCTTCGCGCGAGACTGGCGTAGGTCGCGAACGCCGCTCCGTGCGCCTTGCGGCACATGCCGCAGTGGCAGTGCGTGATGTGGCGGAGCTTTCCCTCGATCTCGTACCGTACCGCTCCGCAGAGGCATCCGCCGGTCAACGTGGGTTGCATGTCCCGTTGCTCCTTCGTTTCGAGTATTTCACGCATCGCCGCGCCCGGCGGCCACAGGGTTCGCTCCGCACGGCCCTGGCGACCGCGCGGGGAGTCCGCGCGATTCGCGATTAATTCTGGTCGGAGTCGGTGATGCGCGCGCGAACGCGGCAGGAAGCGAATCCCTCAATTTAGACCGCAAGCGGACGATCAGTTCTGTCGGCTCTTCTGCACGATCCGGCATTCGGTCTCGCCACTCGGCTTCAACTCGCACCGCTCGACGGTGCCGTCCTCGCGGCGCACGTCGTAGCCGCCGAAGAGGTTCTTCTCGACCTTGAGGACCGGCGCCCCGCCCTCGTGCGCGTCGAAGCAGTCCACGGTGCCGCTCGCGTTCGGAGCGCAGTGAAGCTGGGCGAGGAGGATCGTCGCGGCAAGCATGCTCATCTTCGCCTCCTCGCCGGAGCCGATCTCGGCGTCGAGCCCTCACGGGGGTGGTCGAGCACGCCGCGCACCTTGAGGTTCTGCTGCATGTCTTCCACGACGCGCTTGCGGAGAGCGACGAGGCCATCCTCGTAGTCATTGTACGCCTGGTCGAGGAGGCGAATCACTTGTTGCCAGCGGTCAGTTGTCATCCGTCTTGTCCCATCATGCGTCGGAGCCCACGACGACGAGCCCGTCCCGTTCGACGGCGAATCGGCCGACGTCGGCCGACGATTCAGCACCAGGAGCTCCGCGGCGCCCCGCCTCACCCCGGACGATCGCGGCCTGGTGGTACCCGCGCCCCATCTCGATCGGCTCGGGCTGCCCGCTCGAGGCGCCGGACGACCGCTGCGACCAGTCGCTGCAGATGGTCCCGGCAGGCCGCACATTCCTCACGCGAGTCGCACGGGGCTTCCACGTCTCCCGGAATCCCCGCGTAGTCACCGAGTGCAGCCACCTCGACGCGCGCGCCGAGCGCGCGCACCGTCCTGGCCTGATCCCGATCCATCGTTAGGATGAGGTCGTAGCTCGACGCGAGGTCAGGCGTCAGCAGGCGGGCGCGATGGCCTCCGATGCTCAGGCCGATCTCTTCCATGGCCTCTATCGCGCCATCGAAGGGGCGCTCTCCGTCCGAAGCGTGAGTCCCCGCCGACTCGACCACCACATGCCGCAGCCTGGAGCGTGTCACTCCCAGCGAGCGCAAGATCTCCGCTGCCATCGGGCTGCGGGCAGCGTTGCCACTGCAAACGAAGAGGATGCGATTCACCGCTGCCATGCGTCTCCTTGACTACTCGCCGCGCGCCAAACGCTCGGCCACACGTCTCGTCATTTCAGCGAGCTGGAGAGCGCGTTGCCGATAGGCCTCGGGCCCCTGCTGGAACGGATCCTCGACGTTCCCTCCAGGAACCCAGGAGCCGAGCAGCTCGGCGCGTAAGTCCGGCCGGCGTTTGGTCAACTCCGCGAGCACCGAGCCGTCGACCGCAAGTACGCGGTCGAACTCTCCGGTCAGGTGCTCGAGTCCCTGCGGCACATGGTGGAGATGAATCCCCCAGCCTTCCCGCAACACTCGAACCGCATCTGGCTCAACCGCCTGAAGGTGGACATTCGTGC
>Ga0066696_10001421_pt1 | contig 10241 bp, 9 predicted proteins | sample GraSoiAngelo_145_FD_71412 | JGI IMG/M metagenome (GOLD analysis project Ga0066696, IMG submission 71412) | Grasslands soil microbial communities from the Angelo Coastal Reserve, California, USA - 14_1009_05_20cm | ecosystem: Environmental > Terrestrial > Soil > Grasslands | place: USA...
TGCTACGCACCCGACCCTCGACTGAAGGGCGTACTGGAGTTGCGTGACTACGCGCAGATGGAAAGCGCCCGCGCCGGCACGAATCTCCTGCTCGTGCACTTCGCAATGGGCCATCAGGAGCTCATCGACTTCGTGATGGACCGGCCCGAGCCCCTGCTGATGCGCTATCACAACGTGACGCCGCCGGCGCTGTTCGCCGATTTCGACGCCACTTTCGCGGCGCAGCTGACGGACAGCCGCCGCCAGCTGGCTGCACTGAAGGACCGCGTCCGGCTCGCCATCGCCGCATCGAGCTACAGCGCCCGCGACCTGCAGGACCTCGGTTACCGCGCAACCGCGGTCGTCCCGCTGCTCATGGATCTTGAGGGCCTGGTCGCCACGCGTCCGAGGCCGCCGACTTTCCCACTGCCCGCGCGGCCAGGGCCACCGGTGGTCATGTTCACGGGCCGGATCTCTCCCAACAAGAGGTTCGAAGACCTGCTGCAGGCTTTCCACGTTCTCAAGACATACCTGCGCCCGAACGCCCATCTGGTGCTTTCCGGCAGCCACCATCACGTCGGCTATCTGCTCAGCCTGCAGCGCTTCCAGCAAGAGCTGCGTCTGCGCGACGTGGTGATGCCGGGACACCTTTCGAACGCGGAACTTGTCGCCCTCTACCGGCGGGCGGACGTCTTCCTCTGCTTGAGCGAACACGAGGGTTTCGGGGCGCCTTTGGCGGAGGCGATGGCCTTCGATGTGCCGGTGGTGGCCCGGGCCGCGGCAGCCATCCCCGAGACCGTCGGCCAAGCTGCAGTGCTCCTGCCCGATGGCAGCCCCGCCCTGGCCGCCGAAGCCGTCCACCGAGTGCTCGAGGACGCCGAGCTGCGGCGCCGCCTGGTGGCTGCGGGCCGGCGGCGGGTGGCTGATCTGGAGCCCGCGGGGCTGGCACGGCGGTTCCAGGACCTGGTGAAGGGGCAGGCAGCGTGAGGCTGCTGTTCGTGGTCCAGCGCTACGGGCGGGAAGTCTTCGGCGGCGCCGAGACATATGCGCGCGACATGGCCACCCAGCTGGCGGCGCGGGGCCACACGGTGGAGGTCCTGACCTCCTGCGCGGTGACCTACGTCGACTGGGCCAACCACTATCCCGAAGGGTCCTCAGTGCTGGACGGGGTGCTCGTGCACCGGCTCCCAGTGCGCAGGCTGCGCGAGCCCCGGGTCTTCGGCCCACTCTCCAGCCGGATCGTGGAGGACCCGGTCGGTGTGCCTCTACATCTGCAGCGGGAGTGGGTGCGTCTGCAGGGACCCTTCATTCCGGAGCTGTCGACCTGGCTTGCGGATCGCAGCCTCGAATATGACGCCGCGATCTTCGTGACCTACCTCTACTACACAACCTGGGCCGGCCTGCCTGCCGCCCGCGGCCCGCGTGTCTTTCATCCCACCGCCCACGACGAGTGGCAGCTGAACCTCGACGTTTACGACCGCATCTTTCACCTCAGCGACGCGTTCGGCTTCCTGACCCCGGAGGAAGGCCAGCTGGTCACCAAGCGCTTTGGCGTCCAACGCCCACAGCAGGTGACCGGCATGGGCATCGACCTTCGCCGACCGGCGGATCCGGCAGCCTTCCGTCAGCGTTTCGGTCTGGGTGACGGGCCATACATCGCCTATGCCGGACGCATCGACACGGCCAAAGGATCTGAGGAGCTCTACCGCTACTTCAGCGAATTCAAACGCCGGCACCCGGGGCCGTTGAAGCTGGTCCTCATCGGCGAAGAGGTCGCGAGGCTTCCCGCCCGCCCGGACGTCGTCAAGACCGGCTTCGTCGACGGGGCTGTCCGCGATTCCGGCCTGGCCGGCGCCGAGCTGCTGGTCCAGCCCTCCCGCTTCGAAAGCTTCTCGATCGTGCTGTGCGAGGCCTGGGTGGCCGGCATTCCCGCCCTGGTGCAGGGCAGGTCAGACGTGCTCGTCGGGCAGGCCCATCGCAGCGGCGGCGCCCTGCCCTACTGGACTTATGCCGAGTTCGAGGCGGGGTTGGAACTGCTGCTGGCCGACGCTGTGCTGCGGCAGAGGATGGCTGCGGCCGGGCGGGCGTACGTGGAGGCCAATTACGCCTGGAACGAGGTCCTGTCCGGCTACGAGACCTTCCTGGAGCGCGTCTCGCGCACCGCCTCGTAAGCAGCCAGGGTGCGCTGCGCCACTCGCGCCCACGTATAGGGAGCCGCCAGCTCGGCCGCGCGCGCCCGGCGGCGAGCGAGGTATTCGGTGTCCTCGATCGCTTGTCGGATGACGCGCGCGATGTCATCGACCCGGCCGGGATCGAAGCGCGCTTCGGCGTCCGGTATCAGCTCGCGCAGGGGCGCAATGTCGCTGACCAGCGTCGCCGCTCCGCAGCGCATCGCCTCCAGCGCGGGCAGCCCGAACCCTTCGTACTCGGAGGGCATGATGTGGGCCCGGCAGGCGCGGTACAGCTGAATCAGCAGCTGGTCGGCGACGAAGCCGGTCAACAACAGGTCGCCGGCCACACCCAGGCGCGCGGCCAGCCGGCGTAGATCGCGGGCCTGGAACGGCTCGGGCCGGCAGGCGATGACCAGCTGTGGCCGCGATGCCGCCGGCAGGCTGGCCCAGGCCTCCACCAGTCGGTCGACGTTCTTGCGCCGGTCCAGGCCCCCGACGTACAGGAGGAAGCCCTCCCGCAGACCCGGTAGAGCCGGTTCGGCGGGGCCCGGCCGGAAAAGGGCGGAGCACCCCGCCGAGATGTTGACCAGTCGCTCGGGGTGCAGACCAAGGAGACGGACCGCATCTTCCGCGGCGAACGCGGAGATGGCGAGCACCGCGTCCGCCCCCCGCAGCATCTCCAGGCGCGCCTTGTAGTACGTGCGCAGCCATGGCGTCACCAGGTAGTCGTTCGGATAAACGAGCGGGATCAGGTCGTACAGGGTGACGACCAGTCCCACCCCGCGCCGGCGTGCCCATACCGGCCAGACTCGATCGAGTGGCAGCTCCTCGAACGGCGACATGGCGTGGTACAGGCGGAAACCCTGCCCGGGCGGCCCACTGAGAATGGTCGGTGCGGGCCACAGCGAATCCAGAAAAGCCGGTCGCGGCAGTTGATCGTCCACATGTAAACCGGCCAACGACGACCGGCCCTCTGTGATCAGGGCCGCCGCATGCTCGGCTACGTAACGCTCTATGCCCCGGCCCCGATTGGACGCCGACTGAGCGCCCTGAACGCCCAGCAGAACGTCGCCGGTCAAGTCGCGGACGGCACGAAGAAAACGCCGCCGGGCCGGCCCAGGCGGCGTAGCGGCTCGGGATCCCGGCCGTCGAGCACCAGGACCGCGCCGAAGGTACCCTCGGCGAGGGCAGCGTAGTCCTCGCCGCCGATCGTGGTGACTGCGTAGTCGCAGGAGCGCAGCGCGTCGCCGAGCAGTGCCGGCATTTGGCCCGCGACCAGGATGAGAGACCCCGCGGGCACTCCAGCCAGCGCCCGAAAGGCGTGCATGGAAAGCACGTCCGCGGCAGGTCGCCTGACTTCAGCTTCCAGGTCTCGCAGAGCCCGGTTCGTATAAGCCGAAGACTCCAGAATCGGCTCGCTGATCAGCTGCAGCATGCGCTCGGCCTCCGGCCGGACAACAGCTCGCGAGATCACGCGGCTGATGCCAAGGAGCAGCGAACGCAGCGGTCCGGGCATCAGCGCCGGGATTCTAGCCAGCCCTCGGGCCCGCTTCACGGGCCGCGACGAGCAGGTCGTGGTAGTCATCGATCATGCGATCCAGGGTGTAGCGCTCCAGGAACCGCGCATGCCCGGCCTCACCCAGCTGCCGGCGCAGGCCTGGGTCTGCCGCCAGGCGGAGCAGGCCGTCCAGCACCGCACGGGGCTGGTGGGCCACCAGCAAGCCGCTGACCCCGTCTTCCACCACACAGCGCAGCGCCGGCCCATCCCCGACCATCACCGGGCGCCCCTGCCGCCACGCTTCCAGCACCGTGATCCCGAAGGACTCGTACCGCGATGGCGAGGCGAAGATGTCGCAGGCGGCCAGAAGGGCCGTCTTCTCCGCCTCGTCCACGTCATCCAGCACCTCGACCTTCTGTCGGGCCTCGGCCTGGAGCGCCTGGACACGGCGCCGCACCTCGGCCGAATAGGGCGTCCGGGAGCCGGCGATCACAAGATGCGCTTCCGGATGCTCAGCCAACAGGCTGGGGAAGGCGTCCACAAGCAGGTCGATGCCTTTGTGGCTGCCCTGCTGGCCTACGTACGCGACCAGTAGCCGATCAGGACCAATGGCGTGCCGGACGCGGAAGTCCGGCTCAGCCGCGGCGGGCGCGGCGGCCGCGACGCCATGTGGGATGACGCGCACACGCGCCTCGGGTGCGCCTCGCCGAAGCAGCCACGCCCGCTCGGCCTCGGTATGGGTAACGGTCGCATAGGCCCTGCGTGTCAAGCGGATCAGATGCGGTCGCTCGAAGCCCCATCTGTCCTCGGGATGGATGGAGCCGATGAGCACCACCGGCGGCCGTGGCTCCGGCCGGCGGAAGGGGTACGTCAGGTGATTGAGGGGAAACGAGGCGGCGCTGACCACGTCGGCGTCGGTTTGCTTCACGGCTCGCAGCAGCTCTGGCGCGATCGGTCCCTGGTACCAGGTACGCAGCCGGTCGTTGCCGGGCCAATGAAGCTCCCAGGCCACCTTTTGGGCCACGCGCAGCCAGGGCGCCCAGCGCGTCACCACGGGAAACCGGCGAATGCGCACGCCGTGCTGCTCTTCGAACGGGTTGATGGGCACCGTCGGCAGGCTGGCATCGCGGAAGTTGGCGTTGGTGAAAGCATTCGTCGTGAGCACTGTTACGTCGGCTCCATGCCGCGCGACCAGCCCTTCGCACAGATCGCGCACCACGAACTCCACACCGCCCACCGCGGGCGGATAACCGTGCACCAACTGCACCAGGCGGAGCGGGCGCTTCAGCCGGCCGCCTTCAACCGCTGCAGCAGGGGCGTCACCACCGCCACCAGGTTCCGCTTGAATGCCTCGCGCGACCACCGCCGGCTGGAGGCCATGGCTGCCCGCGCCAGCCGGTCGCGAGCGGCCGGGTCGGCCGACAGCTCGCGAGTGATTTGCTTGAGATCCCCTGGTTCGCTCCAGGTGCGGCCATCCACGCCATCCCGGACCACCTCGAGCTGGCCGCCGCGTGCGATGACGACCGGCACCGCGCCCCGACCCATGGCCTCCGCTGTCGACATTCCGAAATGCTCCAGCGCATCCGGATGCGCCTCCTCATCGATCCCATAGCCGGCCGCGTGCCAGTACAGAGATGCTTGGTCGTAGAGCCGGACAAGCTCGGCGTAGGGCAGGTTCTCGTGGATTTGTATGGGCCGGCCGCGGGCGAAGTCCTTGACGCGTGCCAGGTATTCGCGGCTGGCCCTGTCGTTGTGGACCGACCCCGCCAGGTGTAGCTCCCAACCGGTCAACCCTCCCGTGCAGAGCTCGGCAAAGGCTTGCGCCAGAAGGTCGTGCCGCTTGTTGTGGCCTCCGGCGACGAAACGCCCCACCGACAAGATCGACGGTCGCTTGGCGGTGAGGTCTGGTGGCGCGTCCGGCACGTCGATGGGCGGGTTGACGACCTCCGCCTCCCGCTGCCAGCGTCGCAGCGTCCAGCGTCGCACGTACTCGGACTGGCAGACGATGAGCTGGAAGTCTTCGAGTGCTCGACGGTCCGTTTCTGACTCGAGTTCATATGGGAATTGGCACAGGACGGCCGAGGTGCGCGCTGCGGAGCTGACCGGGACCACGTAAGCCATGGCCAGGAAGAGGTCATAGCCTGCAGTGAAGCCGTGAGTCTGGCGGGCGACCATCCGGTTGCGCAGCGGCCGCAGAATTTGCGCTCGAGCGGCGGCCCGGCGCAGCACACCCGGTCTCGGGTTGGTGGGAACCAGGCCGATGCCGGAGAGGTCGAGATTCAGCGTCTTCTCATACAGCGCTCGATCTGCGGGGCGCGGGCTGAGGATGTCGATCGCATGGTCGGGGAACGCGTCACGCAACGCCTCCGCCGCCACGCCCAGGTACTTTTCGCCCCCGCCCAGGGCGGTACCGAAGTAGGGCGAGTAAAGGCCGATTCTCAGCGCGTGTCCCACCGGGCGCGTGGATACATCCAGCGCTCGATTTCAGCATCGGCGATCTTGCGGCGCGAGCGGATGAATCGGCGCTTAGCCAGCATTTCGGGTAGGTGGGCGGCAAAGGAGCGCGCGACCGGTCCATGGGTTCGGGCCCGCCGCAGCCCCCGATTCGGTGCGGGTTGTTGCACCGCCGCACTGCCGAGCGCACGCAGCAAGAGCGTGGAGAAGGAGCGCGCCACCAGCCTGGGCGCGCCGTTCTTGAGAACCGCGAACAGGCGGTTGCGGTCGACGAGAAAGGTGAAGCGCTCCGACCATTCGCCACTGCTGGCGGCGTGCTCATGCTCCACCACTGCGCGGGGCTCGTAGTGGATTCGCCAACCTGCCAGACGCAGCCGCCAGCTGAGGTCGAGGTCCTCGTAGTACATCCAGAAGCTCTCGTCGAACAGTCCCGCCTCGTCAAGGGCAGACCGCCGCAGCAGCATGGCGGCGCCGCAGGCGCCGAACACCTCCTGCGGCTGGTCGAACTGGCCGCGGTCCTCCTCCCCAGTACCCCGGTCTCCCCCACTCCCGTCGGAAAGCAGGAGCAGGCCGGCGTTCTGGATAACTTGGGGCCGATCGGCGAAGACGAGCTTGGCCGTGATCGCGGCCGAGTTCGACCTGGACTCGGCGGCTTGGAGCAGCGCGGCCAGAGCGCCCGGCTGGGGACGCGTGTCGGTGTTCAGCAGAACCGCATACGGGCTCCGGGATTCCCGTATCGCGAGATTGTTGGCCGCTGCGAAACCGAGGTTCGACGTCGAGGTGATGAGCCGCAACCGGCCGCGCTGACTGCGCAGGTACTCCAGGGAGGAGTCGGTTGAGGCGTTATCCACGACGACCACGTCCGCGCCGGCCTCCGCGGCCTGCGGCTGGAGTGCCTGGAGGCAATTGGCGAGCCGGTCGCGCCCGTTGTGGTTGACCAGAATCACGGTGGCCAGCGGGCGCCCGATCTCAGGCTCCCGCCCGCGCCAGCTTCGGCGCCAGATCCTCGTCCCAGATTAGAACCAAGTAAGGCCCCACCGTGTCGGTCTCCGAGGGAGCTCCGAAGGTTGCGGTGGCGGTGGCCTGGTCCACGCCGAATCCGTCGCCCGCCGCGGGAAAAACCACGAACCGAGCGGGCGGGTTCGAGTGAGGACGATACCAATCGGACTTCGAGAGGTAAGCCTGTGGACGCAGGCGTCCGTTCGCGCCTTCCACGTTGCGGATCTGGACGCGGCCGCCGGTCTCCACGGTGACCACCGAAGCGTCCCAGTAAGAGCCGTAGCCGAGCTCCAGCCCCCTGGCCTCCAACCAGCTTTCAAGCTGGGCATGGTCGGGCACAGGCGCTGGTGTCGCAGCCGTCACCAGGAAGGCGCTCGTTCGCACCGCCAGCAGGATCAGGGCAGCGACCAGCGCCAGGGAGCGCAGCGGTCTGCGTGCCGGAGCGACCAGGTGGCGCCCTATCAGCACCGCTGCGCAGGCGGCGGCAGGCAGCAGGTAGCGCCCGGACATGATGTCCTGTGGGCGGTCGGTGAGAACGAAGGATGCAAAGTTGCCCGCGATACAGGCCAGCAGAGTGGCATCAAGCCAGGCCGCGCGCAGATCCTTGGGCCGGCCGGCGAGACGGCGCGCGGCCAGGAGGCCCGCCAATGCGCAGGCCACACCCAGGATCAACGCGCTCGGGATCCCGACCAATTGCCCCCATGGATGGTCGCTGCCCAGCAGGCTGAGAACGATCGTCCAGGTCAGCCGCAAGTTGGGCAGCAAGTGACTGCGCCCGATCACGTGAACGCTGAAGTCGATGTAGTTGAAGCCGCCCGGCCGAGCGGAGGGCGTGCGCAGGGCGAGACCGGCGGCCGTGCCCGCCACCGCACCCAGCCCGGTCCAGAGGTAGACGCGCGAGCGCGCGAGAGCCGCGACCAGAAGGCTTGCCGCGGCCACGGGTGCCGCGAACGCCGGGAGGGCCAGGCCATCTCCGGCCACCGCGGCCGCCAGTAGGAGGCTGCCGGCGGCGGTCGCCCACCAGCGCCCACGAAGACCCGCGGCGAGCATCAGGAGCGCGGCCATCCCGAAGGTGACTGTGGGCATGTGGGCACCCGGCTGGCCGCCGAGGTTGGCGAGATATGGCGTTGGCAGCGCAAGCAGCGCGGCCGTGACGGCGGCCGCTCGCCGGCTTCCGCCGAAAGCAGCCAGCGCCGCGGCCAGTACCACCGTGGTCGCATAGAACAACGCCGGCGGCACGTACATCAGCCATGCGCCAAGACCCCCGATCGCCACCGCCAGCGCGTACGCGGGGATCTCGGTGGTCCAGGCCGGGTAGGCGGTCAGCGTCCAGCCCGACAGATTCCAGTTGCCGGCCAGAAGGTCCTGACCCGCCAGCGCAGCCCAGGCCGTATCGGAATTTCGGGGAAACGCGTACTCGGTCCGGACCAGCAATCCGAGGTAGATGCCGAGTGCAAGCAGGGCGGGCAGCGCCCACCAGCGGGCGGCGATCCGGGCAGCGGCCAGGCGCACACCGGGAATCCAACGCTGGCGCCCTTCCAGCTTCAAGCAGGCTGATTCTAGAGAGGCTTCAGAACGGTCCCCATGAGTCGACTACGTCTTCCCCGCCAGCGGCTGATAGTTGCGGCGGTAGAAGTCCCAGTACTCACCTGACTTGAGCGGCCGCCACCAATCCTCGTGGTCGCGGTACCAGCGCACCGTGCGCTCCAGCCCTTCGGCGAGGCTGACACCGTGCTCCCAGCCCAGGTGGTCGCGGATCTTGCCGACGTCGAGCGCGTAGCGGTAGTCGTGGCCCTTGCGGTCCACCACGAACTGGATCAGCGAGCGCGGCTTGCCCATCAGCTCCAGCACCGCTTCGGCCACCTCCAGGCCGCTGGTCTCCACGCCGGTGCCGATGTTGTACGCCTCACCGATCTCGCCTTCATGGAGAACCAGGTCGAGGGCTCGGCAGTGGTCCTCGACGTAGACGTAGTCACGGACCGCGCTGCCGTCCTTGTAGAGGGGCAGGGGCAGGTCGTCGAGCGCGTTGGTGACCAGCACCGAGACCAGCTTCTCCGGATAGCAGAAGGGGCCGTAGTTGTTGGAGCCGCGGGTGACCAGCAGCGGCAGACCGTGCGTGATGGCGTAGGCCCGGGCCAGGTGCTCGCCGCCGGCCTTGCTGGCCGCGTACGGCGAGCGTGGGCGGAAGGCGTCGTCTTCACGTGAGCGTCCCTCCGCCACGTCCCCATAAACCTCGTCGGTGCTGACCAGGTGGAAGACCTGGTGTCCGTGCCGGAGGGCGGCGTCGCACAGCACTGCCACGCCGTGCACGTCCGTTTCGACGAACGCGAAGGGATCCAGGATCGAGCGGTCGACGTGGGTCTCGGCCGCGAAGTTGATGATGGCGTCCACCTCGCCCGCCAGCCGGTCGACCAGCTCCCGGTCGCAGATGTCGCCTCGCACGAAGCGATACCCCGCCTGAGCCTCGAACTCGGCCAGGTTCTGGGGGTTGCCGGCATAGGTCAGCTTGTCGAGGACCGTGATCTCGACCTCTGGTCGCTCCTTGCGCAGCAGACGCACGAAATTGGAGCCGATGAAGCCGGCGCCCCCGGCGACGAGCAGACGCTCGAGCCGGCGCGTCACTTGATCTCCGGGAAGGCCGTCCAGTCGTAGCCGATGCCAGGGTCGTCGTGCGGGAGCCGCCCCTCGTCCTCGGGGTCGTAGACGTTGGAGGTGACGTAGAGCAGATGCGTCAGCTCGAGGGCGCGGCAGCCGTGGGCGACGCCGGGCGGGATCTTGACGCAGGTGGCGCCGAAGCGGTCACCCATGAAGAAGGTCACCGTCTGACCTTTGCTCTCGGATCCCTCGCGAAGGTCGTGCAGCGCGACCTTGAGCGCGCCGATGCAGTACCACCAGTCGATCTGTTTCTGATGCAGGTGCCACGCCTTGGCGGTACCCGGGTACATCAGGGAATGACTGAGCTGGCCGAAGTGGCCGAAGAAGCTGTCGGTCTCCCGGATGATCTCGCGGAAGAATCCGCGCTCGTCGGGATAGGTGGTGAGCTGCTTGATCTCGACGCCGCTGAGCATCCGATTCAGTCCTTGTTGGCGCCGTGCGCGCGCACGAAGTCGTTCACGGCGTGGTAGGCCTCGATGGACTCG
>Ga0066696_10001431_pt1 | contig 10219 bp, 15 predicted proteins | sample GraSoiAngelo_145_FD_71412 | JGI IMG/M metagenome (GOLD analysis project Ga0066696, IMG submission 71412) | Grasslands soil microbial communities from the Angelo Coastal Reserve, California, USA - 14_1009_05_20cm | ecosystem: Environmental > Terrestrial > Soil > Grasslands | place: USA...
TTCCTTCTTCTTTTTCTTCTGAGACTTCTTTTCGTTCTCCATCCGTACGAAGACACGCCGCTGGAGGAGGCTGCCGGTCTGCAACGGCATCAGGACTTCTTCGTAATCCCGGTTCGATTTTGAGGCGCAGCCTCCTCCGCCACAGGCGACACAGACGATGGCTAAGATGGCGAGCGAGCGATGATGCATGGAAAGTGTTTCCTCCGCCGGTGAGGCAATCAGGAACCGCGCCCGTGGGCAAGAACAACCGCACCGTTCCACCCACTTTCCGAACAGCCGAACTGGAACCACGGGGCGGCTGCACGCTAAATCTTTCGTATTGAAGAGCGAACCGGACGTATTACTCTGCGCATCCAATGACCAGTCCGACGCTGCTTCGAGCCTCTCTTGCTTTATGCGCGCTGGCCCTTCTCGTCGGCTGCGCCGAAGTGGAAACGCGGCCGGCCGTGGTCGCACCCACGCCCACTCCAATACCCTACGCTTGGAACGGCGACGGCGTCCCGGGTCCCGCGAAGATTATCGTGAACATCCACGAGCAGCGCGCCTACTTCTTCAAGGGGAAGGCTCTTGTGGGCGAGACCACCGTCTCCACCGGCAAGCCCGGCTTTTCCACTCCACCCGGGCATTACACCGTGGTCTGGAAAGATAAGGATCATATTTCCACCCGGTTCGGTGATTACGTCGACGACTTCGGCAACGTGACGAAATCGAACATTGATTCTGCCAAGGATCGCCATCCCCCAGGCTCGCATTTCGACGGCGCGCGCATGCCATTCGCGATGTTTTTCCGGGGCGGCTACGCCATGCATCAAGGTTACGTGCCACCGTATGCGGCTTCCCACGGATGCATTCGTCTGCCCAGAGGAATCGCCGAGATCTTCTTCAACGCCGCTTCGTTTGGCACCCCCGTCGTTGTGAAGGAATGATATAAAAAGCTGAAACGCTGAAATCCTGAAAAGCTGAAATTCTAAGGCAAGCTTCTCCTCATTTCAGCGTTTCAGCTTTTCAGCGTTTCAGCTTTTTCCCTATCCGGGCGGCCAGGCCAGCGCCCGTTTTCCCAACACATGCACGTGCAAATGAGGCACGCTCTCTCCTGCGTCCGGCCCGCTGTTGATCACCACCCGGTAACCCGACTTTAGCAGATCGAGCTTCTCCGCAACCTTGCTTGACGCGAGCAGCAACCTTCCCAGCAACGCGCCATCTTCCTCTTTCGCGTCCGCTAATCGCGGCAACACCCGCTTCGGCACGATCAACACGTGCACCGGCGCCTGCGGATTCACATCGCGAAACGCGAGCACCTCATCATCTTCCCAGACGATTTCCGCCGGAATCTCGCGCCGAATGATTTTCTCGAAGATCGTCATCGCAACATAGTTGTCCGTGAGTCTCCGCGCGTGCAAGCGAATCGCATGGCGCGCGGAAGCGGTTGATTACCGCCGCATTCCTTCGTCATTCGTCATTCGTCATTTCGCGAAGCGTCAGCGCATGAAGCAGCGCAGATGCTGCAGTTCCGGCGTCGAGCTCAATCGTTCCCGGACAAAACAAATCACTTCCTCGCGCAACGTGTCGCAGGAGCGCGTCCACGTCTTCGCGCCGCGAAGATGTTTCACGCACGCCTGGAGATCGCAGAGCAACAAACTATCCGCGCCCGCGTTGACCAGGGCGGCGATGCGTTTCTCGAGCCCGTCGAAAAACGCCAGCTCATATCCCGCGCCCGCCTCCTGCGCGATCGCCAGGAGCGAAAACGAAACCGGCGGCGGCGACGGCTCAAAGTGCGGGACGATTTCTTTGTAACCGATCACCTTCAGGACATAGCGCACAGTTTGGGAAAGCTGATCGAACGGCACCACTGACTCGTCGTTTCGCAGCCGCAGATAAAACGCGATGCTTTCCGTGACGTGATCCGTGAGCCACCACTTGGGATAGCCCGCCTCGTTCGCCGCCCGCGTGATCGCGGCGCGCAGCCACGCCTGGTCGAACTCGAAGAGCTGCCCCGAATCGCCCCGCAGATAGGGAAACTCCTCCTTAAACGCCACCATTGATTTCGGTCTCTCTTTTCGCAGTCGCCGTTCCCGCAGAGGCCGGATGCATTTCCGGCGTCGCCATTTCCGGGGGAAATAATTCCCGCTGAAGCGCGTTCGGTTTGATCCGCCGCCCGAGCGCCTGGATCGCGTCCACGAATTCGTCCACTTCATTGAATCGTTGATGGACCGAGGCATAACGCAGATACGCCACCTCATCGATCTCGCGCAATCTCTCCAGCACCTTCGTCCCGATGAGCTGCGAGGAAACTTCGCGCCCGCTCGTTTCCAGTTCGTGCACAATCTCGTCCACCGCGCTCTCGAGCGCGACGAGGCTGATCGACCGTTTCTCGCACGCCTTCGCCAGGCTGTTCACGAGCTTGCGCCGATCGAACGGCTCATGGGTCCGGTCCCGTTTTATCACGCGCAGATCCGAGCGCTCGATTTGCTCGTACGTAGTGAACCGATACGCGCACTGGAGACACACGCGCCGGCGGCGAATACTGGAACTATCTCGAGATTGGCGCGAGTCGATGACCTTGTCGTCACGAAACCCACACTTGGGACAACGCATAGTGTCGGCGCAGTAAGTAACACACCATAAGTTGTGGCGTCAACGCTTTTTGTCTTCTGTAGCGGCGGCCTCCGGCCGTCGAACCTTCTCTCCGCCCTCCGGCCTCCGTCCTCGGACCTCAGCCCTCCGCCTTCCGACCTCCTCGCCACGCCGTAGCTTCAGAGAAGGCGGGTCCTCGAGCGCCAAAACCCAACTTTCGTTCCTCAGATCGCAACTTTCGCGCGCTCCCGCGCGTTCCTCGAGCACGCAAATCGCCTCCTCGGCCCCGCTACGTCCTCATTCGTCGGCGCTTCCCCCGTCTTCGCTCCGCTCACCCCCATCCTCGACCCTCCATCCTCGATCCTCTGTCTGCCCAACTCCGTCCTCGACCCCTCAAATTCCATCGAAAACCTCCGCAGCGCCGTCCTTGACCCTTCCCGCGCCATGCTTGGCACGGAACTTCGCTATTAGCCCTTGGTCCTCCGCCTCCCGGCCTACCCGCCATCCTCTATTCTCAATCCTCCATCCTCGCTTTCCTCTTCCCTGCGTCATCCAAAGCAAATACAAAAACTGCTGCGGCGTCGGCTCAGGCGTGACGCTGCCACGGCCCAAAATTTCGCTGCGAGCCGAACCCTTTCCCGCTAAGCTCTGAAAGATGGCCCAGAATCCAGACGTGCGTTGGCGGCAGCGCTTCGAGAACTTCCAGCAGGCGCTGGCCCAGCTGCTGGGCGCGGCCGAGTTGGCGCGCACGCGCCCGCTATCGAAGCTTGAGCAACAGGGACTCATTCAAGCGTTCGAATTCACCCACGAGCTCGCTTGGAATACCCTGAAAGACTTCCTTGCGCGCCGCGGCAATACCGCCCGGATCTACGGTGCGCGCGATGCCACGCGGGAGGCGTTCGCCGCCGATCTCATCGAGGACGGTCAGATCTGGATGAAGATGCTCGAAAGCCGGAACGCCACCACTCACACTTACGACGAAGCGACGGCAGACAGAATGACCCAGGATATTCTTACTCGTTACGTGACCGAGTTTGAAAAGCTGCGCGACACCCTGAACAAAATTGGAGCAGAAGAAGGCGAATGAGCCACGGCCTTTCGTCAGATACGGTCGCTCGCATCAAATCCGTGCTCGCGGGTTTTCCTGAAGTGGAAAAGGCCCTGCTCTACGGCTCGCGCGCGAAAGGCAATTATCGCAACGGCTCCGACATCGATCTTACTTTGTTTGGAGATGGACTAACCGACAACGTCATGTCGCGCATCTACTGGGCGTTAGACGACCTCCTATTGCCTTACAAGATCGATCTCTCCCTTTTCTCCGGGCTGAAACACCCCGCTTTAATCGATCACATTCGCCGCGTTGGAATCGTGCTCTACACCCGCGAGCCCGCCCCACAGACCCCTGTCACGCCGTAGCCTTGGCAAAGGCGGATCCGTCCGCCCTCCATCCTCTATTTCTCCATCCTCAAACCCCCGCCCCGCCCCTTCGGCAGCAAGCGAAAATACAAAAACTGCTGCGGCGTGGGCCAGGTGTGAACAATCAACCGTGCGGATTCTTAGAGCGTGCAATCAAAATTGCGAGTGTGTAAAACGGTGCTTTCAAACCCCTGCGTCATCTCCAACACTTGAATCCTCACCCGAACCCTCAAACGATCGATCTCCCCGGCTACGACCAATGGTCCTCTGCCCAGGTCCGTACCGAGATCGCTCGCGCCGGCTATCGCCTCGCCGCGATCCTGAAAAAGATCTGGCCGTGATGCGCTCTGCCTCAAACCCAGTCAATCTATTAACGACTAGCGATCGTGCGAGCCACGACAGATCGCCAAGAGTGGAAAGCCCCCAACCCGAGCCTCGCGATGACACTCAAACCTGATACCTATTCTCTGTACGCCCGCACTCTACCGGCTCTAATATCAGCTACGCCGTTATTTGTTCTTTGGTATTTCGTTCGGCGTGACGCCGAGTGGAGGGGCCTATTAACCTTCGTTTTTAGCCTGCGATTCCTCGGCGCGATTTCCCTCTCGGCAGTATTTCTGTACTTCTACTCCCACTTTCTCCGGTACACGTCGAAATGGTTTGAACGACGATACTTCACATCCAGGCGCGGCTTCCCGACGACATACTTTATGCTATTCCACGACACAACGTATTCAAAGGATTACAAGGCCAAGTTCCGCGCCCGCGTAAAGGCCATATGCAAACTAGACCTACTCGACGAAGCGGATGAACACTCTCAGCCACTAGAAGCGAAGAATCGATTGAATGAATGCATCAATCACATCCGACTGAAGGTAGGCCCTGGGAAGCTCGTGCTAAAACATAACATCTGGTACGGGTTTACCAGGAACTTACTTGGCGGGGCGATTTACTCGTCGCTCTTTTGCTGTGTGAATATCCTTCTCGGACTCATGGTTCTTAAGAGCGATCCATTGGTTATCGCTTCAGCGATCCTTTTAGTGATTTACTCGACGCTTTTGATGTTTCACAGGGCCCTTCTTTTCCAGAACGCAGAAGCTTATGCACGACAGTTGATTTCGGAATTTATGGCCGTCGGAAACGTTCGCTCGCCGAAGTAGCGATATGGCAACCGTACATTTTCTGAATGTTGGGCAAGGAGATTGCACTGTCATTCAACACAATTCGGGCCGGGCCTCTGTGGTGGACATCTGCAAAGGCAATCATGTGCTCGAGAAGAAAACAGCACAAGCATCAATTCTTGAGGCGCTGGACGAGGCAGCGTCCGCCGTTCTCGGGAATTTTGGGATGTCGAAGAAACCGACCAATCCGATCACTTATCTCGAGACATTGGGGATCGAATCAATATTTCGTTTCATTCTAACACACCCGGATATGGATCACTTGGATGGCTTTGATAAGCTCATGGATGAACTTGGGATCACAAATTTTTGGGACTCTAGAATCCGAAGGGAAAAACCTGACTTTGAGGAATGTTGCCAATACAAGGAAGAGGACTGGGACCGTTATGCTCGCGTGTATGGTGGTGCAGAATCCGACATAAGGGTCATTAATCCGCTCGCTGGAAGTTCTTTTGCTTATGCAAACAAGGCAGTCGAAGGCGCAGCCGGGCCTGACGGGCTATATATTCTCGCTCCTGATAAAGACCTAGTCGCCGCCGCGAACAAGAGCGGCGACATAAATGACGCGTCATACGTCTTACTTTATCGAACCACCGGTGGACGCATCTTGATTCCGGGTGATGCGCATGACGAGACGTGGGATTACGTGACGAAGCATTACAAAAGTGATATCGAGAATTGTTCGGTACTTTTTGCTCCGCATCACGGACGCAAATCGGGGCGCAGTTTTGATTTCCTCGACGTTGTAAAACCCCAAATCACATTTTTCGGCTGTGCATCGTCCGGCCAGCTAGCGCATCAGTCTTGGAGAAATCGTAAACTGCGCGTTATCACGAACAATCAGGCCGGCAACATCGTATTGGAGTGTGCTGACAAGAAGATTCATTTTTACGTTCAAAACTCGTTGTACGCCAAAGCCAACGATTGCGACCTTTCGATCAAGAACGGCCAAGGCTACGTGTATTATGATACCATCAAAGAAATCGCAGAGGTCAAATAGTTCGAAACAGGCGTCCTGACTAGCGAGCAAACGGATGGGACCTTGTCCTCCAGAACGCGGGCTTCTTTGCACGAAGTTATTTTTTTCGTGACACGCCCGCAAATTTCCCGCTAATCTCGCGCCGTTAAATAAATTCTCCCCCGCAAAACGAAGATTTCCCTTGGAACCCGCGCCCCCAGCCCCCGCCGACCAAAACACAACTGCTCTTCCATCGAAGCCGAAGAGACAAGTTTCCCGGCGTAGGAAGGTTTGGCCGGCGATTAAACGTTTTGCTAAGTCCAAATTTCCCGGATTGATTAGCGCCTTTTCTGTCGGATGCACATTTACATTCCTTGCAATGCAGATTTTTTTCGTCCCAAGCGAAAAGATGTCACTGCATGACGAAAATGTAGCGCTCAAGACAACTAACAGCGAGTTGACTGCCGCCATCGCGAATCGCGATCAAAGAATTCGCGAATTGACCGTCCCCGAGGTCCAGGCCTTGGGTTGGAACGAAATCGAGGATGGGTACGCAATGCGCGCTGGTCGCGACGCGGAACAAAGAGATTTTCTTCGACGATACGTCGACAAGGAGGTCGATTGGGAAATAACTCTTCGATCTCAGTTCAGCCCAGGTGATTGGAGCTTCTCCTACAAGAAAGATGGATCGCGTCTAGATTCTGCAGCATTGTTTGCTGCGCGCTTCGTTGAAGGCTCGCCAGCGTCGAGCCTGAAGTCAGGCGACCGGATCAAGGTGCACGGTAAACTCACAATGTTCGGCAGTGAGCGGTTGCAGATAGAAGCTGCGACATATGAATTTCTATCCCCGGCCGGATCCAAGTGATGCACTTAACGCGACCGCATTATCTGCTCCCATTGCAATTTTGCTCGACTGAGAGTCGTGTAAACAAGACCCACGCCGCCTTGGTAGCCGCCAGCCGATTTCGGCGTTCGTTATCCCTTGCTTTCGAAAGTTTTTTCGTGACATGTCACGAAATTTCCCGCTACTCTCGCGCCGTTAACTAAATTCGTCCCCGAACAGAACGGAGCATCCCCCTGGGTTCCCCGCTCTTCCGGTGGGCGTAACTGAGGTAACCCTCCTATGGCCGATCCAGCCGAAGTAACACCGCCTATCGGAACATCACCACCCACGGTCAAGCCCAAAACAGAGGTCATTGTTTACGAAGATTTCTGGAAGCCGTTGCCGATCAAACGGCTAATCTTTGCGACGACCGAATTCATTGTGTATCTGGGGGCCGATGGCCATTTGGGGTGGCAAACCATGTCGTCCATAGATATCGCCCTCAATGCACTCGCCCCCGCAGAGGTTGGAGCGGTTCATAACCGTTCGACGGAAATCTGTGCGATGCCAATAGAGCACCTGACCGATTCCCAGCAGGAGAATTTTCGCCTAATGATGGGCGAAGGTTTCGCCCGCCTCTTTAGTTTGGACCCGAAGAACGCTCTGCAGATGATGAATGCCGCTGGCGCTTACGTATCAGCACGCAATCAAGAAATCGCACGGGGTTGGCAACTCAAGGGAACAGCTTGGATAGCAGCCGCATTTTTCATCCTGGCTTCCATCGCCTGGCTGGCTCGCAGCGCCCTTCGCCCAAAGCTCGGGGAACTGCCGTTCATTCTTCTTCTTGGCGTCTGCGCTGGCGCCGTCGGCGCCCTGTTTTCCGTGTTGACGCGGTTGGGAACCAATTCTCTCGATCCATCTGCCGGTGAACGGCTGCATCTTCTCGAAGGCGGCGCGCGAGTCGTGGCCGGGGCCATCGGAGCGATTTTCGCCGTCCTCGCCGTCCATCTTTCCCTGATTCTCGGAATGTTAAAGACCTTTGGGCATCCGGCGTTGATTTTCATCGCGCTCATTGCCGGAGCCAGCGAACGACTTGTCCCGACGATTATTAAGAAAACGGAGGATGATGCGGCGTCACCCGGGAAAGGCAACGCGCCATCCTGAAAGTTTGTTCGTGACACGCTCAGAAAATTCCCGCTACTCTCGGGCCGTTAACTAAATTCGTCCCCGAACAGAACGGAGCATCCCCCTGGATTCCCCGCCCTTCCGGTGGTCGAGCACCCTCAACCCCAAACTCAACCAAGGAGATTCTTATGAACGCTCGCGAACAAGCGCGCTTCGACGCCGTCCAACGTGTCGGCACTTTCGGAACCAATAACGCTACGGATTTTCCCATCCCTATCGCGCCGGCGACCAGTTTCGTGCTCGATCTGTTCGCCAAACTCAATACTCCAGATACCGGCCTGATCGACCAGATCGCCAAGAACGCGCAAAGCCAGCAAACCGGCGAAGGCACCGAAGCCAGCGGCGCGACTTCCAAGGCGGTCCTGCGCAATGCCCTGTTCCTGGAACTGAAAGGGATCAATCGCAGCGCGGCCGCGATCGCGGAGGACAAGGGGACGCCGGAAATCATGGACCAGTTTCGGATGCCCTACGGCGTGGGGGACGCCGTCCTCGCAGCCAAAGCCAGCGCCATCGCCGACGCCGCCGAAGCCATGGCGGCCGACTTCATCCTCTACGGCCATGATTCCACGTTCGTCGACGATCTGCGGGCACACATCGGCGCGATCGGAGGCGCCGATACCACCAAGGAAACCGGCAAACAGGTGCGCGCCGGCGCCACCGAAGGCTTCGAGCCGCTCCTGAAGGAGGCGATGAAGACGGTGCAGCAGCTCAATGCCTTCATGCACAACTTCTACAAGACCAACGCCGAGAGAATGGGCGAGTGGCACACCGCCAGCCACGTCGAGCGCCAACCGAAAGCTAAGAAGGCGGCAACTCCGCCCCCGCCAGCAAAACCGTAAGGATGTAGAGGCGCTTGTGCCAAGCGCCTGAACCAAGAAAACAGGTGCTTGGCACAAGCACCTCTACAGTCACATCTGATGCCGGAGCGACCGCCGCGGCTTGAGCGAATCTTTGATTGCTACGATGCGCCGCTCTACTTCGTTACATTCAACACCCACAGGCGTCGTCATATCCTGGCTAATCCGAAAATCCACGAACGGTTCAAAACTTTCGCGAGCATCGGCGAATCGCGAGGCATCGGAGTCGGCCGGTACGTGCTCATGCCGGATCATGCGCATCTGTTTGTCCGCGGTAGCACCGACTTTGTTCTGGCTCAGTGGGTCCGACTCTTGAAACGCGAGTTATCGAAAAGCATCATCATCGAGCGTCCTCATTGGCAAAGCGGCTTCTTTGATCATTTGATCCGGAATAGTGAAAGCTATTCTCAGAAGTGGGAATACGTCCGGGAAAATCCCGTGAGGGCTAATCTTGTTAGCGATCCGGAGGGATGGCCATATCAAGGCGAGCTCGTCCGCCTGGAAGCGTTGCAGAGATTGTAGAGGTGCTTGTGCCAAGCACCTAGCCAAAAGAATCAGGCGCTTGGCACAAGCGCCTCTACATTTTTGTCCCGCCGGATGCGTTTTTGGAAAAGCTCCAATAATCGATAATCTGAGTCGTGGTAGAAGAACCGAGACGTAGGTCTAGCCGCGCCCGTCGGTTTGCGATTGTCGCCCTCTGGGTTCTCGCAGGGGGGCTCACCTTGACCTTCGGCACGAGCCTATTCCTCCATTACTCCAAGCTGGCGCTTTTCCTTGGTGGTGGATGCAACGAACAGATCGTCAGCGAAATCCCTTCGCCGGATGGTAAGCTGAAGGCCGTACTTTATGTGCGCGATTGTGGCGCGACGACGCGGGCCAGCACGCGCTTGAACGTCATTCGCAAGGCGGCATCGCCGCCCGGCGAGGCGTCAGCCGAAGTAATCGCCGGTTATGAGTTTCCGTGGAACGCCACGACCCATAAAATCGGCGCCCAGTGGACCGGCGACCATTATCTCGATGTCTGGTACACGGACGATGTCGAGCTAACGCACCTGAATAATCAGGTCGGCAGCGTCCACGTTCATCTCGAGCTGCGACGCTAGGTCGTCACGTTGTAGAGTCCGCTGTCTCAGCGGAGGAAGGAGTCTTTCGGCTGGGGACAGCCGACGCTACACCTCTTCCGTCGCTGTTTTTGCGACAGGCGGTTTCTTCGCGGCTGCTTTCT